>JACADM010000086.1_pt1 | contig 117712 bp, 141 predicted proteins | sample 7512371 | NCBI WGS metagenome assembly JACADM01 (sample SAMN14389041, study PRJNA612141) | algae metagenome | isolation source: non-axenic algae culture | place: India: Navi Mumbai | collected 2017-01
AAACTCTATATGTTATGAAAATACGCAAAACATTGTTCTTGAAAAGCTGTTTTAAAACAGTACCCGTTGCGATGATGTTCATGTTTGTGTCTTGTAATAAAGATACGAGTGAAGCGGATTTAGGAGCGGAACAACAAAATACACCGGATATATTACAAACGCTGGCTCGAAATACTGCTGTTTTCAGCCTGGTGAATATCTCTCCCGTAGACATCGATAATACCTGTGATATTTCTGAAAGCCCGGTTCATAACGCCTCAACAGAAGCGTTGAGGAATTATGTGAGGATACTGGGTACTACGCTAATACCTGCTGACCGTGAAAACCCATCTGGAGCGAATATTTGACTTGGTTTCGGGTTTCAATACGTTTAGTTTTCTGGGATTTACGGGACCCTGTCGGTGAGCCATACCGGGAGGTTGTCGAACATCACGAAAACAGGTTAAGAGCCCTGTGGGACATGAATGAGGATGAAATCATAATTCCGGGATCAGAAGTGATTTCGGGACACAGGAACGATTTGACCGCGCATTAGAACAAATTGTAGCGAATGACGTATATACGGTAATCCCGAAGGGGTATTTAATTATTTATATGATAATTATCCCGGTATTTTTTCACACCCCTATTTTACCATAAATGCTAATGCCGTTACGCTTCAGGGAACGCATTATATCAATTTGGAGATGGCATGCTTGATATCCTCGATAATGAAGCAGGTGATAATGGCGTGCTGTTTGTTTTTGCCCATGAATGGGCGCACCTCGTACAAAACAATAATGAAAATTGGGAGCGTGATTACGAAGGAGAACCGACAACAGCAGAAATAACCAGGTTCAAAGAGGTAGAAGCCGACTTCCTGTCGGCTTATTACCTCTGTCTCAACGATGATAAAGGAGGAGTTGGCCTGGACTGGGAAACGATGTCCCGGGTTTCGGAAATGGTCGCCGGAATAGGAGATTGTAATTTTGAATCGGATGGTCATCACGGAACTCCGAACCATAGGAGGGCAGCAGCATGGTTAGGCTACAGGATTGCTGCAGGACACGTAAACAACGGTTTGACCGGCGATATTAAATTTACCGCGCAACAATTGCACACCTGCTCATGGCGGTCTTTGAAAATATACTGAGAAACGAATACGTAGAGCCGGAACAATTACAAAGGCCTTTCTTTGAAGATCAGGAACTGAACGCTATATATAACGAATTGGTGCGGGATAAAGATGAATTATGGAAAATTTATCGGGGAAGTACCGGTAAAGAAGAATCTATAAGCGGCATAAAATAGCAGCTGTGGAGCAGTTTGTTTTAGCTGGCATTACTCCCCCCGATAAGCTTATCGGGACCGGGAGTAATGTTTTTTTTGTGCGCTACACGGGTGTGGAGTTGATCAGGACAAACGCCTTGTACCATGGCCTCTGCCCGGGCAGGGACCCGGATCCGAAAGATTTCGATGAGCGGCTGTTTTTATTCCGTTACGTTAACTTTACGCTTTTTATACCAGGTCATCGCATGTAAGTAATCGATAGCGCCTTCCATACTCAGATCATTGATAAATCCGTCCAGTTTCAGGATGGTTCAATTTCACCCAATTCACCAGGGCATCCCTTTCCTTTGCCATAGCTCCCAGTTTACATCCTCGCAATCCAGGGTTTCGATTTTGCTTATTTTTCCGGACTCAAAATAAAATCGATGTCTGCAGGTCAACGGTTATTCTTTAAAAATTCAAACCGTAAAGAATGTACAGCTACCGTGGCAACAACGTGCTCCTGTTCACTCTTCAGATCAATTAACGTATAAACCGGCTTAAAGACAGAATCCCATTTAAAATGGTCGTAATAACCCTCCGGTGTAAAGGCCATGATATAATCGCCCTCGATAATGGTAAGACTGTCGGATATGGTGCTCTTTATACGGTTATAATCAGAATTTTTAAAACCTTCGTAGTAAGCCGTTACGTGCCCGGATTTCGCGTTTCTTTTTTCGGTGCAGCCGGCAATGCATAGTAAAATACAAATAAAAAAAATTGTCCTCATCGGTGGTCAGCTTTGGTACCGGCTGTTTCCTGATAAATGTACAAAATTCTATCGTAGTGTAATGTTCGTAGTATGCCCCGTATTTTCTCCATCCGGAGCTATGGTACGGACGGGGAAGGTTTGGAGAGCGCTATCGGAAATATCGGTGACGGATGTTATTGCTAATGATGAGTATATGTAGAAACGCCGGTTCAACCCCTTGTTCTCTTTTCGCCCGCAGTTCCTTTATCAGACGTCCGGATCAGATTTTTGGACGTAAAATATGATATCACAATCAGAATTAAGGCGACAACTGCAAACCATTGCCCGTTATCACTAATCATAAGGTGCGCAAAAGCAGCTAAAATACAGTTATAAAAAAAAGCCTGCGTAGGCCAGACCATAAAGCAGGTTGTGCTTTCTGCTCCAGATCACAACAAGCCGAGAATTTTAACTGCTGCCAAAGGGTAAATTATATATGTAGGATACCCCATTTAATAAAACCCTCCCGGATAAAATCGTGGTTAAACAAATAATTACCTACAGAGAATACCATGATCAAAGTAATAATAGGGTAGCCATATAATACGTCCATTTCAAAAGGAGTGAACTGTTCTTTTTTGCATTGTTCCTGTTTTTTTGGTTTTACTAACTAAGTGTCCCGATAATTATCGGGATTGCCCCGAGGTCGTTGACTCATCTGATTATTAAAAATGCGGTAAACATGTTTCGGGTACATAAGTCACTTCTGCTGATGCAATATTACGTATATTTGATTACTAATAATTAGTACTATACGCTTAGTAAGTACTATACAAAAGGTAAGTAATGAGTGCTGGAGGAGATCATAACAATGTGAGAACAAAGACCTGTTGGCTGTTCGGGATGCATTGGAGGTATTGCATGGAAAATGGAAATTACAGATCTTGATTGCCGTTTTAAACGGGACAAAAAGATTTAAGGAAATAGGCAAAGAGGTAGAGGGGATCAGTGACAGAATGTTGTCCAAAGAACTTAAAGAACTTGAAATGAACGAACTCGTAAGACGTAAAGTCATAGATGCATTTCCTCCTGTTGTCGAGTACAGCGCTACACGCATACGAGATCTCTTCATCCGGTAGTCGAAGCACTCAAAGTATGGGGGTATCTTCACCGCAAAAAGATTATAGGAGGAGTAGAAGACCGAGGCTAAGAATACCGGGTAGCTATTATAAAAGCCTGTTACTACCGTAAAGCTGGTTTTTAAAAAATAAATAAACATCAGTAAAAAATGAAAGCCCAGAAAATAGTAAGAACGCTATTAATCTGGCTTCCCTCGATCGTGATATCCGTGTTTTATATCGCTAATAGCTACAGAAAAAATATTTCAGCCCGGTAAGCGGATAAGGTCGGGGCAAATGATATGGTCGTAGCCATTGTGGGTATTGGTCTTCTGATAGCAGTGGCCCTGATCCCGGTAAACAAAACGCTGATTTTGGGACAATGCTTTTGGCTTTCTATATGACGCTGATTGTTTTTATCCTTATGTATAAAGGGAACCATTTGAAATTGCAATACTTATTGTGATGCTTACCGTTTTTGTGGTATATCTTAGAAAACCCGGGGTGTTTTATCAGAAACAAAAAGCATAAAAGATGAGGATGAAATGTTAAATATTTTAAAATCCCGGCCCCTTCGGTACACCCCGGCAGGGCCGGAGCACTCAGCAGCCTTCGTTTATGTTATTTTGACTTTCAAGTTAAAAGGTTCCAACCCTGAAAATTTGTTGCAGTTACTTTAGTTTTAGAATATTAATATGAAAAGTGGACTATAACAATTATAGACTGCACAGCTCGTTGGGAGACATGTTCCAACGAGTACATTGAAATGAATGAAAAACAGGCCTGATTCTCTAATTATGACTGGGATCTATTTTTGGAAGGAGGTCACTTATAATGAGCCTGTGAAATTCGTTATGAAATTAAGAACGGAATTTATTAAAACGCTATCTGACCAATATTCATTTACCGGAATTCTTCACAGATATATGGACTATACATATTTCTACTATTCAAACGATTTTTTAGAAAGTAAAAAACCGAATTCACTCGGAATTGTGAGAGTCAGTGTTAAACCAAAAATTGTCAAACTGTAACAAATACAAATTTGGTATGTCCTTATTAAAAAAACATGTTATGAAACTATTGGTTACTCTTTTTTCAACCCTTATGTTTTGTCATTTGAGTGATGCTCAATTATCTGAGAAATCAAATCGGGACTCATTGGATTACTTTTTCGAAAAACTTGATAAAAATGAAAAGTTTATGGGGCAAGTTGAAGTTTACCAGAATGGTAAAGTACAATACCATTTTGATATAGGGTTTATTAACATACATGCAAACTCAAAAGCAAATCGAAAGTCCAAATACAGAATTGGTTCTATTACAAAAACACTTACAGCAACATTAATTTTAAAAGCTATGGAAGAAGGGAAAATTAGTTTGGACCAAACCATAGAAACGTATTTTCCAACTATAAAGAATGCAGAAAAAATTACTTTAAAACAGTTGCTCACCCATCATAGTGGTATTCATAACTTTACTGGGGACAGAGAATTTATGGAATGGCATACATTTCCCAAAACAGATTCTGAAATGATATCCGTAATTTCAGCTGGAGGTAGCGATTTTGAACCAGGTCAGAAAGCAACATACAGTAATTCCAACTATGTATTACTCTCTTATATTTTAGAGAAAATATACAAGAAAAAATATGCTACCCTTTTACAAGAAAAAATAATTAAGCCCTTAGGATTGAAACATACACAATTTGGGGACAAGGCCATACCCGAAAATAAAAGGACATATTCCTATACCTATGAGGTTAACTGGAAAAAAGCAACCACGACAGATGAATCAATTCCTATGGGAGCTGGGGGAATTGTCATGTCGGCACATGATTTATCCATTTTTATTAATGGCTTGTTTGATGAAAAAATAATTTCAAAAAAATCACTCGGCATAATGCTGCAACAAACAGATGGATTTGGAATGGGAATATTCAAGACAGAAGTAGCTGGCAAAGAAGCCTATACTCATGATGGTACAATAGATGGATTCAATTCGGTCTTTTATTATTTTCCTGAAGAAAAATTAACCTATGTTTTACTTTCAAATGGTAAAAATTATAACCTTGATAATATAAACGAACTCGTCTTAAAAGTAGCTTTTAACCAACCGTTTGAGATACCTCAAATAAATCCGTATAAAGTCACATCCCATGATTTAATTCCGTACCTTGGAGAATATACAAACCCCGATAATCCTTTAATGATTACAATCTCAAAAAAAGAGAACAGACTTTTGGCACAACCTAAAGGGCAAAAAATTTATACCATGGATGCCATCGACAAAGATGTGTTCAGGCACTATGAATCGGGAGTTACATTAGAATTCGATACCTCCAAAAATTCAATGGTAATGAGACAAGGGAAACAAATACTTCATTTTTCTAAAAAGTAAAAATTGTGAAGCGAACATTCTTAGTCAAAATAAGCCTATTTCTTTAATTCCATTTTTTGGATTTTCTCAGCTATCGGTTGATGAACATTTAGGAATGGAAAACCTTTATAATCCGAGCGTTTTTGAATCGAAAATTCTATTTGCCAAAACCACAAAAGATAGTTGGGACGGAAAATCCTTTTCTTCAATAACTATTATGGACTTGGACGGAGGGAGTCAAATAAAACTTACGGAAAATGAATACGATTATGACCCAAAATGGTCAAATGATGGGAAGTGGGTTTCCTTCATATCTTATCGAAATAATTTACAGCAAATTTATATCATACCCAGTTCCGGAGGAGAACCAAAAATGGTCTCTGACGCACAAAATTATATTTCCAACTATCAATGGTTAGATGACAATACCATAGTCTATGTCGATGACGAACCACGAGATCGTATTCTAATGGCAGAAGAAAAGAAAAACGGAGGTGGTTATCGAGTTGGTACTGAGTTTTATACTAATGCACTTTGGGCTTACAATATAGATTCTGGCAAAAAGAAAAAAATCACAGATGGAGGGTATCGAATTATTGAATTCGACATAAGCAAAGATGGTCAAAAACTTGCTGTCGTAGCATCCAAAAACTATGACACATACGAATCTATTACCAACAATTGGGTTGAAGTAATCGATATTGAGAGCGGTAATTCAATCTTCAAGTTCAATGATGCCAATTATTTAATAATATAAAGTTTTCCCCTTCGGCCAAACAACTTGCATTTGTTGGTAGCACAGAAGGGTTTGCTTCCAATGATGGACTCTTCATAAGTTATACCGAAACAGGAGAAACTAAAAATATGACCTATGAATTTGACCCAACCGTTGAAATAATTCAATGGATTGACGAAAAAAACATAAGTTTTTCTACACCAAAAAATGGTTACACAGGCCTTTACAACTTAAACCTCAAAGGTGAAATTACTCCAATCATAAATCCATATTGGGTTATTTATGATTTCCAAATCGTCAAAAATCAAATCTACTTCTCCGCCTCCCGCTCTTCAAAAACAAAACAAATTTATAAGTTAGATATTGACGAAAATCCCGCAAAATCAGTGCAAATTACCAATCTAAATGAAAATTTAAAACCCAAAATAAAAACATCAAGTAGTATTTTAGATTATGTAAGCAAAGATGGTACAAAGGTCCAAGGTATAGTTACCTATCCAATAGGATATGACAGCGCAAGAACATACGCACTTATGGTTATACCTCACGGTGGACCTGATGCCGTAGTTTTGGACGATTTCAACTGGATGGGTCAATTTTTTGCGGATAATGGATACTTAGTTCTTCAACCCAACTTCCGAGGAAGTATCGGTTATGGCAGAGATTTTTATGCCGGCAATAGAAATGCTTTTGGACAAACTGACTTTGAAGATATAATGGCAGGAATTGACAAACTAATCGAAACGAAGATAGCGGACAAAGATAGACTTGTTATAGGTGGTTGGAGTTATGGAGGCTATATAGCAAATTGGGCGATAACGCAAACCGATAGATTTAAGGCTTCAATTAGTGTTGCCGGAGTATCCAATTTGGTAAGTTTATATGGACAACATGAATTTAGTAATAGAAAAGTCGGACTATGGGAATATAAGGCATTACCAATCGACAATGTTGAAAACTATCGAAAAGCATCACCCATATTTTTTGTAAAAAAAGTTGAAACGCCTCTCTTGATATTACACGGTGCGAATGATGACAGAAGTCCGACATTACAAGCTTGGGAAATGTACCGAGCTATGAAAGATGCAGATAAAGAAGTTGAGATGATTATTTACCCAAGGGCAGGACATAGCATTAGTAATCCTATTCAGTTCAAAAGTGTTTTGACAAATTGGCTTGAGTGGGCTGACAAACACGTTAGGAGAGAATAACATTCGCTAACACTGTATAAAAAATTGAAATTGAGATGAATATGAGTGAGTATATTGATGCAAGTCCGGAAGCAGGAAAAGAGTTTTATAAAAATTTCCACGATAGGGGAAAGGTTGTGATGTTGAACTTGCTGAAATTTAGAGCAACGGCTGATTATTCAGGTATCGAAGAGTTAAAGCCTACCAAAGAAATCAGCGGTGAAGAAGCCTATCTATTGTATATGAAAACTACTCTACCTGAATTAGAGAAAGCAGGAAGTCGAATTATCTATTTTGGAAAGAGCCAAAACTTTCTTATTGGGCCCGACTCGGAAAAATGGGATGCGATTTTGTTGGTAGAACACGAATCTGTTTTGAAGTTTATGGAATTTGCTCAGAATCCAGACTACCTTAAAAATGCAGGACACCGAACAGCAGCATTGGAAGATTCCAGGCTGTTACCCACAAATGAAATAAAAAACTACACCTAACAGCTGTAATTTTGCTATCTTCCGGCTAAGACGAAAAGAATCCTGCAAATCTTTTCGCTGCGAAATCATAACCTAAGCCGGTAAAACCCTGAATAGACCCGACATTATTGTAATTACCACTTTGATCTGACAGTTTTGGGGTGCTAAAAATTGTCAGCTATGCTCTTAGGCACTAATCGCGGAGTCATTATTCCCAATAAGTAAGGATTTTTTGTTCTTCTGCAAGGGCTTCCAGCAGTTTCTCTCTGGCTAATGATTTGCTATCCTGGAAAGTCTGCATAGGTGTTTTTTCCGTAACAATGCTTTCCAGAGTGTGTTCTTTCTTGGTTATAGTAATGTAACCAGCTGTCTAAATCCTTTTGAAGTTCCTCAAGGCTACAAGTTAGTTGGAGTGTCTACATAACCCTCAACCTATTAACCCATTAATGAACTCATGGTTATTGAATTACTGAATTGGTACTTGGTGGTTAATTAGTGAGTAGGGAAAGGGTAAGCAGGTTATTTGGATGTTCAATGATTGGCTTACCATATCAAATCTCTGATTTCTGGCAACATAAAGGGCGGCTGAGTGTTCCGGCTTCGCCGGAATGTATCGAAGCCCCGGGTTTAAAGGGAATGATTAATACGTTATCGATCGATGAGGTTGCATCCCAGATAATTAAGCAACCAGAACAGCAATTATATTGTTTACCGAAATCTACGGACTTCAAGTCCATGTTGGTTGAGTAAGTCGGTTTTTATACCTGTAGCTATTTGCGCAATGCGGTGTTAATCGCTTGCCTTATAAGGTTAAAAAACGATCCTCCGATGCCTCTTAAGAGAAGGGGCCGAATGCTATTTCCCGACAAAGTTCACAGCAGTTACCTGCGATCCTTTATTGGGTTCAGTTCTTCTTTAACCCTCTTGTTGATATCGACCTTAGATCCCTGAAAGATAAAAATGGTCGTACCGAATTCCCGGGCATATTTCGTGGTCACGGAATCCGAAATTACGGAATGCTCAAAATAGGGACTTGTTTCCATGAGTTCCTGAGCTCGTTCCCATGCGTTTTTTACCCGTATCAGGTGGGTATACTCTTTTTCCAAATCGAACCAATTGATATAATCGGCAGTAAACGAAACAGCTTTTATTCCATGTTCGGAATAAAAGTTAATAGCCCCGGCTTGCCCGTAATTATCACAAAGCACCAGAGTTCGTTCCGGATCATTTAAAAACAGATAGGCCTTATCCGTCTTAGCGGCTAATTCTTTCCACCCCAGCATATCTGCATAATCCTGGGGGATCTCATGGTCTTTCCCGTCTTCCCATCGAAGCAGTCCCAGTGCTTTATACGTATCCTGGCGGCTGATTATATATGCCGGTGTTTTGTTTGGAAATGCTACGTTAAAACTCAAAATGAATAGCAATACCGGTACCATAACCAGTATAGGTTTTATAATTTTTCCGAATGTACAGTCCGTAATTCGACATAGATAAACGGAGCCTATGGCAATATAAGCGGGGTATAGCCCGATAGCATAATAATCCTTTGCTTTCAGATAAGTAAATAGGGACAATATAAATAGAAACGCCCAGAATAAGAATCGGAACTTTTTAAAATACCCGGAAAAGAGGAGCCCGTAAAGCGCGCTGATCACGACGATGATCGAGCCGGTAAAAAACAAAAGCTGGTTTTTGAGAAATAAGGTTCTCGATACATGAACAAGCTGTGAATCGGCCAATTCATTGAGGTGATGAAATACAGGGAAGTCGTTTTGGTATTGCCATATCAGATTCGGACTTACGATCAGCAATGCCAGTGCGATGGCCAGGTAGATTTCCTTTCGGAGAAACAGCCCCCTGCTTTTTGTAATCATCAGGGCAGGTGCTACCCCCAATGCTAAAAAGATGATATTGTATTTATTGAGAAAGCCTAAGGCAAAAACAATAGCCGTACCATAGATCCATTTGCTATGATCTGTGTTTATGTATTTGATTAAAAAGAAAAAAGTTGCAGTCCAGCATAATACATCAAAGGAATTAGGCTGATACAATGTGTTTAACCGGAGCAATACCGAAAACAGTACACAGGTAGCTCCCAGTATTCGGGCATACAGATTGCCTTTGAGCTCCGATATGGTTGCCCATGTCACCACTATGGTTAATGCTCCGAATAGCACAGGAAAAAACTTAATCCAAAATATGCTGTTCCCGAGAAGTTTAATGATCCAGGAAATCCAGGATATAAGAGGAGGAACGGAAGCGAATCCGAAAGCCAAATGATTGGCCTGCTCCAAATGAAGAAATTCATCGCGTTGCAAATCGTATTCGGGAGCTATCAGGAAATAGTGCAGCAAAAATTTCAGCAGTACAAATCCCGATAAAATAATAATGTTCGTTTTCCCCATAGTAATGCTATTATATAGTACCCGTCTTGGGTTGTTTCCTTTAGACGAACCTGCCCTTGCGCCGGCTGGCTCGTTCGCTAAAACAGCCACCGGGCTGTTTCGTAACGCTCTGCCCTGTGCCCGGATGAAGGCTTTTTTGAGTCCCATAGCCATAGCTATGGGAAAGAAAAATACAAAATATGGGTGCAAAAAATGGTTTTGCAGCAAATTATAATAACCTAAGACAAGTTCATACAGAAGACGAGAATTGTCGGATTATGTTACGGATTTTTTTGTAATGTGGGGTTTTTGGTTATTAAGTTGCTGGTTTACTGAGTTATTGGGGGGACTGTCTGAATAACGATCAATCCATGAACTTAATAACCAATGCTTCCATTAACACCTCCCGTACTTCCGGTTCGGAGTACTTTTGCCATTCTTCCGGTCCTTTGGTAAAAGTTTCTTTTGCAGCTGCTTCGGAGAGTGACCGAATTTCTTTTTGAATGCCCTGGAAAAATTCGGGTAATCCCTGAAACCGCACGTTCGGGCTATGTCCGGTAGCTCCATGCCCGAATGTTCGACAAGCAACCGGGCTTTCCGGAGTCTTTCCTGGTGATAGCACTGGAATATGGTCTTTTGAAAAACCTGTTTGAATTCCTGTTTCAGCCTGTATTCGTTGGTCCCGAAATTATGGGCAAGTTGTCTCAGGGTCGGAAGGGGTTCCCCCAGGTTTCCAAGGATATAATCGTACACTTCCTGGAGCAGGTGCATATCAGGGGTGCCGTATGGGACAGCCGTTATCCGGAATGGGGTTTGAAAAGCATTGCGATCATATCAGCGGTTAACACAACCCTGTTCGGCGTAAACAGGGGTGTGTTTATGGCGGTTTCCGGAATCTGTGGAGAAATATCCGGGGTGGCGAATACCCGGGATTTTTTACTATTCTTAATAGCCGGCAACGGCTGGGAGAATAATCTGCTATACGAGTTTGTTCGGTACCTTAAAAACTACTGTAACAGAAACGAAATTATAGATGGGGTTCAAAAATCCAGCTTGTCCTGAATCCCTGATTTTTGATACTAAAGCTGTTAAAGTCCAGAACCCTGTCATCCTTGCGGTTTAACAGACCGTTTATACGGGTAATTCTACTATCTGTAAGCGTTTCATCCAGTAACATGCTGAATTGTATATCCCCTATGATAAACACCAGGTCGTTCCCATTCTTTTTTTCAAGGTCACAGCCTAATAATTGTAGTTCCCGGGCTATACGATCATAATCGGCCCTGTTGCAATGTATCTCTATTCCACTGATTTGTTTGAAGAGCTTTCCCGGGCGATACGCTGTTTTCAGAAACAGTTCCCCGGAATATTCTTTGATATCTTCTTGATGTACCACACTTAAAAACCCGGGATTGTAATACGCATGCCAGGTATAGAGATTGGTCTCCGGTCAGGGGTATAGAATGCTTTATACCAGGTAATTTGCTTTCCGTTCAACCTTAAAGAAACGGTATCGGCGCCCGTTAAGAATCTGGAGCCCTTTTCTTTTAAAACGGGGGTGTTTTCCAATGAAAAACCGTTGTCGTTTTTCAGAAGAAAGCCTATGCCGTTTTGACCTACAGGCTCTTTAAATACATTATTCGGCCCCAGGATTTCTATGTATTCTTTCCTGCCTCTCAGGTAAACGGAAGTCGCTGATCCGTTGAACGGTTCGAATTCCGGCATACCGAGATCGATCCCGGCATAAAACTCCCTGATGAAAGCATCGGAAAGAAATGCCGAATATGAAGTGCTGTCCAATACCACATACAGATGGTCCAGAACGATGCTGTTAGCTCTTTCCGGGAAGAACGATTCGACTTTTTTCTGGTCTATTGGCGGTTCCGTGGTTTTTTCTTGCTGTTTACAGCTGGCAAAAAACAGGAAGCCGATACCTGTAAAGCTGATTAAAAAAGGTAATCTCATGCTATAAAGTTTTTTGGCAGTATCGGAGGACAGCGATGGCCGGGTAGGAGGTAATGACCAAACACTAATACCTTTAGGTTAAGGTACAATCATTAAAAACCTTCTACGGTCACCTCCATATAATGGTGCATACTGAGATGATGTGTGGTATTGGTGTACACCACCCCAAAATAGTATGTGCCGTTTTCCCATGCCTTTTCTCCGCTGACCGGGTTGGCCTGCGGGGCATTATTGTCATTTTCGGCACCAATGGTCAATTCCGGCCAGCGCTCATAGTCCCCGATACTGCTGTTATAAGGGGTGTTCCAGAACGTAAATACTTCTTCCTCGTTGTTGTGCTCATATACATCGAAAACAATGGCTTTGGAAAAATCGATAGCATCAACGGTCTCCGGGAGATGGTCCAGGTCTTTCCTGATGAGCAGGAGGTACATGATCCCGTCATCCTTTACATTGCGGATTTGTATATAGGAGTTCAGCGTATCGTTTTTGGTGAACAGTACATTCCCGGGGTTCTCCAACGTTTCATTCACAAAGTAGGAATCTCCGTTACTGTTGGCAACGGACCAAAGGTATAATTCAGGGTCAACGGTCAGGTTTGCCGGATCGATGAGCGATACTTCACCTTTATCTTCAGCGGTGGTGCCATTTTCATCCGTCACGGTAATGGTGTATGCGTAGGTGCCCTCGGAGCTTCTTCGGGAATATCAAAATGTTTGTGCACTGTCGCATTTTTCATACCGCTAAACTCGTCCCACGAGATTTCAAAAGACCACTCCCGGGCGTAGTTCTCATCGGGGAGCTGATCTATATTGAGTCTTACCGTACCAATTTTATCGCCGGCCATGATTTCTACATTAAAATGGAAATCCCGTCCTATGATCCCCTGGTTATCGGAACCTACTTCGATTTCGGTCATCGTGGGTATGGGGAGTTCCACGGTATCATCGTCATTGCTGCAGGAGGTGAACCATAGGGTTATACCCAGGGTGAAAACCAATAAGAGGATGGATTTGTGTGTTCTAAGTCTTTTCATTTGTTGTTTTACTCTTTTGTTTATGATGTGAATTTTTAAGGTTTATCCTTATCTGCATGGCATCGTCAGTGCCAGTGAGATCCGCCGGTCCCCGATACTGGTATGGGCTACGGAGACCGGCAAATCATTTTTTATAGGGCTAATCGAATCCTTCGATTTTAAATTCGATATAGTAGTGGAAATTGAGGTCGTGGGTGGAGTTCCGATATACGACTCCAAAATAGTAGTCCCCGTTTTTCCAGGCTTTTTCCCCGTCAATAGGGTTGGGCTGAGGTACGTTGGAATCGCTGTCGGCCCCGATAATAAATTCCGGCCCTTTTCGTTCGTAGCCTCCTAATTCGGTACTATATGGGAAATTGGTAAAAGTGAAACCTTCTTCATGTCCTTGATGTTCGTAGACATCGTAAACTATGGCTTTGGAAAAATCGATATCATCGACGGTTTCCGGATAGTGTCCCGTGGCTTTATTGATCAGCAAGAGGTACATTTTTCCGTCCCCTTTGACATTCTTGATATTTACCTGTGATAGCAAGGTGTCGTTCTTTGAAAACGTTTCGTTTCCGAAATCATCATTGTCATAATAGTCATAAAAGGGGACATCCCCTTGTTTGCCATTTTTATAGACGTTGAAGATCCGTATCTGCGGATCTACGGGTAAATTTTCGGGAAGGATGAGCGTGATATGCCTTCGTTCTTCCAGGGTTGTTCCGTTCTGGTCATTGACGATGATAACAAAATCATATTCTCCTTCGGCTGCATCTTCGGGGATGGTAAGGTGCTTGTGCACATTGGTATTTTTTACGCCCTGGTATTCATCCCATATCGTTTCATGCGACCACTCATGCGAATAGGTTTCACCACTTCGTTGTTCTATACTGATCCTGACATCGGCAATCCTTTCCCCGGCGACAACATCCATTTCAAAGTGAAAGTCTCTTCCGATAACGCCAATTTCATTGTTGCTTGTGCCAATTTCTACATTTTCAATGACGGGCTCTTCAAGAATGATCTCGTTGTCGTCATCGTTACTACACGCGGTAAACAGCACGCCTGTTACAAAGGCCAGCGCCATGAGGTAAATGTTTTTTTTCATGTTGATATATGTTAGTTATAGATTACTCGATAATTTTAATGTCGACCGATGTTCGGGATTGCCATCCGGTCTGGTCTGTCACAGAGAACATACAATGGTAATCGCCGGTATCCACATTTTCGGAAATGGTAATGGGAATGTCGATCTCGTAGGAGACAGGCCCATCCGCAAGGGAAAAATTTTCCATATAAAGCATCGGGTTGACCGCTTCTTTGACGGGCTCCAAATCACATTGTGCACCCTGGTCATCATGGGTATGATGATCGAAGTTGTGGTGGATATCCAGACTATAGGAAGCCAAGGCCATATTGTCGGTTATCCGGGCCCTGAAATTATAGGTCTCCCCTTTGACAAGTTCGGTACAGGCCTGTGGAAATCCTCTATCGTAGTTAATGGTTATTTCAGGTTTTTCTTCATCCTTGGCCATGCTGTCATCATCACTGCTGCACGAGGTAAAGAAAATTCCGGTGGTCAGAACAATAGTCCATAGTTTCAGATTTGATTTCATAGATTTCTAATTTTGAGTTATACTTCATTGAATACATACGGTTTAAAAAGGGATGGTCAGCGACAACGACACATTCCTGCCGGCTTCGGGAACATCGATCATCCGGTAAAAACTGGTATGGTTAAAATACCTGGTATTAAATACGTTGTTGAGCTTGAAACGCAGTTGCACCTGTTTGAGGGAGCTGAATAGATCGAGACCGCTCATTACGGACAGGTTCAGCACCTGGTAGCCACCTGTTGTGTTTTCCGGGGGGACGATCTCATCTTGTTTGGCGGTGATGCGGTAATCTGCCGTTACCTGCAGATGCCTAAAACACAAAAGGTCTTTTCTGAATTGATAATTTCCGGAAATCAATCCTGAAAAGGGAGGAGAAAAAGGTAAGGTAAAGTTCTTTTTCGGCCCGTTGAGCTGTCTGGAATGCACATATTCCGCAGAGGCGTCCATTCTCAGGTTTTCGGTAAGGGCGTAGCCAAACCTCAGTTCACCTCCAATTCTAAAGACCTTGCTCTGGGTGTATTCGTAAATCTGTACGGTTTCGTAATAGTTTGGCGTAGGGTTGAGATAGATGAAATTTTCAAAGAAGTTCACAAACGGACTGATTCCGAGACTGAAGTTTTTAGTATTGTGGTCAACATCAATATCCAACTGGTAGGATGCTTCGGGATCCAGGTCAAGATTTCCCTTTTCATACCTGAACATATGGTAATTCACCCCATCGGAAGCCAGTTCGTTAGACAAGGGCATCCTGAAGCTTTTACCGATATGGAGTTTATAGGAGGTGTTCTTCGCCGTATAACTGATCCCTGCCGAACCGCTTATATTGCCGAAACGGAGGTTTTTGTGCTGTGCCCGCTGTACGTAAACGGAAGATGTGGAGCCGTCGCTTTGTTTTACGGTGGAAGGGAACCAATCCACATAAGGCCTGGTGTCTACGAGGCCGAAATCGTACCGTAACCCTCCCTGAAAGCTTAATTTATCCGAAATCGCTATGTGGTCGTAGGCAAATATCCCCGCGGTAAAACGATTGTATTCGGGGATTAAAAATCCCCAGCCGCTGATGTTGTTGTTTTGAAATTCGGTATTGATACCAAAGACAACCCGGTGTTTTTCATGGGGTGTAAACGTATTTCTTGCATTCAGAGAGAAGGTCGTTTTGTCAAAGACCCGCTCCTTACTGTGGTCGGGTTTGGGCATGTACCCATGAGGTACGGGTTCCGAATGCTCTTCCCTGTGATTGTTTTGAAAGCCTAATTCCAGATCTATGGTATGCTGCCCCTCATAAAATGTGGTATTATTGATTACTTTAAAATGGTTCACCAGGTGAAAAGGCAGATCGATATCCCTCTCGGACCTGTCATAATCTATAGAAGATGTACGCACTTCGAGTCCGTGGGCATTGGCAAAAAAGCCGTTTTTTGCGTACACATTGCTAAAAAAAGTTTCCGATTTAATGTTGCTACCGATATACCCGATACTGAAAGCACCATTGACTTCATTTCCGGCGGTGTTCCTTAAACGGTTTTTGTGCAGTTCAAAAATATAGCTCTCATAGTTTATTCTTTCCGTAGGCACTTTATAGTCGGCATAATCCCGATAGGTAAAACGTGCCCTGTAAAACCAACGGTCCTTCCTGCTTTGTACCCCGGCGGAAACACCGAATAGGTTGTTATTGCTTTCACCCAGGAGATTGACTTCACCGGTAAACGATCGGGCTTCCGGAATTTTCGGAGCTTGTATGTCTACTACGCCGGCAATAGCATCGGAACCATACAACAGGGACGCGGGCCCTTTTATGATGCGGATATGCTCAATACCATACTGGTCTATTTCCAGCCCGTGGTCGTTGCCCCATTGCTGGGCTTCGTGCTTTACGCCGTTCTGCACCACACTGACCCTGTTGAACCCCAGCCCCCTGATGACCGGTTTGGATTGTCCGGAACCAATATTTATCGTACTTACCCCCGGGATTTTGCTCAAGGTCTGCATGAGACTGTTCTCCCGGTTGGCTTCTAAAAATGCCCCGGAGGCTTCTACTGTGGAAAGGGGAAATTTCCGGGTGGATCTTTCTTTCGCATTTCCGACCACCTGAACTTCCTCCAGTTTGGTGTTTGTTTCCGTTAGTTGCACTACAATTCGTCTGTCCCTATGATCTGCTGGTATGGTGACAAATGCAGGGGAATATCCTAAATGAGTGACCTTGATCACAGTACCTATGTCTACATTTTCCAGGGTAAATTCCCCGTTTTCCGAGGACACGGCGTATAGGCGGTCTCCGATAATATTTGCTCCTGAAACAGGAGTTTGCGTTTGAGCATCGACAACAACTCCTTTTACGGTAGAAGATGTCTGCGCAAATGACAGCAGGCATAGACCAATGCTAAACCATACCGCCAGTATTTTGTCGGTCATTAAAGAAAATATGATATTCATGAATAGGCCGGTAGATCAACAGACCTGGGTACGGATATATCGGTAGCTCACTATGAACGGTGATTAATAACATATAATGAAGTCTTCCCCGGCCGGTTGAAGACTTTGCACCGTTATACATTAAATATGGCCCCCCTATCAGGAAATTTCAGGATAAACCCGTATTAAAAAAATCAAATATAGCTCCCAGGAAATTACAGACGGGTAGGTGGTGGCCTGCAGAAAAGGTGATGAGGTACACCGGTATCGGAATATGCGAAATAAAATTCCCCGACAGCTTCCTTTTTTGTCGCGAAAACGACCTGCGCTGTATCGAATTGTACGATTTCCGGTGAAAGTATGGGAGTTTGATTGCCGGCAATCGTGTAGTCACATACCACACAATGGGCGATACCATGATCATCATCGTTGTCGATATGAGCCAGCACATGCAGCCCGGCTATCTGCATAGAAACAAATAGAGCCAGGAACAGGTAAACAACTCGATTTTTAATGCGACTAATTCCCATTAGGGAGCAAAGCTATTGAAAATAAATTCTAAATCAAGATGATTAGTCTGTTAAAAAGTATATTTTTTCTTTATAGTATTGTCATGGTATCATAGCGAGGAGGTTTTTCTGTCATTTTCTATGGTGGCTTACATCCTGCAGTGTAAGTGCTACGGTTTGGGCGGTATAGTAAGATTTTTATCCGCGGGCCGGTCGGGGAGTTATCTAAACAGTATATTCTGAATACTGTATTGGGTTGTCGGTTTTTATGATGGGATAGGGGGCGTAGTTTCTTAGATACATCCCGGGGGCGTTTGTATAAAAAACTACTTAAGAGGTATACCGGGAAATCTTGGAGTAGTAGTTACTCTGTTTTTCCCGGGGTTGATCTGCCGAACTGGTTGTTGAAAATAAGGGGACATCATAGCTCAGGGTCAACGAACAGGTGAGTAGCAAAGAAAAGAAGCAGGGGACTCCCGGTAGAAAACGAGAATGGCCTCTATGGCGTACCGTGCTTTTATCCGGAACGGTGAATGAAATATTCATAATTAATAAAGAGAATGTCTGATTTATTATATTTGTGACGTGGTATATAGGATTAAAATACCAGGAATCATTCTCCTTGCCGCCATCTGCAGTTTTGTATTGGGGGAAATTGACAATTCCCGGTGTCCGGAAAGCGTGCACCAGGATAAACAGGAACTGTATTCTGAAATTAATTCCGGAGCTATCCTAAATCATTTTATCCGTACTAAAAGTTCGGTTTCGGGAGGGTATCACACTTCTTTTTCTTTTGCAAAACTCAAAATTTTTGGCAGGTTCTTCACTTTGTCGACTGTCGTTAGAAATACCGTCCGGGCTGTTTCCGGAAGAGGTTCGAATATGCCCGAATGTTTTGTGTATCGCAACCGTAAATCCGATATTATTTTTCCTTTCCACAGTTTCTGGTGATCCCGGATACAAACCATACATGATATTTCAAAGTGTAATACGGTAGCATGCCGAACACTTTCTGTACCAAGGTGACCCGTTGTGCTATAGTTTGAAAGACGTCATCCTGAGCATTCTGTCGAAGGATTTTCACGGACAGCAGGAGATGTTTCGACTACGCTACCACATGACATAAACAACGATTTTTATTCCTGATGAACAACGGCTTAAGGTAGTATTCCTTTTTAAATGTAATACTTATGGTTTTCTCTTTTTTATTAGTGGTCACAGGCTTTATATTATTGATTTTCGGTGCAAACTGGCTGGTTGACGGAGGCTCCTTATTAGCAAAAAAATACAAGGTTTCCGATCTGGCCATTGGTTTGACCATTATAGCTTTCGGTACTTCCGCACCTGAACTGGTGGTTAACCTGATAGCCTCAACGAACGGGTATTCCGATATTATTTTAGGTAATATCATCGGGAGTAATAATTTTAACCTGTTTATTATTCTGGGAATTACCGGAATGATCATGCCTGTAACGGTTAAAACATCGACCTCATGGAGAGAGATCCCGGTTTCGCTCTTCGTCGCTGTGCTTCTTTTGTTATTGGCTCATAATTTCTATGTTCAAAATTCGGTGCCCGAACTCAGCAGAATTGATGGGATTATTATGCTGGTGCTGTTTGTACTGTTCCTTTATTATGTATTTACACAGCTAAAGTCTGATCATACCTCGGAGCATATCACCTCTACACAGAAGCCCATGTGGCAGATCCTGGGATTGATTATTATCGGTTTGGCGGGATTGGTTTCAGGGGGAAAACTCGTAGTCACCCATAGTGTGGCCATAGCCACGGAACTCGGAGTCAGTGAAAAGATTATAGGGCTTACCATAGTTGCCGCCGGCACCTCACTACCGGAACTGGTAACTTCTGTTGTTGCCGCATGGAAAAAGAACAGCGATATAGCCATAGGCAATGTGATCGGTTCAAACATCTTTAACATACTCTGATCTTATCCGTAAGTAGCCTGATTACCCCTGTGGCCTATACTTCCGGGTTTGACCAGGATATCTATATCTTAATCGGCGGAACGGTTTTGCTACTGTTGTTTATGCTTACCGGGAAGAAAAAGAGGATCGATCGCTGGGAAGCCGCTCTTTGTTTCTGTTCTATACGTCCTACACTGTTTATTTGGTGATCAAGGAGTTTTAGGAGTGTACTCCGGAAAACTGGGTGAAATTTTATAAAAAACGAATAAAAGGAATGGGAAACATAGATGGAATAAAGATTTTAGTGGTCTCCGTAGAAGTCAAACCTATGCACTTTAGTGCATCTCGCTTCAGCTTCTAAAAATCTTTGTCTTTGAGCATGGGAAATCAGGGAGTCAATGGGCATACGGATACAGTAAGATTTCGGTATGGCATGTTGATCATAAAAGGGTAAGATTTTATGGCAAAAAATGGTCTGAGGAAGTAATAATTAAAAAGAAGATGTCCAAAAAGTATTTTTAACCTTCTGATATTTGCGTATTTGAATTTTGTCGCAGATACCTATCCGAATAAAAAGGAGGCTGCCTTGACTTGAGACAGCCTCCTTTTACCCGGTCATCGAAATTGAGCCTGAACTAAACGGACGGGCAAGCTTGATTGCCGTTCGGTTAGTCGCTATGAGGTTAACTCCGAATTCAAAGCTGGTTTGTTCTGAACTATTCCAAAGCCAGGGTAAGGGTCGTAGTGCGTTCGATTCCTGTAGATGAAATGGCTTTTATGGTAAGCAGATAGTCCCCCGGATCCAGGTGTTGTTTTCTTGGGTGGTGACTTCACCGGTGTCTTCTACAATACCGAAAATCCGGTTTATATCTTCGAAGGGTAGTCCGTCTTTTTCGATACTTACGATTTCAAAGGTCCCTTTATATTCTGCAGGATATAGTACCGGAGCACTGGTTTTGGAGCCTCCCGCTACGGAAAGATGAAGTAGATTGAGTAAAATACTCATATCACTTCTGGCAAATATATACCATAGAAAAACTTGAGTTCGGGGATAAAAATAACTTGGAAAGATGCGGAGGCTATGGGGAACCCGTTCTTTAATAATGAGGGCTTAAGGTCGTATTGGTTTCTTCCTGCCCGGAGGGGTTACCTTCTATACCGGAAAAGATAATTTTATTGTTGTCAAGACGGATTGATGCATCTTCAACCGGTTCAGGCAAGAACCATGAAGTATTGTCTCCTGAAATGAAAGGTGCTGTCAATTCAAAAGCGGTATCCTCATTGCTGTATAGTGCATAGGTAAACAAAATACCGTTACTGTTTTCTGTTCCCTTTATGTCTATCTTTCCCGGAAGTATCTTAAGGGAAACGATTTGTTCTCCCACGATCTTTTCATTGCGGTCCCTGGCAAGTACAAGGATTTTATAGGCATCGGGAATACGCTTGTTCTCTATCTCAGATGTAATGCCGTTCGGGTATAACATATTGCTGTTGCATCTGATATGTGCATGATCACCGTTATGGATGACAATTGCGCGGGCCAGTTGTTCGCGTAAGCTGATTGAGTTACCGACCTGTACCTCTGTAGTTTCATTAAAGTCAAGAGAAAATGTGATGTCCTTTGTTCCGGAAGTACTCCGGACAAGTCGATATCGATTTCTTCTCCATAGGGTACCTCAAATGTTGTAGGGATGTCGATAGCGATAATATCAGGAGAAGAATCGTCATCTTTACTGCAGGAGAATTGTAATAATGCCGTGCAGGCAATAGCCAGAAATTTAGTGTAATTTTTAAACATATAAAGCTTGTTTTTTTGGCGAAAGTAATAAAAAGATTTAAATATTGCGACAATGTTGCATGTATAGGAATGTTTTCTATTTTTGCGCCACATCAATAGTTCTATCATGCAAGACCGGCTTTATATCATTTTTATTTTTTTGCTGTTTTTCTTTTGACCTTCACGATTTACGTGCCCAGGAAAGAGTAACCAAAGATAGTTTAGCGGTTATTGAACTCCTTGAGACGATTGTAGTCGGAGATGCTTCTCCCGGCGCTAAGCGTATTGTTGGGAAACGGGAGTATCTGGATGATGAAAAAATTAACATGGTCCGGTCACAAACTCTTGGGGCGGCCCTCAGCCATATCCCCGGGGTACAAAATTCATATTTCGGACCCAACTCCGGAACGCCGGTTATCCGGAGTATGAGTGGAAATCGTGTTAAGGTATTATCTAACGGGGCCGTACTAAATAATTTATCCGGCATAAGTCCCAATCTTGATGTTCAGATAGATACGGATAATCTGCTGGGGATAGAGGTGTATAAAGGGAATGCAGCGGTATTGTACGGAGGCAGAGCTATCGGTGGAGCCGTAAACATGCATGATAATACCATTCCTTCTGCCTTATTTCCGGAAGAGGTGCAGGGGCATGCCATTGTCGAGGCCGGTACCAATAGTGGTTACCGGCAGGCAGTTAATATTAACGGGAATCTCGGGAAATATTGGGCATGGCACATAGGGGGGATGAACCGGAGGAATGACGATCTGAAAATTCCGGGAAATACCAAAGCCCCTATAGCTTATGATCCGGATATTGACGATCTCACCCAGTCCCTCGCCCAGGTCTATGTAGACGCCGAAAATATCCGTAACCTTAGCCTTTATCCTTACCTGAGCCAGTATGTCATGGATCGGCTTGGAGATCCGAAATGGGGACTTACTCAGGATGATCTTTATACGTTTGACGAATATTCTTATGTCAACGGGGAGAATATCCGTAATCCGGATAACGAGTACTATGTGGCAGGGCAGGATCCGGATACGCCGCTATACAATAAGGTAGTTCATGGTATATATGATTACGCACCGGTGACCAAAGGGATCATGCCCAACAGTCATGCCAGAAGTAAAGCTGTAAACTTCGGGACGAGTTATATCCGGAATAATTTTAGAATGGGGATAGGTTATCGGTACGTGGAAGGATATTATGGTATACCGGGATTTGCATTGACGTCCAGGCCTTCACACAATCATGGTCATGACCACAGTCATGATCACAACCATCATACAGCGGAAAGAACTCATGAATACGCCCGATAAATACGTCCGGAATTTCGCATAGTGCACTTTGGAATCTGAATATAAACCTGTAGAAACTATATTTTCTACAATACGGCTGAATTACGTAATGCAGGTTTCTGACGATCGCGAGCTGGTGGGAAGCGCTCCGGGAAATAAATTTGACAGTAACCGGCACACCGTACGTATTGAAGCAGAACAAAAGGCATGGAGATTCGGGAAAGGACTTAGCGGTATCGATTATGCTTATTTCAGGATGAAAGGGGAGGGAGAACAACGGTATATGCCCAATAATCAGAGTCGTGAATTCGGAGTGTTCACCCTGCAGCAGCTGAATTACCATTCGTTGATGCTTAATCTGGGGTATCGGTATGACCGGGTGAGCCGGCGTGTATTGTCTGATCCTGATTATAAGACAGGCCGCGGACTTGCGGGAGGCGAATTGTCGGACCGGAATTTTGGTTTGAATCAGTTTACGGGAGACTTGCGCTGGAATTTTTGGAAAGCGGGTTTTATGAATATATCGTTTAACCATGCCGAACGGGCCCCCGAAGTCAATGAGCTTTATGCAGGGAATGATCATTTTGCTATTATGATTGAAGAAAACGGTGACGACAGGCTGGACAAGGAAACAGCCAGGACTTACGAATTCGGAGGCGGGGTGGATTACGGAGATGGCATGCCAGCTTGATGTATTACCATACCTTTTTGACGGCTACCTGTATCTCGCACATACCGGAATATCGCGCTCCGGAGGCTTCCTGGTCAAAGAATGGAGAGGCTCGGATACGGAGATCAGCGGTTGGAAGCGACATTGAATTACAGGTATACCTGGGGTAAGGAAAACAGTTGGGAGATATCATCTTTTTTGACCTGGTAAAGAACAAAAATACCTCCGATGACCCTGTCAGAAAATGGGCAGAAGGAGATTATATGCCCAATTTGCCTACAAGCCGGTATAATTTTCTTCAACTATAGTTGTCGGAAAGTTTCTGTTGTATATGGCTTTTGAAAGGTATGGTAAGCAGCGTTATTTAGGGAAGAACATTAATCCCGAACCCCCTATGCCGGCATATTCATTGCTTTCCGGACGATTCGCATACCGGTTTCAGATAAAACAGTGTGCATTGGAAGTTTATGCTTTCGGAAGTAATCTTCTCAATGCAGAAGCCCGTCCACAAAATTCATACCTGAAATATCTGGCTCCGCTTCCTGGTCGCAATATAACCATAGGCCTGAAAGCCATACTCTGAGTATATATGAACATCGGAAATCCCGGACAGGAATTTTGAAATCTTTCGGGCGTACCTGTTGTACCGCATAAGCCGGCAATCTTCAGTGATCAGGGATGTATAACGGGAACGCTGTGGTACATGTCTGCCTTACAGGGAAGCCGGTCCGGGGGGGTATCTCGGTCATCGGGTAAAACCAAATCTGCTCTGCGGTCAGGATAACAGGTGTCCATGTACCATAAGACCGTTTTTTGATTGGCGGCTATGAGATTCCTAAAGTAAATATTCAATTCTCGGACATTTCAGCGATCAAAAACGGGGGATATTCAGTTCGGCCACGCCCGGATTCCGCTTATCTGCTACTCCGGGATGTTATTGAGTGATACTATTTTTTTAATATATAAATGATACTTTGTCGCATTTAATATGTACTTTTGCATCCGTATTCCGATGGAAATAAGTGGCATGTAAGTTGGTCAAAGACAAAAATGGAAGTTGAATAGTACGGCTCTTACTGTTTCCTGTCTATGAGATACAAATATTATTAACTTACATTTTCGTTTATTGAAAATAAATAATTAGTTTTGTCTAACTTTAATGTTAACCTTATTTAATAAAATGAAATTTATTTACCTTGTCACCTTGCTTTTTCCTGTTTTACTGTTCTCACAGGAAAAGGATATTATCAAAGGAACAGTCGTGGAAGGCAAACATGGTGTTGCTTTTGCCAATATCAGTGTAGTAGGCAGTTCGGCCGGGGTTGCTGCGGATCATCGGGGGCAATATGTCCTCGAACTGCCTCCTGGAGTGTACACCCTTCATATACAGGCCATAGGCTTTAAATCTGTAGAAAAAAACTATTGCTACCGGAGAATACCGGGAAAAGGCTCTCGATTTTGAACTGGAAGAAGATATGCTCGGGTGGAAGAAGTAGTGATCAGCGGTACCCGGAATCGTGTCAATGTTAAAAAATCTCCCGTGGTAGTCAATGTACTGGATGCGAAGCTGTTTAATGCTACCCAATCTATTTCTGTTGCCGATGGGCTGAATTACCAGCCTGGGGTACGGGTGGAAACCAACTGCCAGAACTGTGGGTTTACCCAGGTACGGCTCAACGGGCTTGACGGGAGTTATACACAGGTATTGGTAAACAGTCGTGCGGTATTCAGTGCGCTGAACAGTGTATATGGTCTGGAACAGATCCCGGCTTCCATTCTCGATCGTATAGAGGTGGTACGCAGTGGCGGATCGGCTTTGTACGGGTCTAATGCTATTGCCGGAACAGTGAATATCATTACGAAAGAGCCGGTATTGAACTCCTGGCAGATAGAGGGAAGCCTGGGGCTTATAGACGGTAAGACGCCAGACCGTACCCTGAATGTCAATGCTACGGTAGTGAGCGAAGACCTGAACAGCGGAATTACCGTCTACGGTATGAAACGTGACCGGGACAGTTATGATGCCAATAATGACGGTTTTACGGAGATTACAGAATTAAAGAACAATACCCTGGGTACCAAGGCCTTTATCAGGCCCTCGGACCACAGTAAACTGACACTCGATTTTACGGCACTTGAAGAATACCGAAGAGGGGGAGATCACCTGGAACTGGCACCCCACCTGACAGATATTACGGAACAACTGGACCACAATACCGTAATGGGAGGCCTTACTTACGAGATTACCAATGATGATAAGAGCAATGCTTTTTCGTTGTACACCTCTGCACAATACACGGACAGGAAAAGTTTTTATGGCGGACTCGGAGGCGGACGTACGCGCCAGGATTCCATAAGCGCTGCCAATGCTTACGGAAATACGGATGATCTGGCCCTGCTTATGGGCGGTCAGTATACCCGCCATTTCAAAAACAGTCATGATATCCTGACTATAGGAAGCGAGTATAACCTGAGTAGTACCCAGGATAATATCCCCGGGTATAATCGTTTCATAGATCAGAAGGTCAACAGTATCGGTACCTTTGCCAGTATGAATGGAAACCTACCGAAAAATTTACGATCCTGGCAGGAGGTCGGCTGGATTATGTGAATGTAGAGGGAGACTATTCTGTTCAGAATGTAAACCGTTCCTCCGAGATCGATCAGGTCGTGCTGAGTCCCAGGCTTACCCTCATGTACAATTTTGCCGAAGGCTGGCAGTTCCGGTGCGGGTATGCCCGCGGGTTCCGTGCCCCACAGGCCTTTAACGAAGACCTGCATGTGTCGTCCGTAGGTGGAGAACCGCAATTTGTCATTCTTTCTGAAGAGTTGGAAACGGAGTATTCCAATGCATTTACGGCCTCTTTCAACTACGCCAAAAATTTTAACAAGCTTCAAACCAATATTTTGGTAGAGGGGTTTTATACCGATCTCGAAAATCCGTTTACCACGGTAAGTACAGGGGCAAGTCTTCCTAACGGATCTATACTTGAAGAGGTCAGGAACGGGGAAGGGGCCTATGTTACCGGGGCGAATATAGAGATAGGGGTGTCTCCCTCATCCAGGTATACTTTCCAGTTGGGAGGAACCGTACAACAATCGCGTTACCGGGAACAACAACTATTATTTGAAGCCGATGGTTCGGTACAGGGAGAGACGGATATTGCTATCCGGAAGTTTGTTCGTAACCCCAATGTATATGGATACCTGAATACCAATATGAGGCTATTCGAAGAAACTACCCTCGATATTACCGGAACATATACCGGTCCTATGACCGTACCACTGGTGATTAGTGATAGTGGTTTTATGCAACTGAACAAGAGCAATTCCTTTTACGATATGAACCTGAAACTAAGCCATCATATTGATGTCAGCGATAATTTCCAGATGAATGTCTATGCCGGGGTGCGCAATGTTTTTAATAGCTATCAGGACGATTTTGATACCGGTGCCACGCGGGATTCCGACTATATCTATGGTCCGGCTCAACCCAGGACTATATATTTTGGCATTAAACTCGGCAATTTGCATAACCTGTAGGGGAGAGATGTTAGTTTATTAATTGTTAAGAGTTTTCGTGATTTTAGAAGCCAAATCTATGTGTGTCAGTGCATCTGGTTTTGGCTTCTGGGTTATCAGGTGTTACTTGAATAACTTAGTAATCAAATAACCAAATACTCCATAATAAACTATTTTTGCGTAATGGTGATACGGTATCTTTTAATTTTCTTCTGTCTGTTTTCTGCACCGGGGTTGCCCAGTCCGGTTCCGGGATCCGGTGGATATCGGGCCGGGAGCTGACAGATTCGCTGCAGACGCACCCGAAAGGAACCCTGCTTTATTTTTATGCAGACTGGTGTGCGTATTGTAAAAAGATGGAGCGCAACGCATTCCGGTCACCAGCCGTCCTGGCCAGGCTTCGGGAAAGAGGGATATACACTGCCGGGATGGATGTAGAGACTACCGATACACTGCATTTTGGTGAGCGGCAATTTTATAACCGTGAAGCAACTACCGGGCGGCGTCCTGTCCATGAATTTGCTTACCTGTTGGAAGCAGGGATAACAAAGCTTTTTCACTACCGGTGCTGCTCCTGCTCGATGAGAATTTTGCGGTAATACGACGTAGCTTTTCCTATATGACCACCGAAGAACTCCTGGAATTTCTGAAATAAAGCCCGGTATTACTTCTCCTTGCGACCTACCAGGAGCTTGTCGCACACCACCTTGCTGAAAACCTGCCCGGATGTCCCGTCATAAGAAAGCATCATGCTACCGTCAAAAGGTTCTATCGAAAGTATGTTTATTTCAGTTCCCAGGGAAAGTCGCCTGGAATTGAGAAAGGTCAGGAACTCGCTGGAAGAATCTGATACGGCGGACAGGCTTACTTTTTCGCCCTCCCGGCATTCGCTCAGGGTGGGTAAGGGATCGCGGCGGATATTCCCCTCCGGATCGGGAATGGGAGAACCGTGAGGATCAAAAGACGGATGACCTAACAGTTCATCCATTTTCCGGAAGAATTCGGCAGACTTCACATGCTCTATCTGTTCGGCTATATCATGAACCTCTTCCCACCCGAAACCCATGATCTCTACCAAAAACATTTCGGTAAGACGGTGTTTCCTTACCACATACATGGCGGCTTTTTCCCCCTTTGGGGTAAGGCTTACAGGTTTGTACTTTTCATAACGCACCAGCTTGCGTTCGGCAAGCTTTTTCATCATGCTGGTAACCGTAGGCATCCTGATATCCAGTCGTTTCGAAAGGTCGTTTACATTTACCGTACCCCGGTCGGCAGACAGGGAATAAATGGCCTTGAGATAATTTTCTTCGGTTAAAGAATTCATAAGGCAAATATAGGAATACAAATCAATCGTTTTAAAATAGCAACAAAAATATTTGTTAGATTAATCTAACTTTGTAATTTTGTATCGAAAACAATTCTGAACATGTATAAAAGCCCTCCCTTATGGATTACGTTATTACACTGCCGGAACAGGAGAAAAGGAGAATAGAACGACAGGTGAGAAATACAGACCTGATGCCACAGGATATGGGGGAGGCCGTTCGGGAGTTGACGAAAGTCACAGCGATCATTAAAGCAATTAAAATTATAAAACTTAAAAACCGAAAACGATGAAGACATCTCTTGCATTACCCGATTTGCCGTACGACAAAAATGCGCTGGCCCCGTTGATCACCGGGGAAACCTTTGATTATCATTACGGGAAACACCATGCAGCTTATGTACATAATCTGGGAAACCTCGTCAAGGATACCCCCTATTGTGAAATGCCGCTCGAAGCCATTATCCGGGCGGGTTATGACCGTGGAGACGCCGGTTTGTTCAACAATGCTGCCCAGCACTGGAACCACAGTTTTTTCTGGCATTGCCTCTCTCCGGATGGTGGAAAGACCCCGACAGGAAAAATAGGAGCGTATATAAAACGTGATTTTGGAAGTTTCGAGGCCTTTCGCGAAGCTTTTTCGACGGCTGCCGTCAAACTGTTCGGTTCGGGCTGGGCCTGGCTGGTAGAGAATGCGGCGGGAAGGCTGGAGATTCTCCCCATGAAAGATGCACATACACCGCTTACGGAAAACAAAAAACCGTTACTTACTCTCGACGTGTGGGAGCATGCCTATTATATTGATTACCGTAACGCCCGCCCGAAATTCGTGGAGAGTTTTCTGGGAGATCGTCAACTGGGATTTTGCCAATGATAACCTGAAATGAAAATCTGAAATACTATGAGCGAAGTATGTCTGAATCATATTGAGGAATACTGGAAGTCCAGGACAGTGGCTTCTAATACCCTGTTTAATGAGGGAAAGTACACCGAAGCACTGGCCGGGTATAAAGAAGCCCTGTACCGGGCAGAAGTGTTAAATAATCATTTCGAGACCTGTAAGAGCAGTGAGATCCCCTTTATCCAGATCTATATGATCTCATGTAACAATATGGCTTTTACTTATTTGGAAATGAAACAGCAGAAAAAGGCGGAAGCCATATTGCGTCGGAGTATGTACTACCTGTTGCACCAATTACGCAAAAAAGCAATGAAGGATTGTAAAATAATGCTTCAGAAGGAATTGCAAAGATCCAGTGTATCTTACCTGCACCATATCGACAAGGCAAACCGGGACACGCAGCTTGTGACGTTGTTGGAAAGCATGCGTGCTACGGAAGGAAAAACTAACTAAAAAGGAAAATAGTATGTCTGCATTAATTCTGGTACGACACGGACAGTCACAATGGAATCTGGAGAACAGGTTTACCGGATGGAAGGATATAGACCTTACCGACAGGGGAAAGGAAGAGGCTTTCCAGGCGGGGTTGCAACTCAGGGAAGAAAAGATGTGATGTTCACCTCTACCCTGAAACGGGCGCAGCACACCCTGCAGATCATTCGCAAAGTATGTGGTTTGGAGCAGGTGCCCGTATATAGTGATACCGCTCTTAACGAGCGTTCTTACGGCGACCTCGAAGGGCTTGACAAAGCAGAAACCGCAAAGAAGTTCGGGGAGAAACAGGTGTATATATGGCGACGTTCCTATGATGTAGCCCCTCCCGGGGTGAGAGCCTGAAGGATACCTACGATCGCACCATACCCTATTTTGAATCGCATATCCTTCCGTTGCTTTCGGAAGGGAAGAATGTGCTGGTGGTAGCTCATGGCAACAGCCTGCGTTCCCTGATCATGTACCTGGAAAAGCTCGGCCCGGAAGAGATCGTCAAACGAGAAATAGCTACGGGGGTGCCCCTGAAGTATCTCTTTGATCACCATATGAATGTATTGAAGGCAGGGCATACGTTTAAAAGCTAAACCTGAACAAATTTTTCGCAAGAAACAGGAGGTAGAAATGAACCCGAATTTTATACGAAGTAACAGTAAAGTCATCGCTGTGGATTTTGACGGTACTATAGTGACACATCGATATCCCGAAATAGGAAAGCCGGTGCCCGGTGCATTGGCCATCATTATGGCACTGCAACGCAAAGGGCACCGGCTAATCCTCTGGACCTACAGGGAAGGGCGGTACCAGGAAGAGGCTGTGGCCTACTGCAGGACACGCGGAATTGAGTTTTATGCGGTAAATGAAAATTATCCCGGCGAGGCACAACAGGGGAACTACTCCCGGAAACTGAATGCCGATATCTTTATCGACGACCGGAATGCCGGGGGGCTTATGGGATGGAAAGAGATATGGCAGTGGCTGCATCCGGAGGAAGATCGCAGTTATGCCACACATCAAAAAGCCAGTGTTTTAAGTGTTTTAAAAAGGCTATTGTTTCCAACCCGGAAAAAGTGATAAAGGCTCCTGAGAAAAAGGGAGCCTTTGATCATGCTACTATAGGATCGATATACATCCTCCGAAGATAACAAGAGTATCATCCGCAGCATAGATATCCCGAAACCGGGGATGTCGGGTATTGACTATATTGTCATGTTGAGAAATGTGGAAAAGTGTTTCCCTGGCTTCCTTTTCAGACATAACCCTGGGGAATTGGGTACGATTCTCCGGGAGTTCCGTCATGTAGGCCCTCCTGCAGCGGTGTACCGTCTTTATGATAAAGCATTCCATATCAGTGTAACGGCCAGGCAAACCAGTACTCCGTATACAATGGGGAGCAGGGTGGCTACCACCGTCCATTTCCGGCTCCCGGTTTCTTTGTAAATGGTATATATCGTAGTACTACAGGGATTGTGCAACAGGCTGAACAACATCAGGTTCACCGCAGTAAGTGTGGTCCATCCCCCGGCTTGCAGCAAAGCGGATATTTCGGTTTCCGAACCTTCGAACAGCACCCCCGCGCCGGCGCCGAGAGTGGTTGTTCCTATGACCATGGTGGTCAGCATCAATATGGTAGGGATCACGATTTCGTTGGCCGGAATGGCTACGATATACGCTAAGAGAATAACCCCGTTAAGGCCTATAAACAGTCCTGCAGGGTCGAGGCCGTGTATCAGCCAAAGGGCCAGACTCTGATCGCCGATGATCATGTTGGAAATAAGCCATATTACGGCACCTGCAGGTGCGGCAAAGATCACGGCTCTCCAGAGCACAATAAAAGTACGGTCGATCAGGGAGGTGTACAAGGTCTGCCATACCTTCGGAGGCCTATAAGGAGGGAGCTCCAGGGTAAAAAACGAGGACTTCCCCTTTAAGAGGGTCCTGGATAACAGCCAGGATGTGAAGAAAGTAAAAGCGATGCCAAGCACGACAATCCCTACTACAGCCAGTACGGATACCGTACCGCTCCACGGTTTCGGGACGAGGACTCCGATAAAGATGGTGGCAATAAGTATTTGTGTGGGCCATCGTCCATTACACAAAGAAAAGTTGTTGGTAATGATGGCAATAAGCTTTTCACGCGGACTGTTTATAATGCGGGTAGCGACTACCCCTGCGGCATTACATCCGAATCCCATGCTCATGGTGAGAGCCTGCTTTCCGTGTGCTCCTGAGGTCTTAAATACCCGATCCAGGTTAAAAGCCACTCTCGGAAGATAACCAAAATCTTCCAGAAGGGTAAAGAGCGGAAAGAATATGGCCATCGGGGTAGCATTACCGCGATAACCCAGGCAGTAGCGAGATATACCCCGTCAATAAGAAAACCACTTAGCCACCAGGGAAAATGAAGGGTTTCCGCACCGTTTTTCAACCAGGGATAGAGGGTGTCCAGTAATAAGGTAGATAACATTTGAGAAGGATAATTGGCCCCTATAATCGTAGTCCACAATACTGCGCCGAGTAACAGGAACATAATGGGAAAGCCCCAGATGCGGTGTGTGACGATATTATCTATGGCCCGGTCCATTCTGAACGCCCGTTGTGAGGCATTACCGGATACCGAGTCTTTTACAAGCCGGGCGGCCTTGCTGTACATAGCTTCTGCAATATCATCCTGATAGTGACCGTCCAGAGAGGATCTATAATTTTTTGCCTTGTTTAGGATGTCATCGAGTTCTGAATGTAAACCCGGCGCTGTATTTCCCTGTTGTAATGCCCTGATGATCCCCTGATCGTTTTCCAGTAATCGCAAGGCTATCCACCTGGTGTTGGGAGGTCGGGGTCCAGTCGCTGCAAATTTGCAGTGAGTTCTTCTATAGCTTCTCCGGTATCATCCGGAATATCCGTAAGAAGATGTTTTTTAACCGTATTTCCGTGGGTAGCCATGGTATGTATGGCTGTAATAAGTTCGGAGATCCCTTCTTTTGACCGCGCACTGGTCGCTATTACCGGTATTTCCAGGTCTCTGGAAAGGGTACGCAGGTCGATAGCTATCCCGTGCCTTCGTGCCTCGTCCATCAGGTTGAGACAAAGTACGGTATTGGTAGTGATTTCCAGTATCTGCAGCACCAGGCTGAGATTGCGTTCGAGCCTGGCAGCATCTACGACCACGACAGTAACGTCAGGTTTTCCGAACAGTACAAAGTCCCTCGCCACTTCCTCATCCTCAGAATCGGACATCAGCGAATAGGTTCCCGGGAGGTCGACGAGTTTAAAAGTTTTATCTCTGTAGGAAAAACTCCCTTCGGCACGGGTAACGGTTTTTCCCGGCCAGTTTCCCGTATGTTGTCTCAATCCCGTAAGGGCATTGAAGACTGTGCTCTTGCCCGTATTCGGGTTTCCCGCAAGAGCGATGGTATAATCGTATTTTCCGGAAATTCCCCCGAGTTTTTTAAGTCGGAGGCCGTGTTGAATTCACATACTTCACAGGCGGCATTCATCATTCTTCGTTTTCGTTAATTTCGATCTCTATATACGAAGCATCTTCCCTACGAAGGGAGATTTGGGTATGGTGTATGCGATAGGCTACCGGATCTTTGAGCGGACTGATATTTTCGATGCGCACCCGTGTTCCTTTTACAAAACCCAGATCCAGTAAACGCTGCCGGATCTCTGCCGGGCAGTTGTGGAGAATTCCCCTGATCACAGCAGTTTCCTCTTTTTGCAACAATCCCAAATGCTTCATGATATGTTTTTGGTCTTTAATTTATGAAAGGCCCTAATTAGCTTAACAAAATTAAATAATTAGTCTTTACTAACAATGATGATATGGAACAAATAATGGAAAAAGAAGAAATAGATCTTTTCCGACAAAAAGAAATGAGGAACAGGAGTGTAACGGGCTTATCCTGAAAACAGAAAATAAAAAAAGGCCTTCAATTACTTGAAAGCCTTTTTTACTGTAGCGAAGACGGGATTTGAACCCGTGACCTCAGGGTTATGAATTATACTTTCAGGAGTTTTGTTTTTGTATTTCATTGATTATTAATTGTTTTTATATCCTATTATTGATGTGCGATTGGTAGAATTGGCTCACTTATTGGCTTATTTATTTTTGTTTCTATCGTTTGAAAATTATAAGATAATTAAAATTATTCAATTCTAATCTACCTATAAAATTATCGAATTTTTTACATAACCCAAATATTCACGATTTTTTATGTGAAAAGAAGCGCAAAACTAAATAACCAAGTAGAATTAAAGCAGTTATTACTAAGCTAAAATGTAGATAGTTTATAAGGTAATAAGTGTCATATACATTAATGGTAAGGAATTGATCTCTCGCTAAAAATCCAGCAAGTATAACAATTCCTAAAATAACTAAAATCAAATATTTTTTCATTTTTTCAAATTTAGGTCCTGGTATAATAATCATCTAAAAAAAAGGCATTAAATAGAGTAAATGTGCCCTTTTTTATTTCATTAAAATTAACGTTTTCAAGCTTCTCATCCAAAGCTCTGGAGGGAAAACGGATAGCCCGTAACTTTCCAATACCGCTTTTATTTTTTTCAGTTCAGGCGCGAACATATCATTCTCGGCCTTGACATCCCGTGTGGGTAATTTCTGCCATCTTTTATCCTTAATATTGACCTTGAGTACATACAAGGTGTAATAGGGAATCAAAATACTGATGTTTACACAGATCGCATACACCACATTTTCTGTTTTTACTTCTAACAGCTGCAAATTGTAGCACCTGTCCTGCCAGCTAAACATGGTATAGTTTCTATATATAAAGTCAGGGGCAACAGCTTTTAATTCCATTTCTATTGCCTCAATGACTTTGTTACGGTCCTTTGAAAAAGACTGAATGAATGCATCCAGCCTTTTATATTCAATGGTCTTGACGTACTCGTCATTTTGTTCATTAAAAGAGATATTGATGGGGAAAAAAGTATAGGTAATTTCCCTGAATATCTTTTTTAATAACCCTGTTTTATTGGCAATCTCCCGTTCCAAACAATGTCGTTTTATATTCTGTAGGTGTAATGTTGGAAGTCGAATTGAAATTCACCCTACCTCCGTTGGTCATCATCTGATAATTTTCGATCAATCTTTCCCTAAAATAATTAGTCACAATCAGCTGACTTACATACTTTCCACCATATCGATCAACGGTTTCATCCATGGAAACTTTGATTGCTTCTGCCGACAATTCGGCTGCCATTCCCGGGGATATGTTGCCCCCGACCACCATGTTGGTGGGCATGCCGAATAAAACGGCCTGCGGGAATACAATGGATTGGGTCACCCTGATGTTGTTGGGCGGGGTATATACAACGATCTTGAATCGGATATTTTTGACTGCGGCCTCCTGCCAATGTGCATCGCTTGTTGTTTTTCTGAAATTGAAACTTTCACAGCTTGGTGGCGGACTGTCAGCAGCATTATTTTTCTTCTCAGTGCCAATGATAATATTTACACCGGGATCAAATTTGGCTTTGATTCTTCTTATTTCATCAAAAACATTCCAATTAATAGAAGGTATGGATACGCTCAAACTTGGAGCTGTAACGGTAACCCCCTCCAACATGATGGTATTGGGTTCGGACGAATGGCAGATATTGCATGCAGGATCTATAAATTCACCATTAAATCGCTCTGCACGGGGTGTGTTCTTGGTAATTAGGTTACCGTTCACATATTCCATATCCTGTTGAATTGGATCTTGCAGATCGTTATAGGTTACAATTCCCGTAAAATCACCTATAATATTGTGGATTTTACTTGCATAGGATGTATCGTTAAAGTCTTTTCCGGTAGACTTTAGGACCCACAAAGAAGCATGAATATTTTTTGAAGCAACATTGAATGTAACTTTCTCGAATGTGGAGGGATCTTCAATTTTTACCGGAACTGATACGAAATCACTTCCATCGACTAATTTCTCGGTGACAGCATAATCCCACATTAGTGTTTTTCCCTTCAAGATTTCATGTTCACTTGCATAAGTTTTTAGGGGGTTATCTGTGCTGGCTACATTGTCTATATTATCCGTCTCATCCGTAGCACATGAAGAAACTGAAAGCAGCAGAAAAAAAACGAAAACGGTTTTTAAGAAATTCCTAAGTAGGAAAAGGTTAGACTTCATAGGTTGAAAATTTGGTGAAAATTATGTTAGGTTTCTGGCAAATATAAAACTATTTATATTCTTTCCAAATAATTTTCATTTAACCATGCATTAACATTTTCGGATTTTCAAGTTATAAATCAATAAAATCACAAGGAAGCAGGTTGAGATTTTCTGCTAATGTATGTATGCAAAAAATCAATTGAATAGGGGATTCCCTATTTGTAAAAGACTCTTAAACGATGTGATGATTTTTACATAGGAAAGTGAGAGATTATCAACAAAACTATTCCTCTTCAATATTAGATAATCTAAAGTTACTAAACTGATTTAAAATATAATGAAATAGAATAATAGAGTAATGACAATAACCCCAACTACAACTCCAATTAGAAAATAACAAATGAGTTGGTGTCGCCTTTCCTCTTTCTTTAGAAGGGTTTTTATAGTCTCCATTTTCTTTTGAAATAGTTATATTCGAATTTTAATTCTTCTGTAAACAAGGGGAAGACTTTTTCATTATCCAGGCAAAAACGGATATATTTGGAGGTAATTCCGTATTGCCTGGCCAGGGCATCAATAATTTCCGAATGATATGGTGGGCTTATTTTTAGCTTCTCAAATATACTCACCTGTAAACAGTTCGGACATTGATACTTGATAATATAAGGCCATACGAATAAGAGGAGAGAGTTCCATATTAGGAAATTCGCCTGCTTCTAATTTTTTCAATATATAGATAGGTACATCCATTGCTTCCGAAACTTCGGCTAAGGTTAGATGCCTGCTCCTTCGGGTATTCCGTATATTCTCACCAAAGAGTTTTAAGAATCTATCCCCATTTCGTTTTATTCTTGCCATAAAGCACACATTTGGTGGTTATTCTTCGTTTCCCTCAATATCAAATTCCCGTACATAGATTAAGTGGCAAGCATTGGAGAGTTTACTCAAATGGCTTTTGATTTCTACTATATCTGTACTCCAGGAGAGTTCTTCCATGTCGTTATTGGTGAACGCTACATGTAGCAGGTGATGTAACTCCTTTTTCCATTCCCCGAGATCCAGGTAATCGAAAAATCGGCTGAAAACCTGGTACGGATTTAAATATTCTTCCTGATCTAAGGCACGGGGAAAATATTTCCAGGAATGTTGTTGTCTTTCAGGGAGACAATAAAGGTCCGGGTTCATGAGATGCAATTCATCCAAATCCTGTGAAACTCTAAGGTTAGCCGGTCGTTTGCTATAATCCCTATGACAGATCAACCAGGAGGCTTCTATGAGTTTATTGAAGTAATCATAAAAAGTAAGAAGATTGCTTTGCACTCCATATTTCCAGTCCTCACAAGTACGGGCCATACGTACCCAATTAGACAGATAATTTTCAACCCCCATACAACTGTACATGTCGAAAAAATCATCGAAAACAAGGAACGGATTAGCTATTTCTTTTCAGAAAGGTATTGTGGATGGTATTCTTTAGGAAGTGCTTTTTCAACTTTTATGGTATTTTCCTCTTTTTCTGCAACCAACACCATTTTTTCTTCCAGGTAATTAGTCATGCCCGGGTTTTGCTGATAGAATTCTTCTACCTGTTTTTGGTATTCTTCCCGTTTAGGAATTGGAGAAGGAAATTGTTCGAGTACTTTATCCCTTTCATACAAAACAATGGCGGTACGGTGTACCCACACAAAGAAAAGAGTGTTTTCTTCCAATTGGTTAAGCACGAAATCCAGGGGATGGACTTTTACATTTACATTGCCAAAAGGTTCAGTTAGTTGTATTGTTTCTTTTAATACATGGTCCTCAATAGTTGTTTTTTCTGATATTACAATAAGAAGGTTGCAGCTAAACTGCCAGTCTTCCGCTTTTCGGGGATTCGTAAAACAATTCCGTTGTATGGATTGTTTGGTCTCAGTGCGATAACAGAAAATAAGCTGTGGCTTTAATTTTTCTACGACCCTGTTTTTAATGTTGTGCAGGGCATTTTGCTCTTTACCGGTTAAATGAGCCACGGAACGATGTACTTTCATAACTTTAATTTTTATATATTTCGGTTTTATTTTGCTTTATGCAAATTCGATATTTATATTAGCCAAGACAATATTTTGGTATAAGGGTTACTTATAGAATTTTTATGTTTTAATTATATAATTTTTATGGAACAGGAGTTTACCACATTTGATAACAAAGCTGTAGGCAGAAATATATCTATGTATCGAAGGGCACTTGGATACAAAGCGCTTGACGTAGCCGAACGGTTGGAAATGAAGGAACAAACCTATTTGAAATATGAAAGGGGAGAGACTCAAATTACTATAGATTTTGTGCAAAATATTGCAGATGTACTTCAAGTAAACCCTTTAATGTTGCTTACAGTCTCTCCAAGTAATATTATTGAAAACGGTGACAATTCCCCAAATGCTATTTTGGCTATTTATGGGCATCATAATCAAACATCAGACCCGGAACAGACTAAACTTATTACCCAGCTAGTGGAGAATGTTATGGAGATGAACGAAAAAATAATGAAACTCTTAGAGAAAAAATAATCTTTCATATTTAGAACTACACTTAAATGTTTTCACCTGATATGGTGGCATACGGATGTAAGTTCCGTCTTTTTTTAAACTTCACATTTTAGGAGAAGTGACCATTTCTTTGAATAAAAGCTATAAATTCATGCTAAAGTACGGAAATCCATAATTCTATATCATTTTATAGCAATACCTTGCATTCCATACCCCTCTCCGTATAAGGAAGGGGTTTTCTGTTTATTAACCTTAAACATCCAATCTTATGGCCATATCTAAGCGGATTAAAAAGAAATGTAATGCACATCTAAGAAAATTTTTCAAAGACATTTTAGATGAGATCCTGTACGATCATAAATACAATTTGTACTTTATAGAGGAAGGTAAAGAAGTTGGTAATAAAAGTGGTGTGCCCTTTATCCCACCAATAGCTTCAAAAATTGAAATAGAGGATGGGAAAAGTTTATTTATTGTAGAAGAAATACATATCCAGGACGGATGTGGGGTAATTTATTTATCCGGAAAAAAGTATCCGTCCTAATTACGGATGTCGTGTTGCATTTTTAGAATTTTGACTTAAATTCCATGGTATTCATACCAGCTTTTTTACCATAAAACGAGTCTTTCTACTACTTTTCCGTGGGTGAATACTTAATCGCAAAAAAAGATAAATAACATTTTCTTAATAATATTTTTTGCTTAAACTCTCAAATTTAATATCTTGCGGACTATATATAACTCAATATTTGATTTGGTATTTTTTTATTTGTTAACCTTAATCTTTAAATTTTACGTATTATGTCATTTAAAGCAACATTATCTGTTGGCGGTAAGAAAGTGAATATCTTAAACGTCAACTATGACCTGGCACAAGAAGTAGATGCCACAGGACGTCCCTCTTCCGTAACCCGTGGAGGGCGTATTTATTTTACAGTAGAATCCACCGGGGACTCTTTCTTTTTGAGTGGATGACCAATAACTTTGAGCGCAAAAACGGGACTATCACCTATTTGAAGCGGGATACCGATGCCAAACTGAAAGAAGTAAATTTCACCGAAGGCTACCTGGTAAAATACAAGGAAAATTTTGATCATGGCGGTTCCAATCCGCTAACAGAGACATTTACGGTTTCCTGTAGGATGCTGGACTGTGGCGGCGGCAACCATACCAACGAATGGGTATAAGGCCATTCCTTATTTGTAATTAACGAGCAAATCAAATATTGCAAAAGGGGAAGGTACAAAACCCTCCCCTTTATTTACCCTACCCCCCCCAAGCATACAATTAAGCCAACTATACAAAAATATCCCTGAGATCCCGAGGGACAGGATTTTATGCGTTGAAACGCCATGAGTTTCAGGCAATGATGTATTTATATAACCTAATATATACCGATAGCCAATGAGCTTCCTTGCTAAATTTGAGATTGACGACATGTCCTACAACATTTTGGAGTATGACATAGTAGTAGAAAAAGGGACAGACCATAATGGTAAACCCTCTACCAATGCCAGGGGAGGTGAAATACGCCTGGTAGTGGAAACAGATATGAAGGACCATTTTGCGGATTGGGTGGTCAGCTCTACCCAGGTGAAAGACGGTAAACTTATCTTTTATAAACGTGATGGGATGGCCCGGATGAAATCCACAAGTTTTAAAAAGGGCTATTGCATCCGGTACAAAGAAAAATTCAGGTCTATAGGCGATGATCCTATGTGTACGGAAATTGTCATTTCCGCCCAGGAGATCATTATAGGGAATACTCCCTATAAAAAGCGATGGCCCGCTACAGTATAAATAGCCTAATTATTGTTTTCCAAAATGGAGTACACCAAAAAGACCGACCGGATGGATATCACTATAGAAGCCTATAGGCATACCATTTTGGTACAACAACGATGGAAATACAACTGGCAAATTGTTATTCCTACAAGCCATTGGACCTATGATGAAAAAAAGGAATTTCACCGTAAAACGGATACATTGATATGGAACCAATGGAGTGGCCACTTTGTAATAGGAGTAGAAGGGAGTTCGGATTTTGCAAAGGAATCGGCCCGTAGGGATTTTACGGTAAATTTTGACATTAAATGGGCACTGTCCAATGCCCATTGGGAAGTCATTGTGCGAAAAATTCCTCCGGGGATTTTAGAAGGAGCAGGGTGCGATGGACAGACAGACAGATTATATTGGATACCGAGGATGTAAATTCCAGAGAGGTCATGCCCGGTTTTTCCCAGCATCCCGTATCCCATGAATTCGGACATGCCATAGGAAATGTACCCCATGAGGTAAACCATTGGGATGAATACCGCAAAGAAAGTCCCCATTACGGGGATTTATATAGTATTATGAATATGGGGAACGAATTAAGAAACAGGCATTTGGATTATCTTGTTCGGGAACTTAACACCATGATTCCCGAGACTACGTTTACTATTGTTAAACTTTTATGATATGAGGATACTGACCTTGTTTTTATCGTGTTTGCTCCTGGGCTGTAAGAACCCGGCCCTGAAGGAAAATGTACTGAAAGCAACTATGCAAGAACAAACGAAGGAAATGAAAAAAGACAGCATTACCCGGAAAGGCTTGGAAAAACTGACATTGACGGAAGCTAAGGGAAGATATGAGAGGCCGTTAACACAAGAAACCTTTGTATTGGGGATAGATCCTATACATGAATTTAGGGTGGGCCTGTTAAATATATTTTCCAAGGGAGAGATAAACAGCAAAACCATCCATGTTAAAGAGGTCACCTGGGAAAAAGATAAAGAACATAATATTACGGTTTGGTATAGACAGGAAGGAGAAATGTGGACACCTGTAGATATTTTCGAATGGAACAAAGACGATATATTTTAGAGCACAAGAACAATAGAGGGAATAAAAATATTAAGTTATGGCACTGCAAACGGATGTTATTGTAAAGATAGGAGGGCTTGGTATAAGCACTTTTATCGATTTTGAACTGAACCAGCGGATAGATGGCCACCATGAACTTACCATAGAATGCCGGGAAGAAGAAATATATCTACAGGACCCCGGGCTTAAAAGTAACTACCACCAACTTATAGGAGAAACCATTTTGGTGACTATGCAGGGCATAGACCGTATGTTTTCCACACATACAGGATATTTTAAAGGCATCGTAACCCGTGTCAAAGCCTTGAATATGAACGACAGCAGTGGTAAACGGTTACAATTCCGGGCTTACAGCCCCACGATATTGCTGGACAATGGCCCGGAATCCTCTTCTTTTCTGAAAAAAACATTTTCGGATATCGTACATAACGCCACCAGGGAATACGATACCCAATTGCTAAAAATAGTATCCAATCCCTTAAAGAACACACCCTATCCCTATATCACCCAATATAACGAAAGTGATTATACCTTTTTAAGACGGATGTGTTCCCGGCAGGGAGAGTGGTTTTACTATAACGGAACAGAACTTATCATAGGCCAGGAAAATACAGGCGAGGAAATACCCCTGCATTACGGGTACAATCTCACCCATTATGATTTTGAAATGAGCCTGCAACCGACCCGCTTTAAATATCACGGCAATGATCTGTCGGAAGGGGAGTCCCACCAGAGTAAGACTACGGAATATGAAAACAGGGTAAATGGTATCGCCGCCGAGCTGGTCAAATCTTCCGGCAGGGTATTTTCCAAAGAGACCATAGTACAGCACAACCAACTGGTGAATGAAGGTACAGGCAAAGTCGATATGGATGATTTTGCCCAACTCAATTTCCAGAAAAAGGTAGCCAATATGATCTATGTTAATGGCAGCAGTGAAAACCCTGCATTACGCCCTGGTGCCATTATCCGGATACTGGATGAAACCGGAAGTTCTCAGGGGGTGTTTAAAGTTATAGCGGCCACCCACCAATGTACGGATACCGGGGATTATAATAACGATTTCAGGGCTGTTCCTGTATCCGTACAGGTATCTCCGTTTTCCAACCCGGGAGAATATCCCAAATGTGAAAGTCAGCCCGGCATAGTGATAGACAACAATGATCCCAAAGGTTTAGGTCGGGTCAAAGTACAGATGGCCTGGCAAAAGGAAAATGCCCAGACCACGGATTGGATACCTTTAGCCTCTCCCAACGGGGGGAATGGTAAAGGTTTCCACTTTATCCCGGAGAAAGGCGAGAGTGTTATGGTAGATTTCCAAAGCGGCAATGCAGAGGTGCCTTATGTCACCGGAAGTATACACCACAACCAGGCAAAAAGTGGTTTTCACGACCCTATGAACTACTTAAAAGCCATACAAACCAAAAGCGGTAACCGGATGATTATGAATGATAAAGACGGGAGTGTTACCGTAGCCGACCCCAGTGGAAATACCATTATTATGCACGGTAATGGAGAGGTTACGATAAAGGCGCCTAATACGCTAAACCTCGTATCAACAGATATAAACGTTCTGGCCGGAAACAGTTTTAATATCATAGCCAAACCCCAAATGGAAGGCGCCGGGGAGGGGACTATTAATTTCCTGGCGAAAAAACACTTTAAAGTGCAGGCCGAAGAAGAAACCATCGAATTCAATGCCAAGCAAAAGGTCAGCCTGGAAAGTACCGAGGCCGATGTAACCCTTAAAGCCAAAACCCTGGCCACGATTGACAGTGACGATATTATCAATATAAAAGCCAGTAACGAAATGGCCATACACGGAAGCACGAAAAGCAAAATATCCGGTGGCGAAGTAGAGATCAACAAAGCATAACCTACCGATGCAGGCTATTGAGAAAATAACGCCCAAACGACACTAAGCAAGGCCACCTACCAGATAGACATCCGGCAGCGTGCAGCTATGGGCAGTATACCGCAGGAAAATGTGGTAAAGATCATAGCAGAAAAGAAGTTATTAAGCCGGGATGAAGAAGGTTTTGTATACAGGTTGCATATCCCGGAACGGAAACAAAGCAACCTAGAAGGCATACGGGCATTGGAATATGACCTGTCCTGGCTACAACAAAAACTGGAATTGCGAACCAACAACCAGGGAGAGGTAACCCACATTTTTAACCTTTGGGAGATTGAGGATATATGGAGGGCTAACAGGAACAGGTTTTATCAAAAACACAAACGGTTTTCTGCCATAGAGGACGTTATGGAACAAACGGATGTCCTGTTACAAAACCCCGGGCGGTTTATTTCCGTTTTCAAAGAATCCGAAGTAGGCACGTTGTTATTCCCTCCTTTATACCAAGAACATACCGAAATAGGCCAGGAAACAGCGCAACATAAGGTATTTGAAGGTTTCTTTGATACGATTGATCTACCTTTAAAACTGACCACCACCTTAAAGAGAAGAAAAGAACTTATCGCTAACAATGCCCACCTGCTGAGAAAAGGTACCCTCGATACAGATCGCTTTGACCAGAAAAGGGTACAAAAGATGTTCCGCAAGCTGGCCGATAGGATCACCTTGAAAGTAGGAGTAGATGTGGATTACCAGGAAACCTATGACCTGGACCGTTACGATTGGATAGACTATGCCGGACAGCTTTTCCGGGTCCGGATAAAGGGATTGTTCACCTTTGAACAGATCGCACGTATAACCCCTTAAAAAAAGAGTTATGAGCGGGAAGAAGTACGTGCCGGAAGGAGTTTATTTGGTTTGTGACAAGGGCAGCAAACCTTCCGAGTTTAAAATCATCTACTATGCGGAAACCTCCGTATACGGAGAACACATGGCCACGGAAGCAGACAAGATATTTGTGGCTAATTTCGAGCCTTTCGGGGCTTGTTCCTGTAACCAGGGTAAACCTTGTGTAGCCCAGGTCACCAGTTGGGAAAATGTTACCGATGGCATTACATTGAACGGAAACAGTTTGTTATTAGAGGACAGCGAACTTCCCTGTGCTTTGGGAGGCACAATCAAAATATACTTTTCCTTGCAGGCGGCAATGGCAGCCGTACCCGAACCGGAAGAAGAAGAAAAGAGTTTTTGGGACAAGACACTGGACTTCGGGGCAGGATTGGGAGAAGGCTTATGGAAAGGGGCAAAAGGAACGGTAACCGGTATTTATGACCTGGGAGTTTGGGCAGGAAAGCACAGTACCCCTTATATGCTGTTAAACCCGGAAGGCTATGCGGAACAATTGCAAAAGGATAAAGAAACCCTTCAAGCATTAGGCAATGCGGCCAAGAAAGGAGGGGTTTGGGTCTATCGGAATTCCACAGTAAATGCTATTTTAGACCGGGATGATTTTATGGCTGCCCAGGTAGAAAATGCGGAGGCATTTGATGCTTTAAAAGAAAAAATGGCCGATATGGATGCCAGGGAATGGGGAGACCTTACCGGGCAGGTATTGTTTGAAGTGGCGACGGAGGTAGCTACCGCCGGAGCAGGTGCAGCCATTACAGCGGCAAAAGTAGCAGATAAAGGAGTGGATGCGGCACGTGCCGTTAATGCTATGGATACCTGGCAGACGGTGCCAGGGCATTGGAAAAGGCGGATGATGTAGTGGATGGGGCACGTGCTCTAGAAAATAGCCGACTCCCTGTCCCGGAGGAATTAGGGCCTGTGGTGAATAAAACCGACAATATACCTGGTCACAAGATGAAAGGCCGAAGGCCCGCTACTCCGGAATATCCTGTTAAAAACCCTGATGGAACTCTAACGGAATATGGTAAATGGTACTATGAAAGGCCTTCTGGATATAGAGCAGGTGTACGGGATGATACGTGGAATGCTGCCAAAAACTCAGATGGAGATGTCTTTGATCCGTTGAAAAAGGACCAAAGAATAAATCCTGATGAACCCTGGGATATGGGACATAAGCCAGGATATGAATTTAGAAAACATCAACAAAGTGCAGCAGATAGAGGAATATCCAGAGAACAATTCTTGGATGAACATAACAATTATGAGCATTACAGACCAGAATTACCTTCATCAAATAGGTCACATGCAGATGAAATAATGGATGATACTTATTTTGGGAATTAAATTTTTATACCTTTATAGTTAAACATAAATCTTATGCCAACAGCAACAGATGATAATAAGCAAATAGCAAAATATGCTGCCCCGATTCTTGGTGTTAATCCTTCTGCAAGGCGTTACTGGGATGATGATCGTAAAAACTCAATCGATATATTCAGTGTAGATGACCCTGTTCATACAGATATAAAATTCTATGGTACCATAGGTGTATCAGATATTCCTTTAAAAATTAATAACGAACTTCAATCTTTTAGACTTGAACTTGTTTCAGGTGCAGATAAAAAATATTCAGAAGTTCCTAATATATTAAGCACGTGTGGGTTTTATATTACCAAGGATGAGTGGGAATGCAGACCTGGTACGGTTTTCAAACGAATGGTTGAAATGTATTATCCTGAAAAACAAATGAAACATGTTTATTTTACGTCCCCTTTTCCGTGGCAGGACAAACTAAAGCCATTAGAATTGGAAACTAAAAAGTGGTATGGTTACTGGCTGTTCCTATTTCAGATAACGAATTAAACTATAAACTGGAGAAAGGAGATCAGGCACTGGAAAAACTTTTTGAAGAAAACGAAATAGATGTTTTTGATTTGGATAGGAAATCTGTTATTTAACTATCTACATTTTTATAAATTTAAACCGCTTTATGGCGGTTTTATTATTTTGGATTGTCTTGATTTATCTCTATCATTTATAGAACTGATTCTACGTACGTTACTTTAGAAATAAAGGAAAGCTTACAAATTGATATATTTAACAAGAATAAAATTGATGGAATTGATGTAGTGGTAACCCCTAAATAAAATTTATGATGGAAAATTATAACTTAATCATAAGACCTAAAAACAAATCCTTAACACCACAGGAAGAGATTGAACGAGCTAAAAAGCAAGCCAAAATTACCAAAACAACCCCTCTAGCATTGAAATTTACAAATGAGGCAAGGGCTAAGAAAGGATTACCTCCTCTTACAATGGAAGATTTCCAGTAGGTTCGATTTTTAATTTGTAATTTGACGGTGACAAGAGATAATTTATTAATTTCAACCTATGACTACGAAAGAGAAGGAAGAAAAAAAGGAAAATTTTCAGGAGTGGCTTTTTGTTATGGATGATAATCTTGAAGAACTCAAAAGCATTTTTAAAAAAGACGAAAATATAGAACTGGATTTTCACCGGATTCTTTAGATACTGTGGAGCAATGGATATTAGTAAACTATGAATCTAAAGAAGAGTTACTGAAACAGGTAAATAAACCTATTCTGAACATGCTTGCGGTGTATGTTGGAGAAACTTTCAGGAAGAATATAGGAGGAAAATGGAAATTGGATATTGAAAATGAAAAAAGTGCCTATTTTCAATTACCCATTTTAACCGATAGTCCCAAAATAAATTCTCCCATAGCACCACATATTTTAGTTACTGCATGTATAAGTAGCAATAAGGGAAATTATATAAGTTCAATATTGAAAAACAAACTTTAGGAGGTCTGAAAATAAGAGAATAAAGGATATTTTTAGTTCTTTAAGAAGTAAAATAAATATTATTATAAAAGCTACCTATTGGTAGCTTTTATATTTTTGTCAATATGTTCTAAACATAAAATTAAAAGAAACTATCGGATCGTCATAGAATGACATTTTACCAAGAAAAAAAGAGGTCAATGTCTAGATATCTTCGTTTATATGTAATAGCCACTATTTGATCTGACAGTTTGGGGGTACTAAAAATTGTCAGCTATGCTCTTAGGCACTAATCGCGGAGTCATTATTCCCAAAAGTAAGGATTTTTTGTTCTTCTGCAAGGGTTTCCAGCAGTTTCTCTCTGGCTAATGATTTGCTATCCTGGAAAGTCTGCATAGGTGTTTTTCCGTAACAATGCTTTCCAGAGTGCGTTCTTTCTTGGTTATAGTAATGTAACCAGCTGTCTAAATCCTTTTGAAGTTCCTCCATACTCCGGTATATTTTTTTCCGGAAGGCAATGGCATAAAACTCATCCTGAATAGTTCTGTGGAACCGTTCACAGATGCCATTGGTTTGAGGGCTTTTGGCTTTGGTTTTAGAATGATCTATATCTTCAATGGCCAAATAAAGTTGGTACTCATGCTGTTCCCTTGATCCACAGTATTCGGTTCCTCTATCTGTTAAAACCCTGAGCAAACGAAGCTCGTGCTGTTCAAAGAAAGGAACTACCTGGTCATTTAACGTATCTGCTGCCACTAAAGCATTCTTTCTATCATAGAGTTTAGCAAATGCTACTTTGGAATAGGTATCTATAAAGGTTTGTTGATAGATATGCCCAACACCTTTGATATTTCCAACGTAATAGGTATCCTGTGCACCCAGGTAACCCGGATGGTAGGTTTCTATTTCTCCGTGAGCTTTTTTCTCTTCTTTGGCTCGCTCTAAAGCAGCTAATTGAGATTCAGTCAATACGACACCTTCCTGGGCTGATTTGGCTTCTAATGCTTTTAAACGAAGTTTGAAAGTATGAAGATCATGGCGCATCCAAATGCTCCTCACTCCACCGGGAGATATGGAAAATCCTTTCCTCTTAAGTTCATTACTAACTCTTAACTGGCCCAAAGCAGGATTGATTATAGCCATTTCTACCACTGCTTTTTCTGTGGCTTCATCGACACGATTCTTTAAAATGGGCTTACGTCTGGAGATCTCCTGTAAAGCAAGTTCGCCTCCTTGTTCGTAGAGTTCTTTAAACCGATAAAAGCTATCCCGGGAATATCCCATTACTTTACAGGCCTTTGATACATTTCCTAAATGTTGGGCTAATTCCAATACGCCTAACTTGTTCTTGATGATTTTTTGTTGTGTAGTCATAATATTTAATCGGATTTTAAAATTACTTTTTTACTCGTAACTGTCAGATTAAATATTGACTAATTCAGTTTATAGAATAAATTCTACATTAAATTAGAACTTGTTCTATACAACATCTCCAGAGCAATCCTGCCTTATCCCATAATTTTGAAACACTGAAAAACTTAATTCCTCTCCCTTTATTTTCAGTGATCTGAGGCTGGTCTAACACCTTTTGTATACTGGCCCTGTAATATGTTGTCTTTTTTTATTATAGGAAATTATGCGAATTCGAACGCCGATTAACGGCTAAACCTTTGACCAAAACGGGAAGTTTGTGCTTTACCGGGATATTATGTGATCCCGGCCGGGACTGGCTTTTATTTTTAGGAAGTTTAGGAGTGTATTTATTTACCTCCGGATGATTTACTCGTCACTTTTTAAAGTGTTAATTAACGAGGGTGTTTAACTGTATCCGAAGTAAAACCTGCCGATTTTTTTTGCTGTTTGAGTTCTTCGATTTCTTCTTCGAGTTTGGCAACATATTTATTTTGCAGGTCAATATGTTTATCTTTCTCCGCCAGTAATCGTTCGTAAATTTTTTCTGTATTTAGAGAAGAGTTATCTTTTATTGTTACTTCCCCTCCGGTCATATCCTTTTCGGTTAGGCGCCGCCGTACCAAAGCATCGAGTGTTAAGTTAAAATGTTCTGCTATCTGGATAATTGTTTCCATTTTCGGGAAACTCCTGCCACGTTCATAAGTGCCGATCACTCCACGTTTAAGCCCGAAAATTTCTCCGAACTCATCCTGTTTCAAATTTTCGTATTCACATAGAAACTTGATATTCTGTGGTATAAATATGTGCATATGATTAACTGTTGTTTAAAGCAAAAAATAATTGTTTTTGCAACAAAAAAGCGTATATTTGCTTTGTAAAGATACAAAATTGTACAGTATGCGTACAAAATGAGACAACAAATAGTTGAAACAAGGATAGTTCCAAGTATTCTTAATGACTTATTAAAAACCAAACACCTATGAAAAATGAGATAGAACGACAACGGATCACCCCTCAGCGTAATCAACTCATGTACCAGGAATTTAAACAGTTTTATGATGCCGGTTACCGGCGCCTGGCGAGTTACGAAAAAGTAGGGGAGAAGCTGGGCTTTTCCTCGTATACCATACGTAATGCAGTTTTGACCGTGGAACGGAGAGCAAAGAAAATAACGAAGCGGAACCACTGATGCGGCCCCGCTCTGAAAAGTTGTTTAAGAAATGAAAAAATTACATTCGCACCACTGTTTAAAGTGATTAGATTAGGAATTCTAAAGGTAACAAATTACCTGGAATTTTCCTATAGAAAAAAGCTTTGCCAGACTTTCACCACATGTTGCAAAGCTTTACAAAATGACCACAAAAAAAGGGTGCTACGAACACCCCCTGATTGCTTAACCGTTAAAATTAAGTCTAATATGGCAAACCTTGTCTCACCACAAGACATATGGCTTTGCTTTTTCAAAAGTACAAAAAAATGGCTACTGCAAATGCCTTTATAGAGCTTTTTAACCTATTGCCGGAGAGTGACAAGGCTAAGGTTGCAAAGCAACTGCAAAGCAGCGTTGCAAGCCTGGACATACCTGCACCATTAGAAAAAGTAAAGCCCGGAAATGACCTTCCGGATATATTCCTTCCGGAGAACCGGGAACAACTCATTAGCCAGATATGGGAATACCATATCCAAAGGTATCGAAAATCCCAACGAGGAAGGTAATCCCTTCCGGCCCGCTCCGTATGTGCTTCGGCAACGGTAAAGCGGGCTTTTTTTATGCTTAATTAAAACCACATTTATGGAGTATGCTTATTTACAATTTGGCCTGTGCCTTACAGTCCTGGTCACTTTATTTTGTTTGGGTTGGTATTACCGCAAACGGAATGCCGACTATTTTTTAAAGGAAATGGACTACCGCTTTTTTCTAAAATATTACGGTCTTTCCCCGAAGGATTATGAAAAAGCGAAACTGTCTTTTGACCTGGATAAACCTAACCCCGAACGGTTGCTATACTCGTTTAAGCCCCTTGTACCCCGTTTTTGGTTTACCAGGGAGCAGATCGAGAAATACGGATTAAACCATATAGACCCTGAAATATAAGCCATGCAGATAGTAAACAACCGAGGGGGGCACATAAGCCCGGTACTTTCCGGGGCCCTCCCCAAAAGAGAAAAGACCAAAGCTTATGTTTTCCAATACCCCTATATCGACCGGGAAGCCTATAAGGAGACCATCCACCGGTACAAAACCTTTGTGCAGCAGTACAATCAAAAAGTGGAGGGGTGGAATGCGGAAATTACCCGTTACAACACCCTGGTAGATGCCACGCTGCAAGCCCGCCCGGCGACCCGGGAAGAGAAGGAGAAGCAGGAACATTTCCACCGGCAGTTATGCCATTTGTCCATCCGCGAGTATAACCAGGAGGTAGAAACCTATAATAAAGTTATACGCCCCCTGGTGAAAAAGCGATTGCACAAAACGGTCAAATATGCCAGCACCTTAATTTTCGAGGTGGTATTGAACTTTACCGCCGCCCAAATCAAACAACGCAATGGCACCCGTATGGAACTAGGGAAGAGCACGGCGGGCCTTTTGCCCAAGACATATTTAAATCCTTATGAAATCGCCCATCACCGGATTGCGGATATTCCCGGGCTTTCATGCAGCCAGGCCACAGTAGCCCGCCACCTTCGCACCTTTAGGGATGCCGGTGTCCTGACCGGGTATGAAGGAAGGAACCAACACGGTACCAAAAAGCCGGTAAGGGCCTGGATCACCCGGAAATCCTGGTTATTAAAGATGCCGGCCCCCGTTCTAAACGCTCCGTTGAAAATCAAATTATTACCCTGCTTAAAGGTGCAAATTGCCCTGATATTATACATACGACAAGAACACTTTTAAAAAAAGATAAAAAGAAAGGGGAACTTTTCGTCCCCCAAGCGGAAAAGGCGACAATGACCAGAGGCCCGAAAAGCCCCTCCCCGGAAAAAGGAAAGGACAATAACGACAAGAGCCTCAAAGACCGGAACACCCAACAAGGAAAGCCCCCTGTGAAGCCAGGGGCCGGGACATCGAAAAAATTTCCACCCTTTTAAAAAACAGCGTACTGGAACCCTCAAAACTGGGGGCGGCGCTGGCCGGCAAAACCTTTGCGAATTACCAGCCCATAGACCTCACCTGGTTGGAATATGAAGCCCGGAAAGGAATCATTGACCGGGAAACTTTTACGGAGATAGCCATCCAGGATATCCTGAAACTGGCCGGCAGCCTGTTATATCCTCAAAGTACCCCATATGAGGGTAGCTGGATGAAGGCATACTGGATGTTTGCCGAATACAAGCTGCACACCTTTACCGGGATGCCGTTTCACAAGGATACCGTGGTGGAAACGGTCAAAAAATGGCGTTGGATGCTCCGGCATGCCAAACGCTGGTTTGAGCGGTCCGGTATCCACCCGCTATTCCCAGGCCAGTATTTCGACATTACCCGGAAGGATGCCTGTGAAATAGGATTTTGGTATTTAGAAAAAGCCTGGCAGCGCAATGAAGAAAAGAAAGAGCGGCGGAAGCTGGCCAGGGAAGGATTAAATCGACAAGCTACGGAAAGGCGAAAAAAGATTAGCGATAACCGAAAGTTGGAAAAACAATTACGCCGGTATCTAAGCGGAAAAATAAACGGAGAGGTCCTTTACGATTATGTAAGAACCAACCTTTCGCATCATTACCTGGAAAACCTGGCCGAACTTATCCAAAAGCAAAAACATAAAGCATGAAAAAAGGATTGTGTAAACACGGTCGGCGGGTGAATGAATTTTGCCGGGTATGCAGTGCAGTGAAAATGGTTATGCTTACGGAAGGGGACCTCAAAAACGAAGTGTGGTATTCGTTTTTAAAACATAATAAAAAACCATATCCGATCATTATTAAGGATATGTTGAAACGGTTTATGCACAGCAAAAAGGATATTACCCATGTCAACCGGATCAAATTTTATGGTCCCGGACCAGATCGAAAACTTATCCATGAACTATGAGGATCATTGCCATACGAAAAATTAATCAATCTCGGTGTCTGCTATTGAAAAGTGCCCTTCGTCATTACCGGAACTGCTTTGCGGACAGTGTGGCCCTGGCGGATGAAATCCATGTGTCCATTGCCGAAGAATTGTGGTACGACCTGCACAAACGAACGGAAGCCAAAAGACCCTTACAAAACGGTCGGTTGGACATGCCGGTGTATAAGGCAGCAGTGCTTTTAATGGCATTATTGCGTTATGAAAATGACGGCGATATAAACCCGGAAGATATCCCGGAGCTGTACCGGTTTAAAGAGGCCTTATACCAGCAGTTAATCTGACAGGGAAATAAATAGTTAATCCAAAAAGTTTCCTTAAAGGAAACTTTTGTATCTTTGTAATGAAATAGCGATGAAAGTACATTTAATCAAAAAGCAAACGATAGAAGATTACATCGTAAAAAATGCCCGGAGCCGGGTATCCTTTGAAGCCTGGTTAGCCATATTAAAACGGGCAGATTGGGAGGAACCTCAGGATATGGTAGCCACCTTTAACAGTGCCGATATTCTCGGAAAAGGCATAAATAGGGTAGTGTTTAATATCGGGGGCAATAATTACCGGATGATCTGTACCTATCATTTTGGAAGGTCCCGGGTACATTTGTTTGTCAATTGGATTGGCACGCACGCCGAATACACCAAGCTTTGTAAGGCAGGGAAACAGTATGACATTGATAACTATTAAAAAATGATGATGGAAACCTTAAAATATACAGTAATCAAAAGTAGAGCACAATACGATACGTATTGTAGCCTGTTAGAAGATTTGTTGCGCCGTGATGATGAAAAGACAGAAGATGAAATCGAGCTCGTTACCCTGTTGATTGAAAAATGGGACAAAGAGCACAATTCCCTGGACGACCTGGACCCCATAGCATTATTAAAATCGCTTATGGCAGAACATGACATGAAGGCCAGGGACTTAGAACCTGTATTAGAGCTTTCCAAAGGAACGATTTCCAAGATTTTAAATTATCACAAGGGTCTGTCCAAAGATACCATACGGAAACTGTCCGAATACTTCAAGGTTTCCCAGGAAGCGTTTAACCGCCCTTACAAGCTGGTGAATGTGGTAAATCGACGTTTCCGGAATGCCAGTTTAATGAATACCCGGAAAAACATAACGAAAGCCGAGTAATGACCTTAGCCGAAAATGTAAATATGTTGCTTATCGGTGTTTTATGCTGTTTACCGGACAAATAATCTTCATGAACTTTTTCAATCTATCTTTATAAGACCATAGCATAAGTAGGTTAAGTTCATGGTAAGATTTGGGGCAAAAAGGTGGAGTTTAACTCCGCCTTTTTTTATTCATCAATATTTTTGCTTTTGTTGCTCCGGGAGGATCGGTTCTCCCAAAATCTCCTTTAACTGCCGCCATTCCTTCGGAAATAAGGTCTGTGCCTTTCGTTTGTTCTTCCCTCTGTTATTATCGATGATTTCATTGATATACGTCCGGATGGTAGAGACCGGCACACCGGGATAGAGGTCGTAGATTTCGCTTTTTCGTGGTGATTGCAAATTAGCCATATTAAAAAATTACTGTTAAGCAGTATAAAAATACACAGAAGGCAGCAAAGAAAAAAGCCAAAGCTTTGCAACTGTTTGCAAAAGATGGTAGGGGTTTACTTTTGTTATTGATACAGGCTTTCGGATTACAATTTTACACGTCTTTCAGATGGGGATAACGGGAGTTACAAATCCTCATTTTTTCCTGTTCCATATTTGCCATACACAAAGCAACTATGGATACCGCTTTATTATATCGTCCCCTGGCTGACGGCACCACTTATGATAAGCTGGTACCCTTTTCTGCCTGCACAGCGACTTATGTGGGTTATGACGATACCTTTTTATCCCTGGAACTTATCCGGAACAAAGCCAAAGAGAGTATCTCCCAGGTCAAAAAGATTGCCCCGAAACTCCGGGTATCCTCCTTGTCCGGAACTGTAAACCATATTTACCGGTTTATCCACGATCATTTTCAATATAAGGCAGATGGAACCAAACAGCAGGTATTGACTTTTGCCTGTGCCTGGAAAAAACGCGGGAAGGTATCGATTGCAAAACCTATACGGTTATTGCTTCGGCCCTGTTACAAAGCCTGGTATCCACCATTATATCCGTAAGGTGAAACAGCCCATGTTAAACCCGGAGGATTACACCCATGTATATATCCTTGTCCCTAAAGACCAGGAAAACCCCTCTACAGCACCAGGGCAATATCTAACCATAGACGGTACGACCCATACCAATAAGGAAGTGCCGTATCTCCAAACACACGATGTATTTATGAGCGCACCGAAATTTCATCATTACGGGCTGGCCGCCCCGGCGGCAGAAGCTATCCCGGACTGGAATGCAATTATTTTGAATTTCCAAAAATTTTTAGGCTTGCTCCGGCAAAGGGGAGTGGCGGCTATTACCCTGGACCGGATGAATACCACCGTACGGAATGCTATAGCCCAGGGCCGTGACCCGCAATTTGCAGTAGTGGAAAATACGGTTATCATTGACGGTATATCCTTTGATGCTTCCCCCAGGGTTTGGGGATAGCCCCGGTAGGCGCTATTATAGGAGGTGGCTCCGGCGTAGGAGACATTATCAAACCGCTATCCGGTATCCTGAAAAATATCATACCCACCAAATTGGTATCCAATACCATAGGAGCGGTATTTGCCAATGGCTTTAAGCTGTCCTGTTGGGGATCAAGCGCCAGTCCTTCCAAAGCAAAGGACTGGGCGCAAAAACAGTTAGGGCCTTATTTCCAATCCAAAGTACAGGCCATGCAAAATATGAGTAGTGCCTCCCAGATCGCTACGGCATTGAGTAACCTGCACCGGGATATGATCGCCATTAAGCATCACCAGGAGTTCCATAGGGACCGTACCAAAAAGTGTTCTAAAGAAGGAAACCAGATGATGGCGGATTTTGCCCAGGAATTTGCTGACCAGGTAGAGGCCATTGCTTATAGCCTAAAAGACAGCTATACGGTGACGACTACCAGCAGGAGTTTTGAAGCCAGCAGTATCAAACCCCAGGGGATTTCGATCAACTGGAAGGGCAGTAAAAAGACAGGGACCTATAAAGCCTTTACGATCAAGGAAAAGCCTGTAACCCCCAAACCCACTGCCCCGGTAACACCGCCAACGCCTGCCCCGACAACGCCAACACCTAAACCGACACCGGAACCCCCAACCCTACTACACCCACACCGACCCCGTCCACACCGACACCCCAACCCCAAAAAGCGGGAATGGGAGGTATAGGATTATTGTTATTGGCCGGTATTGCCGGCGGGGCGATCTATTACAAGAACAAAAACAAACCGGCCAGGAAACGTTAAGCCGCCGGTCACCCAATGTATAACCTTTTAATCTGACGAGTAATGAAATTTAAAACACCTAATTCCAACGCTTTGCAAAATACCTTGGCCTCGGCTGTGGGGGTTGTTGTGGGCGGGGCGGTATCCGATGGTCTTGTCGGAATACTGCCTTTAAGCAACAAAGCCCTGAGCAGGGGAGGGCTTGCGGCGGTTTCCGGGATTATAGCCTCGGCCATACAGGGAAACAAAACAGCGGATCTCCTGGTAAAAAGTACCGCAATGGGGGCCACCGGGCAACAACTATTGCGATTGATCCGGGAACAATTACTGGATAAGGCCCCCGATGCTTCGTCTGCCAAAGCTGCCGATAAGTTTTTGCGGGGAGCTCTTGGCCTGGGACAACCCTATGAGATGTACAATACCCTGGCCCGCCCGGTCGATCCCGCCCTTTGGGACGCTTATAAATATGTGGATGCCGGGGATATTGAAGACACCATTGATACGGATTATGCCCTTGCGGCGGATAATTCTGCGGCATAACCCTTAAAGCAATACCGCAAAAACAAACCTATGTACCATCTATTTTCTAAACGATAAACAATGAACAATTTACCTTTATTTCCTACTGTACTCGGCTTTGTCCGGGATGTCAGCAACCGTTTTTCCACTTCCTTGCAGGAACTCATAAACGGGGGAGAGATTACCTTACGCACCGGGGAGATCGTACTCCGAAGGAACGTTTCCGGGGCTTCCAGTATCCAGGATTTACTAAAAGCTTCCGACAATCAGGAAGATGGCGTGAGCGATTTTGACGGCAACCGCTTGCCACAGAACCGTGGATTTGTCTTCTGGAAAATTTCCCTGGGCTATCAAACCCATGCCGATGCCGATATGGAGGCCAAACTCCTTTACGATAGGAAGGCCATTGCCGAGCTGGCCAATGCCACCCTCCGTATCCACCAAAAGGACCGGCGGGTATTGCATATCCCGGTCAGGGCTATTATCAATACGGATACCGGCCAGAATGTGGCCGATCAATACACGGAACTGCCGGCCTTCTCTTTCCTGGTGGATGAACAACCCCTTTCCGTACAATTGGTATTCCCCGATGGCGTATCCATGCCAACGGCGACTACGGCAAACCAATATATCGAACTCCGGATGTTCGGCTTTGATGTAGAGCGAAAGTCTGCCTAAACCTAAAAAATCTTCCGTAGCATGGAACAGATCAAGTACGAAAAGGTTACCTGTGTATTTCAGGCGGGAACGAAATTTTTCGAGAGCGAACGAAAGCCCCTGCCCCGTGGAAAATGTATCGGTATTGCCGCTTTTTTCCGGGATAGTGAATTGCCCCAGGGCACTCTGGTGGAAATTGGCATTTTTGATGGTGGGGTAGAGGTAGCCGAACTTACCCATATTAAATCCTGGGAAAAGTCTACGGCGGGGACTTACCTGATGGGGTACCGCCCCTTTGGTTTTGACTGCAACCGCAATGTAACAGTACGAGCGGTATCGGATCGTAACCTGGGAACGGATTTTAAGTTCCAGGTCATTTTTGCCATAGACACCACCCAGGAATAAGAAACTATGTTATACGGATATTTAGGACAGGATATTATTACCACAAACCAAAGCAGCTACCCTTTGAAGGGCAAGGCCGATATAGGTATTTATAATAAGGGAACAGTACCTGCGACCTTTGGCCTGCACGACATTCTTCCGGGGGAGGGTTATACCATTCCCGGCGGGTTTCTCAATGAAAGTATAGCGATCATCTTTGGAGAGGGAGAAGGAGAGAAGCTATTATATATCGTGTATAAAAACGGGGTAATGACCCCGGAAGCATACCTGCAAAACAATCCGGAGTGTAACTGATGGACGTTTTCGGACAAATACAGGAATTATTGCAAGGGCATTACCGCCATGCGGTGCACATTACCCATGTGCCGACAGGGAAAAAGATCGATAACCCCTGTTACGGGTTCGGTGCTTTTAAGCGGTATTTTACCCATTTTTCGGAGATTCCCAACCAGGATTTTACGAGCTGGTTTAAAGAAGAAGCCCGAAAGATAGGAAGTGGCCATTACCTGTTTACCGTCCGGAAGCGCAACGGTAGTACCTATATAGCCTTACAGCCGCAAGAGTTTAAATGTACCGTACCGGTGCAAATTCAAAGCGGAACGCCGGGCCCGGCGCCAGTCCTTCGGGAATGGCGCCCCTTACCGGCGATCCCCAACCTCATACGCCTATGTATAATCATACCCCTCCGGCTTCCACCTTTGGCCTGAGTCAACCGCAGATCATGGAGATGTACGCTGATAACCGGGATTATAAACGGCTTCTGGAAGAACGTACCGAACACAGGGAGCGGATCGTTAAACTGGAAAGAGAATTGGAAGCCGCTATCCGGAAGGCCGATCATTTACAACTGACCTCAGAAACCAAAGAGGCCCGGCACGAAATCACAATAGAACGGCTAAAGACCCAACTGGAAAATGAAAAAGCCACCTACAAACGGGAACTGGAAGCGGAAAAGAAACTTTTATAAAGAACCATAAGAGTTTTTTGGATAATATCGACCTGAACAAGATTACGGAGAACCCGGCGGTAATGAATTTTTTAGGCCAGCTTATGGCCAGGAAAGAAACTGCCGGTGTTGTGTCCGGATTGACAGGGCCGGAAGAAAACCTCTCACAGATACAACGCATGTTTATTACGGTAGCCCGACAAATGCCGGATGCTGAGATCGAAAAGCTTTATACCGTAAAGCATTTGTTGTCCGATGTAAACTTTCACCGGGAGTTAAACGCCTTAATCAAAAAATATGTACCCAAACACAAAGAAAATGACGAAGCAGCTTAATATCAGCGGGGCGACCTTGTTGGAAATCGAAACCGGTACCAGGCATTAAGGAACTCAACAAGCTACCTGCCGAGACCTTACAACATATCGCCAGGCTGAGCAAAGAACCCAAAGCCGTACACTATATTACCCATAAACCGGATGAACTTATCGGGTATCTGAAATTTATGTAAGTATGGCCACCGGAAAAGCGAAAGGTGTTAAAAAAGCTGTAAACGTCGCTAAAAAGACAGCCGTAAAAACCGCAAAGACAGCAGCGGCCAACCCCCAGGTTACTTTATATGTCCTCGGAGGGATCGCCGTACTGACCGGTATCTGGTATCTATCCAAAGGCTTGAAAAAAACAGCCAAAGTGTTGTCCGGAGAAGGGATACAAGCCAATATAGACATAGGGATAATTTACAGGTTAACCCTGCTAAAACCACTATTACAGCCGACCAGGCCAGGGTATATGCTTCACAATTACTAACGGCAATGAACTGGCAGAAACGGTTGTATATCCCTTTCGGTACGGTGATCTATGGCACAGATAACGATACTGTTTTAGCCATTTTCAACAAGATCACCCGGAAGATTTTAAATTGGTTTACCGGGCATTTGGAAAAAAGCATTATGACGGTAAAGGATCTCCCCCGGAAAACATCATAGGCGGTGTAGAAGACTTTATCGGCTGGGCCAAAGAACGTGACCTGGTGTATTGGCTCCGGGCTGAGATCAACAAAACCTTTGACCGGACATTATTTGGGAAAGTCAAGGAAATTGTAGAAGGCGCCGGCTTTGTATTTGAATAAAAAGAAATCCCATGTGTCAAGGAAAAAAACATTGTGATTGCGGTTGTAAGACAACAGTTCTGCCATTACAAACCTCTTGTAAAAGTATGGCCCAGCCATATTTTAAAAATCAAATTCCCGTAACCATGACCACGATCCCCACCATAACTGCCCCGGTACTTAATGAAGTCACCATATCGGGCAAGGTTGTTAATGAGTTTGACGATCCTCTTGTGGCCGCTCATATAGTGGCTTCGAACGGCAAAGGGACAATCACCGATGCCGGGGAAATTATACCCTTTACGGGGTCCCTTTTAAGGGCACGTTTACCGTAAGCCACATCGGCTATGCAAAAGAAACCTTTTCCCCCAGGGAATACCCTAAGCCTATCGTGTTGGAAACAGCGGTAACGGAGCTGGACGAGGTTGTGGTAACGGCACCACCTCCACAGGAGAAAGCCCAGACCCCGGCCATTAAAAAGTCAGGGTTGAGCCCGTTATGGATATTGGTAATTGCCGGTACCGCCTGGGCGGTTTTCCGAAAAGACAAACAACAACCCGTAAAAGCAAGGTTATAGAGATGTTGATATTCGAAGATAAGTTACCGGTTACCGGCAGAACGGAAATTAAGGAAAGGATAAAGGGAGTATCCACTCGTTTAGGTATTGACCCCAACTGGCTGATGGCCGTGATGCACTTTGAAAGCAGGTTGAACCCTGGAGCTGTAAACCCTTATTCCGGGGCTACCGGGCTCATCCAGTTTATGCCACAAACCGCCAAAAGCCTCGGTACCACTACCGAAGCTTTGAAAACAATGGGGTTTGCGGGACAACTCCCCTATGTGGAACGCTATTACGCCCGTATGCTTCCAGGATAAAAGGTTTTACGGACCTGTACCTGGCCACCTTTTACCCGGCAGCGATGGGCAAACCGGAAAGTTACCAGGTAGGAGGTGCCCTGGTGGCTCAACAAAACCCGGTATTTGTGGAAAATGGCAGGGTTACGGTAGGCAGTATTAAAAAGGCTTTGTTAGGTAAAATACCCGCCCAATACCTGGCTTACCTGGTTAAAAAAAAGTATAGGTACGGGATTGTTTCTCCTGGCCCTGTTTGGTGCGGGATGGTACCTGAATATAAAAAAAAGTAAAAAGTAATGATCCGGAGCATAGGGCTTATTCCCAAAAGCGTAACGACAACACACCTTACCCCACATGGAGGCTATCCCGGAACGGCCAGGATTTAAAGAATGAGATAGATGGGATTAATATTACAGGGGATTACCCTATCGAATATTTGAGTATTCCCCAATACTTGGTGCATGCAGAAGGATCACATGACCTTTCCAATCTCTTTATGCACGACATGGAGGAAGAGGACCTGCAAGTCCGGGAAAGCCTGGTATACCGGATGAGTTTTTTAATTACGGTACCCCTGGACCTAAATGCTACCCTGAACTTTTTACTATATAAGGACGGTATTACGCATACCCTGGCACAAGAGGATTTTGTACTGACAGCCGGGACATCTGCTTACCATGTAGAAAACACCTTCTATTGCAGTTCCAGGGATAGCACGGCAAACGAAAAATACCTGGTATCCCTATTGCGGCTACAGCGGGAAACTTTGGACAGTGGTTTTACCCATACAGAAGCGAGTTGCAGGCAGGGAACTGTCACTGTTCCCGCAGACCTGGGACGGTTTATTGTCCGGCTGAATGTTACCAATCCTGACCTGGAACAACTCCGGAGTGTGCGTTGGAACCGGGTACTGTACCGAAGAAAATTTGTAGGAGAAGATTCGTAAAACCAAAACAAACATGAACACGGAATTGCATACCATATTAACCTTTTTGCTGGGAGGGACCAATGTCCTTTCCTTTTTTATGTATTTCGGAGAGCGGGCCAGGCGAAAGGCAGAAACCAGGATCAAGGAAACCGATGTTGTGGCAAAGATACAGGAGGTTTACACCAAATACGTGGAGGACGACCAAAACCGCTATGAAGAACTTTTGATGAAATATGAGGATGTATGTAAGAAGGTAGCACAACTGGAAGGGCATATTAGAAAATTTGAACGAAAATGTATCAACAACTGTGGAGCATAACAGGCGCTATGGCCTTAATATTTATAGTTAGTAGCTGTGGTAGCCGCAAACGGGAAGTGGCCCGGAAAAAGACGGACAAAGTATCTGCATTGTATCACAAGGCTACTGGGACAAGGCAACAGGATATTGAGACCAGGGCGATAATGACCCGGAAAGGCCATACCGTGACGTATACCCCGGTAGACCCCGGCCAACCAATCCTGACCGAAGATGAAAATGGAAAGCGCAGGCAAATACAAAATGCTGTTATCACAGTAAAACAAAGCAAGGAAGAAAGACAAGTACACCAAACAGAACGCAGCGAAACCCAAACGGCAGTCGAGACCGGAAAAAGAGAAACTTACCGGCAGGAAGAAAACCACAACCATATGGAACGCAAAGAACCTTTTATTCCCTGGTATGTTTGGATATTCACCGTTGCTTTACTTGTCCTGATGGTATTTCCGATAAGACTTAAAAGATAGGCGGATGAGCACAGGTATTAAAAAGATATTGCTTTTTTCCGGCTTATTATTGGCCGGGGGAATGTTTTTATACGGGCGGAAAAAGGTACGGGATATACAACAGATCATCGACCATTTACAGATCGGCATAGACCGCATACAAAACGTAAAGATAAGTGCCGGCAAGTTAAAGTTCAGGTTAGGGCTTACCTTATATAACCCAACCCCGGAAAGTTTTTCGATCCATGCTTTGGGATTGGTTAAAATCACCAGGGTACAGGTATTTTCTGCTTCGGGGGAGTTTATCGGCAGGGGCGCACGCTCATTGACCAGATCGACCTACCGGCTCAGGGCAGTGTGACTTTGCCGGACATTGCCCTGGAAATCCCGTTATTGGATATACTTTCCGGGCTTTTGGAAAATACCTTTTCTTCCAACCCTGCCGATTATAAAATCATTCTGGACATAGAAATATTAGGGAAAACCTATCAAATAACACAGTGATGAAATCCATAGACCGATACAACGGCCTGGGGGCTCCAGGTGTGATAAGACGGGAAGAGCTTATCCAGGTGATGTACCAGGCCAAAAAAGAAGAGCAGTTCCATATTTACCACCGTTTAGACCGGTTGCTGAACACTTACCCCCAGGCCCGGACTTTTGATATTGACCTGGAAGACCCTGCTTTTGAGATCGTACCACAAAGCGAGCTGCCTTTCCTGGAAGAAGCCCCGGATGGAGAAAATCCGGAAGGGCTAGGTAAACCGTATCCCCGGAAGAAATCTACCAGATGATTACCGATAAGGTCATTGAAATGCTGGAAGAAAATGTTACGTGGGAAAAAGAGTGGGGGAGCCTTTACGATCAAAAAGAAGGGTACCTGGTAGCCTATAATTTTGACTCCAAGAAATCCTACAGAGGGATTAATGCTTTTTTGCTAGGCTCTTTTGCCATATATAACCCTAAACTCCCGCTTTTAGAAAACCCGTATTACCTGACCTTTAACCAAATCGAAGCCCGTAAAGGAAGGTTGAAGAAAGACAGCAAAGCCAAAAGGGTGGTCTATTTTACCAAGTTGTATACATACCGGCAAGACGATCCCAAACTGGAAATAGGTACGTATGACTTAAAAAAGTTTACGGATTTTGTAGTGAAGCACCGCCATGAAATTGCCGAGATCAAGGAAATGATAGGAAAGGGGAAGAGGTCGATGGAATATATCCTTGCCCGATTTATTGAAAAATATACCTTACCCATTCTGAAATACTACAATGTTTTCAATGGTGCCGATGTAGAGGGAATAGATTTTAAGCTGGATAGTTTTGATGGTAAGGGCTATGTGGCTCCCAAAAAAGGCAGAAAGGGCAAGAAACATGAACCCATACCGGTTGCCGAGGCTATCATCGAAAGTTATCCCAAACCGGCTCCGGCAATGAAACACGGGGGAGATCGGGCCTTTTACCGGGAAATAGACGACCTGGTACAAATGCCGGAGCTTGCCCAGTTCAAATATGTACAGGCGTATTATACGACATTTTTTCACGAGCTGATCCATTCGACCGGGGCCCGGAAAAGACTGGATCGGGAGAAGGGAAGGAAGTTCGGGGACAAACAATATGCTTTTGAAGAATTGATCGCCGAGCTGGGCGCTTCCTTTTTGAGTGCCGAAGCGGGGATATTGCATTATACCTTCCGCAATAGTGTGGCTTATATCAAGAGTTGGAGGAAAAACCTGTTAGCACAGATCAAGAAAGATAACAAATTCTTTTTTCGTGCAGCTTCCCAGGCACAAAGGGCCGTGGATTATATGCTGGGCAGGGATAAAAACAATATCCCTGCTTACGAAAAGCGGATGCGGACGGCAGCATTCAAAAAGAAATATAAATTGGTAACCGAAAAGAAGAAACCTGTAACCAGGACACCTAAGAAGAAAACTTCCAAAGCCAAAAAAACTCCAAACAAACCCACTAAAAAGGATAAACCCACCGAAAAATCTCCAAAAGCTAAAAAAGGGCTGGCCATCCCCATGCAAGTGACGATACCTGTTGTGATCGAGGAAAAAGAACCGGTTTTACAAGTGGTCATGCCAGGTACTCCGGAGCAACCGATAACACCAGAACCGGAACCTGTCCCGGAAACATCCACAGGATCGCATCCGGCATTACCGGTAAAAAGAAAAGAAAACCAGGGAATGAGGAAAGAAAAACCCCAAAAGGGGTACTGTCCTCGGCAGATTTGATGAATATGGAATTTGAAAGCCTGCCTTTTACTGGACAATGGTATGACTTTATGCAAAACCCGGCCAAAAATATGAAGCTGGCCATTTGGGGTAAACCGAAAAACGGCAAGACTGCCGGAGCGGCCCAACTGGCCAATTACCTTACCCGCTTTGGAAATATCTTGTACGTCTTTGCCGACCAGGGGTTTAATAAGAGTACAAAAGATATATGGCAATTAGCGGGACTTGCGGACAACCCCAGGGCCTTTGCCAGTGACGTACGGGAACTGGACGACCTGGAAGCATTGGTAAAAACCGGAAAATATCAGTTTGTATTCCTGGACATGATAAACACTTTTATTCATCGTTCCGGAATTAAATACTACGAGTTCGAAGACCGGTTTATAAAAGCTTATCCGGATATTTCTTTTATCCTGGTCTTTGAAGTAACCAAAAGCGGGGACTTTAAAGGGGACCAGGGCTGGACTCACCTGCCGGATGCCCTTATCACGGTGGACAGTTATCTTATGGAAAACCAGGGGAGGTATGGCACGGGCCATTATGTGGTATGGAAAGAAGGGCTAAAGAAATTCAATCCCAAAAAATATAAGGAGATATACGGGGAGGACTATCTACAGCCGGTTGCCCCTGCAAATGAACCTATTTTTATCTGAATGAAGTTTAGTTATCGATGGAAACTTTCGGATACCTTTTTTACTAAGGATCGTGGGAAGGTATTCAGTTGTTTTGCCTGTGGTGGTGGCAGTACAATGGGGTATAAACTGGCCGGTTTTGATGTTGTAGGTATGAATGAGATAGACCTGCGTATGGTGGAACTTTACCAGAGGAACCATAAACCCACGTATGTGTTTGCAGAAGGTATCCAGAAATTTAAGTTACGGGAAGACCTGCCGGAAGAACTGTACAAACTGGATATACTCGACGGATCACCGCCATGTAGTTCTTTTTCTATGGCCGGTAACCGGGAGAAGGATTGGGGAAAACAAAAAAAGTTTACCGAAGGGCAGGCCGAACAGGTCCTGGATACTTTATTTTTCGACTTTATTGATTTGGCCGAAAGGTTACGGCCAAAAGTCGTCATTGCTGAAAATGTGACCGGAATATTGAAAGGTAATGCCCGGGACTATGTGCGCAATATACTGGCAGCTTTTGAACGTACCGGGTACCTGGTCCGGGAATATGAACTGGACAGCTCACAAATGGGTGTACCGCAAAAGAGGGTAAGAGTGTTTTTTATAGCTGTGCGTAAAGACCTGGCAGAACTTTTGCCTAAACCGGAAGGGCTTCTTTTTAGCGATTTTCCCAGGTTAAACATGAAGTTTGGACAATCCCCGATTCCCTTTGATAAAATTCGGACAGAGGGCTTAAACGATGCTTCCTGGACGGAACATGACCAGCGTATTTGGGAAAGAAGAATTTACGGGGACAGGAAATATGCCGATGTCCTAAAGCGGATAGAGAACCGGGACAGTAATTTTAACAGTATATTTGTGTATGCCCATAAGCCTGTACCTACTATGATGGCCACCGGGGCAACAAAACTGGCACTTTTTGACGAGCCCCGGCGTATAAATTCTAAAGAAATGATCCTTGCACAGTCATTCCCTTTGGATTATGATTTTGGAAGTGATAAATGTTATAAAATTGGATATGTACTCGGCATGAGTGTGCCACCGGTAATGATGGCACACGTTATAGGTCGTATTTATAAGGAGTGGGGAATCCTATTTGGATAATATGTAATAAAAACTATATGGAAACAATCTTCATATGTCTATATATTCACCTATCACATCAAAAATTAATAGAATATCGATCAGAGTAATCCTTCGGAACAAAAGCCCCTATTTCCCTTAAATAGCTTTTTAATCCATCCATACTTTTATGTCTTGTTATTCCCATCATACGCATGAGGGCTTCTTGTTCGCTTGCTTCTTCTTTTATAAAACTATGATAGAGATCAATAGCAAAAGTATGCCTAAAGCTATACATTCCATAATCGTCATTAAAACCGAAATGTTTTTTTACTTCCGCAAACCTTTTTTGAAAAACCCTCGTTTTTGTTTTATCCGAGGCATCCCAAAAAATAGGTTTATTGTACCTTGTAAACACGTGATCTTTATCGTTGTATTTATGGAGGTCCATCTTAATTAAAGTCTCTTTTAATTGCGTAATAATCCTGACAATTTGCCTGTTTCTGTCTTTGGGTCTATTGTCATAAGATCATTTTTAAATCTATATCAAAAATTTGTAGTCTTAATACTTCAACAGGCCGCATAAAGGCGTAGGTTATAAATTTTAGATAGTCATATAAGTAAGGGTCATTTTTCAATAAATACTCTTTAATCTTTTTGATTTGTTGCGGGGTAAATGCTTTGTTTTTTTGTGGAGAACTTTTCTTTTCGCTATTTTTTCAATGGGATTAGATTCAATGTAATCATCATCAAACAATTTTCCGAACAATGAACTTACCAAAGCTCTATGATTGTTTACAGAAGTATTACTTAATCCCTGTTCTGCCAGGTCATTAAATAGCCAACCATAATCTTTTTTGTAATTCTTGCAATATCTAATCCTGCCAGGTTGTTTTTAGTGATCCAACTTTTTAAAAGGGCAAACCTGGATCGATAGTCTCCTTTTGTATTTTCTGACCAATCATTCTGCTTTTGCTTATAAGCATATTCTAAAGCATTTAAACAAGTCATATTTTCTTTTTCCTGAGATACCCTTTTGGTATCCGGATTCATGGGATTAAACCCTCTTTTTAGCATAAGAGTATAAGCCTCTATTAGAGCTTTACCAGCAGCTTTTCTCTCCGAAACCTTTTTAAACCTATTAATGTCGTGATAGAATTTAAACTTTTTATTGAGTAGTCCGGTTTCGGGATTACGCCATAAAAACCAAATGTACCAACGTTTGCCAGGAGCAACAGAGGGTTTTCCGTTAGCATCTCTGGGTATATAAAGCCGGGGTAGGGTATATTTTTTTGCATCAACTTTTGAATGTAAGTTGGCTCGTTTATAGGCTCCGAATGTATAAAATCACTTTTTATTTTTACACTATCCGGCAAATAAAAAAGGTCAAAATCCCCATTTCCAGGGACTTTGACCTTTGTAGCGAAGACGGGATTTGAACCCGTGACCTCAGGGTTATGAATCCTGCGCTCTAACCACCTGAGCTACCTCGCCGTTTCATGATCGCTTTTGCTTTAACAGCGGTAAAACTGTTATTGCGGCTGCAAATATAGAAACAAAATTGAGTACGGCAAACACTTCGTGAAAAAAAATATTTTATGCTTTTATTTTAGGTTTTATATAAGAAATAATTATATTGTCGTTCTTAAAAAAACGGAACAGATATGCAGGATAAAATAAAATACGAACTCGAATTTCAAATACATTCTTCGCCCCAGCTTTTATATCAATATATCTCCACACCATCCGGATTGTCCGAATGGTTTGCCGATAATGTAAATTCCAGGGGAGAGGTTTATACCTTTATTTGGGATGACAGCGAGGAAAAGGCGAAAATGGTGCGTAAAAAGAGCGGGGAGTCCGTGAAGTTCAAATGGCTCGCCACAGAAGACGATGCCTTTTTTGAATTCAGGATCGTAGTCGATGAAATCACCAAGGACGTATCGCTGCTGATCACCGATTTTACCGAGGAAGATGAGCTGGACGAAGCCAAGATGCTTTGGGAAAACCAGATCTCCGATCTGAAACATGTTCTCGGTCTGCATAAGGTTATTGTGTTTTTACCAGTATATTTGCCCTGAATAAATTTTCAGGGCTTTTTTTATGATCAATTTCAACGGCGAAGTACGGTCTTCATCAGAGAATTTCTTAAACCATACGAACAGGGGACTGCGTTACGGCGATGCGCTTTTTGAGACCATGAGGGTGGTCAATTCGAAAATATTCTTTTGGAAGAACATTACCTCAGACTTATGGCTTCGATGCGGATATTACGAATGGATATTCCCATGAATTTTACGATGGAATACCTCGAACAGGAAATCCTGAAAACGGTTGGTGCCAATGAGATGGATACACGTCCTGTCCGCGTGAGGATGGGGGTACACCGTAAGGATGGGGGGCTTTACCTGCCGACCGACAGAGGTGTGGAGTACATCATAGAGGTACACGAACTGCAAAGCCCGTTCTATACGCTCAGCGAAGCTCCGTACACGGTAGAACTCTTCAAGGATCACTGGGTCAATGCCGGGTTGTTGTCTACGTTAAAGACCAATAACAGGCTTGTCAATGTACTGGCTGCTATCTATGCCGAAGAAAATGGCTACGAAAACGGCTTGTTGCTCAATGAAAAGAAAAATGTGGTAGAGGCGATCAACGGAAATATCTTTCTGGTTAAGGGGCAAACCATCAAAACCCCGCCATTGGAGGATGGCTGTATCAACGGGATCCTCCGAAAACAGCTTCTTAAAATCCTTTCCAAACTCGATAGCTATACGCTGGAAGAGCAGTCCGTATCTCCTTTCGAACTGCAAAAAGCAGACGAATTGTTTATCACCAATACGATTACCGGGATCCGGCCGGTGACCAACTACCGGAAAAAACAGTTTAAAGCGGATGTAAGCAGGGATTTGCTGGGCAAACTGAATCTCCACGTGAGACTGGGAGGTCCGTCATAATCCGATCCTTTCGGTCCCCGTACGGGAGATTAATTGAGATTAGGGTTTTCCGGAGCATTGGACCACAAAAGGTAATCGCCCCCGAATTCTACCATTTTTTCTTTCCAGAACGAGGAAGCAGCCTTACGGATTACCTTGCTTTTATAGGTGTTCTCCGAGACTATCCATGAGTTGGATTGCAATTCCTTATCGAGCTGCAGCGTATCCCAGCCCGAATATCCGAGGAAGAATTTGATATCCGAATTCTTGATGGTACCGTCATTGAGCAGCACGGTGAGAACATCAAAGTCGCCCCCCCAGTAGATGCCATTGGAGATTTCGATACTGTTGGAAATCAGCTGTGGTACCCTGTGAATAAAATAAAGATTATCCTGTTCTACAGGTCCCCCGTTATATATTTTAAAAGACCTCGTAATCTCAGGTACGAGTTCATGTAACCGGAAGGATAGCGGTTTGTTGAGTATAAAACCTATAGATCCTTCGTCATTATGCGCTGCAAGAAGTACTACCGACCTGTTAAAAGAAACATCTCCTATAATGGACGGTTCTGCGATCAATAAATGTCCTTTTTGTGGTTTTAGAGCAATCATAGGCATTTTATTTCTTTAAATCTAAAGAAAAAAATCAAAAAATCAAACCTGTCGAATCGGAAATTAACGCTCTTAAACAAAAAAACACCTGTTTTTTGCAGGTGTTTAACATTTATCTTAAAAGAGGAACGTCTTAATTAACGGCTTTGCCTAATTCTGCTCCTGCTTTAAACTTTACCACTTTTTTGGCAGCGATCTTGATGGTTTTTCCGGTTTGCGGGTTTCTACCTTCCCGTGCAGCTCTTTTGGAAACTGACCATGATCCGAAGCCTACCAAAGACACTTTATCCCCTTTTTTCAGGGTTTTTTCAATACTTCCTAAAAAAGACTCCAGGGCTTTTTAGCTGCGGCTTTGGTGATACCGGCATCAGCAGCCATGGCATCAATTAATTCTGTTTTGTTCATAATATAAGAATTTAAAAAATTAATTGTTGGTTAAACATCGTTTTAAAATGGTTACACAAATTTATACGGATTTCGTTATAACGCAAGTAAAACGGGGGGAAATCCGATTTTTTGTTGATAACTTCAAAAAAATGTTGATAAAGTATCGTCTTTTTCCTTGTATTTACTGGTTTCAGTGACTATAACGCCCTATTCAACCCGGGCTTCGGGGCTGAAAGTGTAGCCGTTAAGTACATCGGAGATGGGCATTCTGCGTTTTCCGGGAAGCTGGATTTCCAGCAGTTTTATATAACCTTCTTTTACGGCAACTTTGACTTCGTTCTTTCCGGTTATCATTTGTCCTGTAGGTTTGTTATGGGAGACCGGCTCTTTTTCGGAGCGGAATATCTTGACCTGTACGGGGGCTTCCGGTGTTTCGTTGCGGAGTGTGGTCCAGGCTCCGGGATAGGGGCTCAATCCGCGGATATGGTTATGAACGGTGTCAATACCCGAATTCCAGTCGATCCTGCAGGTTTCCTTATGGAGCTTATTGGCACTTTTCAGTACGTCCGGTTCCTGTTGTTTCTTCGGAGCTACCGTTCCGGCTTCGATATGCTGAACAGTACGGAGTACGAGTCCGGCCCCGGCTTCCATAAGTTTGTCGTGGAGTTCCCCTGCGGTTTCTTCGGGGCCTATACCGGTTTTGGTCTGCATAATGATTTCGCCGGTATCTATTTTTTCGTCGATAAAGAAAGTGGTTACCCCGGTTCCGTTTCTCCGTTCATGATAGCCCTGTTAATAGGGGCTGCCCCCCGGTAATCGGGCAGGAGGGAAGCATGGAGGTTAAAAGTGCCGTATTCGGGCATTTCCCACACGGCTTTCGGGAGCATGCGAAAAGCGACAACCACTTGCAGGTTGGCTTTAAGGGCCCGCAGTTCGGCCAGGAACTCTTCGTCTTTCAGGTTATCGGGCTGAAGGACCTTCAGGTTTTTGGATATGGCATATTTTTTCACAGCGGATTCGTGCAGTTTACGGCCGCGCCCTGCGGGTTTGTCGGGAGCTGTGATCACCCCGGCTATACGGTAGTTGTTTTCTACCAGTTTGTCCAGGATACCGACGGCGAAGTCGGGTGTTCCCATAAAGACAATATTCAGGTCTCTCATTCTATATCGGATTGGGTTCGAAGTCCGGCAGGCTTATCCTGTGACTTCATATTCGTTTTTGGTATTAACACGTATCTTTTCCTTTTCCAGCAATTGCCGGAGCACCTCCAGTACATAGGCTTCCGGAACGTCAGGGTTTCGACAAGGGCTCTCGAGGTCAGGCTTTTTTGCCGCAACACCTTGATGATCTCTTCTTCGATAATTCCGGCAATCTCTCCCGGGATGCCCTTTTGTTTTTTGCGGATACAGACCGAGCAGATCCCGCATTCCGTCCCGTTGTTTTCTCCGAAATAGGAGAGGATTTGCTGGCTTTTACAGGTGTTGTCGTTCTGTATATAAGCGATTACTGCGGCAACCTGTTCTTTTTTCTGTTTGTTCTGTTGTTTGATCTCCTTTGCGATCATGTGTATCGTGATATCGTCTTCACGCGGAACGAGAAAAGTAATACGGGCGTCCGTATGTTCGGCATGATATGCGATGATCTCATCTTTTTCGAGCTGCTGCAGTACGGCGATCACCCTTTGTTCGTCGGAAGCGGTCTTCTCGGCGATGAGCTGCGGATTGATCCTGGTCTCTATATCAAAAATACCCCCGTAAGTGCGTAGGATCGCCTGAATGATATGTTCCGGGCGCGGATTTTTGTCCATATACATAAACAGCTGGTGATTGGTGACGATAAATTGTACCGTGGTTTTCCGCCCGAATTGTTCCGAGAGGGAGATCACCGAATTGCGATCGAGCAATTTTAGTCCGTTGTAAGCCAGCAAAGGGTGGAGCCCGTAGGTTGCACAAAACTGGTTGAAGTGAAAGGCAAAAGCCTCGTTTTCCCCTTCCCCGTAAGATATCTGGAAATAATTGTTGAGCTTTTTGTACAGTAGTTTCAGAAAAGCGACATCAGGCAGGCTTTCGAGAAACTGTTTTCTGAGTGCCTGTTCGTCCGTATTGTTTTTGAGGACTACGGCAAAGGCTTTTTCACCGTCCCTTCCGGCACGTCCGGCTTCCTGGTAATAGCTTTCCATACTCTCCGGCAGGTGCATGTGAACGACCGTTTTTACATCCGGTTTGTCTATGCCCATGCCGAAAGCATTGGTGGCTACCATGACCTGGTTGGTGTTGTTGAGCCATTGGCGTAATCCGGATGCTTTTTCCTCCGGACTGAGTCCGCCGTGATAAAAACCGGCGGTAATATGATGGCTCCGGAGATGGGCGGCAATATCGGAGGCAGCCTTGCGGTTACGTACATACACAATGGAAGACTCCGGGTTTTTTTCAGGATCTGCCGAAGGCGGTAGTGTTTGTGTTCTTCCCCGAACACCATATAGGCCAGGTTGGAGCGGGCAAAAGACTTGCGAAAGACCGTGGCTTCTTTCATGTGCAGGTTTTCCAGGATATCGTCGACCACCCTGGCAGTTGCCGAAGCCGTGAGCGCCACCACAGGTACAGCCGGAAACAGTTCGCGCAGAACGGTGCAGTTGCGGTATGCCGGGCGAAAGTCATTTCCCCATTGCGAGATACAATGGGCTTCGTCTATGGCGATCAGGTTTACGGGCATCTGCCGTATCCGCTCCAGTACGATATCCTGTTGCAGGCGTTCGGGAGACAGGTAGAGGAATTTATAGTTGCCGTAAATGCAATTGTCGAGCATGCTGTCTACTTCTTCGTACCTGAGCCCGCCCGAAAGGGCAGCGGCCTTGATTCCCTTCGACTTCAGGTGCTCTACCTGATCCTGCATCAGCGCCACCAGCGGCGACACTACAATACATATCCCGTCCCTGGTCAGGGCCGGTACCTGGAAACATATCGATTTTCCACCCCCCGTCGGGAGCAGGGCAAAAGCATCCCTGCCTTCCAGCAAAGCATCGATAACCTGCTTTTGCGGATGCCTGAAAGTGTCGAACCCCCAGTATTTCTGTAATATGTGAAGCGGTGTTGTAGCTATGGGTTATTAGGTTACTCGGTTATTAAGTTATTGGGGTATTGGTGGAGGTATGGGATACCGTGGTATGTGAGATATGGAGTTGCTCCAGGATAAAATCGGCCCGGCAGGAAACGGTTCCGGTCGGGACTTCGGTCAGGGTGTATCCGAAACGCTTATACGTTTCTTTTATAAACCGGTGTATGACCTGTGCCTGTTCAAAATTTTCGTAACGCTCGCTGTCGGAAACATAAATAGCTTCCCAGGGCGGGAGCAGAAATACCTGGTCGTACCTGCAATAATCGCATACATCCCTGAAAAAGCCGGGGTACTCCGAGCCGGCATAATCCATATAGGCCAGGACATCCGGTACGCCACGGTCTATAAAAACCCTTTCGTCCGGCAGTTCGCACGCATCGGTAAATTGCTTTTTCCGTCCTTCGAGCAGCCTGGTGCTGAACAATAAGGGCTCGGTAAGGAACAACTGGGCGATGCCCTGTTCCTGTGCTTCTGCGGTCACCTGGCGGGATATCTCCGGGAAACAGCGATGTCCCCGTCTTATAAACTCGTCCAGAACAGATGATTTACCTGTTCCGGGGCCTCCCGTAATAATAATTTTCTTCGTACTCACCGTCATGTGTTTCAAAAATGCAAAATAAGCAAAAGCGGGCGTAATTAAAAAATGAAAATGCCCCGGAGCGGATATTATCACCACAGCATGTGTTTTATATGCTCCGGAAGCTGTATCTTTGTTCCGTACAATACGTAAAAATACAGGAAAATCTCAACTATGGATCCGGAAAAGGAAGCACAATTCTACAGCAGGTTAAAAGAAGAATTAAACAACACAAGCACCTGGCCGTCCAGTTATTTATACAAGTTTATCATACCTTCGGACAATGCCAAAATAGCACGTATCGAAGAGATCTTCGACAATAAAGGGGCTGTGATAACCACCAAGGAGTCTTCCAACGGGAAATACACGGCAGTTTCCATTCAGCTTATTATGGAAAGTGCGGATGCCGTTATCGGGAAATACAAGGAAGTCGGTGAGATCGAAGGAGTGATATCCCTTTAAGAATAAACGGCTTTGCTTTGGGTACGCCATTTTTTATCAAAAAAAAAGGATGTCGTATAATCCGGTTTCTTTGGTACGGTTTTAGAAAAAAAATTAGTATTTTGCACTCCGTTATGGTACTTCACTATTCATGAGGTTTACTGCACTTCAATAACATAAATTTAATACCTTACATTATTTTGACCGACAATTTAGAGTATAACACAGAGCGCGAGAGACTTATAATTCCGGAGTACGGGCGCCATATACAGAAGATGATCGACTATGCGGTGTCTATAGAAGATAAGGAAGAGCGCAATAAGGTGGCCAGGGCCATCATCGGGGTCATGGGAAATCTGAATCCTCATTTGAGAGATGTTCCCGATTTTCAACATAAACTCTGGGATCAGCTCTTTATCATTTCCGATTTTCGTCTCGACGTAGACTCTCCCTATCCCAAACCGGAAAGGAGCTTCTGGAGCAAAAACCGGGGCCACTGGATTATCCGCAGAACTATCCCAAATACCGTTTTTACGGGAATAACATCAAAAGGATGATCGATGTGTGTAACAGCTGGGAGGACAGTGATCTTAAAGAAGGTCTTAAGTTCACCATTGCCAACCACATGAAAAAGAGCTTTCTGAACTGGAATAAAGACACCGTAGAAGATGATGTGATCTTCGAGCATTTATTTGAGCTCAGCGATGGGAAAATAAACCTTGCCAAGTGGGATGAAGATCTTTCCGACAGTGATGATCTGATGCGCGGTAAGTCGAAACACACAGGCAAAACCAACCAGAAAAACCGCAACAACAACGGTAAAAACAACCGCAACAAAAAACGTTATTAATAATCTTATCCGTCAAATCCTGATTTCAGTCCGTAACCGGATATTTATCCGTCTTGATACTGAAATTGATAAATATTGAGGTTTTTAAATGGGTACATTTAAAATAGAAGGAGGTCATGCCCTGAAGGGAGAAATTACTCCCCAGGGTGCAAAAAACGAAGCTTTACAGATTTTATGCGCAGTTTTACTTACCGAAGAAACTGTGACGATCCACAATATCCCCGACATTCTCGATGTCAATAAACTGATCGCTCTTCTGGGGAGCCTCGGGGTAGAAACCGAGAAACTCGGCAAAGGGGCATATCGTTTTAAGGCAGCCCGGGTAGACCTGGACTACCTGCAGTCCGCACAATTCAAAGAAGACGGGAGAGGACTGAGAGGTTCGATAATGATCGTGGGCCCGCTACTGGCGCGTTACGGTATGGGGTATATTCCCAAGCCGGGAGGCGACAAGATAGGACGCAGACGACTCGATACACATTTTGAAGGGCTCATAAAACTGGGTGCCCGTTTCCGGTATAACAAAGAGGAATATTTCTATGGGGTAGAGGCCGAAAAGCTTCACGGTACCTACATGCTGCTCGATGAGGCTTCCGTAACCGGAACTGCCAACATCGTCATGGCAGCCGTGCTGGCCGAAGGAACCACTACGATCTACAACGCCGCCTGCGAACCCTATTTGCAGCAGCTTTGCAACATGCTCAACCGCATGGGTGCAAAGATCAGCGGTGTAGGGTCTAACCTGCTCACCATAGAGGGGGTGGAGCGGCTGTCGGGAACCACACATACCATGCTTCCGGATATGATCGAAATAGGGAGCTGGATAGGACTTGCCGCGATGACCCGTAGCGAACTCACCATTAAGAATGTGGGATGGGGCAGTCTCGGACAGATCCCGAACGTATTCCGCAAGCTGGGGATCACCATCGAAAAAGAGATGATGATATTTATATCCCGGCGCATACCGATGGATACGAAATACAAAGTTTTATAGACGGGTCTATTCTCACCATTGCCGATGCACCCTGGCCGGGGTTTACTCCCGACCTGCTGAGTATCGTACTGGTCGTGGCTACACAGGCCCGGGGTAGTGTACTTATCCATCAGAAGATGTTCGAGAGCCGTTTGTTTTTTGTGGACAAGCTCATCGATATGGGGGCGAAGATCATCCTCTGCGATCCGCACAGGGCTACCGTAATAGGGCATGACTTTCATTCGCAACTCAAGGCAACGACGATGTCATCGCCGGATATCCGTGCCGGGGTATCGCTGCTCATTGCTGCGCTGTCGGCCAGGGGAACTTCTACCATACACAATATCGAACAGATAGACCGCGGATACGAAAATATAGACGAGCGTCTGCGGGCCATAGGGGCCAGGATAGAGCGTATTGCCTAAGCTGCGGTAGTATCTCATAAACCAAAAAGCCGGAATGTTTTTATAACGTTCCGGCTTTTTCGATGGGTCAGGCGGTGTCCTGCCTTATTTTTTCATGGCCTGTACCAGTTCGAGCTGATCCAGGCTTACACTGGTCGTAAACAGACCGTAGTTGACCAGGGCCTTGTTTTTCTCTATAGTCTCGATACTGCCCACAGCCTTGCCATCCGGAAGACGTACCCTGTCGCCGACCTTGAGGACCGTTTGGGTTTGTTTTGCTCCTGGCGTACGGCTTGCTTTTTCTCTTCTTTTTTCTTTTCACGGATCACTTCCACCTTTTTCTCCATCTCCCGGGCTACCTGTTCTTTCTGTATTTTTTCTTTCTTCTTTTCCTTCGGTGCCTTGGGTTTACGTTTGCTGTTTTCGGTTTCCACAATTTTGAGGAATTCGGAGATCAGCGGACGCTTTTTCTTGTCGGTAAAATACGTTTCTGCGATATCATTGACCTTGTTACCGAGGTAGATCATACGCTGGTTATGATCGAAAAGCTGCTGGTAACTTTCCAGTTTGGATTGTATTTTTTCGTTGAGCGATTCGAGCCGGGTCGCTTCGTCACGGGCTTTGACTTCCTCGTCTTTCAGTTGTTTCGAAGTCTTTTCCATGCGGTTGCGCTCTTTCTGTAACTTGGCTATAGTGGCATCGAAGCGCACTTTCCGCGTTCTATCTTTTTCTTGGCTCGGTTGATTAGGCTGTACGGAATGCCGTTTTTTTGGGCGACCTCGAAAGTAAACGAACTCCCGGCTTCGCCGACGATAAGCCGGAAAACGGGTTCCAGGCTCTTACTGTCAAAAAGCATATTCGCATTCGAGGCATAGGGCAGTTCGTTGGCCAGCATTTTCAGGTTGGCATAATGCGTCGTTATAATACCGAAAGCCTCGCGGTGATAGAACTCTTCGAGAAAGGTTTCGGCGAGGGCACCCCCGAGTTCGGGGTCGCTCCCTGTTCCGAATTCATCGATGAGAAACAGGGTCTGCGCATTGCATTTGCGCAGAAAAAAATTCATATTCTTCAACCGGTAACTGTAGGTGCTCAGATGGTTTTCGATAGACTGGTTGTCACCGATATCCGTCAGTATCCTGTCGAACAGGCACATTTTGCTTCGCGGATGTATGGGGACGAGCATACCGCTTTGCAGCATCAGTTGTAAGAGTCCCACGGTTTTCAGGGTGATACTTTTTCCGCCGGCATTGGGCCCGGAAATAACGATGATCCGGTTGTCCTGGTGCAGGGAAATGGTCTGCGGATACGTTTTTGCTTTTTTCTTCGTATTGGTCAGGTAGAGCAGGGGGTGATAGGCATCGATCAGGTTCATTTCCCTGTCTTCCGTGATCTCGGGCAGTATCCCGTTCATCGACACGGCGTATTTTGCCTTGGCGGCAATAACATCCGTAGCAGCCAGGAATTCCTGGTAGTCTTCCAGTAACAGTACATAGGGCCGGAGAAAATCGGTCAGCGCTTTCAGGATCCGTTTTACTTCTTCTTTTTCCTCGTATTCGAGATTGTTGAGTTCCCGGGAATAGCGCAGTGTGGCATCGGGCTCTATATAAACGATGCTCCCGGTCTTGGAACTTCCCATGATAGCCCCTTTTACCCGTTTGCGGTACATGGCCTTAACCGCGAGGACCCGGCGGTTCTCCACTACGGTCTCCCTGATGTCGTCCAGGTAGCCCGCACTGTTGCAGGACTGCAGGGCACTGAGAAAACTCTGGTTGATCTTGCCCCGTACTTCGTTGATCGCCCGCGTACGGAAGCGAGAGTAGCCGAAGCATCGTCCTTGATCTCCCCGAAACGGTCGATAATACGGTTGATCTCTTCGGTGATAGCCGTAGTATAGGTAAGCTGCTCTGCCGTTTGGTGCAGGGTAGGATAATACTCTTTAAACTTCCGGAAAAAGAGAATATGTACATTGACCGCATTCGAGATCCCGGCAATTTTTTTGAACCCGCCGAGTTCGATCAGCGTATTTTCTATCCCGAGCAATTTGATCTCCTGTGAAATACTGTCGAAATAATGACCGGGGATCTTGTTGTTATTGTCAAAAGAAGCCATATATTCCGAAGTGTGCTTTAATGCCGTAAACAGCATTTCCTTCCGGTTGTACGGCAGAACCCCGAGGGCTTTCTCCTTTCCGTGTTCCGTAGTGCATAGCTCTTGTATGTGCGATAATACGGTGGCGAACTCCAGGTCCTGTAACGTCTTCTGATGGATGTTGTGTATAGATGCCTTCTGCATTGAAATCGAAAAAATTAAACCACAAAGATAAGGAGTATATGGCAAGTATACACAAGGTCTGCCAGGTGTATTGTGATTGCACTTAAATTAAAAACTATTTTAATAAAATTAAACTATAATTAAATTTTATTTATATTTGATGGTGTAATATTTAATTTAAACTATTTTCTAATGCGCTATAAGCTTCCTGTTCATTGTCCGAGTTGTGAAACCGCACTGCAGGTTTCCGGGCTAACCTGCCCGCAGTGTCATACCGTTGTTTCGGGAAACTACGATATTCCGCTTTTTCTCCGGCTTACTCCGGAAGAGCAGGAATTTATCATGCAGTTTGTACAGAGTAGCGGCAGTCTTAAAGAAATGGCTGCACAGCTTGGTAACAGCTATCCGACCGTGCGGAACAGGCTCGACGATATCATCGACCATATACAACATCTTCAATCTGCAGGACATGACCATAGTTAATCCTTTTGCCAGGTATTCCGGAAACACATTATGGGCTGCCGGTATCTTCGTGACCATTGTGGGATCTGCCATTGCCTATGCAGGACAGGCGCGTTATGACGGGGTTCTGGATGTTCATTTTTCGGAGGTGACCGAATTTTACAGGCCTTTGCTTGACAATATGCTGAATACAGGCTGTCTGGCACTGTTCCTGTTTGCGACGGGGAGATATATCAACGGCAAGACGCGCCTGGCAGATATTGTTCCGGTGGTACTCCTGTCGCGCCTGCCGTTGTATATGCTGTCGTTATTCGGGATGGACGCTACTTTTAATGCAGCCATACAGGACATCCGATCGGGCGACAGCATTGCGTTTTCCCCGGAGCTCTCCGGTATCGGTTTGCTTTTGCTGATCGCTGTTTGCGGCATGGCCGCCCTGATTGCCGTCGTGGTGATCCTGCGTTACGGTTTTGCCGTCGCCTGCCGCGCCCGGACAGTAAAGCACTGGGTGCTGTTTGCCGGAGCAGTGCTTTGCAGTGAACTGGTCAGTAAACTCCTTTTTTATGTTCTGTAACCTTTGATAGTAAAAAACTATGAAAACTATAGTGTGTAGTGTTGTATTATTGATATTTTCCGCCTCGTTTTCGCAGGTGGTCACCAGGGATATAGCAGTAAGTGATGTGCTCCCCGGCACGCTTTTCTCGCAGGGTGAAGCTCACCGTGCTGCTCACCTTATTATCCTTATCGCAGGCTCCGGACCAACGGATCGTTTCGGGAACGTACCGGGGGCAAAGAACAACAGCCTCAGATTCCTGGCCGAAGGCCTGGTCGGAGAACAGTATGACGTGTACAGTTATGACAAGCGGATACTCGCCCTGGCGGGAACAGGAAAACTCCGGGAAGAAGACCTGCGTTTTGACGACTTTATAGCCGATGCCCGGGAGGTGATACGGTTTTTCCGAAAGGATTATGAGCGTATCGCCGTACTGGGGCACAGTGAAGGCTCGCTTATCGGTATGGTTGCCGCACGGGGCATAGCTGATGCTTTTGTATCTGTGTCCGGTGCGGGGCGTCCCATAGACCGTATCCTCGAACGGCAGTTGCGGGAAAATGTACCGGGATCCGATAGTGTCCTTACACAGCACTATCTCTCCCGGCTTCGGCAAGGGGAGACTTTTATTCCGGAAGGTCCCGCGCTATACACCAAAATGTTCCGGGAAAGCGTGCAGCCCTACATGATTTCCTGGATGAACTACGATCCGGTAAAAGAGATCGGTAAACTCACCATTCCCGTACTTATCGTAAACGGCACCGAAGACCTGCAGGTGAAAACAAAGGAGGCCGGATTGCTGCATCGGGCCTGTCCGGCTTCGGAACTGGCTCTTGTGGAAAATATGAATCACGTGCTCAAGGAAACCGAACCCGGCAACCGGGCAGCCAACCTCATGACGTATTACAATCCCGAACTTCCGGTGATGGACAAACTGCTCGTGGAGATCCGCCGTTTTTTAAATACCTCATTACATTGAAATTCCGTTTTTGTTTGCTTAAAGGACGAGAAATAAATACTCCGGCGGAAGATAGTTCGCCAGAAATACGTATTTTTACAGGCGAAATACGTTGGGAACATGAGTCAAAAAGTTCTGCTTTCTTCCAAAGAAATCCACATTATTCTGCATCGGTTGGCCTGTCAGCTTATTGAAAATCACCTCGACTTCAAGGATACGGTACTTATTGGTATTCAGCCCCGGGGAAAATTTCTCGCAGACCGGCTGATCCGCATTCTCCGTGACGATTACCAGGTCGGGGACATCCCCCTGGGATATCTCGATATTACCTTTTACAGGGATGATTTCCGCCGGGGAGAAAAACCTCTGGAAGCCAATAAAACCCAGATCGACTTTCTCGTAGAAGACAAAAAAGTGGTTTTTATAGACGATGTGCTGTACACCGGAAGGAGTATCAGGGCTGCCCTGACGGCCATTCAGTCGTTTGGCAGACCTGCCGAGATCGAACTGCTGACCCTGATAGACAGACGCTTCAGCAGGCACCTGCCCATACAGCCCGATTACAGGGGGCGACAGGTAGATGCCATCAATAAGGAAAAGGTCAGGGTGATGTGGAAGGAGAACGAAGGAGAAGACGTCATATACCTGGTGGGAAACTGAGCGAAGCACAGCGATCTGCTCTCTGACGTATGGTAACGAAGTACCCGGTTTTCTTCGTGAAAACCACAACAGGAAACGACAAATACAACTCTTGAATATGAGCCAGCTAAGTGTCAATCACTTATTAGGAATTAAGTACCTTAACGAAGCGGACATTCAACTTATTTTTGAGACAGCAGATCACTTTAAAGAGGTGATCAATAGGCCGATCAAAAAAGTACCGTCGCTCAGGGATATTACCATAGCCAATCTTTTTTTCGAGAACAGTACGCGAACAAAGCTGTCTTTCGAACTGGCCGAGAAAAGACTTTCGGCAGATGTGATCAATTTTTCTGCAGCACAGTCTTCGGTAAAAAAGGGAGAAACCCTTATCGATACGGTGAATAATATTCTCTCCATGAAAGTGGATATGGTCGTAATGCGGCATCCCAACCCGGGAGCAGGCGTTTTCCTGTCCAGGCATATCGGGGCGAGCATCGTCAATGCCGGCGACGGGGCCCATGAGCACCCGACACAGGCCTTACTCGATTCGTATTCTATCCGGGAAAGACTGGGCGATGTATCCGGAAAAAATGTGGTTATTGTCGGGGATATCCTGCATTCGCGCGTGGCCTTGTCCAATATTTTTGCCCTGAAACTCCAGGGTGCAAATATCAAGGTATGCGGACCGAAAACCCTTATCCCGAAACATATAGAGTCGTTGGGGGTAACGGTAGAAACCGATCTTCGCAAAGCGCTCGAATGGTGTGATGTAGCCAATATGCTTCGGGTACAGAACGAAAGGATGAATATCAGTTATTTCCCTTCGACAAGAGAATACACCCAGCAGTTCGGGGTGAATAAAAATATGCTCGATACACTGGACAAAGAAATCGTTATCATGCACCCCGGACCGATAAACAGGGGGGTGGAGATTACCAGTGATGTGGCCGATTCCAAACAGGCGATAATACTCAACCAGGTAGAAAACGGGGTGGCTGTGAGGATGGCTGTTATATATTTATTAGCATCAAAAATAAAAAGCTGAGCCTATGCTTATTGACAAACAGGATAACAATATTACCGTAGTGACCCACGAGAAGGGTACCGTAGGGGCTTTTTCCGCTAAGCTGGAAGAAACGTATGAGAAGATCAGGGCAGACCATATTATCGTAAGCCTGTTCTCTCTCGGTACGATTACGATCGAACAGCTCCTGGAACTCCTGCAATTATCCAATACGCATCGCGGTGCGAAAAAATCCTTTGTGCTGGTCACGGACAAGGTGAATTTCAATGAAGTCCCCGAAGAACTCGTCGTGGTACCGACGCTGAAAGAGGCGTATGACATTATAGAAATGGAAGAAATAGAACGCGATCTGGATTTTTAGGGCTTTCATGCCGAGAGGTCGTAACCTCCGGTTTTGCTCTTTTGTGATCCGGCAGATTAATATACAATAACCGTTTTATGAAGCTTATCATCCTGGGATGTTATTCCGCCACACCGAGAGCCTTTACCAATCCGACTTCCCAGGTACTGGATATTCAGAATCATCTTTTTCTTATTGACTGTGGGGAGGGTACCCAGGTACAGCTCCGTAAACACAGGATCAAATTTGCCCGGATCAGGCATATTTTTATATCCCACCTGCACGGCGATCATTTTTTCGGCCTCCCGGGACTCATTTCCACATTGGTCTTACTGGGCCGGGAAGCTCCGCTGCATGTTTACGGACCCAAAGGCATTAAAGAAGCCATTACCTTACTCCTGAAACTGGGCAATTCCTGGACCAATTTCCCGCTTGTATTTCACGAACTCAGTTCCAGGGAGCCCCAACTGGTCTTTGAAGACGAGAAGGTAGAAGTTCATACGATCCCTCTCGATCACCGGGTATATACCAACGGGTACCTGTTCCGCGAAAAACCGGGCCCGCGAAAACTGGATATCGACGCCGTCTTGCGTTATAATATCGACAGGTGCTATTACCGGAATATCAAAAACGGCAGGGATGTGCTGCTCGACACGGGGGAATGGATATCCAATGAAAAACTTACCTCAGATCCGCCCGCGCCCGGAAGTTATGCATTTTGCAGTGATACGGTGTACAAACCGGGTATCATCGGTCAGCTCAAGGGAGTCGGAGTATTGTATCACGAATCTACGTTCCTGGAAGAGCACAAGGACCTCGCCGTAAAAACCAAGCATTCCACGGCAAAACAGGCTGCGGAGATTGCCGCAGGGGCCGGGGCCGGGAAACTCATTCTCGGACATTACTCCGTCCGCTATGGCAATCTGGAAGTTTTCCGGGAAGAGGCCCGTACCGTTTTTCCGGATACGGAACTTGCCGAGGACGGTAAGGTTTTTGACTTCTGACCACTCTTATCGTTTTCCGGAACTTTTCTTTACACGTTAACCCCGAAGAGGTAACCCGCCAGGGCGGTGAGCCCCATGGCTATAGTCCCCCAGAATGTAATCCGCACTATAGCTTTGCCCATATCCGATCCCCCGGTTTTAGCAGCCAGTGCGCCGAGAAGTATGAGAAAGAAAATGGCAAAGCCGTACAGCATATATTCCATATAGGACATAGGGGCAAAAATCGTAACCAGTAAGGGGAGGACTCCCCCGGTGGTAAAAGCGGCACCCGATGCCAGTGCTGCCTGTATAGGGCGGGCCCTGTTCATGGGATTGATCCCCAACTCGTCCCGGACATGGGCTTCGAGGGCATTTTTTTCTGTGAGCTCCCTGGCGACGGTTATGGCGGTTTCTCTTTTCAGGCCACGTTTTTCGTAGATGGTAGCAAGCATTTGCAGTTCTGCTTCGGGCATGTCCAGGAGTTCTTGTTTTTCCCTTAGGATATCTGCCTTTTCCACATCGGTCTGTGAACTTACCGAAACGTATTCTCCTGCAGCCATAGACAAGGCTCCGGCCACGAGCCCGGCCAGCGTGGCCAGTACGACGGGAGATCTCAGGTCGCTCGCTGTCGCTACCCCGATAGCAAGACTGGAGGTAGAAAGAATACCGTCGTTGGCACCCAGTACAGCAGCTCTTAGCCAGTTGCTGCGATGTATGTAATGATTGTCCAGGTAAGCATCGATATCTTGTGCGGGTTCGGCCATGGCGTATCGGGTTTTGATGATTATATACGATTAGCGTTTATCAATGTACTAAAAAAACGACTAAAAAAGGAATGATAATTTATATTGGATAGGAGAAACTGACCCTTTTTTGCCGGGATTTTTATGCGTCAAAAAAAAATGACTTTCTGATGTAACATTTCTGGCTTCCTGTATCTAAAAGGAAAATTCAAAACAAGATGACAAGACTATTCATTAATGTATCCGTATTTTTCTTTACCTGTATCGCAACGGTTATCCATGCCCAGAAATATGAAACCTTCCGGGTCACCGTGACGGGACAGGGGCAGCCGGTATTTTTATTTCCCGGTTTTGCATGTACGGACGAGGTTTACGAAGGCCTGCTTCCGTCCTTGTCCGGAGCTTTTGAGGTTCATCGTTTCACCTTTGCCGGTTTCGGTGACGTGCCCCCGGTAGGCCGGCCATGGCTGTCGCGTATCAGGGAGGACGTGGCCGACTATGCCCGGAACCACGTCTCTGGAAAGCCTGTGGTTATAGGGCACAGCATGGGCGGAACACTCGGGTTGTGGCTGACCTGCGGGTTTCCCGCTACATTTTCCCGGTTGATCCTTATCGATGCGCTTCCTGCTATGGGAGCGGTAATGATGCCGGGGTATGACAGCAGTACGATCACTTATGACAGCCCGTATAACCGTAAATTGCTCGACATGAACGAAAAAGATTTTGCTGCGATGGTATCGGGACTGGCTTCCGGGATGACTTCAGACGAGGCGCGGGCCGGACAGATCGCAGACCGGATGATAGCCGCAGACCGTGAAACCTATGTGTATGGCTATACGGACCTGCTGAAGCTCGATCTGCGGCAGGACCTGTCCGAAATCGATATTCCCGTTACCATACTTGCCGCTACGGTACCGTACGGAAAGGAAATGGCGGCACGCAATTATAAGGCACAATACCGGCACCTGCGGGATTATAAAATTATCTTTGCCGAAGGCTCGGCACATTTTATCATGTACGACCGGCCGGACTGGTTTCTCCACACTATACAAAAGGAACTGAACATCGATGATGAATAAAGACGACTTCGAGGCACTCTACGCATCCCATTATCACAAAGTATTCCGTTTGTGCCTGGGGTATACGGGCGGACATGAAGCGCTGGCCCAGGATCTTACGCAGGAAGTGTTCCTGAAGGTATGGACACACCGGCACACCCTGAGAGACGTGTCCGTGCTCCCGACCTGGCTGTACCGTATTACTGTGAATACCTGCCTGCAAGAGCTACGGAAAAAGAAATTTCTTTCGCTTCGTACCGATGTCGTTGAAGAAGAAGGGAGTAAGCCCGATGAACGGGAGCGGCGGTTACAGGCTATGTACAGGTGCATCGACCGGCTCCCGGTACCGCATAAAAGTATTATTCTCCTGGATCTCGAAGGCATATCACAGGCCGAAATAGCGGAGATCACGGGGATTTCACATGGTGCGCTGCGAACGAGACTGCACCGGATCAAAGATCAACTTTCTAAATGTGTAAAAAATGACTGATTTCGAAAATATTAAAGTACAGTGGCTACAAAAGGACATCCCGGAGATTCCGCCCGACGGTGCTGCAAAAGTCATGGACCACGCCCGGCGTATCATACGCAAACAGTTGGTTACCAAAGTTATATTATCTTCAACACTCCTGGTTCTCGTCTTTTTCTTTGTCTATGTATCGGCATATAAGCATACCCGGGCCTCCCTGGGACTGGCACTGATGATAGGTTGCCTGCTGGTCAGGGTAGTGGTGGAGTTCCTGTTTGCCTTCCGTAAAAAATATGTCTTGTTTTCATTGGACGCATCGGGATTCGCACGGAAACTGAAAAGGTATTACCGGTCCAAACTATACATCAATTACGTCCTCACCCCGGTATTGTTTGCCGGGTATATGGTAGGTTTTACGCTGTTGCTCCCGGTTTTCAAAAACACCCTGTCGCCGGGGTTCTATACGTATATCCTGTATTCGTCCTGGATGATCTTCGGAATACTTGCCGTATTTATCGGGTTTCAGGTGCGCAGGGAACTTCGCAATATTCGTGAGATGGGGTGGTGAGTTGTTGGGGAATAGGGGGTGTTGATTAGTTCGTAGGTGGATAGTAATTTGGTTAAGGAGTGATGTACAGCTTTACCCCCGGGTTTCAGACAAAACAGGGGCGGCTGAGTGCTCCGGCTCTGCCCGGAGTGTACCGAAGGTTGTTTAGTTGGGTAGTTCGTAGTTGGATAGTAATTTGGTTAAGGAGTGATGTACGGCTTTACCCCCGGGTTTTAGACAAAACAGAGGCGGCTGAGTGCTCCGGCTCTGCCCGGAGTGTACTGAAGCCCCGGGGTTGAGGGACTTCAGTATCCTTTTTATGCCTGTTACCCAATAGGTTGTTTGTTTTCAACAGCTATTAGCCTTCCACAGGTAAATGTGTGCTTACGGCGATACGATTCCAGCTATTAATGGTAACTACGGCCATAAGGAGTTGCGCTATTTCATTTTCGGAAAAATACTTTAAGGCCTTTTGATAGGTTTCGGTACGTAACCCTTGCCGATGTATGAGGGTGACTTCCTCGGTAAGTTCCAAAGTTACCTGTTCTTGTGGCGTATACAGATCCGGTGCCTCCCTCCAGGCGCTTAACAGAAAAATGCGCTGTTGGGTTTCACCGTGAGCCAAAGCATCTTTGGTATGCATGTTAATACAGTACGCACAATTGTTTAACTGTGAACTTCTGATCTTAATCAGTTCTTTCAGGGTTTTGGAAATAGCTACTTTTGAAAGATATCCCTCCAATCCCAGCATGGCTTTATAAGCTTGAGGTTCTAATGTCTGAATGTTGATACGTTTTTCCATGATTTCATTGTCTAAATTTGTAGGTACAAAGTTGGTAAACCAAGAAGAGGAAAAACTTAAACTGGTTTAAGAACGAAGCTTATTTCGAATTTCACTGAGGTATTCCGGAGTAAATCCCAAAAAGGAAGCTAATAAATACTGTGGGATACGTTGTACGAATTGCGGATAACTATCGGCAAAATGCAGGTACAGGTCTTCTCTTGATAATTCGTATAAAAAACGAATTCTTCTTTCTGCAGCAGCATATGCCCGCTGATAAATCATTCTGAAATAGTGCTCCATAAACGGAAACTCCCTTAACAGAGCTGCTCTGTTATCATGACTGATTCTAAGCACGACAGAAGGTTCGATGGCCTGAATATAAAAACCGGATTGCTCCCGGCGTTCGAAAGCAAAATTATCGGTCATCCACCAATGTTCCAGGGCAAATTCGGTGGTTTGCTCCATACCGTTTTCCTTTAAAAAAAACTTACGGATACAACCTTGCTCTACAAAAAAATGATAATTGCAGAATTCGCCTTCCTCCATCAGGTTTTCTTTCTTTTTAACCGGGATCATGTCAAAAAAAGCGAGCACTTCCTGAAAAGCGGCCTCATCTATATTGACAAATTTCTCTACGTGTTTCTTTAAAATTACAGACATCCTTCTTACGTATACCTGCGAAGGTACACGAAATGCGGGAATATTAAAAACAAGAGGGATAATCCGAACATTCTGAGTACTCCGGTCTTTACGACTTAAGTCCTTTTCCCGGCTTTCCCCGGTACAGATATCCGTTCGGGTGGATGGGAGGTACAGAAGTAAAAAATAAAATGATTTTCTACGGGGTGCCTATACAATACAGGGTTTCCCCGGTATTTACGGGGGTGTTCCGGTTTTGTACAGTATAATACCGTCGGCCGGAGAGCGGATTTCTTTCCGGTCTTTACCGAACACATCGGTAATGTATCCGAGAGGTTGTCCTTTGGCGACGTGGTCCCCGCTTTTGAGATCGCTGTAAAAAATGCCCTGTTCCGGACTTTTTACATAGTGTTGTCCCGTAATCCATAGCTGTTCTCCCGGATCGGTTGCCGAGGGAGCAGCATACATATCCATTTCGTCGAGCATATTGTAAATACTTTCGCGTATAAGCATTACGGCATCTTTTTGAACGTTGCCGAGTTTTCCCGCTTCGATACTCAGGGCAGTCACTCCCTGTTGTGTAGCATGCTTAAAGGCGTATTGGGCGGGTTCCGTGGCAGTGATCGTATACGGATAGACCACGTTGTACCGGAAGCCCGCGGCGGTAGTCAGCTTTTCGGCAAGCGCAAGCTGTTCCGGGCTGTCTTTTTTGTCGTAGTAACATACGAAAGGCAACAGGTCCTCACCGGCATCTCCGGCATGAATGTCCAGAAAAACATCAGATCCCGGGATAATGTGCCTGGCGATATAGTCAGCTATTCTTTCGGTAACCGAACCTTGGGGATCCCCGGGAAAAACACGATTGAGATTCTTCTTGTCCTGGGGGTTCAGGAATACTGCCCTGCCGAAAAAGGCAGGCGTATTGGCTATGGGGATAATAACAAGCGTTCCGTTCAACGCTTCCGGCCGGAGTTCCGCAAGGATGCGCTGCACGGCAATAATGGGCGGATATTCGTACCCATGTATCCCGGCGATGATCGTAAATACCGGGCCTTGCTGCTTCCCGCGAATAATACTTACGGGCAACAGGGCCTCGTGCTGCGCATCTGCGATTTTTATTAGGGTGTCCGTACGGCCGGTGTCCGCAGGATAGGTGGCCTGCAAAGGCGTGTCCTGTGCGATCAGGAATGCAGGCAGGATGCCATACAGGAAAAGAAATACGGTACGCAATAATGTTATGGTCATATCAGTGAAGGTTTAATGCAGTCATCCGGATGTAGATGATGCAACATTATTGCAAAAATAAGGAATAAATCTGGGATGGGGGAGAGTTGGGTAGTTGGTAGTGGGGAAGTTAATAGGTTATTGAGAGATATACGGCTTTGCCTACCGATTTTAGGTAGGTTGTTTAGCTGATTCGTTCGTAGTTGTCAGGGGGAAGATGGTCTGTTTTTTTATGTTACGGGGTCTGAGAATATCGGGAAATCCGGGAATAGTATGAAGATAATCAGAGGGATACCAGGGAGAAGGATTGACAATGTAGTAAAAATAAACACTTTTTTATTTGCAACATAGTTGCAAATGTTATATTTTAGTTCTGTTGCAACCGGGGATAAGCCGAAAACCCGTAAAACAGTAGGCATAACCTCTTAAAAATTGAGCCATGAAAAATCATGCTGAGCACATTAAATTGAACCTCGAAGACCTACAACTGGAAAGTTTTGTAACCAGTATCGACAGTGAAGTTGCTTCCCGTTTGGCGGGGGGATTGGGAAACCTTTCACACCCTACACACACCGAGCCTACTGATGATCATCACAATCCACCGGTACAGTGTACTACGGTGATCTGTTAATTTATTTTTAAACAGGAAGGGGTTTTATTTTAAAACCTCTTCTTTTGTTATTATTACTTCTTCGGCCATTCCGGCCTTTACAAATTCCATAAACTGTTTTACTACGGTCCCCTTAAAGCTCAGCAGTTGTTCAGGTGTCTTCACCTGATCCGAAAAATATTCGCGAAGCATCTGGTCTGCAATATCGCCGGGTGTATTTTCTGTTTCCAGTTCGGAAAGCAATAAGGCCTGAAATTTTCCGAGGGGAATATCCCGCACCCCGTCTTCATCACACAGGAGTAGCAGGGCAAAATATCTTAGTCCCGTTTCCGTATTCTTATCAGTGTCCGGAACCCCGTAAAATAACCGTACATGATCTGGAAGGCAGAATGGGGTATTCAGCAGTTGTATCGCGCTCCGTTTGTCGTATATTTCCGTGTGTACCCGGAGGTACTTTCGTTTGACGTTATAACAAAGAAAACCTTTGTGTGTTTTCCAGAGTGCGGTACGTGCATATTCCAGGTCGTAAGTTTTCCGCGTCCTGTACACAGTCTCCGGCAAATCCTTCAGCTGTTGTTTTATGAGGTCTTCCAGTGCGGAAATATCCTGCGGCCCATCGGGTCCGGTAAAACCGGTGGCCTTAAGTTGCAGGGCTTTCAGGGTTTTTGGGTAATAGTTCCGAAAGATACGGGTTCTGATTGCTTCCCGGGTAAAGGATAGTGGAGGGACGGGATCCCTGCGACGGGGCAGGGAAGGCATACATATACTGTTCAGGGAAGGGTTCAGCAGATGGAGTAAACCATAGCCAACCCCGGCTTTACCGGACAGCAGTCCGCAGTCGTTTCTGTTGGCTTCCGTGTAGGTATTGTACACATACGTTTCCGAATGCAGTTTGGAAGCCCTGTCTATAATATCCGTCAGTAACTCCGGGCCGTATTGGTCCGAATAAGGCATAAACTTCCTGAGAAAGGGGATATGCCCAGTGTAACCGCTGCAAAGCGTATAATCGGTTCTTTCGTTTTTGTCCAGGTACCGCAGGCTTGTTGTCAGGACAGTACGGCACTGGTCGAGGTAGGCGGTATTTCCTGTAATCTCATAAGCGTACAAACGCGCTATTCCTATACCTGAGGCTCCGTGTGCCCATGAATTGACATTTCGCATGGTAGGGATAAACAGGTCCAGGTCCCACCGGTGCGCTTCTTTTAGGCCAAGACGGTACGGGCCCATCCGGAGGTCGAGCCAGTTTCCCGATTCGGGATAGAAATACTGCATTTCGTAGGCCAGGGCCTGCTCGGCAAGGTACAGGAGCCCGTCGTTATGAAAATAGTTTCCCGTTTGTAACAATACATAAGCGATGCCCGAAGCTCCGTGGGAGAAGCCTGTCATACTGTCGTAAGCAGATTTGGCAGCAGAATAATCCCATTTCAGCCCGGTTTCGGAAATTCGGGCTTCTTCCGTAAACCTGTGCAGTAACCGTTGTATGCTATGAAGAACTTTCTCGTCCCTGCTGTAATGGTACAGGTGGACCAGAACAAGGAGGTTCCCTGCATAACCGCTCAGCAGGTCTGCTTTTACCGGTTGTGAGACCAGGTCTTCCCGGTTTGCTGAGGCGAGGGACAATGCCTGCCTGAGGACCTCTTTTTCCCCGGTAGTCTCATATACTCTGATTAACAGGTATATGATCCCGGTAAACCCTGTATAAAAACTACAGTACTTCCGGGCTCTGCCGTGATTCCGAAGTATAAAACGGATAATTTTACGGACAGTTTCCAGGTCGCGGTTGCGGCCGGTATACCGGTAGAGTTCCAGGAAAAAAAGGGCAATACCACTGTTGCCGTTAAAGATATCTGCAGACCAATGATCCGTATCACCGGGGGAAGAACCGGTATATCCCGGGAGTGTCCACCACAGCATATCTTCCCCGGTATGGGCGAGGGACAGTATATCGGTACGGATCTCCTGGAGTGTGGTTAAAAGTTGTATTTTTTGTGTTTCGTTCAGTATCATCATTCCGGGTTTTGGTCATGGTTTATATGCTGTATACATTTACAGGTGCAATACATTCCGTATGCTTCTTCATGATTGGAAATTCCAAGTCGATTATTGTTCATGTGCAAAAAACTACCGACGATGGCGTTCATTTTTTCAGGGGTAAACTGATAGTTTTCATAGGTTTCGAACATCCGGGTATGGTTGGTATAAAACTGTTGCGATCGGTGGTCTGTATGTCCCTTAAGCAATGCCTTCCGGAATGCTCCGAAAGCGGGAATGATCTGGTCGGCATGGCGGTTAAAAGACTGCTTGAATACGGCCATCCAGTGTGCTTTTTGTGCTGTTTGCTCCAGTGCCGGATCATATAGCCTGGGGAGCCATCCTTCGATAAAAAGGGTACAGATATGTACCAGCCTGCGTTCGTCCCATCCTGTAGCCCATAATGTGATCAGTTGCATGCGCAGCGATTCGATGAGCAGGGAAGCCTTGTGTACTTCCGCAAACCTTTCGAGGACAAAGGCAGAAGATGTATAGAACAGGTGTTCCGCAGCAGGGAGACTTTTCGCGTTGCCATAACGTTCGGTTTCCGGAATGTAGGGTTCGAAGCGCAGTGCTACAGGAGCGGAATAGTGCCTGTCATGCTGCTCCGGGACTGCCGGATATTGCCTGAAAAAAGCATTCGCCTGTTTTTGCAGTTCCTGTCGTATGTGATCTTTCCGGCCGGGCAGGGGATTGAGCCGGAAACGAATGTGGCTTCCCTGTTTCCAGTAGCGGATAAAGAACCAGGGCGTAAACGGATGTAAGATCGTCTGCACCTCGTCCAGAAATGGTCGGAGGAGATGCTGCAGTACCTTATCCGTATTTCCCGGGTAGTAGATATGGGCGGCGATCCAGGGATGTTGTTCCATAACTTAATAATTATACCATTGTATAAGATATTCTTTTACGGCTGTTTCGGGATGCTTTTGTTCACGAGGAATGGCCGGGAGGACTTCTTCCATGCTGATATATGCTCCCGCCCTCGACAGCAGTTTCTTTAACATTTCAACAAGTAACGGACTGGTAAACGAGATATATTGCGGTTTATAATCGTCTGGCGAATGCTTTACCGTTTCCTGATGAGGAGCAGGAGAGACAACTATACTCCTTTTGCGCAGGAACAGGAAAACCGTTTCGGGGATGCCGCATTGCTGCCTCCAGGCATTCAGCCGGAGGTAATAGTCAAAATCCGTTTCGTCATGTTGTTGCGGAACGGCGGCCGTTTGTACCTGCCATGTCTTTCGCCGGACAATGACGTTCCCGGCATATGTGATCCGCGGAAGGACCAGACATTCCGGCATTTTTCCCGGCCGGTCGTATTGCAGGTCTACAAGCCGTATCAACGATTTGAGAGAAAGTCTGGCTTCCGGGTTGAAGTGGGCCAGCATTTGGTACAGGTTAGACCGGTTGTAAAAAGATTCCAGGCAAAGATCGTAGGTGTACAGGGGCTTACTATTCCGGAGCAATTCCAGTTTTCCAGTATCGGGGTTGTACCCCACATAAAGCTCGGTAAGCGGTATCCGGCTGTCTTCGGGATAACTGCTGTTTCCACCGGGAAGCGAAACTTCGTAGTGCAGGAGCCGGGGATGTATATTGGCATTAAAGCCCGAAGCATCGTTGAGTTCGGCCTGCGGGACAGCAGGTGAAAGCCTGGTATTGTATGCGACAAAACGATCGGTGATTTCCCGGTCGAAGAGCCCTAAAAACCTTCCGCTGACTTTGCCCATTCCGGGAAGTATGGTATTGACAACGCCATGCAACGCACCAGTTTTTGCAGTGTAGAACTGTACAAACATGCCCCGGGAGTATCTTTTCCCCGGAACAAGATCTCCTGAGATGGGCAATCCGGCAAAAAAATCTCGGTTGAGCTCCAGTTCTTCCGGCCTGTTTCGGGTGTGTCTCACCATTCTTCGAAGCAGTTCTTTGTCCCACGGTGTTTCTTCATCCGCAGGCTTTATACCGCGGGCAGCCTGTTCTTTTTCGGGCTTACGTACCTCAAGGTAATAAGCTTCGTAAAAATCCATGATATTAACCTGTTGTCCGAGGGGATAACGTGTCCGGAAAAAATCGAGCATTTTAGTCCGTTCTTTCTGCATGAGATCCATGGGAAGCAGGAAATTGAGAAGTTCATCGGTTTTTTCGATAACAGGTGCTGTCACTTTTTCCGGGAGCACCTCTTTCCCGGTGGTATAACAATCTTCATAGAAAAGTTGTTTCTGGGAAAACCGGAAGGTGCTGAAGTCGCTTTTCTCAAACCGGTGTGTATCTTCCGTGTTTCGGCGATCTTCGGAAGATGTGAGTCCCCCGGATGTTTCGAGTTCGCCCAATGTGGTGTTGATCTGTTCTTCGGCAGTTTTAAGAAGGTCCTGCCGCTGGTCCGAATCCGCATCGGGATACATTGTACAGCACTGTTCGAGGTCTGTAAAAAGTTGTCTCAATGCCATCACCGATGCCGACCGGTTTCCGGTATCTTTCAGAAAGCGGATGATCCTTGTATGCCAGTCCGGATCGATCCCCGAGATCGATGTTCCGGCCTGTAAAAGCCCGGCTTTGATAAGCCGGAATAGATATGTTTTGACTGCTGCCCGGGTGGTATCTCCCAGTGTATTCCCGATATGATCCGTTAAGGCTCCCAAGGTCAGTGTATTTCCGGTTTGCTGCAGGTACCGAATGATATACAGGGGCAGGCCCGAAGCGGGGATCTGCTGGAAAGCTTCGATGTTGTTGAAATTAACCAGGAACCGGATCTTGTCGTCCCGGATTCGTACGGTCTGGTTAAGTTTTATATGCAACAGTTCGTTGAGTTTCGCATGGTGCAGCCACAAGGTATTGAGATAGACAAAGAGATAATTGTTCAGGCGAAGCCGGCTGCCCGTGTTCCGGATATCCCTTTCCTGCGGGCTTGCCCCGGGGTTCCCAATCTCCATGGTATCCGATAATTCTGCAACCCCGGTATAGGTAAACGTACTGAAAGGGGAAGTTTTAAAGGCACTACGGGTAAGATATCGCAGTACGCTAAACTCTATGCGCAGGTCTTTCTGGCGGAAGGCGGAAGGAGATCTTCTGGTATAGCCTGCTAACTGTTGCCGAAGTATGGGGCTGGATAATAACAGTCCGTGCTGTAATACGGTACCCCGGGAAAGGTGCTGAAGATCTCTCCGGTCGTTTTCCAGTTTCCTGCCGAAGGCCTGTATACCTTCTGTACGGAAAAGAGAGAAGGCTTCCTGCTCCCGGAAATATGTCCGGAGTGCGGATTTCAGCGGGGTGGGGATCATCCCATATATATATGATAGCTTTTCTTCCGGAACAGGGCGGTTGTTAAATAACTGTCGTTTCAGGTCGATCAGGTGTTGCCGATGGGCTTCCTCAGCTTGCGGAATATACCGGTACAGGGATTCACATACCGAGTTTTTCTGTTGTTCCAGCACAGTGTGCCATTGCAGGTATTCTTTCAGCAGGTCGGGGGTTTCGGAGAGTTCGAAACTGTCAAAGTCACGGAAATCCGCGCCGGCATAACGGACAAGAGCATATGGGAATATATGTATGGGCATGAGTAGGTAGTTATAGGTTACACTTGATTTATCTTTTCCAGTTCCAGTTGATTTTAACCAGGTTGTAATAGCTCCCCCTGGCAGCCAGCAACTGCGTATGTGTTCCTTTTTCGACCAGCTGTCCCTGGTGAAGTACCACGATCTGGTCGGCATTTTTTACGGTACTCAACCTGTGAGCGACGATAACGACCGTTTTTCCCCTGAAGAAACGGTTCAGGTTATTTACTATAGAGAGTTCATTATGAGCATCAAGGGAATTGGTAGCTTCATCCATGAAAATGTAGGAAGGATCCCGGTATATCATCCTGGCAATAAGGAGCCGTTGTTTCTGCCCCTGGCTCAGCCCGTGGCCTTCTTTTCCTACGATGGTCTCATATCCGAAGGGCATAGACCGAAAAAAGTCGTGCATATTTACCAGCCGGGCGGCCTCCTGCATCCGTTCCGGGTCTTTGCATTCTGCCCCGGCATATATGTTGTTGGCTATAGTATCTGTAAAGACATAGCCATCCTGCATCACTACCCCGCAGAGGGCCCGCCACGAACGGGCGTGAATAGTTGTCATTTCCTTTCCGCCTACGGTGACCGAACCTTGCTGTGCCTGGTAAAATTTGAGCAGGAGTTTAACCAGGGTTGTTTTACCGCTTCCGCTCATTCCTACTATGGCCGTAACTTTTCCTGCCGGAATGTGGAGGTCGAGGTCACGCAACACCAGTGGAGCTGCCTGCTGCCCGTAACGGAAGCAGAGTTTACGCATATCGATATCCTGCGGGACAACAGGAAGCGGAGCTTCGGATATGTCGGCATCTTCTCCCGTTTCGTTGTGGACTTCTTCCATACGCCGCAGACTGAACCTGGTGTTCTGGGAGACCCTGGCAAATTCTATAAGCTGGGTTACGGGGGTATTGAGCTGTCCGGAAATATAGGTAACGGACAACATGCCCCCCAGCGTAATCTGGTCTTGGATAACCAGCATAGCGGCTGCATAGGTGATAAAGACATTCTTGATCTCATTGATAAAAAGTCCGACACCCTGCATGAGCTGGTCGAGTTGCAGCGCTTCGAGTTTAAGCCCGTACGAACGGTCCTGTAGCTGCTCCCAGTGCTGTTGCTTTTCCGATTCGCTTCCCGTGAGTTTGATCTCCTGCATGGCATAGAAAATCTCCAGTAATAATTGCTGGTTTGCCGAGAGTACCTTAAATTTTTTCTGATCTATGATCTTTCTGCGGTGCCGGAAGGATTGCGACCAGGCCGTACTCAATACAGCTCCGGTAATAAAAATGAGGAATATCCGCCAGTCGTAATACAGCAGTACGCTCCCGAGAACCAGGAGGGTGAGCCCGGAGAGCATAAAGCCTATTAGCGAATTGGTGAGGAAATCCTCGATACGCTGATTATCATTGACACGCTGCATATTGTCGCTGGCCTGGCGATTGTCGAAAAAAGAGAAGGGCAGGGTCATCAGTTTGGCCAGGAAGGCCTTGAGCATAACAATACTCGTCCTGGCCCCGATACGGAACAAAAGCCTTGCCCGTATAAAATCCATAACCGTACGTCCGCTGAACAGGGCCAGTTGCCCGAGGCAGATGAGCCATAGCAGGCCGGTGTTTTCGTTCTTGATACCCCGATCTACAATAAGCTGTGTAAGCAAGGGTATAACCAGGGAAAAGGCACTGGCAAAGAGCATACTGACCACAATGGGCAGAAAAATTTTCCGGTGTGCTTTGAGGTAGGGCCACAAGGACCATAGAGAAGCCTCTGTCTCGGGTTTGTCGTTCATGTCACCGAAAGCAGGAGCAGGTTGCAGGAGAAGGGCCCTGCCCGTACCGGTATGCTCATCGGTCTGCCATGATCGGATAAAGTCCGGTAGCGGAATTTTCACCCTTCCATTGGCCGGATCGGATATATAGGCATAACGTGTATTTATCCTGTACAGAACGACATAGTGCTCGCGTTCCCAATGCAATATGCAGGGCAGGGGAGCATGTGATATCAGTTTGTCATAGGGCATTTCTGCCGCAAGCGTACGGAAGCCGAGTTGTTTTGCCGCTTCGGTAAGGTCGGAGAGTGTGGTGCCCTGCCTGCCGATATTGCATAGGTTCCGGAAAAAAGGGAGTGGCCAGGACTTGCCGTAATAGGCCGCTATCATTTTCAGGCATACCGGGCCGCAGTCCATGGCATCGGGCTGGGCGTAAAAGGGAAATTTTTTGCGTAGTAAAAATTCAGGGCTCATGATTGGGTTTTATAATTACAACAATGTAGTAATTACAACAAAGTTGCAAATATTAAAAAAATAACGCAACTTTGTTGCATATATTTTTTCCCAATGATAAAAAACCGGACTTTACTTACACTGATACGTAAAGATTACGCATTGAGCCTCCGGGGCGGTACGTTGTTTTTGCTCTTCGGTATAACCTGGGGATTGTTTATTGTTTCGGGTGTGCTCACACTGATCGGTTACCGGGAAGCTCAGCAGGAGCGCGAACATGCTGCCCGTATGTTCCGCGATCAATGGGAGGGCCAGCATAAAGGAGCACACGATGCGGCTCATTACGGTACCTGGATATTCAAGCCCTTACATGTGCTCGGGGTTTTCCATCCGGGCCTTAACGATTATTCCGGAACAACGTACCGGATCGAGGCACATAAACAGACCGAAGTGGATCATAGCAGTGCCGGGACCAGGGGACGGTATTGAGGCTCGGACAGTTTTCGTTTGCGCTTCTCTTACAACTTTTGGTACCCTTACTGATCCTTTTTCTGGCGTCTTCATCCGTCACCACCGAAAAGGCTTCCGGGACGCTCCGTATGCTTCTGGCACAAGGGGTGACTTTCCGGAAGCTGGTATGGAGTAAGACCGGGGTACATTATTTGTATGCATTTTTTCTTTCCTTACCCGTGTTTTCGGTGATGCTGGTGATAGTGTTGTATGCCCCGGAGGGGAAAGCGTATGTGCTTCACCTGCTTTTTATCTTTATCGGGTACCAGCTGTACTATTTTCTATGTGTATTGCTCGGGGTTATCATCTCGGTACGGAGTGCCGGTTCCGGAATATCTGCTTTCGCTGTCCTGGCTTTCTGGCTGCTGTCCTGCATATTGTTTCCCAGGGTTATGACCAATACGGCAACCCATAGACACCCCCCTATGTCCAGGGCTGCTTTTGATGACCATATAATACAGGGATACCGGGAGGGACTGGGAGACGACGGGCCTTATTACGAACGGGCAAAGCAGTATGAAAACGAATTGTTATCGCGCTATCATGCCACTCGATTATCGGAAATTCCGGTGGATACCGATGCCTTGGTGATGCAGTATCATGAAGATTATAAGAGCAGGGTATTTACCCATTATTACAAAGAGATCTCCGAAGCTTTTGCAGCGCAGCAGGATTTTATCCGGAAGGCTTCCTGGGCTGATCCTTTTATAGGGCTGAAGCGGCTTACAGCCGCTTTGTCCGGTACGGATTTCTTTCATCACCAGGCTTTTTTTACCCAGGCCAGAGCTTATCGTAACTATTTCATCCGGACACTCAATGAGGAGCAGGCGTTGCATCCCGGACAAACGGTTCCGAAAACAGGTTTTTATGCAGAGATCCGGGATTTCGAATATCGCGAACCATCATTGGCTGAGATATTAGGCCGCGAGATAACCGCCTTTGGCAGTATGCTGGTATGGATAGTTTGTGGTATAGCTTTTCTGTTTGTCGCGACCCGAAAATCACCTGTGTTATGAGACGACTCTCCCTTATTATTTTTCGTTTCGAATGGCAGCAGCTTACCCGAAGGCTGATCCCCGTTATTGCCATGGTATGTTTTGTACTTATGGGCAGCTACAGTCTGTATAATGGCAGTGCATTTACCAAGAGACAGTTACAGGGCATAGACAGCATTGAACAGCATTTTCTGGAACACCGGTCGGCACTGTTGAATCGTTTTCAGGCCGATACCACAACAAAGGAAGGAAAGCTAATGGCTGTACAGGCTGGTATTCCTCAGGTTGTCGAGTACCGTAATCCGCCATATACCGTATTTCCGCCTTCGAGGCTATCGGCACTGGCCATAGGGCAAAGAGATCTCCTTCCTTATTTTGATATTATAACCAGTAAGCGGAACGATCTGACCTCGTCCCGTACAGAAATTATTAATCCGGAGCAGCTTGCCGCAGGGAACTTTGATTTCTCGTTTGTCTTCATCTACCTGTTCCCGCTACTGCTTGTTGTATGGGGGTACGATGTATATTCCGGTGAAGCGGAGCAGCAGACCGAAAAACTGCTTGCAGTACAGGGCGCTGCGCTGAAACCCGTTCTGGCTTTTAAACTCCTGTTCCGTGTTGGTTGTGTCTGTATAATAGCCTGGGCGTTGAGTATTGCAGGCTTCGGGATACACCGTATAGCCGGGATGTCCTTTGCCGACGGGTTGTACTGGCTGGGTGGGATTACACTCTACCTGGTGTTCTGGGGTATGCTGGTGTGGCTGGTAATCCTGGCTGGTAAGTCATCTCATGTTACTTTGATCCGTCTGGTGGGAATCTGGTTTACCTTAACTTTTTTATTTCCTGCTATAGCTTATAAGACTGTTGAAGTGATATATCCGGTGCCGTGGCATACAGCGTTGATATCCGATCAAAGGGAAGAAGTAGAACAAACCTGGGAGATTCCTGTGGGAGAATTGCTGGATATCTATTACGAGAACAATCCGCAATATGCGTCATTACGGAGCCCTTCGGATACGGCACAGTACGGAAACAGGCGGTTTGTAGCGTACTACGACCTGTTGGATCGCAGGATCCGAAAGCATGCGGAGGATTACAACCACCGAGCTGATAGGCATTATGATATGCTTGACAGACTGGGTTGGGTTAGTCCTGTACTACAGATGCAAACCTCGCTGAATACGGTAGCCAGGACCGGTCCGGATGATTTTGCTGCGTATCGAGAGCAGGTTTCGGATTACCGGGACAAATGGGTTTCACACATGAACCGCTTTATGCTTCACGACCGGAAGTTGAAACCGGCGGATATTGCAGAGTTGCCCCTGTTTACATTCCATGAGATACCCGGCAGGGCAAACAGGGTATTCCGGTCGGTATGGCCTGTGTTCCTTTGGACCCTGATACTTTTCTTTCTGTCAAAACGTAAAACTTTATAAAGCCAGATTGTGCATTAATACCTTAAAACATGAAAAAGATATACTGTAGCTTAGTGTTGTTCCTGTTCCTCCTTCCGCGTATGGCTGTCGCGCAGGAGGAAACCGGCCGGCGGGTAACGGATACTACGCAAACCGAAATAAACTATCTCGACGAGGTTGATGTGGTGGGGACGAAAATCCTGCGTACAAAACGGGATTCGGTTTCGCCCGGGCTTAAGCTCCGGCAGCCTCTTATCCTGATCCCTCAGAATATAGTCCGTATTTCGTCGGAACTCCTGCAACAACAGGGGGCATTGGAACTGAAAGACGCAGCGCGAAATAGCAGCGGGGTGTATTTCAGCTATAACAGTACGCCTTTTGACCAGTCTTCGGCACTGCAGATCAGGGGATTTACCGGTTATACAACACTAAACGGAATGTCCAGGCGTTTCAGTTACGGGGCCTCTATAGACGATGAAGCTGTCATGGAAAGCGTGGAAATCGTTAAGGGGCCTGCCGGTTTCCTGAACGCGACCGGGGAGCCGGGGGATCGGTGAATATCGTAACCAAAACCCCGGATAAAAAGATCCGTAGTGCTACTGTCATGGGTGGAAGCTTTAACTTTTACCGGGCTGCCATCGATATCGGTAGCGCCGTAAAGGATACGGGATTTTCCTATCGTTTTAATGCAGCCTACCAGCACAAGGATTCTTACCTGGATTTTATACGTACCGATAAAGTGGTCATAGCTCCTGTGCTGCAGTACAATTTTAGTCCTCGTACCTTTGTTCTTGCCGAATACAACTTTATCAGGGGAAATATAAAGAACGGAGCATACCTGGCCAAAGTCCGGAGCGAATCCGAAAAACTCAAAGGCCCCGTATCCAGGAATTACAGCGCTGCCCCCGGCTTGCCGGACAGTTATGCAAAGAATGAAACGGTGCGTCTTGTCTTTCATCACAAATTTGACGACCACTGGGATATCACTTCACAGAGTTCGTACCTGGCCGCACCTTACGAAACCTGGTATATGACAACAAACGGGAGTATTGTGAGCTTTGACGAAGCCGGTAACACGGAGAGAAAGTCGAGCCTTACCATGGGAAGCGGAACCACCTGGAACAGCCAGTTGTTTGCAAACGGAAGCTTCCGTACGGGACATGTAGCCCATGAGATCGTGCTGGGTACGGATTTTACAAACAGTAAAGACTCCCTTGCCCTGCACCGGGGAGTTTACGATTTTCCATACAGTAAATATACCTATCGGAACCATGTGAATAAAGACTCGGTGCGGGAAACGTCACGGCTCGTACGAATAGAGAACAATACCTATCTGCGGTCGGTTTATGCGTATGATAATATCCGCCTGCATAAACGTTGGTTGTTGTCGCTGGGCGCCAGGTATACCTGGTATACCAATAAAAGGAGAAATGTTACGGCAGCGGGCCCCGGGGAGTGGACCGAGTTCGACCAGAAAGCATTGACCCCAAGAGCCGGACTCACCTTTAGTGCGGACCCTTCGACATCCGTATTTTTCCTGTACGACCAGTCTTTTGTTCCGCAAAGCGGCATGGTAGCCACACAGACGAACCCGGAGACCAATGAAGTAACGGCATCCAGGGCGGTAGATCCTCAAAAAGGGAACGACCTGGAACTGGGGATAAAGAAAAACTGGTTTGGTTCGAGATTGAGTACTTCTCTGAATGGATTTTATACGGTAAAAACCAATGTTCTGGTTTCTAATCTCGAATTGCCGGGATTTGTAAAGGAGATCGGAGAGGTAACCAGTAGCGGTGTCGAAGTAGATGTGCTTGGGAGTATCACCGACAGGCTCTCGGTGTCTGCCAATTATACCTATGTACATGCACGGATTACCGAAGATCAGGACGCGGAGCAGATCGGGAAAGAATTACCTCAGGCACCACAACAGATTTTCAATACCTGGTTGCAATATACCATACCATTGAAACACAAGGCAAGAATAGGCTTCAGTCTGGGACAGGTGACACAGGTAAAGCGAAGCACGTCTACCACGCACCGGTATATTCCGGATTTCACGAAAGTCGATGCGGGGATCAATTATGCCACAGGCAGGTATTTTGTTCGCCTGTTGGCAGATAATATTACCGGGAAACGCTATATGGCTTCGGGAGATATCTTTAATAACTATATGACCGGGAACCCCGAGTATTTTTATATAGACGGCGAACCTTTTAATCTGCAACTGGCTGCGGGAATCCGATTTTAAAAAAGCGCTCCTGCTGCCCTTAAAAACCATAGAAATGATGTTACAGGCCATAGACCTTACTAAAAAATACGGAAACCAGGTAGCACTGAACAGCCTGAATCTTACTGTAAAACCGGGAGAGGTTTTTTGCCTACTCGGGCAAAACGGCGCCGGGAAAACCACGACTATAAACCTTTTTCTCGGTTTTTTACAGGCCACTTCCGGTGAAGCGAGGGTCAATGGCATTCCGGTAGTTCCCGGGCAGCCGGAGACCGTAAAGCACCTGGCCTATATCCCTGAGGTCGTAATGCTGTATCCCAATCTGACCAGCCTGGAGAACCTGGATTTTTCAGCCGTATAGCAGGATTCGATTATGACAGGGAAGCTCTCGAAGCCTACCTGTTACGGGCGGGATTGCGGGAGGATGCTTTCGATAAAAGGGTAGGCAATCACAGTAAAGGAATGCGCCAGAAAGTAGGTATAGCCATAGCTATTGCGAAAAATGCTTCGGCCGTATTGATGGATGAACCCACCAGCGGACTGGACCCGGGTGCGACTCACGATTTTACCGAAACCGTAAAGACACTGGCAGGGAACAATACTTCGGTCTTCATGGCGACCCATGATATTTTTAATGCCGTTAACATGGCGTCCCATATCGGTATCATGCGTAAAGGAAATCTCGTTCATGTACTCCGGGCAGACGATATCTCTTCCGATGATGTCCGGCAATTATACCTGGAAACCATTCGTTGACCGGAGGAGGGCACGGGAAGGTCGTTGAGTTATCCGGGGAGTAGTTGATGAGTTCGTAGTTCATAGTAAAGGTACAAGTTATCGAGGCGCTGTTTTAATAATTCATTAATCTGATATAATCTTTGCATCCTGATTGTTTTCAGTTAATTACTGCTAAAATACACCCAATAAAATATTAAAAAGCAAATGGTTATAAGTGTAATGTCTTAATTTCATTCCCCTAAAACCACGCTTATGAAATGTTCTTACCTCGTCAGCCTGCTTGTTTCTTTATATCTTTTACCCGTTCAGGCGCAGGAGCCGATAACAGCCAGGATCATAGACAGTATCCGCCGGACACCGATACCTTTTGCTACCGTATCGGTGAACCGTACTGTGGGAGTGATCAGTTCGGAATCGGGAGATTTTACCTTATATCCGGGCCGTAAAAGTAGGACCAGTGATTCCCTTTTTATCAGTTGCCTGGGGTATTATGAAAAGGCAGTTGCAATAAATGAATTTAAAGATACCCTGGTTTTGCTGCGCCCTAAAGTCTTTGAACTTGATGAGATTATTTTACTCAATAAGAATTATACGGCGAATGAGATCATGGCACTCGTCAGGGACAACCTTTCCGGAAATTACGACCACGGGTTTCTGAAACAAAAACTCTTTGTCCGGAATTCTTATTATACATATATCGATAAAAAGGAAGCCGAAATGACCTCCAGTACGATCCCGGAATTCAACCAGCCGTTTGTAGACAGTCTGCTCCGTGCCATACCCGATTCGGATTCTGACCATTCCGAGATACTCGGCAATCTTTACGGCAAGATTACCGGAGAAGACGTGATAACGAAACTACAGATCGTTCGCGCTTCGCACCTTCGGGACGAGAACAATAAAATGTCTGTCGATGCAATTACGACAAAAGTGCAGGGTATCGTGCAGGAGCATGTGAAACGCGATTCGTATTTCAAGATAAAATCGGGATGGATAGGCACGAAGACAGCTATAGACTCTTCTTTTTTCGGCGATGATACGCTCCGGGTAGCCGAGAAGGCCATCGAAGCCCAGGTGGCGAAAGCCAAAGCGCGAAGAGAGCGCTTTCTACATTACCAGAAGCAACAACTTTCCGAATTACAGGGCCAAAGCTTTATCCCACAAAAATCCGACCTCAACTTTATTCACAAATACCGGAAGTATACCTATACCCTGGAGCATATTACAGCCCTTGGCGGTGATGTGGTGTATAAGATCGTTTTTGAACCCAGGCGAAATGCAGATTATCATGGAACGCTCTATATCAATGCCGATGATTTTGCAGTATTACGGGCCGATTATGAAAATGTCGGATCGCTGCGCAGTTTTCGCCTGTTCGGCGTATCACTGGACCGCTACAGACATCGGGGAACCCTGCACTATGAAAAGAACGAAAGGGGAAAATATGCTTTGAAGTATGCGATGGCGGAGTACGGACAAAAAACAGGTTTTAAGAGACCGTTAAAGATCATCGAAAAGAACAGGCACGTCAAAGGAAGGCGTAAACAGAACGAAGTGGCTGCAGATGTACATGTGATCCTGCGCAATACGAACAAATCGGAAATGATCGTCTATGAGACCGAGCCCATCGGGGAAGTAACGTTTGCGGCTTATACCGAAGCAGCGGACGTAAGCCCTGTATATCTGAAAGCATACGATCCTGCTTTCTGGGAAGGGTATAACATAATAGCACCTGATACGGCCATCAAAGAATTTCGTGGTGTAGAAGATTAGATCCGGACAGGGAGCACAGCAAACTCAATTTCCGAGGATCTTCCTTTTTTCAGATTCGTATTCGTCGCGGGTAATAGCTTCTTCATCGAGTAAACGCTTCAGTCTGGAAAGTTTATCGAAATGATCTTCGTTCCGGACCGTCGGGGGTTGATTGATGATGATACGTTGGGGTTTGGGTTCGCTCGAAAGGCTCCACACCAATGAAGCGATCCAGCCGAGGAATGTCCAGCCCAGGAAAAAATTGAGAGCACCTACGGCTACAGCACTTCTTTTTCCGCGTAAAAAGGCTATTATGGTAGGGAGAAAATAGCATATCCCACAAATAACAGCGACTATAATAAATGCCGGACCGGAAAAGTCATGCAGTGGGTCGGAGGGTAGCAGTAGTGTCATACTAATAACAGTGTGTTGGTCCTTACAAATATAAGCATTTCCGGAAAGCCCTCGTGGTACAGGGCCGCATGTGATAAGTCAGGACCGGCCCACCGTGCCGTTATAACCCAGCAGAACGAGCAGAACAGCCGTTTCGTCGGCAATTTTTTTTCGTAATAGCGACATGGCTTTTGCCACCTGGTTTTCTACGGTTTTTACCGAAATATCGAGTTGTGCGGCGATTTCCTTGTGGCGAAGTCCCTGTTGTTTGTTCAGAATGAATATTTCCCTGCAACGCGGGGAAGCCCTTCTATGATCTTCGTGACCTGTTTTACTTTTTCCTGAAATGCTTCGTCTTCTTCATGCAGTAGTTCGTAAAGGCTTTTGAGCCGCAGGAGCTCGAGTTCCCTGTGTTGTTTGAGATTCTGACGGTATATATTGACATATTCGTTATACGTAAGCCGGTACAGGTATCCGCCCAACGATCCGTCCGGACGGAGTTTTTTACGGTTGTTCCACAATTTCAGGAAAACCTCCTGCACGATATCTTCCGCAATTTCCGGTCGCCCGTAAAATTGAGGACATAAACACACAATCGTTCATAAAAATAGAGGTACACGGAGCGGTAGGCCGTTTCGTTCCCCGACCGTATTTCTGAAATGCAAGCGGTTTCATTCCCGGAAAAATACTCCATGATTATTTAGTGTTTTTTTATTTTTAAAGGCAGTAAATTAGGAATAGAACAAAACTTTCCAAAAAAAAGTAAAAATAGCGTGGGGGATTTTGATCAAATTCCCGTAATACGATAAAAGGACAGGTAAAAAACGGATTCCCCGCGAAGATAAAGCGTTTATACCTCCGAATAAAGCCTCGTAATGAAAGAACGTCCTGACCATCTGGTTACAAAATTTCTGAATAACGAACTTACACCTTCAGAAGAAGCACAGCTCCTGGAATGGATGGAAAGTCCGGGTGGGAGAGTATTTCTGAAAAAGGAGGTCCAATTGAAACACCTTATTCTCGAATCGCTGCACCGGTTCGATGCGGCGGGAGCTTATGGCCTGCTGCAAAACCGTATAGATCACCGGGAGCACCATGGGATACATCGGTTACGCCCTTTACTGAAATATGCTGCTGTGCTGTTGATACTTCTTAGCTGCGGATACCTTTGGTACACCGCCGGAAGGGAAGAGAACCAGCTGCTGATTACCGGTGACAGGGAGATCGTCCTCGAACTGGATAACGGGAACAGCACCACCATAGTCCCCGGGCAAAACCAGCAGATACGTACCGGGGAAAACTTACCGGTATTGTACAGGCCGGAGATACCCTGGTTTACGAAGCGGGTACCGATGCGGCAGATACCGGTTTTAATACGCTGCATGTGCCTTACGGAAAAACTTTTGTCCTGAAACTTACAGATGAACAACCGTAAACCTGAATGCAGGGTCCTCTCTGCGTTTCCCGCTGCGTTTCAGCGCCGCTTCAAGGATGTTTTTCTTGAGGGTGAAGCTTTTTCGGTGTTTCGGAGAACTCCGCTGTCCCGTTCCGTGTACATACCGGGAATATTACGGTGAAAGTAACGGGGACGGAATTTAACGTAACGGCCTATAAAGATGAGGAGCGTACCGCTGTAGTCCTTTGTCGCGGGGGCGTCACCCTTTATACGGTGAAACCGTAACCGGGTATGTATCTCCGGTGCATCTGTTACCCGGAGAACTGGGGGCTTTCGGCAAGCATGACGGAGAATTTGCCGTCCGTAAGGTTGATGTCACTGCTTATACCGCCTGGACGCAGGGAAAGATGGTCTTTGAAGGCCAAACCTTTGCCGGTGTATTGAAATTACTGGAACGACGGTACGATGTGAAGATAGAGAATCATTACCCGGCATTGAACGAGGAACGGTTTAAGGGCACTTTCGGCAGCGAGACCGTGGAGGAGATTTTACAGACCTTTACCGAAAGCAGGTTGTTCAGCTATGAGATCCGTAATAATACCATAATCATTGAAAAACCGGAAATGACGCCATAGCGCATCGCGGAAGTAGCGCTGCGCCAATTATAAAACCATATATTAACAAACCAAATCTTTATGAAAACATATCTTCCCAAACCTCCGATCTGATATAGGGTACGACCACACCTTCTGTTTTTACCGGATTATTTATTCATATCGCTACAGCCTTCAAAAAGAACGGGAAATGCCGCCACATTTCCCGATCCGGACTTTTAGTGATAGTAAGTTATGTACCACACCAAAATATAAAAATATGAAAAATCTTTTAGGGATACGCCGTATCTTTTATTACCCTCTAAAATTTGACCTGAAAATGAAAATTGCCACCCTGTTTGTTATTTTTCCTTTTTTCAGCTCCAGGCATTTACTTCTTACGGGCAAAGGACCAAAGTGAAGCTTCACCTGGAAAACGAACCGCTGGAAAGCGTTTTTGAAGCCATAGAAGCCCAGACTGCGTATAAATTTTTCTACAACCTCGAAGATATCGATACCGGACGGCGTGTAACGGTCCGGTCGGACGGAAAACAGCTCGGGACAGTATTGAAGGAAATTTTTGACCATAGCGGAACAGACTATAAAGTGGTGAACGAACAGATCGTACTGACTGTGAGGAGAAAGAGAAAAACTCGTCTGAGCATAAGGTATCTCCAGGATATGGTTCGCGGTACGGTGAGCGATGAAAAAGGAATGCCGTTATTCGGGGTTACCGTATTGGTCAAAGGGGCCAATATCGGTACCAATACCGATGAAAACGGGTATTACCAGCTTTCCGTGCGGGAAGCATCGACCCTTATTTTCAGTATGGTGGGATTTGAGAGCAAAGAAGTCGCGATGAATGGGAGGGATGAGATCGACGTGGTCCTGACCGAAGAGAATACCAGGCTCGATGAGGTGGTGGTTACCGGTTATAACACCATCAAGAAGGAGCACGTGGCCTCGTCGGTATCGGAGATGAATATGGACCGGGCGGTTTACCGGCCTATTTTTAAACTGGAAGAGGTATTCAGCGGAACGCTTCCGGGGTTACCATGCAGCAATCCAGTAATTTACCGGGTTCCGTACCGGGGAATATTGCTATCCGCGGGATCAGTACCCTGCAAAACGGAAGTCCCCTGGTGATCGTGGACGGTATGGAGCAGTCCCTTACGGACATAGACCCGAACCAGGTGAAGAGCATCAGTGTACTCAAGGATGCTGCTTCGGCTTCGCTCTACGGTTCGCGCGGAGCCAACGGGGTTATTATCATAGAGACGAAACGCGGCGTGACCGACCAGTTTAAAGTAGATATCCATTCCTGGACGGCCATAAGCGACCCCATAGACCTTCCGGAGTTTGTGGGTTCGGCAGATTATATGCGGCTGAATAACGAAGCCAGGACCATGCAGGGACAGTCCCCGCTTTTACCGAAGAACAGATCGGGCTTGCCGACCGGGGTGAATACACCGATAGGGACTGGCTCGATGAGGTCATGGAACGCCGTCCGTTGTCGCACAACACCTCTGCAAGTATATCCGGTGGTGGCGGGGTGGGAACCTTCAACCTGATGCTGGGATATATTACCGATAAGGGACTGAACAACAGTGAGGGCAGCGAAAAATTCAGTGCCCGTTTCAATACCAATATCAATATAGCTGACAAGTTTGTATTGATGGCCGATTTTTATGCCCACCGTCTGCAGGTAGACCGTTTGATGGTTAATAACGACGGACACGGGTTGTACCGGGATGCCTGGAAAATGAACCGACCCAGGATATCTTTTACGATTCGGACCTGCCCGAACATTATGTCCTGTACAATAACCTCAACCCCGTGGCAGCTATCAATCACGGTGGAATGCGAAACAATATGTACGACAGAAGTACGATCAATCTCCGACCTACTTACTATATCAATGAGAGTCTTTCGCTCAACGGAAATGTATCGTATATGATCAATAAATCGGCCTGGAAGGAAAAGCGTTCCACCTTTAAGTTTTTTGACGGGGACGGAAAACCGGCGGCGACCTGGGCCAACAGCGTCAATGCGGAGCAGGGCGTAAGTGTCAGCCAGATCACAGCTCGTGCTAACCTCAACTACGAAAAGAAGTTCCGGCAGCAGAGAGACAAGATGTATTTTATAGCCGGTTCGGAGATCATGACCTACAACTATACCGACTACCGGGAAGTGAGTAAAGCGTCTTTTTTCGGAAAACTGAATTATTCTTTTGACAATCGGTATATCCTCGAAATGACCGGACGAACCGACGGAAGCAGCAAATTCGCCCCCGGGCACCGATGGGGCTTTTTCCCGTCGGCTGCACTGGCCTGGAATGTGCATCACGAAAAATTCCTGTCGGGTTTAAAGGACAAAGGAGTGATCAACAACCTGAAATTCCGGTTGTCCTATGGCCTTATAGGAAATGAAAATGTAGATCCTTACCTGTGGCAGGAAGTGGTCAACGAATGGGGATGGACCTGAGGGTGCCGAATCCGAATTTTACCTGGGAGAAGCAAAAGCAGGGAAATATCGGGCTCGATCTTACCGTACTCAACAACAGGTTGAACCTTACGGCAGAACTGTATAGCAAACATTCCTATGACCTGATCTATTCCAGGTCACCGTACCACCCCTGACCGGCTCCGATCGCCTCGAAGCCGCAGTAAACATAGGAGAAGTGGAAAATAAGGGCTGGGAAGTCTCCGCACGGTGGAGCGACCGGTCCGGAGATTTTTCCTATAGTATAGGCGGAATGCTTTTGACAATAAAAACAAGGTACTGAAGGCGGGGTATTCCAAATCGGATAGCCTGATCTTTAAAGACGATCCCGATAAAATATGGTATCGCGGAATTGCTATTGACAATTATTACGGTTATGAAAGCAATGGCTATTTCCAGACCCGCGAAGACGTCGATGCCACCGAAGCCAAACTGCCCAATACCATACCCGGGATATCCGGTATATCGACCAGAACGGGGATGGAATTATCAACGATCTGGACAAGGTGGACCTGGGCGATCCGTTTCCGCATCTGAACTATTCCGTAACCTTAGACCTGCGGTACCGTCGGTGGGATCTGAGCATGCTCGGGCGGGGGTAGGCCGGCGGCTGGGCAGGCTGAACGGACTGGAGGGCTACCCGGTGCTGATGGATAACCGGGACAATAACCTGGGAACGCCCAGAACGTATTATATGAACAACCGGTGGACACCTGATCATCCGGACAGCAGGTTTCCCCGCGTCTGGACCGGATCGAGCCCCAATGCCGTGCTCAGTGACGTATGGCTCAGCAATGCAGCTTATTTTCGGATAAAGACCCTGCAGGTGGGGTATACCATCCCTAAAATCGGAAAAAATATCAATAATTTCCGATTGTATCTCAATGCGCAGGACGCCTTTACCTTTACCCGCTGGGAAGGGCTGGACCCGGAAAGGGACGGTGGCAACGGCGGATATCCCAGGATGGCCACTTACAGTATAGGACTCCGATTTACCATATTATAACCACTTTAGTTTAGCACAATGAAAAAAATAGCCATAATCAGCATTTTTATAACCGTCCTGCTGTCGGGATGTGAGTCATTCCTCGACAAGACCGATCCTACGGCAACGACTTTCCAGGAGTTTTTTATCGACGAAGACGACCTGAGAAGGGTGGCTTACAGTAGTTTTTATGATGTCTTTACCAATCACGGGGATCGCAAACTTCTGTTTTATATGATGGACGGCCGCTCAGACAATGCGTATGCCCGTAGTGAGGATGATCATCACCTCCGTATCGGCAACGGAAATATCAACAGTAATACCAGGGCATTCGAATATTACTACACCATATATATGAAACATATCGGCCGGTTGAATACCTATATCGCCAATATTGATGTGCCCTATGTAGAAGACGAATCGATCCGTACGCGCTATGAAAATATCCTGAAAGGATTACGGATCTGGCATTATTTCCGGCTTACCTTTCACTGGGGTGACGTTCCTTTTTTGCTGGAACCCGCGGAGCTCGAAGATGCTACCTTACCTGCAACACCCAAAAAGGAGATCCTGGATACGTTGTTCCGATGGCCCTGGATATAGCAGAGCAACTTCCGGAAGAGGAATATACGACGAACAAATACATGTTCAACCAGTATTCGTTCAAGGCACTGATCATGCGTTATGCCTTGTATGACGAACGTTACGAACTTGCGGCAACCCTGGCCAGGGATATCATGGACAATACGGGGTATACCCTGCACCCGGTATACGGAGATCTTTTTCAGTACGAGGCGGATTCGGATAATAACGAGTTTATCCTGCACCTGGACGAAGAGAGCCACAGCGGAAGTACCACCTATTCTTTCCGCGACCTCGGCCCGCATTTCCGCACAGGTAACGGGCAGTCGTATTGTGTCCCCCTGAAATCGCTCGTAGATTCGTACTGGACCCTGCAGGGACGTCCCATCGAAGACTGCCCGATACATACCAAAGAAGAATACGAACTGAACCCCGGGCTTAACCGCGACCCGCGGTATAAAGCCAGTATCATGGGGCCGGGCGATGAGTTTTACGGCGAAGCCATTGATATTTACAATCCCAACAACCCCATGTTTTACGAAAACCAGCGGGCCAGTAAATCGGGCTACTGGTTCCGGAAGTTCGTGTCGGAAGCCGATGCGTTCCGGGATGGGAATATGGAATACGGACTTTTGCGCTATGCAGAGGTGCTGCTGACCTATGCGGAAGCCCGGATCATGACCAACACTATCGATGATCTGGCCAGGGAGTGTATCAACAAGGTCCGGGAAAGGGCAGGACTGGATATGGAGGTAGCCGATGTGACCCTGCCGTCCTATGCCTCGTACAGTCAGCAGCAGTGGATTGACCTGATACGCAACGAAAGGCGGATTGAATTTGCCGGGGAAGGACAGCGCTACAATGATATCATCCGGTGGCGGATGGCCGAAGATGTACTCAACGGTCCTGCCCTGGGGCACACCCGGATTGTCAATGGCAAGAAAACATCATTGAAAATAGAGGACCGGTCGTTCAAACCTTTTAATTACCTCTGGCCTTTCCACGAAACCAGTCTCAGGGTCAACAAAAACTTAAAACAAAAACCGGGGTATTAGAGCGTCATAAAATAGTACCGGAAGTTAGTTAGGAGAAAACCGCCGTGTTTCCGAAAAGGGACAGGCGGTTTTTGTTTTATAGTAGAGGTCGGTAAAAGTTATCGGGGTAACCGGATGAGAACGTATTTTTGCAAATATCAAGGTTATTCCTGTTTTTGGTCATCGCCAGGGTAAAGAATATCCCTGAGTTTCCGGTAGGCCTTGGTCATCTGGTTTTCTACGGTTTTTACGGAAATATTCAGGTCGTCCGCTATGGCTTTGTATTTTTGTCCGTCCAGTTTATGACGGACGAAGATTTCCCTGCATTTGGGCGGGAGCGTTTCTATGGCCTTAAAGAATAATTCCGGATCTTTCGAACTGTCGTTGACGGTATTGTCTTCTTCGAGAAAATCTTCCAGGTAAAGCATATCGGAAAGTGAGATCGTCTTTTTGTTTCCCCTGAGACTGTTGATCAACCTGTTATGACAGGTCCGGAGAAGATAATTTTTTACGGAAGTGTTTATGGTCAGGGACCGGTGTTGCTCCCATAATTTTACGAAGGTTTCCTGTACGATATCTTCGGCCTTATCTCTGTCGTTGCACAAACTTAAAATATAGCATACCATATCGTCATAAAGCGCTTCGAAGATAAATTTAAAGGCCTCCTTATTTCCCTTCTCCAGGGCATTTGCCAATTCACTATTGTTTTTCAGAGAAAAATTCATTAATCGTCGCGCAAATCATTATTTCGGGAAAAAATATTTTTGTTTTAACAAAAATGAAAAAAAAATGTGAATTGGGCATAGGGGTTTTTCAAAACCTTGGTGTCTTGTAGTTATAAAGCCCCTATTTCAATGATGAAAAAAGACAGGTTTCAATATTTGCTGCAAAGGTATTTTCCGGAGAAATAACGGAAACGGAACACTCTGAACTGGATGAACTGTTGAAAGAATCTTCGAATGCCCGTATATTCCGCTCGTATTCGCGTCTAAACCGGCGTATTGCAAAATGGGGCTATGAGGGTTCTACAGCGGAAAAAAAGGATAAACTGGTACATGACATCCTGAAAGAGCGAAAACACCAGCCGAAAGTCTTTACCATCCCTGCATTTATCAAATACGCGGCAATACTCGTTGTACTGCTTGGAATCGGTGTTGTTATGTTTAACAGATCTTCGCAGGCGGACATACAAAAAACGGGAAAAACCACAGGGATTACCCTGCATGTGTCCGATACCCTGGTCAAATCACTCGGAAGAGACACTCACGGTACGATCGGTACTCTTGAAGGGCTGCAGATAGACCAGGCAGGAGATACGATACGGTATATCACCACGGGAAAAGTCCGGGGAGCGGGGCACAGCGAAATAGAAGTGCCTTATGGTAAAACGGCGGTGCTGGTATTGAGTGACGATACCCGTATTACCCTGAATTCGGGAACATGGCTCAGGTTTCCCCGTCATATAGCAGCCACCTCGACCCGCGATGTCTATTTGCGGGGTGAGGCTTTCTTTGAAGTGTCCAGGGATACTTCCCGCCCGTTTATAGTGCATGCGGACGATGTGGGGGTACGGGTACTCGGAACCCGTTTTAATGTGAATAATTACGAATCCGGAACGGTAGTTCATACGGTTCTGGTTGAAGGAAAAGTTGCATTGTACAATACTTCGGAAACCTATGATGAAAAGCATGCGGAGCTGATGCATCCGGGAACCCTTACCGAGTTTCACAAGTCCGGAAAGCACATAGGGACCAGAACTGTCGATACCGATCTTTTTACGGCATGGACAGGCGGCGCGTTGATTTTCGAAAAGACAGATTTTTCTACTATCGTGCATAGCCTGGAACGGAAGTTTGATATGCACATAGAAAACCATAATGACAGACTGGGAAAAGAAGTGTTTACAGCTAAATTCCACGAAGAACCTATACGGAAGATCCTGGAATCGTTCCGGCAGAGTTATCCTTTCGAATATACCGTAGATGGAAATACGATAATCATTAAATAATCCTGTATATGAAAACCTGAACGAACCTGTTATTTTACGAACAAAAAAATCGGAAAATGTAGCCGCATTTCCCGATTTATGTTCACCGATTTATTTACATAAACCAGCTAATTCAAAACAAAAGTATGAAAAAACTCATTAATCGCGTGGGGCTGAATGGTCATGCCCTGAAATTTGATCTGAAAATGAGACTGACACTACTCCTTCTTTTCATTTCCCTGTTCCGTATCGAAGCAAGTTCTTATTCGCAGAATATCAGGGTTTCGGTTGACCTTGAGCACGTGACCGTGGAAGAATTTTTCCGGACTGTAGAATCCATGACTTCCTATCGTTTTCTTTACAATCACAGGGATGTCAACGTATCGCGGATTATCAATGTTTACGCTTCGAAAGAACCGTTGTCGGGAGTGTTGAAAAAAGTATTCGGAGATACCGATATTTCGTATAAAGTGGTCGATCACCAGATCGTTTTGAACACGCTGTCTCCCGTGGAAAAGACTGATGATACCGGGAAGTTGCAAAAAAAGCTGATTACCGGAACGGTCCGGGATAAAAACGGGATGCCTTTGCTCGGTGTAACGGTACTGATCAAAGGTACACAACAGGGGACGACCACCGATGAAGATGGAAAATTCAGCATTGCGGCAGAGGAAGACGATGTGCTGGTCTTTAGCTATATCGGGTTTCTGAGCAGGGAAATCCAGGTAGAAGCAGAACAGGAAATCAATATAAGACTGATCGAGCAGACTAACGAACTGGGCGAAGTAACCGTTACGGGGTATCAGACCATATCGAGCGAACGCACCACGGGAGCTTTTACCAAGCTCAAGAGCGAGGATTTTAAATCGCAGCGGCTGAACAGTCTGGATGCCGTACTGGCGGGACGTATTGTCGGTTACCAGGATGGTGTGATCCGGGGAGTTACCTCTATGAACGGATTGACCACCCCGTTGTATGTTATAGACGGGTTTCCGGTAGAGAAGACCAGGTATAACGAAAATTACGGACTGGAAGAAAACCTTCCGGATCTGAATATAGAAGATATAGAAAGCATTACGGTCCTTAAAGACGCAGCTGCTGCCTCGATATACGGTGCCCGTGCGGCCAATGGTGTGGTTGTGATCACCACTAAAAAAGCTAAGGCAGGAGAGACGAATATTTCATTTTCGAGTAATTTGACGGTTTCCCCATACCGATTCTATACCGGAAACCTGACCAATTCGGCCGATATTATAGCACTTGAGCGGGAATGGGCTCTTGGTAACCCCAACCTCGGTGGTACGGACGGCACTTCGGCTTCATACGCTTCTTCTTTGCTGGAAAATGCCGTATATGGCAGTCAGGGAATGCAGGCCCTGTTGCACTATTACGCCGGTAATATCACGGAAAGTGAGCTCAACGGTACACTGGATCAACTCGGTACGGCAGGATATCGCTATTACGATGATATAGCCCGCCACGCCAAGAGAGATCAGTATTATCAACAATACAATGTAAGCTTTGGCAAGGCCAGTCAGAAAAACAGTTTTAATGCTTCCGTGACTTATAAGAACAATACTTTTGAAGATCGTTACTCCGAAGAGAATTCCCTCGGAATTAACCTGAAGAACTCCACAAAGATCACGGACTGGCTCGATATGGACCTCGGGGCTTATATTCATTTTAATAATGAAGACCTGCAAACTTTCGATCCGTTGAACCCGGGGTTCGTCTATCAGCCTTACAACAGGCTCGTCAATGCAGACGGTTCTCCCTTTGTGTCTACAGCAGCTTCGAGGTATAATAGATCCACTCTCCAGTCTATAGACACTTATAACCTGTACAGTATGGATATTGTACCCATGGACGAACTGGGCAGAAACCTTAAAAAGCACAAAAACTTTTTGAGCAGGACGTATGCGAAATTCAACGTAAAACTGAGTGATGCTTTTTCGTATAATGCGATGTTCCAGTACGAATACGGGGTGGAGCGCATCAGTCAGCTAAAGGACAAGAACTCGTATGCCGTGCGACAACGGGTAAATGGCCTGGTTACACTTTCTTCTGCAAACAATGCGGTCTTTAACCTGCCATACGGGGATATTTCTTTCCGGGGCGATCAGTACACAAATGCCTATAACTTTCGCCAGCAAATTAATTTCGACAAATTTTTTGACGACATTCATCAGGTCAGTGTGATCGCCGGAACAGAATTGCGGCACTCCAAACTGGAATACAGTGATTACACCCGTTATGGTTACGATTCGCAAACGCTGACATACACCCCGGTTAACCAGGCAGATCTGTTACAGGCTTATGGCTCCGTATTCGGGGGCTATATGAGCCAAAGCGACTTTTCGGTAGAACGGGAACTGCTCAACCGCTATTTTTCGGTATATGGCAATGCGGGATATACGTATGACGGAAAGTACAATATAACCGGGAGCCTGCGCTGGGACCGGTCTAACCTTTGGGGAACGGATAACAAGTACCAGAACAGGCCTACATGGTCTGCCGGTGCGGGCTGGAATATTCATAACGAATCTTTTTTCAGCTATTCCGGGGTGGATATGCTCAAACTCCGTTTCTCTTACGGTATAGGCGGAAATGTAGCCAAGAATTCGGCGCCTTACCTTACGGCCTACTACAACTCCAACAACAAACGTCGGTGGAGTGCAGGGAAGTATAAATTCCAGACCAAACCCACAATTGTCCTGGGAAAAGACCACAACGGCTAACCTGGGTATCGATTTTGCTCTTTTTAACAACCGGTTGAATGGTACTATTGATGTGTACAATAAAAAAGGGGAAGACCTGCTTGCCAACAGTATGGGGGTTCCCACCGAAGGATGGGGATATTCTACCTACACGCTAAACAATGGTGAAATGACCAACAAGGGGATAGAGATCAGTCTGAGCGGAAGCATTCTGCGTACAGAGGACTTTTCATGGAATGCCGGGATTTTGTATGCCTACAATAAAAACAAGGTCAACTACGTCAATGTGGAGGCGCCGGTTTATTACCTCCAGCTCGATTACCCTTCAGCCTATCCGAGGGTAGGGAAGAATTTCAATTCCATATACGGATATAGCTGGGCCGGACTGAGCAGTACGGGCTTACCACAGGTTTATGATGCGGATGGCCAGGCGGTTTCCAGCAACCCGGCCGACCTGGAGGCTATCGAAGATTTCGGAACTACCGTACCCGTTCAGAGCGGATCGTTTAACACCTCGGTATCGTATAAGAACTTTTCACTGTCCGCGCTTTTTATCTATGAATTGGGACACAAGATCAGGAATACGTTTCTTCCGATGTTTGGCAACAGCTACTCCGGAGCTTCGGGAGGATATATTGCCAATATAAGACCCGGAAACAAACGTATCCGCGATCGCTGGATAAACCCCGGAGATGAAGCCCACACCGACGTACCCCGTGTGGTTTACGAATATGATACGGAATACAGTTATGACCTGCAATCGATCTATTCTTA
>JACADM010000077.1_pt1 | contig 112185 bp, 115 predicted proteins | sample 7512371 | NCBI WGS metagenome assembly JACADM01 (sample SAMN14389041, study PRJNA612141) | algae metagenome | isolation source: non-axenic algae culture | place: India: Navi Mumbai | collected 2017-01
TTTTAACAATGCAGGCGCACATGCATGCGCCTTAGATTTTATTAATAGTGACACTTACCGCACTCCAACGCTCCCATCTGTGCAGCCGTAAGTTGCTCTACTCCGTATTTCTTGGATAATTCCTCGTGTATCTTCTCGTAATACTCGTTCCCTTCCATTTTCACATTGGTTGTCCTGTGACAATCTATACACCACCCCATAGTTAACGGAGAAAACTGCCTTACCACTTCCATCTCCTCAATAGGACCATGACATTGCTGACAAGCCACACCTGCCACAGTTACGTGCTGTGAGTGATTGAAATAAGCAAAATCCGGAAGATTGTGAATTCTAACCCATTTCACAGGCTTGGTTTCACCGGTATATGACTGACTTTCCGCATCCATCCTACCGCAGCATACAATTTCTTGATCTCACCATCGTAGAATTCTTTGGAATGCTCGGCAGTTGCAGTTTCAGGCGCAACTTCCATGATATTTTTATGACAATTCATACATACATTCAGGGAAGGAATACCGAAGTCTTGGAAACTCTCGCAGAAGAGTGACAGTATTTACAATCGATCTCATTATCCCCGGCATGTATTCTGTGCGAAAAATGTATAGGCTGCACAGGCTCGTACCCCTGATCCACACCTACCTGCATCATATAACCATAAACGAAGAAGGCAGACACCAGCAACAATACGATCACAGAAACAAAAACAGGAAACTGATTTTTCACAAAAGCCTTCCATAACGGCAGTCTCTTTGCTTTTTCTTCCGGAAGCACGATACCTTTTGCATCTGCAATACGCATCAGTGTCCTGTTCACCAGGACCAGCATAATAGCCAACATCGCAAAAACCAACACCAATGCCCCCAACACTACTTCGTTAGGAATACCGGAAGGTTCCGCGGCTACAACCTGCCCGGCACCTGCCCCCCCAGCCGCAGCAGCAGAAGCCGGCGGATTCTCGGTGTAAGCAAGGATATCATCGATATCTGCTCGACAATTGCGGGAAAGTATTCATAACCGCCCCGTTAAACTCTTCATAAATCGCAATCGCCTCCGATCTCTCCGGATTTTCTCAACGCAACGTTATTCTTAATCCATTGATGCAACCATTCCCGGTCGCGCTTATCCGTACACCGCAAGCGCAGGCCCGGTCATTTTTTGATCTAACTTATGACAAGCTGCACAATTGGAATTGAATAACTGCTTCCCTCTGTCAGGGTCGCCTTCTTGTCCAAAAAGAGTTGTAGAAAACGCCAGCAGAATCGCCAGACTAATACTTAGAATTCCTGAAACAGAATTGCGGTGTATCACCTCTTTCATATCAATATTATGTGTTATCTCTCCTTAATTTGGCATGATTTTTTCGTCGGATAACAACAAAAAAAAACACAGGTTCTTTAAATCCGTGCACAAAAATACGATATAGACTTCATTTGGGAAATGTTGACAAAGCGTTAATAATTAATTTATAACAATTCTAAATAAATTTTAACGTTATGATTTCAAGCTAATAAATTACTTTTGCACAAAACAGTATTCATTATGAGATTTTTAAGCACACCCCGTATTTTTTTTACTTTTATTTTTCCTACTTTCCGCCACTTTACAAAGCCAGGCACAGGAAGGAAAATTAACATTCAACAGGATGTTAAAGTAGAAAACTCCTCGCTGCAAAAACAGAATTAAACAAAGATGACAGTGGTTCTGACAGATACCGTATCCAAATATACAATGGCTCCTTAGAGGGTGCTACGAAAGAACAGGCAAATTTCAGGAACAACTTTGAATTTCCTTGTGATATTGCATTTAAAACACCTACATACCGGGTATATGCAGGCAAATTCCGTACAAAGCTCGAAGCAGACAAGCATTTGATGGAAGTTAAAAAACAATACCCCAGTGCGTTTATCATAAATCCGTAATCTCCGCAACGGTCTGAACAGACCTGCACATACGAAATTCCAAACCCAAAACAGGTCCTTCATCTCCTGACCGGGAGGACCTGTAACCCTGCCGGCCCGAACACTCACCCCGACAACATCTCAGCATCCATTGTTTAGCCTTCTATACTCATGTGCACAGTTACCTTTGTCCATACCGAAGAACAGGTTATTCTCACCTCCACAGAGACGAAAGCATACACCGCTCCGCAGCCCTTCCTCCGCATATCTACACCATCAACCACAAAAGGCTGGCTTTTCCTAAAGACGGACGCTCGGGCGGAAGCTGGTTTGCTACCGACAGCAATGGTATTACAGCTATCGTACTCAACGGCGCGGAAGCCCCACATACACCGCAAGGCCCGTACCGGAAAAGCCGCGGACTCCTGTTACTCGACATCATCAGCCACAAAGACCCAATAACCGCCTGGGAAGCCATTGCACCAGACCGTATCGAACCGTTTACGATACTCCTCTTCAGAGCCCCTGACCTTACGGTATTACAATGGAACGGCACCTATAAAAAACAGCCCGGTCGCAGCAAGAACATCTTACATCCTATCTTCTTCCACCTTATACACCGAAGCTCAGCAGGAACCAAAAAACAACGTTTTAACGACTTCTGACAAGTCATAGTAACATTACGCCGGATGACCTATTGCAGTTCCATCAAACGGTTAAAACAGAAGACACGGGTAGCCGGCTCCCCAAGAATCCGGAAGTTCCGGTAGCCACATTAAGTATCACCAATGTTCCTGAAAAAGAATGAAAAACAGATGCGCTACCTGCAGCTTTTCCCCGAAAAGAAAAGCCATACGCTATCTTTTTGAACCAATAAGAAACCTAAGACAATTATTATCCCGGCCACGGAACATAAGTTTCGAACAAAAACAAGCCCCGGACCTTAACGGACCGGGGCTTATTATCTGTATTTTACCAAGATATTATTTCAGCTTTTTCTTCACTTCACTTCGCGGAATGCTTCTATGATATCTCCTTCTTTGATGTCGTTGTAGTTCTTCACCTGCATACCACAATCATAACCTTTGGAAACTTCTTTAACATCATCCTTAAATCGTTTCAACGAAGCTAACTCTCGGTAAATATAACCACCCCATCACGTATGAGACGGATACCGGCACTCCTGTATATCTTACCGTCCGTAACCATACATCCGGCAATAGTTCCGACTTTGGAAATTTTAAAGGTCTCCCTGATCTCCGCAGTACCTGTGATCTCCTCTTTCATTTCCGGAGACAACATACCTTCCATCGCATCTTTGAGGTCATTGATCGCATCGTAGATGATAGAGTAAGTACGGATATCTATTTCCTCTTTGTCAGCCACAGTCCTCGCATTACCATAGGTCTTACGTTAAATCCTATGATAATCGCATCGGATGCGGAGGCCAGCAACACATCGGACTCCGTGATCGGCCCGACGGCTTTGTGTATGATATTGATCTGTATTTCGTCGGTAGACAATTTCTGGAACGAATCGGTCAGGCTTCTACAGAACCATCCACATCCCCTTTGAGGATAATGTTAAGCTCTTTAAAGTCACCCAGTGCAATACGTCGTCCGATCTCATCCAGGGTAATGTGCCGCTGCGTACGAACGGATTGTTCCGCTGCAGTTGCGTACGTTTTGCCGCGATCTGCTTGGCTTCTTTTTCATCTTCGAAGACATGGAACTTATCTCCTGCCTGCGGCGCACCGTCCAGCCCCAGAATAGATATCGGGTTGAAGGACCTGCTTCCTTGACCAGCTTACCACGCTCATCCTGCATAGCTTTTACCTTACCACTGTGTCTTCCTGCAAGCACATAATCTCCGATACGGAGCGTACCTCCCTGCACCAGTATGGTAGCCACATATCCGCGTCCTTATCGAGGAATGCCTCTACTACAGTACCGTTTGCCACCTTGTCCGGATTAGCCTGAAGCTCGAGTATTTCGGCTTCCAGAAGCACTTTTTCCAACAGTTCGGGCACTCCGGCTCCGTTTTGGCAGAAATATCCTGAGATTGTATTTTACCTCCCCAGTCCTCTACCAGAAGGTTCATGGATGCAAGACGTTCTTTTATCTTATCCGGATTAGCCGTAGGCTTATCCACTTTGTTAATCGCAAATACGATCGGCACCCCGGCTGCCTGAGCGTGACTGATCGCCTCCTTGGTTTGCGGCATCACGTCATCGTCTGCAGCAATCACGATAATCGCAGGTCGGTAACCTGTGCTCCACGGGCACGCATTGCAGTAAACGCTTCGTGACCTGGTGTATCGAGGAACGTGATCTTTTGTCCGTCCGGAAGACTTACTCCATAGGCACCGATGTGCTGGGTAATACCACCGCTTTCTCCGGCAATAACGTTTTCTTCACGGATATAATCCAGCAATGATGTTTTACCGTGGTCTACGTGTCCCATCACTGTAACGATCGGCGCTCTACCCTTGAGGTCTTCAGGATTATCTTCCTGCTCTACGATAGACTCTTCGATATCTGCAGTTACAAATTCCACTTCATAACCGAATTCTTCGGCTACGATAGACAGGGTTTCCGCATCCAGACGCTGGTTCATGGTTACCATGATTCCTAAAGACATACAAGCTGAAATAACACTGGTCGTAGGAACATTCATCATGGTTGCCACTTCCGCTACGGTAACAAACTCCGTAACTTTGAGCACCTTGCTTTCCAGTTCCTGTTGTGCGATATCTTCCTCCGACTTCTGACGGTGAAAGTCCCGTTTCTCTCTCTCGGTATTTCGCTCCTTTGGACTTACTGGATTTACCCTGCAATTTCTCCAGGTTTCACGCACCTGTTTTTGCACTTCTTCGTCGGTAGGCTCCACCTTGTTTACTATCGGCTTTTTCCAACCGACACCAGGTTTTCCCCGTTTACGGAAGTCTCCCCACCCTGTCTGTTCTGGGTAAAGTTACCACCGGAACCGTCTTTGCTTATACGCTTGCGCTTGCGTTTCCTGTCTTTATTATTATTGTTGTTATTACTCCCTGCTTATCGTCGGCAGGTTTCTTTTTCTTGGGCTTTTCAAACTGGGACAGATCGATCTTTTCTCCGGTCATTTTAGGTCCGGAAAGTTTCTGATACTGGGTTTTCAGTTTTTCGCTCTCAACCTCCTCGTCCTGTATAATTACTTTACGAGTTTCTTTGGGTTCTTTTGGAGCCGGTTTTTCTTTCTCCACTGCCTTTTCCTGCTTTACTTCTTTTTCTTTCCGGGAGCTTCCGGAGCTTTCTGCTCTTTTTCAGCCTTACCGGTAGTTTCTGCAGGTATTTGTTTTCAACAGTTTCCTTTTTCTCCTCTGCTTCTCTTTCTCCTCCACCTTTTTCACTTCGGGTGCCTGAGGAGTTTCGGGGGTCTTTGTTGTTGTTTCCTCTTTCGGAGCTGCAACTCTTTTTCCTCCGGTTTTTCTTCGGGTATACTTTCTTCGGCTTTTTTAGGGTCCAGATCTATCTTTCCAACGGTCTTCGGCCCGGACAGGTTGGCTTTTGCCTTGATCACCTCCTGCTGCTCCTGGGCTTTTCGTTTTATCTCCTGCTCCCTTTCCAGTTCCTGGCGTATCGCTTCCTTCTCTTTCCGCTTCTCCTCTCCTACTTCCTTGGAAGCACTTTTTTTGCTTTTATCCGTCTGAAACTCTTCCAAAAGAACCTTGTACACTTCATGGGATATTTTGGTCGTGGGTCTGGCCTCCACGTCATATCCTTTGGAAGACAGGTGTTCTACTGCCCTGTCCAATGAAATGTTCAGTTCTCTCAGCACTTTATTAAGCCTCAATGTTGCGTTTTCAGCCATAAATATTTTTTTAATCCTCTAAAATTTTATTCTGAACTCTATGATGGTCTTTTCACACTTTTCAAACGGGAAACGGTATTGCTTTTACGCCAGGGTACTCCCGTTGTACAACCAGATATTCCTGTACAACGTTTAGGGGTGATACCCGCTGTCTCTTAGTCTTCGAACTCTTCCTTCAGTATTCGCTTTACTTCCAGAATCGTTTCTTCTTCGAGATCGGTACGTTTTATAAGGTCCTCCACATCCTGGTCGAGTACGCTTCTCGCGGTGTCCAGTCCAATCTTTTTAAATTCTTCTATAATCCATTCTTCTATCTCATCGAGAATTCGGTGAGCTCCACGTCTTCTTTCTACTCCTTCACGGAATACATCGATCTCGTACCCGGTAAGGAACCCGGCAAGCCGGATGTTATAACCACCTTTCCGATAGCTTTGGATACTTCTTCCGGTTTCAGGATCACTTCGGCCCTTTTGGTCTCTTCGTCTATGAGATAGAAGTTACTCTTGCCGACTCAGCGCCCTGCTAATGAACAGTTGGGGATTGTTTGTGAAATTGATCACATCGATATTTTCGTTCCCAAGTTCACGTACGATACCGTGAATCCTCGAACCTTTCATACCGACACATGCACCGACCGGGTCGATCCTGTCGTCGTAAGAGTCGACAGCTACTTTGGCTTTTTCCCCGGTATCCGTACAACTTTCTTATAGTAATCAATCCGTCAAACACTTCAGGAATTTCCTGCTCAAGAGAGTTTCTCCAGGAAGTCCGGAGATGTTCTCGACATTATAATGGCAGGTTTATTTCCTTTCAGTTCCACGCTTTCAATGATACCCCGTACGTTTTCTCCTTTACGGAAAAAGTCGGACGGAATCTGTTTTTCTTTAGGAAGAACTATTTCATTTCCTTCATCGTCCAGCAAAATAACAGCTTTATGTCGAATATGATGCACTTCTGCCGTATAAAAATTTCACCTATAAGGTCTTTAAACTGCTTGTAGATGGTCGTATTGTCGTGTTCGTGTATCTTAGATATAAGGTTTTGACGCAGCGCTAAATAGCTCTTCTTCCCAATCTATCAACTTTACTTCTTCGGAAACATCTTCAACCACTTCAAATCGGGCTCTATTTCCGGGCATCAGACAGTGAAATTTCCTGGTTGGGGTCTTCCACCTCATCATCGGCAACCACGATCCTGTTTCTCCATATCTCAAGGTCTCCCTTATCAGGGTTGATGATGATATCGAAGTTGTCGTCAGAACCGAATTTCTTTTTCAGCGCATTTCTGAAAACTTCTTCCCAAATCGCCATCAGTGTTACACGATCTATAAGTTTATCATCTTTAAACTCCGAAATGAATCGATCAATGCAAGATTTTCCATGTCAAAAACTTAATAATTAAAATACTATCATCACTTTAGCTTCGGCTATATCCGAAAAAAGGATTTCTTTTCTATGGTTACTGTTCTTTTTCCTTGCCCACGGGCTTTGGCTCCCGCTGTTTCCATTCCAGCGTTACACCTTCTTCACTAACTGCTACCAGTTACCTTCTACGGTCTCCCCCCGGTGGTTTTTTACTGCAATTTCCTCCCTACGTTCTTATTGTACTGTCTGGGGTGCACTATCGGCTCGGCAGCTCCGGAAGAGGTCCCTCGAGGGAAAGTCAGTCTCATCCCTGTCGAGCTGATGCTCCACATGTCTGCTCACCAATATACAATCGTTCAGAGAAACGCCGGCATCACCATCGATAATCACTTTTATCTTATTGTCGGGAGACACAGAAAAATCTATCAAAAAAGGGACTCGTTCTCGGCAAATACCTCGGTAAGAAGCTCTTCAACTCTTTCCTTTAACATCAGTAATTTTTATAAAAAGAGGGGACTTAAGTCCCCTCCGAAATAGTTTTTTCTCTTTCTTCGGCGCAAATATACGACTTTTGCCTTACAAATAACAATTGAAACCAATAAATTACCCCGTTTAAACCGGGAATGCGCAAAAAAATGGCCTTTTGTCCATTTTTCACCCTTAGCATCTTCAAAGCCGTGTAGTACAACCATTGCTCTCCATCTGCATATCACTGTTTTCTCTGGCAGACTTCACCCGGTTGCACCTATACAAGCAAAGCACTCCGGCACCGCCACCTCTCAGTTATCAACCAACTTCATAGCACCTTCGGAATACCGGCTTCCCTGCATATCAACCTCATTCGAAAGACCATGATGACGCACCTTTCCCTCCCTGACCAATGCCGCCATGCCCCCATAGTGTCTTCTATCGGAGTTTCAGCATTCACATAATGGCTGCAATACAGATATAGAACTTCGGTTTTTAAGCCTTTAAGACGCCCCTCGCAGACCTGTATCCCATATACCGGGGGGATGACCGTAAGAACAAGTGTCCGTACCGTTATCGCGTTGCAGGAACCCGCATTTGGTAAGTATAAAAGCCGGTTGCGATGAGGCAGCAGGATCTCAACGATCCGTTCTTCGTTGAGCCCCATACCATACACATCTGCAGTATTCCGAATTTTCACCCCACATTAAGCGGTTTGCGAAACACTTTCAAAGATTATTTGTCGTTTATCTTGCCATACTCATCCCCAAACCTCCCAGTCCGATCGCCGAGAGTTTTTCGTCCGTATTTCCAGGTGTCCTGTACTACATTCTACACCTGTTCTCCTATGGCGTTCCAACCCGGAAACACATTAAAACCCTTTAAACCACAGACCCGGAACGAGGAGGCGCGCCTTCGTCCTGTAACAACCGCATAAACACATCGCGCGGTATTTCTCTCGCTCCAAGACTGGCCAGGTGTGCCGTATGCACCTGACAATCGACCAGCTTATGACCGGCTGCCTTTAATTTTTGCACAAGGGCTATAAACCCTGCTTTCGAGGCATTACTCACCCTGGCAAACATGCTTTCTCCGCAAATACATGCCCGAGATCTATACATAAAGTCCACCGACCAGCATTTCGTCCTGCCACACTTCTACCGACTTGGCATACCCGAGACGGTGCAAACGGACATAGGCAGCAATCATCTCTTCGGTAATCCAGGTACCTTCCTGCCCGGGACGTTTCGTAGCCGCGCACGCCCTGATAACGGCATCGAAGTTATTGTTGAACGTAATGCTGAAAACCTCCCGGCTTATCACCTTACGCATACTGGCAGAAATCTTAAGTTCGTCAGGAAAAAGCACCATACGCGGATCGGGGCTCCACCACAATATCGGACTATCGTCGTCGAACCATGGAAAGATGCCGCTTCGATAAGCCAGCATAAGGCGTTCCGGCGAGAGGTCGCCACCAATAGCCAACACTCCTTCTGGTGAGGCACGGAGACAGGCGGAAATACGATATGTTCGTCAAGGAGGATCATATAAAAACGATTGGGTAAAAAAATTATTGGATAAAAAATAAAAACCTTTTTGTTATTACAAAATTTTTATCCATATTTGTCATGTCTTTGTGAACATTTATTTTCATCATTGCTTTTTGAGTTTGTCACAAAGGCAAAACCTAAAACCACAACATTAAGTCCCGATTCAACCTGTCGGGACTTTTTCTTTGCACAAAAGTCAGCCCTTATAACAAGAAGCCATTAATTACACCCGTTTTTCATACCGATATTTTTTTGTATTTAGAATTCTTTGTTTCGGACATAATCTACAAAATGGACTCCGGCTAAATGAAAAACAGATTACAAATACAGAATATCAATCCATAAACTCATTAAGCAGGCTCACCGTATCGAGGGAATTATTGCAATGAACCAAAAGATGCTCATTTTCAAACAAAACAAAAAACCCTGTAAAACAATCGTTTCACAGGGTTTTTCCGTACCTCGGGTGGGAATCGAACCCACACTCCCGAAAGAACCGGATTTTGAATCCGGCGCGTCTACCAATTCCGCCACCGAGGCCTGAAATCGGGATGCAAATCTAATAATTTTTTTATTTAGTTCAGGATAATTATTTACTTTTTGTTTTGGCGAGTTCATTGCGTTCTATAGTATGTCCCGGCCTTGTCCATCTGGGCTTCTCACCCCTATCCGCAAAGACCGACTCCTGCTGCTTCTACGGTTTTGTGGCTGCACCTTCTTGGTAAAAGCTTTCTGCGGATTAAGTCCCAGCATCTGAAACATCAGCATATCTTCATTCACATCCGGGTTTGGCGTGGTCAGAAGCTTATCTCCGGCAAAAATAGAGTTGGCCCCGGCAAAGAAACACATAGCCTGTCCTTCCTGCTCATACTTGTTCTTCCGGCCGAGAGACGTACCTGGGTTTCCGGCATTACGATACGTCGTAGCCACCATACGTATCATTTCCCAGATTTCTACTGGCTTCTGGTCTTCCATTGGCGTACCATCTACAGCCACCAGTGCATTGATAGGCACAGACTCCGGCTGCGGGTTCAGAGTGGAAAGGGCTACGAGCATTCCTGCACGGTCCTCTACGCGCTCTCCCATACCTATTATACCTCCGCTGCATACGGTAACATTTGTTTTCCGTACGTTTTCTATAGTTTGTAAACGGTCCTCGTACCCGCGGGTAGAGATTACTTCTTTATAGTATTCTTCGGAAGTGTCGAGATTGTGGTTGTAAGCATACAATCCCGCTTCGGCCAGCCGCTGGGCCTGATTTTCGGTGAGCATCCCCAGGGTACAACACACACTTCCATATCCAATTTATTGATCGTCCGTACCATTTCCAGGACGTTGTCAAATTCCGGCCCGTCTTTTACATTACGCCATGCCGCCCCCATGCATACCCTGGAGCTTCCGGAAGACTTGGCCCGTAAGGCCTGAGCCTTCACCTGCTGAACACTCATCAGATCATTCCCTTCTATATCCGTGTGGTAACGTGCGGCCTGCGGGCAATATCCGCAATCCTCAGGGCACCCCCCCGTTTTAATGGAGAGGAGTGTGGACACCTGTACGGTATTCGGATCGTGGTGCTTTCGGTGTACCGTAGCGGCTTCGTAAAGAAGCTCCATTAACGGCTTATTATATGTCCAGTATTTCTTCTTTGGTCCAGTTGTGTCTTATTTCACTCATAGGTTCAAATTTGAAGTTGCGAATGCGCCATTAGCCGTATCCGGGTCCAAAAATACTAAAAAAGGATTTGTCCTCCGGAAAACGGCATGCGAAAATCCATATTCTCGCGCTTTTAGGGCGCCGGATTGGGGAACTGCTCATGAATGGCATTGATTTCTTTAACGAGCTCTTCATTAAGTTCCACATAGATACTACCTACATTCTCCTTAAGTTGTGGAATTGAAGTAGCCCGATAATAGTGCTGGTCACAAAAGGCTGCCGGTTTATAAAAGCCAGGGCCATCTGTGCGGGCGACAACCCGTTCTTTTCGGCCAAAGCGACATAGCTACGGTAGCTTCGGTAGCCCTGGCGTTGCTGTAGCGGTTAAAATTAGGGAAAAGGGTTACCCTCGCATTTTCGGGCCGGGCAGAAAGGTATTTTCCGCTGAGCACACCAAAAGCAAGGGGTGAATACGGGAGCAGTCCTATATGCTCGCGCATGGATATCTCCGCAAGTCCAGTTTCATATACCCGGTTAAGCAGCGAATACGGATTCTGAACCGTATCATTTTGGGCAGATCGTGTTTTCTGCTCTCTTCGAGAAACCGCATTACACCATAAGGCGTTTCATTGGAAACCCCGACATGGCGGATCTTACCTTCCTTGATGAGTTCCCGTAAGGTCCCGAGAATTTCCCCGAATTGTCCTCCCATACTTCTTTTTTTCATGAACATAGCCGCGCCGGCCAAAAAAGTGGTATTTCGTTCCGGCCAGTGCAACTGATACAGGTCGATATAATCGGTTTGCAACCGTTGCAGGCTTGCATGCACGGCTTCGTATATAGCCTCTTTAGCAAACCCCGTTTGCCGGATATGCTTATTGGAATATCCCGGACCAGCAACTTTAGAGGCCAGGATAACCTTATCCCTGTTGCCGTTTTTTTTGAACCAGGAACCTATGATCTTTTCTGTAGCTCCCTGGGTTTCTTTCGGGCAGGTACAGGGTAAAGTTCGGCGGTATCAAAGAAATTCACGCCTTGTGCAAGTGCATAATCCATTTGTTCATGACCTTCGGCTTCTGTATTTTGTTCTCCCCAGGTCATGGTACCCAGACATATTTTACTTACGGAAATGTCTGTACCGGGTAGTGTCGTATATTTCATAACAGTTTTTTTTAAAATATGGCACGCAGCATACGGAAGCTACAGAATAACATAATCGTAACGACACGGCCTATATATCGTTGAGCAGCCTGGACACTTCATCCAGTTTCGGGGTGAGTATCACCTCTATCCTGCGGTTTTTTGCTTTGCCTTCGGAGGTAGTATTCGGCATCACCGGGGCATATTCGCTTCTTCCGGCAGCAGTGAGATTTTGCGGATTGATGTTTGCATTTTCACGCAGTATCTGCACTATGGCGGTAGCCCTCTTGGTGGAAAGGTCCCAATTGTCCGTGATCTGACCACTGCCCCGATAGGGAACGTCATCTGTATGCCCTTCGATAAGCACCGAAATATCAGGATTCTGTGCGAGTACTTTACCAAGCTCCACAACAGCACGTCTTCCTTCGGCACCGACGGCCCAGCTTCCGCTTCCGAACAGTAATTTGTTTTCCATAGAGACATACACTTTGCCATCGCGTTGTTCTACGGTAAGCCCGTTACCCTCGAAATCGAGTAATGCCCTGGATACCGCATCTTTGAGTTTTTGCATCGCCGCATCTTTTGAAGCGATCAGGCTTTCGAGCTCATCCACGCGTCTGGACCGGGTTTCGAGTTCTCTTTTCAGGTTTTCGAGTCTGGCACTTTCTGCGGCGAGGGCATTTTCCTTGGCTTCCAGTTCAGCCAGTAGCTCCCTGTTTTTTCTGGAATTGTCCGCAATAGCGGCACTACTGTTCTTCTCCAACGCGTCATATGACTGCTGAAGATTATCCAGGCTGTTCTTTGCAGCGGTATATTCACGTTGTAACTTTTCTTTTTCCGACAACACCCGGTCGTAAGCCTTTTGCAGTTCCGAAAGCTCGTTCTCCATACGTCTGTTGGCCGTTTCCAGCGCCTGGTTTTGCTCCATCAGGGTATCTCGTTCTTCTTCCACAGATCGATAACGGCTTTCCAGGTCTTTGTACACCTTCGCGGAAACACAGGAAGAGGTTATAAAACAACAACAAGGCCAAGGACTACTTTTTGAAACATCATTTTATTTTTATATGTTTAATCCACCAATATAGGGCAATGGTCGCTATGCCTGGCTTCGGGCAGGATCACAGCACGCTCCAGGTTATCCTTCAAAGGCTGGCTGACCATATTGTAATCGATACGCCACCCTTTGTTATTGGCACGGGCATTAGCGCGATAACTCCACCAGGAATACTGATGCGGTTCCTGGTTGAAATGGCGGAAACTGTCTACAAAACCTGTGCTTATAAAATTGTCTATCCACGCTCTTTCTACTGGCAAAAACCCGGATACATTGGCATTGCGGACGGGATCGTGAATATCAATGGCCCGGTGACAGATATTGTAGTCGCCCGAAATCACCAGCCTCGGTCTGTCCTGCTTCAACCGATTGATATAGTCCTGGAAATCGCCATGTATTGCAGCTTATGATCAAGTCTGTTGATGTTTGTCCCGGAGGGCAGATAGAGACTCATCACCGATACATCACCAAAATCGGCACGAATATTTCTTCCTTCCGCATCCATATAATCTATTCGGTACCGAACACGACCTCATCGGGTTGTATCCTAGAGAGGATGGCCACCCCGCTGTATCCTTTTTTCTGCGCACTGAACCAATAGTGAAAAGGATACCCGGCTTTTTCGAAAAGCGACAGGTCTAACTGATCCGGATGGGCTTTGGTTTCCTGTAGACAGATAACATCAGGGGAGGCACTTTGCAGCCATTCGAGAAACCCTTTGTTTATTGCAGCCCTGATACCGTTGACGTTATAGGAGATAATCTTCATTTTTTGTGTTTTGTGCTAAATTAACGAATAGGTTTTTCCTGAGATTATAAAATATAGCTAAAATTTAAGGCCACCCCATAGATATGGAGCAGCCTTTTTATGTTTTAAACTTACAGGACAGCCTGGTTCTGTAAAAATGCGGATGCTTCACGCCATCCTGAATCTTCTCATCTTGCGTCCTGTATGCCGGAGAAAAACAGTTCCCGGCGGGACTAATACCTGTAATATTCCGGCTTATAAGGCCCTTCTACGGTGACCCCGATATATTTTGCCTGTTCCTCGTTGAGGGTTTCCAGTTCCACACCTATTTTTTCGAGGTGCAGACGAGCCACTTTTTCATCGAGGTGTTTAGGCAGCATGTATACTTTATTCTCGTACTGGCCGCTATTTTTCCACAATTCTATCTGGGCAAGTGTCTGGTTTGTAAGGAATTACTCATCACAAAACTGGGGTGACCGGTAGCACAACCGAGGTTTACCAACCGCCCTTCGGCCAGCAGGATGATTTCGTGACCACCTGCCTGTCCGTCAGGTCGGTTTATGGTATATTTATCTACCTGTGGCTTAATATTGATTTTGGAAGCCCCGTGATTTATTGAGCCAGGCCATGTCGATCTCATTGTCGAAATGTCCTATATTACACACGATGGTCTTGTCTTTCATTTGTTCGAAATGACGTCCCACTACGATATCTTTATTACCGGTTGTCGTGATCACAATATCTGCTTTACCGACTACGGTGTCAAGTTTCTTAACTTCATATCCGTCCATAGCTGCCTGAAGCGCACAGATCGGATCTATTTCGGTGACGGTAACAATAGCTCCGGCTCCCCGAAAGGAGGCGGCTGTGCCTTTACCTACGTCTCCGTAACCACAGACTACAACACGTTTTCCTGCAAGCATGACATCGGTAGCCCTGCGAATGGCATCAACAGCACTCTCCCGACATCCGTATTTGTTGTCGAATTTGGATTTGGTCACCGAATCGTTGATGTTAATAGCCGGGATCGGCAAAGTTCCGTTTTTCATACGTTCGTAAAGACGGTGTACTCCGGTAGTGGTTTCTTCAGACAATCCTCTGATCCCGGAAACCAGGTCCGGATAACGATCGAGAACCATATTAGTAAGGTCTCCCCCGTCATCGAGAATCATGTTGAGGGGTTTTCGGTCTTCTCCGAAAAACAGGGTTTGCTCTATACACCAGTCAAACTCTTCTTCATTCATACCTTTCCATGCATATACCGGAATTCCGGCTGCTGCAATAGCCGCTGCCGCATGGTCCTGTGTAGAAAAAATGTTACAGGAACTCCAGGTAACTTCCGCCCCGAGCGCAATAAGGGTTTCTATAAGTACGGCAGTTTGTACGGTCATGTGCAGACAACCTGCAATACGCGCCCCCTTGAGAGGCTGTTCCTGGCCATATTCTTCACGAAGCGACATCAGGCCGGGCATTTCGGCTTCTGCCAACTCTATTTCCTTTCTTCCCCAATCGGCCAGTGAAATATCTTTCACTTTATATGCTACGTAGGGAGCCGTTTTTGTATTCATAATCGTATATTTGTTTTTTGAGCGTTATCAACTCTTTCCTTAAAGGAAAAGAAGGGCACAAAAGTTACGGAATAACTTTATCTAAGTAAAATATAGGAGCTATATAGTTCGTTTTTACGGACTTTTAGCCGTAATGCCGAATGCCCGAAAGGGCTTTCCGAACAGAAATTCTTTATATGCCTCTGTATAAAACCATCGCGGTAAACGAAAATACCACCATACGTATATGGAAAATCGAAGAAAGCTATGAGGAACTGCTACAGGACATCAACCCCACTGCCGCATGTTTGCAGCGGGTACACTCCATGAAATCGGATATTCACCGAAGGGATTTCTAAGCGTACGTCAGTTACTGCGCGCATCCGGATATGAAGCGGAAGCACTCTATTACGATACGAACGGAAAACCTCATCTTAAAGACAACAACTATATTTCCATCACCCATTCGTTCGGTTTTCTGCCGTTATTATCAGTAATGCTCCCGTGGGGATCGATATTGAAAAGCAGCGCGAAAAAATCACCGTCATTGCCGATAAGTTCGTAGACTATGAATTCGGTTACCTGACACAAGAGGATTTGGTTCGGAAACTTACGGTAATATGGTGTGCCAAAGAAAGCCTTTATAAAGTTTTTGCCGTAAAAGGAATGAGCTTTAAAGACCACACCAAGGTCATTCCTTTTCTGCTTGAAGATAGGCAGACGGCATCTTGGATTCATTACGGAAATCAGATACAAAAATACCAGGTTCCTTTTCTTGAGTTCGAGGGCTTCACCTGTGCCTATGCTTTAAGAGCCCCTTTATCACCCGAAAAATAAGTATAACCCTTTTTCCGGTACACTAACCGGAAGAACAACGCTAATCAGTATAAATCAAAGCTATGAAAATCTCGGTAGAACTTACATTAACCCGTTACAGGATCAGTACGAAGACGCTATTGTCCACTTTATCAAAAAGCTTAGGGCTTCCGGACTGACCGTACTCGAAAATCCGCTGAGCACCCAGGTATACGGAGATTATGACAAGGTCATGGCACTATTGACCACGGAAATCAAAGAGGCTTTTGAACTCGTAGAGCGGGGCCTTTTATATATGAAGATCGTGAAATCGGACCGCAGCGACTATGAACCACATTTTTGATTGGGCCTTTGCCCAATACGATGATGTCCCGCTACATCTTACCGTATTGGAAATTATCGCCGTAGTATTCGGTTTTCTGAGCGTCCTGTATTCCAAGAGGGAGAACATCCTTGTATATCCTACCGGAATTATCAGTACGGCTATCTTTGTATATATACTCTGGGTTTATGGCCTGCTGGGTGATATGCTCATCAATGCCTATTATTTTTCAATGAGTATATACGGCTGGTATTTCTGGACCCGGAAAGTGGATGCCACACACTTTATCCCCGTAACCCGGACGACAACGGGAGAAAAAAAATGGTCTGTTATTTTGTTTATACTGACGATAGGTTTTGTGTTCGGGATATATGGGTTGTTTGACCGTCTCGATAGCTGGACCTCCTATGCGGATACGGTAACCACGGCTATTTTTTTTGTCGGTATGTGGCTTATGGCCCGAAAAAAACTCGAAAACTGGACCTACTGGATTATCGGCGATCTCATTTCCGTTCCCCTTTATATGTATAAAGGATTGGTTTTCACCTCTCTTCAGTACGTCCTTTTTACCGTTATTGCCATATTCGGATATTTAGCATGGAAGAAAAACTTAAACAGAAGCCCGGAGACCTTATTAAGGTAGTGCTTTTCGGCCCGGAATCTACCGGAAAAACTACGCTGTCCCGACAACTTGCAGCGCATTACAAAACGCTATGGGTGCCCGAATACATGCGCGAGTACCTGCAGGACAAATGGGATCGTGAGCACAAAACCTGTGAACCCCAAGATATGCTTTCTATTGCCGAAGGGCAAATGCAATCGGAAAACCGAAAAAGCCGGGACGCTAAAAAAATATTGTTCTGTGACACAAACCTGCTCGAACTACAGGTGTATTCGGAAGTTTATTACGGCGAATGCCATCCGATGATCCGGGAATTTGCCTTACATAATACGTACGATCTATACTTTTTAACGTATATTGACGTTCCTTGGGAAGAGGACGATCTGAGAGACAAACCGGAAGAAAGAGAACAGATGTTCCGGTATTTCGAAAAAACACTCAAAAAGCACCGCAGACCGTATGTTGTTCTGAAGGGAGATAAAGAAAAACGGTTGCGATCTGCGATTGCCCATATCGAACATTTAATACGTAAAAAACAACTTAGCACTTAACAAAAAAATACCATGTTTACTGAAAAAGATCATCAATTACTACGGGAGAAGGCATTACCGAAAAAGTGGTAATGCAGCAAATAGAAATCTTTAAAGAAGGTATTCCCTACGTAAACCTTCTGGAATCCGCCACAGTAAACAATGGCATAACATCAGTGTCGGAAGCAGAAAAACAACGGTTGATATCGGATTATGACACTAAAAAGGACAGTCTCGATGTTATGAAATTTGTTCCCGCATCGGGCGCAGCCACCCGCATGTTCCGGGCCCTGTTCCGGTTTGTGGAGAATTTCAACCCCGAACGGGATACTTTCAACACCTATATAAATCGGGAAAAGGCAGAAGCCATGCAAACGTTTTTATCGGAGTGAAAAACTTCCTTTTTACGATGAGGTGATGCAACGCTTAAGACAAAAAGATGAAGGTTTTGACCGTTTGTCCGATGACAGGCAAAAATACTTGTTTGTCAAAGAAATGCTTTCCGAAGACGGTTTTGATTATGGCTCCTTTCCTAAAGGACTTTTGCCTTTTCACAAATACAAGACACATAGCGCAACTGCTTTTGAGGAGCATTTATATGAAGCTGCGCTTTATAATGTCTCCAACGGTGTTGCAAAACTACATTTTACCATTTCGGACCAGCATGCCAGCAAATTCGATTCGGAATTCAACAGGATAGAAGATTATGTGGAGGAGAAAAGCGGGGCTGCATTCCATATTTCTTTTTCTTTCCAGAAAAAATCTACCGACACGATCGCTGTAACCCCGGATGACAAACCTTTCCGGAATGAAGACGGATCATTGTTGTTTCGTCCCGCAGGACACGGGGCATTGGTAGAGAACCTGAACGATCAGAATGCCGATATTATCTTTATCAAGAATATAGACAACGTTGTCGTATACCGGTACAAACACGAAATGGCAAACTATAAGAAAATGCTGGCCGGAATATTATTACAATGCCAGGAGAAAGTATTTGCCTATGCCCGGATGCTGGATGAGGAACAGGTAAGCGAAGAGCAGATTAACGAGATAAAAGATTTCCTGCACGAGAAGCTCAACACCCTCACGGCTCCCGACTTTTATAAGTACACCCGGAATACCAGGTAGAACACCTGATGGAAAAACTCAACCGACCGATCCGCGTCTGCGGAATGGTAAGAAATGAAGGAGATCCCGGAGGTGGACCTTTTGGATAAAAGATGAAGACGGAAAGGTCTCGTTACAGATTATCGAATCTGCACAAATAGATAAAAGTAGCAGACGACAAATGAAAATCCTCAACGGAGCAACTCATTTCAATCCGGTGGATATCGTATGTGGGGTGAAAAACTATAAAGGAGAAAAATACCATCTTCCCGACTTTGTGAATCCGAAACAGGCCTTTATCACCTCTAAAACAAGGAGGGTAAAGAGTTAAAAGCCCTGGAACGTCCCGATTGTGGAACGGAGGCATGGCCTTCTGGAACACCGTGTTCGTCGAAGTTCCTCTCATCACCTTCAATCCGTAAAAACCGTAAACGATTTGCTGAAACCGGCACATCAGGTCAAAGGTGAAGCATAGCCTGTAAGATAACAGCACTCCAAATTAAAAAATCCGCGCACCACCATCCCTGCTATCGCGGGATTTTTTAGCTCCGTACATGGGATATACAGGTTACTCTTTCAATACATAATAATCCCAGGGCACGCCAAAAGCATAAATCTGGTGTACACAGGCGCACTGACGAAGTTTTACCTCTTGATTTTCAGCCCGAAACTGTGTAATCATTACACAAGACTGTATAGCATTCCAAATAATTCCACATATACGCACCTTTTTTGGCATATTCAAAATCATGTAAAACACTATAAAACAACCACTTAAAACATTAACACAAATCCCATTCAAAAAGGCATTATAATTTCATAATACAAAACATAAGAATTCAAAAAATATAATAAAAAGTATAATCTTAAAACTCAGTATTATGAAAAAGTTAGTTTTTGCTTCAGTATTAGCGTTAGGAAGTCTTACCACAATTACAGCAACCACTCCGGTGCTTCACGATGGTATCATGGATGTAGTTCTTCAGGAAGAATATACAGAAGTTTCTGCAGATGACGTACCCCAGGCCGTTAAAGATGCTTTGGCTGCTGATTTCCCGAATGCAACTTAGATAAAGCTGCCGTAAACGAAACACAGAGTACAAACTCGATATTACCGTAGACGGTACTGCCGCTGTATTATATGCCAGCGAAGACGGAGAGTGGATCCAAAAGTAAGAAAACAAGTCCCCTCTATATATACACTTGATTTAGCTGAAAGAAAGGTCTCTTCTGCCTGTAGAGACCTTTCTTTTCTTTTTTGCAGCTATTACGTAAGGAGCGTATATAAAACCCAGGTATCGCACAATTTCATTTTCCCCATAACAGGCCATATACTATCGACCGCTCCCGTGTCTTATCAGCAAAAATACGGATGATAAAATTACCTATTATTATTTGGATCCACAGGTACATGTCATCACGAATTATGTATAAAAGTTACACATTGTCCCCTTCATTACACATTATTATATTACACACTGCCTGAATAACTATTTCCCCGACTGACAACAAGCGTTTATTTATCAGCGATTTACACATAAGCAAATGGTTTTAGCACAGATTGGCACTATAATTTCATAGAGTATATCAGATTGCAATACAATACCTCACTATAAAAATGCAAAGAAAGTTTCAGATCGGAATGTGAGGTTGTGATCCACGAAAAAGATTGTTATGCATTAAGAAACGGCAGGTAATGCCAATAATAACGTGAGTGGATACGAAAGGAATTTTGTATCCTAGATTAGGTGGTTAGTAAAAGGGACCGCGGAGGCGGTCTCTTTTTTTTATTTTTTAACAGACGAATCCTTATAAGTGTTTACTTTTGTGGTTTAGCAGGTTAAGGTAAAAGCAAAAAGAACCGTGCACATTACCGATACATATATTAAAAATGTATCTTTAAGGCGGCGATACCCTGATGTTAGACTACTTAATATAATACTTGATGCCCAATATCCTTATTATAGAAGATGATGTGGCCTTTTGCAAGGTTCTCGAAAAATTTTTGACCAAAAACGGACATGATGTAGCCACCAGCTTTTCTGCTGCGGAAGCTAAAGGTAAAATAGCGGAAAAAACATTCGACCTTATCATCACCGATCTGCGTCTGCCCAATTATGACGGGCTCGACCTGCTTGGAGAAATAAAACAGGACTTTCCGGCTACCCTGTCGTACTGATGACCGGATATGCAGATATTAATACGGCGGTAAAGGCCATGAAAAAAGGGCCTCCGATTATATATCCAAACCCTTTAACCCGACGAAGTTCTTATCATCATCAATAAAGCCTTAAAAGAATCACAGGAAATACCAGTAGCGAAAAAAGAAGTAGCAGCCGTTAAAGAAAAAGCAGCTGTACCCGATACGCAGGAAAAATTCGTACCCGGATCAGTGCGGCATCCCGGAAACTCAACCAGTATATAGACCTGGTGGGCCCTACAGATATGTCGGTACTTATCATCGGAGAAAGTGGCACCGGAAAAGAGGTGGTAGCAAAAACCATTCACGATAAAAGCGCACGATCCGGAAAAAACTTTATCGCAGTCGACTGCGGTGCTATACCCAAAGAAATCGCTGCAAGTGAATTCTTCGGTCATGTCAAAGGATCGTTTACCGGGGCAGTTAATGATAAAATAGGGCATTTTGAAGCGGCTAACGGCGGAACGATATTCCTCGATGAAGTCGGGAACCTTTCTTATGAAAACCAGATACAACTGCTCCGTGCACTTCAGGAAAGAAAATTAAACGTATAGGAAGCAGTAAAGAAATCAAGGTAGACATCAGGCTGATCGCTGCCACGAATGAAGACCTTCAGGCCGCAGTGCGTAAGGGGATTTCCGGGAAGACCTTTATCACAGGCTGAACGAATTCTCGATCAATGTACCGAGTCTATCCCAGCGAAAAGACGATCTCATTCTTTTTGCCGAGCATTTTCTTCAACTGGCCAATAAACAATTAGGCAAAAGTGTACTCGGGTTTTCCCGGAAGTCACCGAAGCTTTTCAGCACTACAGCTGGCCGGGAAATATCAGGGAATTACAAAATGTGATTAAAAGAGCTACACTGCTCACACCATCCGACTACATCCAGAAAGATGCACTTCCGCAGGAGATTTTCAAACCGGAGAACCAGCGTATGGAGTACAACTTCTTTAAGACCGAAAGCGAAAAAGAAATGATTCTCAATGCACTGAGAGAACTAACAATAATAAGAGTAAAGCGGCAGAATTACTGAAAATGAACAGAAAAACCCTGTACAACAAACTCAAGCTATACCATATCGAACTGTAATCAGGCATTATTGATTTCTCTATGGAGCGCCTCCATCACGGCAGGGACTTTCTTTTTTAAGGCCTCTGCATATTCCTGTGGGTTTTTCGAAGAAGGTTCCTGATCGTAAACCTCAAGATCTTCCAGAATTTCTGCGACTTCCAGGCTTCTATCTGCTTGAACATAGACAGCATTTTGTGTGCGGTATGTTTGACACCTTCCATATCGCCGGCATCGAATTGCCCGATAATGTCCTCCATATTCTTTTCCGTAGCCTCCATAAAAGTCTGAAGGATTTCCTTAAGGGATTCCTCGTCGTTTTGCAAAAGCTTCCTCAGTTTCCAGGTTATACAGCGCCCCGTCATCCGGTGCCTGTGCTACCGGAAGCGTCGCTTGCAGATTTCCGGTATCCGGATCGTAATCTTCGAGCAGGTCGGAGATGAGCTTGATCAATGCCCCTGGTGCAAAGGGCTTTTGTATCACTGCCGAGAAGCCTGCTTTGGTGTATTCTTCGGCATTCAGATCTGCCCTTCCGGTTATGGCAACGACCGGTTTTTCACTTTTCTGGAAATTTTCTTCATTCCGCAGCGCTTCAAGAAAAGTAAACCCGTTCATTTCCGGCATCTGAATATCGGTAAGGATAATATCATATTCATTTGCCCGGATGTAAGGCAGGGCTTCCGATGCCTTGGAAAAGCCTTTTACTTTGCAAGATTGTTGCCTGAGCACCTCAGAAGTCAGACTCAACACCGATTCGTCGTCATCGATCAGAATAGCTTTTACTTTTTTTTGCAGGGAAGGAACGGTTACCTTTCGGGAGCGACTTGCCGGGGATGCTCTTCGGGTATCTCCAAAGGTATTTTTAAAGTAAAAATACTCCCCTCTCCTTCCTGACTCCGCAATTCCAACGTACCGTGAAGCAGGGATGCCAGTTTTTTTGAGATCGTAAGCCCGAGCCCGGTACCCCATACTTCTTTTCGATAGCACTTTCAGCCTGTGTAAATTCGTTAAAGATAATTTCCTGTTTATCCTTACGTATTCCTATACCCGTATCTTCCACTTCTATCCGCACCCTGTATGTCGCACCGTATTTTTCAAGAACATCTGCAGCTATACGAATGTGCCCTTTTTCCGTAAACTTATAAGCATTTCCGATAAGGTTGGTAAGGATCTGTTTAATACGGAAAGGATCGCCGATCAGATGGTGTTTCAACCGCTCATCGATCTCAATGATAAGATCTATAGTTTTGGCCACATACAAAGCACGGGTTCCTTCCGCCGTATCCGTGATAATATTTTCCAGCGAAAACAGCGTATTCTCTATTTTTATTTTCCGGCTTCCAGCTTATTGTAATCCAGCAGGTCATCCACAAGTTGCTCACATACTCCGACGCATTTTTAACACGCGATACGTATTGCCCTTGTTTTGTCGTGATCTCCGTATTATGAAGCAGATCCGTATATCCTATGATGGTACTCAACGGGGTCCGGAGATCGTGCCCCACCGTGTAAATAAGTTGCTCCCTGGTTCTTAAAAGCTGTTCGGTAGTACTTTTAGCACTTTCCAACTGCTTACGGTACGATTGGCTTTTCCAGAAATCATTTAGTATCAGATAGGAAAAGAAAATGGTGAGTAGCAATCCCAAAACAGCAGCTATGGTAATCACCCTGATCGTATTCTTGAGGGCGAGGTCTCGCTGACGGTTTATGCATTGGAGGTACTGATAATCTCTCCTTCGAAGGAAGATAATATTTCGCGTAGCTGTTGTGAAATCGTGATATCGTTACGCAGCAGTTCATTCTCTTTTACCGTAAGCGATTTTTTGATATTGGTCGTTTTTAACTTCAGATCTTTAAGTAATTCTTTGGATGCCGAGAGCACGGAATCAGCTATTTTCTGTCGTTTCTCTACATCCGAAGAATCTTCACGAATATTCTCGTTCAAAGGTTGACCAGGTCCTGATTACGTTTTTCTGGTAATCCTGTAAATGGTCCGGATCGGCAAAATCCTGTATCTCCAATTTATCCGAATTAGATTCTATTTTGGCAATCTGTGCAATAGCTTTTTCCAGCGAAACATCAGTTTCATCACTTCTTTTCAGCGCACGGAGTTCCCGTATGTTATCGACTTTCTTATCCAGGAGCTCTTTGACACGTTCCAGCTGCCCTCTTTGGTTTTCGTCTTCTATCAGGGGTTTTAGCGAATCGATCTCCCGGAACAATGTAGCCGTTTCATCATCATAAAAGCACTGAAATCTTCGGAAGACGAAGACTGTAGTGTCATCCGCGCAAGACTTTCCGTCTCATAAAGGTGAGCGATAAGCGAACTGGTAAACAGCAGCTTTTTGCTCTCGAACGTATTGGCATTCTGGTTCCTGGTAAATATCTGAAACTCTGCATATACAAACCATCCCACGGCTACGATGAGAATGGCAAGTGCTATATAGCTGAGTAATACTTTAGAGGTGATAGAGCTTTTGCGCGTGTTCATAAAACAAAAATAAGGATTGTAAGAGAATCAAAAACAATGCAGGTATAAACCCGGGAACAAAATTTATATGTGCTTGAAAAGATCTTTATAACCTCTTGCTAACAATCGCTAAAAAAGCGGGAAAAATGAGGAAAATACAGTTTTACCTCGTAGCTTTGTACCCAGAAATATCTCAAAGGGGTGCTTAAACGCTGTCGGACCTTCTATCGGAAGAGAAAAGCAGAAGCAAGCTGAGATCATACCCATGGAACCTGGAACAGGTAATGCTGTTTAGGGAGGGCCGAACACCAAGCATATATCCGACGGATATATCAAGTTCGGGGACCAGCCGGTGCGGTGGAAAATATCTGATATTAACTAAAGTCCGTCCAAACGGAAAAGATAAACCGGTATTCCCATTCCGCATCAAAGCCACATGTCCCCAAAGCCCGAAAAAACCATTTTTAATTACGGAATAACAGCCCCTTTTATTCGTGCAAAACTGTTACGAATGAATATATTTTACGATTTTTCAAAACTTTACAGGTTTTACAGGGTCAGGAGTTTTACGGTCGCCATGCTCCTGATCTGCACTGTTTATGCCAGAGCTCAGGAAGAGCAGGAAAAAGATTCGACGGTATCCGAGCTTGTCTCTCTTGATGAAGTCCTTGTCTCTGCAGTACGCGTCACCTCACAAAACCCGGTGACCTTCAGCAATCTCAGCAAAACCGAAAATTGCTCCGCGCAACCTCGGACAGGATATTCCGGTACTGATGAATTATCTGCCCTCGGTAGTCACTACTACCGATGCCGGTGCCGGAGTGGGCTATACCGGAATCCGGGTACGGGGTAGCGATGCAACCCGTGTGAATGTAACCATTAACGGTATCCCTTATAACGATTCGGAATCTCATGAACGTTCTGGGTAAACATGCCCGACTTTGCTTCTTCCGTAGAGAACCTGCAGCTACAGCGTGGCGTAGGCACCTCGACCAACGGAGCAGGAGCTTTCGGCGCCAGTCTTAATATGCTCACCGATGCGGTATCGGAAAACTCCAGCGGAGAAATTTCCAGTTCGTACGGTAGTTTTAACACCCGCAAACATACCGTGAAATTCAGCACCGGAAAACTGAACGACCATTTCGAAATGGCCGGAAGACTTTCCGTGATCCGTTCGGACGGGTATATCGACAGGGCCTCATCCGATCTCAAATCCTATTTCCTGCAAGGAGCTTATGTAAGTGACAATACATTGATCAAAGCACTCGTGTTCGGTGGCCACCAGACTACATACCAGGCCTGGAACGGGATTGATGCAGAAACCATGAAAACCAACAGAAGGTACAACTCGGCAGGAGCATATACCGACGACCAGGGCAATCCCCGTTTCTACGACAATGAAGTAGACGATTATGCACAGGACCACGCACAACTACACTGGAACCAGAAGCTTTCGGATAAGTGGAGTACAAACCTCGCATTCCATACACCTATGGCCGCGGTTACTTTGAGCAATATCGCGAGGATAGCGCTTTCTCCGATTACGGCCTCACCCCGATCATTGCAGCCAACGACACCATAAACAGTACAGATCTCATCCGCAGAAAGTGGCTGGACAATGATTTTTACGGTACAACTTTCTCCGTACATTATGAAGAGAAAAATATGGACGTGATCGTCGGAGGTGCCTGGAATAAATATGAAGGAGATCATTTCGGAGAAATCATCTGGGCCCGTTACGCATCGCAAAGTGACATCCGTGACCGGTATTATGATGACACGTCTCTTAAAACAGATTTTAATGTCTACGCCAAGATCAACTATAAACTCGATGCGCACTGGAGCCTTTTCGGCGATCTTCAATACCGGACTATCCGTTACAAAGCCAATGGTGAAGAGACCGGATTGGTCAACGACAATTTCAATTTCTTCAATCCCAAGGCAGGAATCACCTATACACTCAACCCCAACCATAATTTTTACTTTTCATATGCAAGAGCCGGGCGGGAACCTAACAGGAACGACTACGAAGACGGTAATCCCCGACCGGAATACCTGAACGACTTTGAACTGGGTTGGCGTTACCTTTCGGACAAGCTGAAGCTCAACATAAACGGGTATTACATGCGCTACAAAGACCAGCTGGTACTTACCGGAGAACTCAATGACGTAGGAGCACCCATTCGTGCTAACAGCGGAGACAGTTACCGCCTGGGACTGGAAGCAGATGCCACCATATACCTGTCCGATCAATGGGTAATACGCCCCAATGCGGCACTGAGCGATAACAGAAATATCGATTTTGTATTTCAGCGCGACGGAGTTTTAGAGGATCTCGGCAATACCAATATTGCCTTTCTCCTAAAATAATTGCGGGAAATATCCTAACCTTTCTTCCGTCAGACGCGCTGCAGGTCTCTATTTTATCCAAGTATGTAGGAGAACAGTACATGGGAAATATCGATTCGAAAAACTCGAAACTCGACGATTATTTCATCAATGACTTCAATATCCAGTACGAAATAAAAATGAATACCATCTTTAAATCGATCGTCTTAAACGGACTGGTCAATAATATCTTGATGTCAAATACGTCTCTAACGGGTATTTTTACACCTCAGATAATGAGGTTCACCCGGACAGTATGTTACAGAAGAAGGAGCCGGTTATTATCCACAGGCCGGGATCAACTTCCTTGTTGGTGCCACATTGAAGTTTTAACCACTTGTATTTGTATAAACGGATCGCCCGGAAAACCTTGTAGTTCCCGGGCGATCCGTTTTTCAGCATATTAATTATTGTAGACCCTTACGGTACTTCCGCTCACCTGGGTCTGATAAAACAGCAGATCGTACATTCTTTCTTCCGTATCCGGACGGTTGAGCATCTGCCCGTTAAAAAGATTATATTCATAATCCTCACAGGGACATATACAATTGGTACCACCTTTAATCTCCATCGTAGAGCAGTCATTCGGAGCGTGGTTGGGACAACTTGCTTCCCAGGCATAAAAACCACCCCCGGTATTGATGACTATAATACCACGAAGTCCTACGCTGGCGTTACCGATATATACAGCATTTCCCGGAGTGTTGAGACTGTTGTACAGCGGAAGGTTAAGGTTGATATCAAAACTGAACTCTGTTTCCAGCAGGTAAGGATTTCGTTCCCTCGATTTATCATCACATGCACTTAGAATAAAAATAATAAAGGCGGTAATCAGGTATATTTTTGTTTTCACAGGTATGTTTTTTTAAGTCCTTCGGAACTTATTATTATTTTGAAATACAATTGTTTAAGCATCTACAAAACGCTTTACCGGTGTAAAGGTAAATAGTTTATGCCAATAAAACGTTACAGCGCCCCTGCTATTGTTATAGAGGTGAATTTAAAGTTATCCAAAAATTTGTATATTTGCTTGAATCCTCTCTCTAAAAGGGGATTTTTTGTATTTAAATGATGAAGTTATGAGTAACGTATCTTATTACACGGCAGAAGGATTAAAGAAGTTAAGGGACGAGCTTGATCACCTTAAAAGTGTGGAAAGACCCAAAGCATCCCAAGCCATAGCGGATGCGAGAGATAAAGGGGATTTGTCCGAAAATGCAGAATATGATGCTGCAAAAGAGGCACAAGGCCTCCTTGAAATGAAGATCTCAAAGATGGAGGAAGTCGTGGCCAATGCCAGGCTTATAGACGAATCGCAGTTGGATACTTCCAAAGTACTGGTATTGTCTACGGTAAAAATAAAAACCAGACCAACGGTATGGAAATGAAATACACGCTGGTCGCAGAGAGTGAAGCAGACCTTAAAGCCGGTAAAATATCCGTAAGTTCTCCCATAGGAAAAGGTCTCCTTGGAAAAAAGGTAGGAGATACCGCCGAGATCCAGGTGCCTAACGGGGTACTAAAATTTGAAGTACTGGAGATTACCAGGTAGCAATTCCTTTACAGAAAAAACAAATCCTTTTTTGGCATGTTCAGGAAAGGATTTGTTATTTTTAGACCGCAGGAAGACTTCTCCTGCTATTAAAAACATAATATGGCAACAATTTTCACAAAGATCATTAACGGGGAAATTCCTTGTTATAAAGTAGCGGAAGACGATAACTATTTTGCTTTTCTCGATATCAATCCTAATGCCAAAGGGCATACACTCTGTATTCCGAAAAAGAAACGGACAAGCTATTCGACCTGGACGAAAAAGCCTATACCGGTCTTATGGCATTTTCGAGAACGGTAGCATTGGCCCTGGAAAAGGCCGTACCCTGTAAACGTGTAGGAGTCGCCGTAGTGGGCCTTGAAGTACCCCATGTACATGTACACCTGATTCCGCTCAACGAAATGAAAGAAATGACCTTTCAGCACAAAGTGTCTCTGGAGCAGGAAGAATTCGAAGCAATCGCTTCAAAAATAAGGGAACAATTATAACGATCTGTTGTCTAACGGACATAATGGATTACGGCAAAACCACCTGCAACAGCCACTACTATAACAAAGAGTAATGCAAGGGATAGCCCTGATAACCTTAAAGAAGTAGGTGCCGGGCTTATGGTTTTGGAATAATATTCCAGAACACTCTCTATCTCATCTGTCCATTTTACCGGGTAAATCGTAGAATTACACTTACTGCAACGAAGCGTGTTGGATACTTCTCCGGTTACTTTTTTGAACCAGCGGTTTTCAATCTGTTTCTGGTAGAACGTCAGGGTAAGCCCCGTAGCGTTATAGCATTCCGGACAATTATTAGTCAGAGATGCTTCTTTGATTGTTATCTGTTTTTCCCCGGAGGACATCGTATCGGATATTTGTTATTTGATCTCTTTATTTAACGCTAAAAACTATTTTTAGCATAATCTGCATTGTTGTCCCCTTTCCCATATCGGAATGCAATACCCGTACCTTGCCTTCATGATAATCTTCGATAATACGCTGAACCAGTGACAATCCCAGTCCCCAGCCCCTTTTTTTGGTGGTAAAACGGGTGAGAAAATAGTTTTGTACTGGCTTTTGGGAATTCCCTTTCCGGTATCCGTCACCCTGATCACAGCATTCTTTCCCGATCTTTTTATTTCGACACGTAAACTCCCTTTGCCCTTCATCGCATCTATAGCATTTTTAACAAGGTTTTCGATAGTCCAGCTAAACAATTGCGGTTGATCTTTACCATAAGTGCTTCTTCCGGTGCAGAAAACTCGAAATTGACAAGCCTGGAACTCCTTTGCTTCAGGTAATCGAACGTCGTCCTGGTCTCTTCGATAACATCCAGTGGGGTAAGTACAGGAACTGACCCTATCTTGGAGAAACGATCTGTGATCGTTTGCAATCTTGTAATGTCTTTCTCTATTTCGGTTACAATCGTCGGATCCGTATCCTGTGTTTTCAGAATTTCTGCCCACCCTACGAGAGACGATAGCGGAGTTCCGATCTGGTGTGCGGTTTCTTTTGCCATTCCGGCCCATAACTTGTTCTGATCTGATATTTTCGAAGTCCGGTAGAACAGGATGATCACTGTAATAAATAGCAGAATTATGAGGATAAGGGCTATGGGATAATACTTGAGCTTGGTCAGTACTTCCGAGTTACCATAATACAGGGTGGCGAGCTTTTCGTTTTTATAACTGATCTCAAGCGGCTCATTTTCCCGCGAAAAATCCCGGATCTTCTTTTGTATCATATCCGGATCTTTAATCATCTTATCACTCATATTACCGGAGTGATAATACCGTTTACATTGACAAGTATCATGGGGTGCTCGTATTGTTGGTAAGCACTTTCAGAGGAAGTTCACCAAGATCTTTGTCGAGGTCCGAAGTCTGCAACAGCTCGGCCTGGGCAGAAGCCCATATCTGCATCTTTATACGCTCTTCTTCTTTGAAGCGTTGAAAAAAAGCATAAGTGTTCCATAAAATAAGCGAGACGACCAATACAGACATCCCTATAAGGATCCATTTGGCAATATTCGTATGTCTGGCTGCAGTTAAAGGCATTCGTCAAATATCGTTTAAGTTATAAAGCGAAAGCTACAAATTTATTGTTTATACGGCAGAAAGATTTCATATCTCTATAGGTTTAATTACTTTTGTTTCTATAAAACGCGGTATGTATTCTATAGAGCCTAAAGACATTTCCACGGCAAAATTTCACGGATTGTTACTGGGTGCGGTAGCTCCCAGGCCTATAGCATTTGCCAGTACCATGGATGCGGAGGGGAACCCCAATCTGTCTCCTTTCAGTTTTTTTAATGTGTTTGGCGCTAATCCCGCTACACTTATTTTTTCACCGAGCCTTCGGGTACGGGACGGCAGTAGCAAACATACGCTGCAAAATGTACAGGCCACCAAGGAAGTTGTGATCAATGTAGTGAATTACGATATCGTACAACAGGCATCGCTGTCCAGTACGGATTACCCTTCGAAGGTTAACGAATTTGTAAAATCCGGCCTCACTATGTTGCGTTCCGATCTCGTACAACCATACAGAGTTGCGGAGTCGCCTGTACAATTTGAGTGTAAAGTAAACCGGATTATAGCAACCGGAGCCGCAGGAGGCGCGGGAAACCTCGTTATTTGTGAGGTTATGAAAATGCATATCCGGGATGAGGTATTAAATGAGGAGGGACAGATCGACCAGTATAAAATAGATCTTGTGGCCCGTGCCGGTGGAAATTATTACTCCAGGGCCAGGGATGGTTTTTTTGAAATCCCGAAACCACTGGCTACACTGGGAATCGGAATAGACCAGATCCCGGAACATATCCGTAAGAGCAAGGTACTCACCGGAAATGATCTCGGTATGCTGGGCAATGTAGAGCGATTACCCTCCAGGGAAGAGACGGAAGAATTCGTCAGGAATTCTGTACGGATCAAAGGTGTACTCAGTTCGGATGATGAAATAAAAATACATAAACGGGCGCAAAAGTTCCTGAAAGATAATGATGTCATGTCGGCCTGGAAACTTTTGCTCGCCGAAAGATACGATCATACCGACAGTCATACACAGGAGGATTGAACGTGTATAAAGATTATGTAATACAGGTGAAATAACGATAAAAGAGAGTTTTAATTATGGAAGTTCAAGGAAGAATCAAACTTATCGACGAAACCAAAAGTTATGGTAGTAACGGATTCAGGAAGCGCGAAGTTGTTGTAACCACGGAAGAACAGTATCCGCAACACATACTTGTGGAATTCGTTCAGGACAAATGTGACCTGCTCAATAGCTTTCAGGTCGGACAACAGGTAAAAATAGGAATTAACCTCAGAGGCCGGGAATGGGTCAACCCACAGGGAGAGACCAAATATTTCAACTCTATCCAGGGATGGCGTATAGAGCCTGTACAGGCAGAACAATCAGCTCCGGGTATGCCCCCCGTACCTCCGGCAGATGCCTTTGAGCCGGCTAACGATTTTAACGAAGAAGAGCACGACGATCTGCCGTTCTAAGGCAATCCTTATGCAGCATAAAAAACAAGAGGCCGTCTAAAAAGTTTTAGGCGGTCTTTTTATATTGAGTCTGTTTGCTTGTTTTCAACTTGGAGTTGATAAGAGTTAAAGGTTCATTGCTGTCCCATTAAACTCTGAAATAGTTCTTTTAAACTATTGAAATATAGTCAGTTATAGAGTTTTTTTAATTAAACGGATTTCAATTTACACATTTGCTGCTCCTAAAGAAGGTAGTAGATGCATAAGGATAAGTTCGTTTTTTCTCAACTCGTTTCAGTCTTAGATAGAAACAAGTTTAACTACATCGTTCGAAGGTATGCCGGTGATAAATATGTAAAGCATTTCAGTTGTTGGAATCAGCTTCTTGCTATGATGTTTGGCCAACTCTCCAATCGTGAAAGTTTAAGGGATTTGATCGTTGCTCTTGATGCTCATCACTCCAAATGTTACCATTTAGGAATGGGTAAGAATATCTCAAAATCATCTTTAGCAAGAGCCAATCAGAATAGAGATTATCACATCTTTGAAGCGTATGCTTACTATTTGGTAAGGGAAGCCAGAGAGAAACGTGCTACCAACATCTTCCATCTCGGTGGCAACGTCTACGCTTTTGATTCAACGACGATCGATCTATGCCTTTCCGTGTTTTGGTGGGCGAAGTCCCGTAAGAAAAAAGGAGGTATCAAAGTGCATACATTATATGATGTAGAAACACAGATACCGGCATTCTTTCATATTACCGAAGCTTCGGTTCACGATTCAATGGCAATGAAAGAAATCCCCTATGAACCGGGCTCTTACTATATATTTGATCGCGCCTACAACAACTTCAAGATGTTATACAGGATCCATCAGATAGGAGCCTACTTCGTTATCAGGGCAAAGAAAAACCTTCAATACAAATCCATCAAATGGAAACGCAGGTTGCCCGGGAACGTACTTTCGGATGTGAAGATCGAATTAACAGGCTTTTATCCGAAACAGTATTATCCCGGGTACCTCCGTCTGGTCAGATACTGGGACGAAGAGCAAAAGCGTGAGTTTGTATTCGGTTTCCGAAGGGATAACAGACAGAAACAGTTAAAGACAACAGTGTAATACACCTTTATTGGTACTATTATATAATCTTCCCTATCGGTATTCCTCTCTGCTCATTCTTCAAAAGCTATACTGTGGACAGCATTTGCGATCAAATCATAACCGCAAAACAAAAAAGCTGCCCTTTTCAGAACAGCTTTTACCAACCGCTTCGTAAAGGACACCCATCCTTACTTATGAAGCGGCCCGCAGATCTTGTAAAAAGAACCACCCCGATTGGATCAGGCGGGACATAAGAACGTGTCCTCTACAATGACCGGCGTATCCAAACAACCTGCTTTTATATTGTTTTCCGGAGCCGGTAGTACGTCCTTTTTTGTGATAACGAAAACAAATATAAAGAAAAACTAACCATATATCGTTACAATCAGGTGTAGAAAATTTAGGAATTTCCACCTGTACTATGGATAAACAATCTTTTAATAATCTTCTGGGTGGCTTTATCCGGCGTAAACGGGAGGAAAAGAAACTTACACAATCCCAGCTCGCCTCAAGGGTAGGGAATAACTCCCAGAATATCTCTGCTATAGAACGCGGAAAGGTAAGTCCTACGATGTTCTGGTGTAGTGAAATCCTTGCACCCGCACTTCACATGACCTCTGCAGAATTCTTTACGGAATTCGACAAGCACCGGCAGAACTATTGATTCTATGAAAATACGATAGCAAAAAGGCCGTTCCCAACAGAAACGACCTTCATACGAATACGTCTTATGGAGTTGTAATTGTGCTTAACTCACTATTTCCACACCGCTTTCTTTGATGGCTCCGAAACCACCCGAAACATCTGCAAAATTGTGAATACCCCTGCTCTTTAAAATCGAAGCCGCAATCATGGAACGGTATCCTCCTGCACAGTGAATATAGAATCGTTCTCCCTCCGGGAATTCGGACAAATAATCATTGATATAATCCAGGGGAGTAAGGTGTGCTTTGGCTATGTGGCCGGCTTCAAACTCTGTTTCTTTACGAACATCGAACACCTCCACGTTTTCCTTTTCCCGAATATCTTTAAACGTTTCCGGACTTACGGAAGTGACAGTATCATAAGGTCTTCCTTCATTTTTCCACGCTTCGAACCCACCTTCAAGAAAACCCAGCGTATGGTCAAAACCTACACGCGATAACCTGGTTACGGTTTCTTCTTCCCTTCCCCTCGGGGTCACCAACAGTATGGGTTGGCGGGTATCCATGATCAGGGCTCCCACCCATGGGGCAAAGCCGCCATCGATACCTATAAAAACCGATCTTGGAATATGTCCCTTTTCAAATTCGGACTGGTGTCTTACATCGAGTACCACCGCCCCGGTTTCATTGGCCATGGCTTCGAAATCGGCGGGATTCAAAGGGCTTGCTCCCCGTTTCAGCACCTCATCGATATGAGCATAACCTTCTTTGTTCATCCTTACATTATCCGGAAAGTACTGCGGTGGCGGTAATAATCCATCGGTCACCTCCCTGATAAATTCTTCGCGGGTCATGTCTTCCCGGAGCGCATAGTTTACTTTTCTCTGATGACCCAGTGTATCCACCGTTTCCTTCATCATATTTTTACCACAGGCCGACCCCGCTCCATGTCCGGGATACACGATTACCTCGTCGTGCAACGGCATTATTTTTTGACGAAGACTGTCATATAGCAATCCGGCCAGTTCCTCCTGAGTCATATGTGCCGCTTTTTGTGCCAGGTCCGGTCGGCCCACATCTCCCAGAAAAAGCGTATCACCGCTGAAAATAGCATAATCTTTCCCTTCTTTGTCCCGGAGAAGATAGGTTGTACTCTCCATGGTATGTCCCGGAGTGTGCAACACTACAATAGTAAGTTCGCCCAGCGAAAATTCCTGCTGATCACGGGCTACCACGGCGTCAAATTCAGGTTTTGCGGTAGGTCCGTACACAATAGGTGCCCCGGTTTCTCTGGAAAGCGTGAGGTGCCCGCTTACAAAATCTGCATGAAAATGGGTCTCGAAAATGTACTTGATCCTCGCACCGTTTTTTTCCGCCTTTTCAATGTACGGATGTACTTCGCGCAACGGATCTATAATAGCGACCTCACCTTTGCTTTCGATGTAATATGCGCCCTGGGCCAGGCAGCCTGTATATATTTGCTCTACTTTCATATGCACAAATTTAATAGGTTGTTTTTAGTTCTGTTTACAAATGTGTAAATTCTTCGATAAGGATATAAACCGCCATAACCAACACAAACCAGCCAAACCCTTTTTTGAGTTTTTTTCCGTCTGCCCTGCCCGAAAGATAGCTTCCTGCAAATATGCCCAATACAGAAATCCCCGTAAAGGTCAGAAGTAGTGTCCAGTCGATTTCCATAACGCCGACATCCCCGGCAAATCCTATGATGGAATTTATGGATATGATCAATAACGAGGTCGCTACGGCCTTTTTCATAGGGAGCCTCGCGAACAAAACCAGCGCCGGAATAATAAGAAATCCCCCTCCGGCACCGACAAAACCGGCTACGACACCTACCAGAATGCCTTCGAGAAAAAGAATATGGTAATGGTAGTTGGAAACGTTGGTAATGATGTTCCGCTTCTTGTTGCGAAGCATAGACACGGAAGTAATCAGCATGATAACAGCAAAAAATACCATAATCAGGTGATCTTTGGTGATCGCTATACCGCTTATGGAAAACAGGTCGTGCGGAATAGAAGGCATTACAAACCTTCTCATAATATACACCACCACAAAGGCAGGAAAGGCAAAAACAAAAGCTGTCCGTACCTGTACCAGTTTTTTCTTCATATTAATGAAGGCCCCGATGAGCGAAGAAACTCCTACTACAAAAAGTGAATAACCGGTGGCTGTGGCAGGGTTAACCCCCATAAGATACACCAGGACAGGCACTGTGAGGATCGAACCTCCACCCCCGATAAGCCCGAGTACTATACCTATGACCAAAGCTCCTGCAAAACCCGATATTTGGATGATATCCATAACCTTTATACTTATCTTATGACGCAAAAGTAGGATATCCGGAAAAGGTAATCGGTAACAAAGGTTACACGACACTGATGCAAATGCACACGTTGCCGAATGATCACCACATAGAGAAGGCTGCGGTATTAGAGGTCTATCACCTTGATACTGTTCCGGAACAATTGTATTTTCCCCTGGTTTTCCAGTTTTTTAAGTAGCCTGGATATCACAACTCTGGATGTATTGAGGTCTTGTGCTATTTCCTGATGTGTAGTCTGTATCACATCGTCCCTGGTGATCATGGCTTTGTCCCGGAGATGACGAAGTAGACGCTCGTCCATTTTCAGGAAAGCGATAGAGTCTATAGTATCGAGCATTTCCATAAGCCTATCATGATAACTTTGCAGGATAAACTGGCGCCAGCTCTTATACGTCGCCATCCAGTTTTCCATTTTTTCTACCGGGATCATGATCAATGTCGTATCGGTTTCCGCAACCGCCCTGATCTCACTTTTCGCCATTCCAACACAACACGAAAGGGTCATGGCACAGGTATCGCCACGTTCTATGAAATAAAGCACCAATTCATTGCCTTTTTCGTCTTCACGAAGAATCTTTATGGCGCCATCCAGAATCAGCGGCATTCCTTTTATAGGTTCGCCAATATCCATAAGCTGAAAGCCTTCGGGCACTTTTTTTAATTGCCCGACATTGCTTATTTCCTCTAAAAGAGCGGGTTCGAAGAGGTAACCGTAATTTTGCTTCAAGGCTTCTATCATTCCTCTAATATAGGCAATAATCGGGTTTTCCGGTCAATGATTCTTTATTTGAATGCACTGAAACCGGTGATGTCCGCCCCTGTAATCAACAGGTGTATGTCGTGAGTTCCTTCGTAGGTAATAACGCTTTCGAGGTTCATCATGTGCCGCATAATGCTGTACTCCCCCGTAATTCCCATACCTCCAAGTACCTGCCTTGCTTCCCGTGCTATTTTTATAGCTATATCCACATTGTTCCGTTTTGCCATAGAGATTTGCGCCGTGGTCGCTTTTCCTTCATTACGCAATACCCCCAACCTCCAGGCCAGGAGCTGAGCTTTGGTTATCTCCGTGATCATCTCGGCCAGTTTCTTTTGCTGTAACTGTGTGGCTCCAATAGGCTTCCCAAATTGTACACGTTCTTTTGCGTACCGCAACGCGGTGTCATAACAATCCATCGCCGCCCCTACAGCACCCCAGGCGATCCCGTAACGTGCGGAATCGAGACATCCCAAAGGTGCACCGAGACCACTTTTTCCCGGTAAGATATTCGCTTTGGGGACCTTTACATTATCGAAGATAAGCTCCCCGGTAGCCGATGCCCGCAAAGACCATTTGTAATGGGTTTCTGGTGTGGAAAATCCTTCCATACCCCGCTCTACGATAAGTCCGTGAATCCGCTCCTGCTCATCCTTGGCCCAGACAATGGCTATATCTGCAAAAGGTGCGTTGGATATCCATAATTTGGCCCCGTTGAGCAATACATGATCTCCTTTGTCCTTGAAGTTGGTTACCATACCGGCCGGATTGGAACCGAAATCGGGTTCGGTAAGGCCAAAGCACCCCATAAACTTACCCGAAGCCAGTTTGGGCAGGTACTTTTTGCGTTGTTCTTCTGTTCCGTATTTCCATATCGGGTACATCACCAGCGACGACTGGACCGAAGCTGTAGACCGTATCCCACTGTCCCCTCTTTCGATTTCCTGCATGATAAGCCCATAACTGATCTGATCCAGTCCGGCACCACCATACTTTTCAGGAATATAGGGACCAAAAGCACCTATCTCTGCCAAACCACCAAGGAGGTGCTTCGGAAACTCGGCACGTTGTGCATAGTCTTCTATGACGGGAGATACCTCACGTTTCACCCATTCCCGGGAGGCCGAACGTACCAGTTTGTGTTCTTCGGTCAACAGGTCGTCGAGCTGATAATAATCCGGGGATTCAAAGCGGTCTGATCTCATGTTCTTCGTATTCAATTACCTTTTCAAATATATCTAATCAAATATAACATTACAAAGGTTTATTGTTATATTTTAAATATTCACTCCATGAACGTTTGAAAATCGTCTTTAAACGATCCGTAAGATACAACAATAAAAAAGCACCTCCCGTATTCAACTTCGGGAAGTGCTTTCTGACTATTCAACTATTAAAATTTCTGTTATCTATACAGGTCTTCACTCGGGGTATCAGACATATAAAAAGTGAGTTTTCCGCCACCAAGAAGGTCTTCGTGCCTGAGAAACGGTTTCTGAAGCTCCTCGCCGTTAAATTCAACCTTTTGTACAAATACATTTTCTTCGGACTGGTTTTCTGCGGTAATTTCGAGTATGTTACCATTTTCCAAATGAATATTGGCATGCTTGACTGCCGGGCTTCCGAGCGCATAATCCTGGGATCCCGGCGCTACCGGATAAAAGCCCAGCGCACTGAAAATATACCAGGCGCTCATTTGTCCGAAATCGTCATTTCCGCCGAGACCATCTTCCCCGGTCCGGTACATTTTTCTTAGGATCATGCGGATCTTGTCCTGTGATTTCCAGGGTGCATCCGTCCAGTTATAGAGATACACGACATGGTGCGAAGGCTCGTTACCATGTACGTAATTGCCGATAATCCCTTCCCGGGTAATATCTTCTGTTTTTTCGAAGTACTTATCAGGTAATTCCATAGTAAACAACGAATCGAGGCGTTCGGAAAAACGGGCTTTTCCTCCCATCATATCGATCATGGTTGTCGGATCGTGCGGTACATACAAACTGTAATTCCAGGAATTCCCTTCGATAAAACCCTGTCCGTGCGTATCGAGCGGATCGAATGCTTTCTTAAAGCTTCCATCGCTGAGCCGGGGACGCATAAAGCCTGAAGCTTTATCGAAAACATTTTTATAGTTTTCGGACCTTTTGATAAATTCACGATAAACATCTTCTTTTCCCAGCTTTTTTGCGGCCTGTGCTATTGCCCAGTCATCATAGGCATATTCCAGAGTCTTGGATACGGATGCCCCGTTCTTATCTTCGGGCACATATCCCATATCCATATAATGCTGTAATCCGTCGTAATATCTTGTACGTGCGGTCTGCACACAAGCATCCAGGACATGATCTGCATCAAACCCGGTAGTATTTCCCTTCACAATAGCATCGGCAATGACAGACACACTGTGATAACCTATCATACACCAATTCTCATTGGCATAATGAGACCATACGGGAAGCATAGGATGAACACTCTGATCGTAATGCGCAAGCATGGACTGTACCATATCGCTGTTTCTCCGGGATTGTACCAGGTTGAACAGAGGATGTAAGGCCCGATAGGTATCCCAAAGCGAAAAACTGGTGTAGTTAGTAAAATTATCGGCCTGATGAACATTCATGTCCAGACCACGATATTTACCATCGACATCCATATATTCGGTAGGTCCCAGGAAAGCGTGATACATGGCCGTGTAAAAATTGACCATGTCCTCTTCGGAAACTGTCTCTACTACCGCTTTGTTAAGCTCTGTATTCCACTTTTCTCGCCCCTCTTTCTTCACTTTTTCGAAATCCCAATGCGGGATTTCGGTTTGCATATTATTTAATGCCCCCTCCGTACTTACGGGAGAGATAGCAAACTTTATCTTCACTTTTTCGCCCTTACCGGTTTTGAAATCGAAGTAAGTACGGAGTTTTTCGCCTGCCATTTCGGGGAAATTCTCATCCTGATCGAACTTTCTCCAGAATCCCTTGTACACATTGTCATCATACTTTTCCTGTCCGTACTTTACGAAGGGTTTACTGAACGACATCGCAAAATACACTTTCCTCGTTCGTGCCCACCCGTTGGTTTGCCGGAAACCGGTAACGAGCGTATCATTTTCTACACGCACGAATGTCCAGACATTCTTCTCGTCATAATTATAGATTCCTGCCATAAGATCGAGCACGATATGGGCTTCGTCCGACTCCGGAAATGTGTACTGATGCATCCCTACCCGGCTACTGGCCGTAAGTTCGGCCCGGATATCGTAATCCTGAAGGAGTACACTGTAATACGCCGGTTCTGCTTTTTCCGTATCATGGGAAAATGAAGAGCGATAACCGCGCTCCGGTTTGTCGGCAGTTCCCGGGTTTAATTGCAGTTTTCCCACCGTAGGCATGATCAGGAAGTCTCCGAGGTCGGAATGCCCGGTGCCGCTGAAGTGGGTATGACTGAATCCGACAATTGTCTTATCATCGTACTGGTACCCGGCACAATATTTATATACATCCGGATTGTACTTCCCATCCACAGCATACGGAATAGTATCGGTGTCCGGACTGAGCTGCACGCTTCCGAAGGGTACGGTAGCACCCGGATAGGTATGGCCCATTTTGGCCGTACCGATCATAGGGTCGACATAGCGTGCGAGATCTGCCACAGGGAAATTTTTTTCTTTTTTTACCGTTCTTGTTTCCTGCTTTTCCGCACAGCCGGCGATAAGCAATGAAGCGACAGTAAAAAAACCTGCCCACCCCTTTACGGAAAAGGGAGCGGACAGGGATTCTTTTTAATTCTCACGTTTCGCAACATAGGTTCGGTTTATTGATTGGAAAGAGAATACGGAACATCCGTCTTCTTCACCCCTCTCGATTTATTGGGAGTATCCGACATCTCCATATCGATGACAGCACCTTTCATAAGCGCTTTATGGCTCAGCCAGTTTTTGGTATATTCCTTACCGTCTATATGCACCGTGTTGATATAACGATTGGTATCGCTGTTGGACGGTGCATTAATAATGATCTCCTTACCATTTTCGAGGGTCATCGTTATTTTACGAAACAAAGGAGCTCCCATCACATACTCGTCCGTTGCAGGACAAACCGGATAGAATCCCATTGCGGAAAATACATACCATGCTGAGGTCTGACCGTTGTCCTCATCTCCGCAATATCCGTCGGGAGTAGGCCTGTACATCCTTTCCATCGTCTCCCGGACCCAGTACTGGGCTTTCCAGGGTTCTCCGGCATAATTGTAAAGATAGATCATGTGCTGTATAGGCTGGTTACCGTGTGCATACTGCCCCATATTAGCTACCTGCATTTCGCGGATTTCATGAATCACCCCACCGTAATAACTTTCGTCAAAAACAGGAGGGAGCGAAAATACCTTATCCAGCTGTCCGGTGAACTCCTTATTGCCCCCCATAAGATCTATAAGCCCTTGCACATCGTGGAATACGGACCAGGTATAATGCCAGCTATTCCCTTCGGTGAAGGCGTCTCCCCATTTAAAAGGATTAAAAGGTGTCATAAATTTGCCATCCTTATTCTTACCGCGCATCAGCTTGGTTTCCGGATCGAACAGTTTTTTGTAATTAAGGCTTCTCTTTTTGTATAATTCTATTTCCTTTTTGGGTTTTCCAAGTGCCTTTCCCAACTGATAGATCGTAAAATCATCGTAGGCATACTCCAGCGTTCTTGCCGCATTTTCATTGATTCCCACATCATAGGGCACATACCCGAGCTTGTTGTAATAATCTACTCCGGCACGACCTACTGCCGTAAGCGGTCCCGCATTATTGGCACCGTGTATAAGTGCTTCGTAAAGGGTTTCTATATCATATTTGTGCTTACCGTCTATTTTCAGGTAAGCATCGGAGACTACGGATGCGGAATTGTTCCCGATCATCACATTACGGAGTCCGGGGCTGGCCCACTCCGGCAGCCATCCGCTCTCTTTGTAGGCATTGGCCAGACCTTCCTGCATCTGTGCATTGAGTTCGGGGTACATCAGGTTGAGAAAGGGAAAAAGTGAACGGAACGTATCCCAGAATCCCGTATCGGTAAACATATAGCCAGGTAGTACTTTTCCGTTGTAAGGGCTGTAATGTACTACGTCCCCGTTTTCATCATATTCGAAAAACTTTCTCGGGAACAACAGGGAACGGTAAAGGCAGGAATAGAAGGTACGCATTTGTTCTACGGTGCCTCCTTCTGCTTTTATGCGGCCGAGTTCTTTGTTCCAGATATCCCTTCCTTTTTTCTTTACGGTATCAAAATCGTCATTTCCGATTTCTTTCAGATTGCGTTCTGCCTGTTCAAAGCTTATGAAGGAAGAAGCTACCCTCGCATTTACTTTTTCTCCTTTTTTGGTCTTAAACCCGATAACGGCGCCTGCATGATCTGCTTCCATTTCCAGAGCATCCCCGAGTTTATCCCCGTTAAACGTAGAAGTTACCTCAAAGGCTTTGTCAAATTCGATAACGAAGTAATTTTTAAAGTTTTCCGGGACGCCGCCACTGTTTTTGGTCGTATACCCGATCACCTTATTTTCGCCCGGTATTATTTTTACGTAAGACCCTTTATCCAGGGCATCGATAACCACGTAAGAACTGTCTGTTTCAGGAACGTAAACCGAAAGCGTGCCGCCCTTTCGGTAGGGGCCAGTTCGGTAGTGACATTATGGTCGGCCAAATATACACTGTAGTAGTACGGTGTTACGGTTTCCGCTTTATGGGAATACCAGCTCGCACGATCGTCTTCATTGAATCGGAGCTCTCCGGTCACCGGCATAATGGCGAACTGACCGTAATCGTTCATCCAGGGTGAAGGCTGATGTGTTTGTTTGAAGCCTCTTATTTTATCGGCAGTGTACATATAGGCCCAGCCATCTCCCATTTTTCCGGTTTGAGGGGTCCAGAAATTCATTCCCCACGGCAGTGCTATGGCAGGATATACATTACCGTTAGAGAGGCTGTACTTGGAATCGGTACCCATAAGGGGACTCGCCCAATCTACGGGATTATCCACTTTTCCACCATCACGGTCTGCGCCCGTGACATCTGGAACAGAGCAATAACGGCAAAAAGAACTGTTGTTAATGATCTCTTTTTCATAGGAGGTTCAAAAATTTATTAAAAATACGGGTTAAAATCCAATTTACATAAATGTCCCGTTGAAGTGAAAAAACAAAAAAAAGCTGCCGTATTCCAGGCAGCTCTTTTCGTTTATTTACCACTCCGGATTCTGTTCTAAGTTAACGTGAGTTCGATATAAAACTCAAACTATCTACTCTGATATCCTTCATTTTGAGTCAGGTTCGGATTGCGTTGCAACTCATTTAAGGAAATAGGGAACACCAGATCTGTTGGTTTAAACGTTGCTCCCGCTGCATTCTGAGCCCCTATTAAATCTACATAAGTCACTTCCCCCTTGGCGGATTCCGAAACCTGTGGAAATTTCATAGTCCTCACACAATCGTCCCAAATTTTAAACTCCAATGGAAATTCTCTGAGTCTTTCTGTCCAACAAGCCTCTATAAACTCCTGAGTAGAAAGCATCATCAACTCACTCTCAATATCCGCAATAGATGATCCCTCAGTATCAGCTCTTAGCCGTATCTGTGCCAAATAATTTACAGCTTCGGGTGTTACCCCATCTGTTTGCGCAATAGACTCTGCATAATCGAGATACGCCTCCGCCAGACGGTAAATATTCCAATCCTTGGTACCGTTACCTGTATTTAGCACGGCCTCTTCATCAAAATAATACCAACAACCTGCTTGCCCCTCCGGAGCAGTCCAAGTTTTGTTATTAATCGGATTGGTATAACTCCAGTGAAAAAACTGCTGAGGCTGAATACGTAAATCGTCCTCTTCATACACATTTAAAAAACGATCGATAGGACCATAAACCCTCTCAAAAATAGAATATGTTCCAAACACCCCTGTAGCCGACGAAGTAAACGCATAAGTCGGCCATGCACCACTATCATTAATGGTAGCATCGTATTCCTGGCTGTAGATCACCTCGCTTAGATCGTCAATAGTACGCAATTTATTATAAGCGCTATTGCCCTCCAAATCATCATTAATAGCCAAAGTATGCGGAGAATCAATTACCATTTTCGCATAGGTCTTAGCATTCGCATAATCTCCCGTATAGAAATACACATCCGTAAGTAACATCGCTGCCACATATTTAGAAATGCGATGCCCGTTTGCGGCAAAAGTCGTCTCCGCCAACACGTCAATAGCATCCTGAAGATCTAATATAATCTGATCGTATATAGAACTGCTCGGTGCCCTTTCTGGATACAACTCATCCAGATTAGAAGGCTCCAACAAAAGCGGCACATCGCCAAATGCCTTCACCAGATAAAAATAATTAAACGCCCGAAAAAACTTTGCCTCGGCAACAAGCTGATTTCTCTTTCCTTCATCCATATCAATTCCGGGAATACTCACAATAGCATTATTAGCCACATTAATCGCCTTAAAGCATTCGTCCCACATACCATCGGAGTTCGCCGAAATCTCATTCGTATGATCCTGTCTTGTCAACAATCTGGAATACCTGCACACCACCTCTTGTCCTTCATAACTATTCGTAAAATATCCGGTCAGCATCCCCATTATAGAAGAATGCGACCCTACATATGCACTGGGCGCAGCCGCAATACGCTGGCTGGCCCCATTCCTGTACAGGTAATTCACATTAGATTCCGCCTGGGCTTCAGTCTGATAATAATCTCCACTGGACCCAGTGGACTTAGGATTCTCATCCAAAAAATCGGAACACGATACCGATAACAGAAGAGTCGATATCGACAATATTTGCCATATATTTTTCATTGTAATTCTCATCTTAGTCGGTTTAAAAAGTTACATTTACTCCTAATGTCCACGTTCTTGCTCTCGGATAAGAATAGAACGCCATATTTTGTCCAAACTTTCCTAATTGACTCGTACCATCTTGCGATGTCGCTTCGGGATCATAACCGTTAAAGTCACTAGAAGTTATAATAAAAGCATTATTTACATTCATATACAACCGAAGTTGCGAAAGCCCGAGAGAAGCACTTTTCTCAGAAGGGAATGTGTACCCCAACTGGATCAGGTTAGCACGTAAATAAGACCCGTCGGCAATCCATGAGGAATCTACCGTAGTATCCTGACCCGCATGTCCGGAATTAGTCAAATAGATAGCCTGCTGCATCGTATTCGGGTTCGTTCCGTCGTAGGCATCGTACAAGATGTTGGACAGCCCGTTAGTAATACCAAACCGGTCATACGCAGGGTGATAGAACTGTTGCATGGTTTCTACACCCCAAACAAACTGCATATCTACCGTCAGGTCAAAATTCTTATAAGAAAACGTATTGATAAAACTTCCTGTCCAATCCGGCATACCTTTACCTATAATCTCCTTCTCACTGGTCCGCTTGGCACGACCTATCTGATCTCTGGTAATATCGCCATTTTCGAAATCCTCTTCCGTATAAACTCCCAATCTTCTGTACCCGAAAAAGCTACTCAGGTTTTCTCCTACCCGCAAAATACTATTAGAACCACCTACCCAGCTGTTCAACTCTATATCCGCATTATTTTCTCCCAGCTGAAGAATCTCGTTTTTGTTATAGTTCATATTCAATGTAGTATTCCAGGTGAAATCCTCTGTCTGCACCGGATACGCATTTAACATGATATCCAATCCTTGGTTGGCAACCGAACCTATGTTCTTATAATAAAAATTAAATCCTGAAGTCCTGGGCAGTGGTGTCTCCAGCAACAAATCTGTCGTTTTCTTATGATAGAAAGAAGCCTCCAGATTCAACCTGTTCTCAAACAACCCCACATCCACACCGATATCAAACTGAGCTGTTTTCTCCCATTTCAAATCCGGATTCTCAATAGTACTTATATAAGACCAGGGTGCACGTGTACCATCTTGCAGTTGTGTTCCGGAATCCACCAGCGCCAAAGACTGATAAGGATCGATTTCCGAATTACCCGTCACCCCATAACTGGTGTGTAACTTTAAATTACTGATCAGGTTGCTATCTGCCAGGAAATCCTCCTGAGAAATATTCCACGCCAGGCCTGCCGAAGGGAAAAACGCGTATTTATTATTATCCCCAAACTTAGAAGACCCGTCATAACGACCTGTAAGCGTAGCCGAATACTTATCATTAAAAGTATACGCCAGTCGCAAGAAATAAGAATTCATCGCCCAGCGGTTAAAATCCGAATCAGGCGCATCGGGGATAGTTCCGGCCCCCAGATTAAACCATTCAAAATAATCATCGCTAAAGCCTTCGGTATACGACCGGTCATAATTGTACTTTCGCTCCTGCCACGAAAGTCCTGCCATAGCATTTATCCGATGCTTGTCAAATGTTTTGTTGTACGTCAAATACGTTTCCTCCTGCCAGTAAAAAGTATTCGTATGTTGCACTTCCGCCCAACCATTTGGCAAAGAAAGATTATTCAAATCAATAGAGGAATACCCTCTATAGGTAATATTGTGGCTATCCACACCGTATTGCGTCTTCAGATCCAACCCGTCCGCAAGGTGAAACGTCAAGGCAGCATTACCAAAAATCTGGGTATTGTAATTCATCCGTTTCTGCTTCTCTAAGATCATCACGGGATTAGACATCCCTTCAAACCCAAATCCATCGGCCATAGTTGTACTGGCCGACGTCGTATAATTCCCATCAGAATCCCTAACTGGCATCCACGGCAACATTTCTATCATAGTCCTACGAGCATCCTGACCCCCTCCGGTTTCAGGTGTATATCTACCCCAGGTGTGATTCACCATTAAATTGATGGAAGTACTCAACCAATCTGTCGGATCCGCATCAAAAGCCACCTTGGCATTCACCCTCTTGCTATAGGTGTTATTTACAACCCCTTGTTGATCGGTATAATTTAAAAACGCCCCTACGGAAGATTTCTCACCTCTCGACTGAATCCCTACCTGATGATTGTGCGACAATGCCGTTCTGGTAGCCTCTTTTTGCCAATCGGTATCGTACAGAGGATTACCGTTCTCATCAAAAAATTCCCTATCCGAGAACCAGTACGACCTATCCAAAGACCAGTCATACCCCATATATTTATTCTCATTCTCCAAACCAATCATAAAAGCATCGGTCCACTCTTGTGCATTTAAAACATCCATATAGCGTGCAGGCGAACTCAAGCTCACAGAACTTTGGTACGTAATAGCAAGTCCTTCCGACTTTTTACCTCGTTTGGTAGTTACCAGGATAACCCCGTTCGCCCCTCTGGCACCGTAAATCGCCGTAGCAGAAGCATCTTTCAAAACCTCCATACTCTCAATATCGTTGGGGTTCACCAATCCAAAATCCTCCATAACCACCCCATCTACCACATACAGAGGAGTAGAGGAAGAATTAATAGTAGACAATCCACGTATCACTACACGACTCTGATAAGCTCCGGGCTGACCGGAATTGGAGTAAATATTCACCCCGGAAACCTTACCCCTCAAATTATCCAATGCACTAAATTGCTGATTCTTAACCAGGTCCTCTCCTTTAGCAACAGAAATAGATCCGGTTACATCCGATTTCCGCATCGTACCATATCCGACAACCACAACTTCATCCAGAGCCTGGGCATCCTCCTGAAGCGTTACGTTTATGGTTGTTCTCCCGTCCACCGGAACTTCGTTATTCTTATAACCGATGTAACTAAAAACTATTACGGCATCTTCGGGAACATCACTCAACGTATAGTTCCCGTCAAAATCGGTTTGGGTCCCGTTAGTCGTACCCTTTACCACAATGTTTGCCCCGGGTAACGGCCCGCTGGCATCCGACACGGTCCCGGAGACCGTAATCTGGGCCTGTACTGCTCCTACAGCACAAAACAATGCTGTAAAGAGTGCAAGCTTTTTCATTAAAATTGTCTTCATGAATGCTGATTTAGTTTAGAATTAAGTTTTTTGGCTACCCCCGTTTTTGGCATATTTTGGATAAATACGCTAAAACGTTTTAGCGATCTGATAAAAATTTTAGTGCCTTTTCAGTACCACTTTGCAGTACCCGACACTAAAGCAAAAAATTAACATTTTATTAGCACGGTGCTATTTTACGAAAAAAAATCTATCTCGCAAAAAAAGACTTGTTTATTTATGAGGTCTGTAAAATTTAAATGTTAAATCCACGGTTTTCGTTTTTGTGTATTTACCGAAGCCTAAGTAAAACCAACTGCTTTAACAGAATAACGCAATCCTCTTGTAGGTAAAAACTACATGGTGCTCATGTTCCGTCTATGGGAAACGCCAAAGAAAAAGTCGGCCGCAGGTTTTCACCCGCGACGGACTTTCACACAACAATCTAAAACATGAAAAAATTTAGTTAAAAGGACACGCAGTCACTACTATATTATTTACACCTCATAGTCTGTCTAAATATTATGGTAACAGGTTTTCCGTGCAAGTATCAGCTCATGTTGTTAGCAACATTCAATAGCCCGGATTTTGCTTCAAATTAGGATTAGAATTTAACTGTCTAAATGGAATAGGATAAAGTTCCGTATGATTATCGGAATCCGGAGTTTTATCCCACCAAGTTCCGGTGGTGAATTTTCCAAATCTGATCAGGTCAGTTCTTCTCTTTCCCTCAAAAATAAATTCTCTTCCCCTTTCGGCTAGCAACTCATCCATAGTCAGAGTGGCCGTATTGTACTTTTCACTAGTCCAATGGTCTTCAGAAAATGCCCGTTGCTTACTTTCATTTATTAATTCTACAGCTTCCGCTGTGGCTGTTCCACCATTCTTCCTCATTAAAGCTTCTGCCTTATTGAAATACATTTCGGTAAGACGATAAATGACAAAGTCGTTATTAAGGTAATTTTCATCAGATTGTCTACCGGATCTGTATTTATGAAAACGGGCTCCGCTGTTTTCTTCTCCATCGGTCATACTTCCCTCTCCTGTTTGTCCTTGACTGTTCTTTCTAATATTATTTACATAGACAAAGGGCTCTCCATTATATTCTTCGGAACCTAAAATAGGTATATCCGTACCATAGCGGTACTGAGGACCAAATAAAAACCATTCCTGCTTTCTCAAATCATTCTCCTCATAGGCATCATAAGCTGTCGGAATTACCACAAAAGCGTTATTCCCGGAATAATTTACATCCAGAGCCGGGGACATATTTGAGAATCCCATATAGAAGCCAGCCCAACTATATCCAAAAGCCTGCCTGTCAAATGGAAATTGAAATATATTTTCCGGAGATTCTTCATTGACATTGTTAAATGGCCCGAGAATATCCGGATCCAATTGCATAGTTCCCGCTAAACCACCCGCTTCTCCGTTTATCAGTTTATCAGAATACTTTATACAATCATCCCAACGCTCCTCCCCTGACCATACTTCCGCGTTGAGATAAAGCTCAGACAGCATAGCATAACCGGAAGCTTTGGTTACCCTTCCAAGAAGTTCAGGGGATAGTGGTTGTAATTGTTCTACATTTTCAAGTATTTCGCGTTCTATAAACTCAAATACTTCCTTTCTGCTTTTAGTTTCCGGGTCCCTGGGTACATCCTCAATTATTCCTCCGGGTATATTTGTTATAATAGGCACATTTCCCCACATATCCATAATTTTCATATAATGATATGCTCTTAACACCTTGGATTCTGCTAATATGGAAGCCAATTTCTCATCCGAAATTCCGACATCTTCACCATTTAATTGCGAAATATCCTCAATTGCAGAATTTATAAACCCAATTCCGGTCCACATCAGCTTCCAGGCATTTTCAAGCCTTCCTTCCTGAGATGTCCAGGTATGGTAATGTTGTCTTATATGATCTCCGTTGTCATACCCATGCCGTCCTTTTTGTGGCCAAGCCGTTTGGTCCGCGGACAACTCATTATGATAATAATATCCGCTTTGGCCGGTGAAAGCAAGCCATGCCTGCATATGAGTAAAGGGGCGTAAAGTTGCCTGTATCACTTCCAACTCGTTGTTGTAAAAGTTATCTTTGGTGAGTTCGCTATAGGTCGTTTCATCAAGATCAGTACAACCTACAACAAACAACGACAATAGTATATATTTGATACGTTTCATAATTCGCGTTTAAAATTTCACATTTATACCTGCAGTAACTGTTGTTGTCCTTGGGTAGAAGTTTCTATCATCTACACCAGGGTAAAGACCTGTATCCTGAACTTCCGGATCTCTTCCGCTGTACCCTGTAAAAGTTAATAAATTCCTGGCGCTCAGATACAGTCTCAACATACTAAAAGGACTATTTTCTCCTGTATTAAAATTATAACCCAGAGTAACATTATCAAGCTTTACAAAATCTCCGCTTTCCAAATAATAGTCCGAATATTGAGGAGCTTCGGTAACAGGACTATTAAGAGCTGAAGTAAGAACATTTCCTCCAACGTTAGGATTGGCATAAAACAGATTAACCGTATTGAGAATGTCATAATCAAATTTCCCCCTGAAATATAATGTCAAATCAAACCTCCTGTATTTGAAAGTATTGGTTAATGACATATAATATTTAGGTAATCCATTACCTATCACCTCATTATCTTCTCTAGGAGCAATTTCATCTGTTTTTGCTTTGCTTCCATCTGCCTTATAAAAAAGCCATTCCCCATCTTCTGTAAATCCTGCGAACCTTTTCCCCCAGAAATCTCCAATCGTACTCCCTTCTGTCAAAAATACTGCATCTCCAAGAGCCCCGGGATTACCAATATCTCCTCCCGTTATCTCGCTGGCAATAAAAGTATCATTCGATAGTTTTATCAGTTTTGAAGTTTGATAACTCCCCGTAGCATCTATACTCCATGTAAATTTGTCCGTGTTTACAGGTACAGAATGCAATACGAGTTCAAACCCGTGATTCCCTATTGTCCCGACATTGGTAAAAATCGAGGATTGAACATACGGTGGCTGGGGAACGGTATAACTTAACAGAAGGTCTTCTGTTTTCCTGTCATAATAATCTATTGACCCTGTAATTATATTATTAAAAAGCCCGAAATCTGCCCCGATATTCAATTCCTTTTTTTTCTCCCAACGTAGATCGGGATTGGGGTTCTTATTGGCCCCGTAAGTCTGATAATATGTATATTCTCCATTGCTATATATAGGATATTTCCCCCCTGTCCCCAGAGTCACTAAGGATTGATAATTATCAATCCCCTGGTTTCCGGTAATCCCGTATCCTATTCTCAACTTAAGACTTGAAATAGTCTCAGACGCTTTCATAAATTTTTCATCGGATATCAACCATCCCGCAGAAACCGCAGGGAAATTCCCCCATTTGTGATTTCTTCCGAATTTAGAAGACCCCTCATGTCTTATAGAAGCCTGGAAGAAGTACCTGTCTTTATAGCCATAATTAATCCTTGAGAAAAAGGCTATCAACGTATTATCTTCTTTAAAACTGCTCAACTCCGGGTTAGGTAGATTATCATCGTTGATGGCATTCCCCGCACCAAAGTTCCAATCTTCAAAAGAATCAGTAGTAAATCCTCCACTCTTCATTCCAAACTCTTCCTTGGTCGAATACTGATAACTATATCCTCCCAAAAAATCTACAGAATGATCTCCTAATTCCGTTGTATAATTCAAAGTAGGTTCAACAGTTTTGGTATACTCAAGAAGATTTGATTTTTCTCCGTATCCTGTTCCGTTCCATCGCGAACCATCATTATACTGAGCCCAATCCCGCTTGTTCTATAATATCTATCATTCCATGTATTTCTTTGGTAAGCCACAAATGTGGATAGCCGGAAACCCTCAAAAAACTCATAGGACACTTTAGCATTCCGGCAAATGTTTGTTGCTGACGTTCGTTGAGCCTATTGGCAAATTCCGAAAAAGGATTGTATCCGTTATTCGGTTGATAAAATCCGTATTTCCCCTGATTGACAAGCATACCCGATTCAGTCTCATTATAGGGGGCATAAATAGGGGCTGTAGGATTCCAATCGGGAAGAATCCCATATTGACCTCCGGCAGATAGATTTGTTTCACCCGACTGGCCTCCGCCTAATCGATTTGCTTTATTAAAATTAGTGGTCACACTTCCCTGAAAGTTCAACTTGTTATCGAATGCAGATTGGTTAAAACTAATCCTGTATCCGAATTCTTCCCTCTCATTCTCCAGAGCAATGCCCTCTAATTGTCGATAATAGACACTAACCCGGTAATTGCCATTTTCACCTCCTCCGGAAGCTGCAAAATTATGGTACTGGCTAAGGTTAGAGTCATTGGTGAGGGCATCAAAAATATCGGTTGAATATCCCAGATCATTACCGCTAATTGTCCCGTCAGCAAGGGCATCCCTGTATTGATCTGCAGATAGGAACTTAGGTTTCTTATTAACAAAATCCCTTGAAACATATGTAGAATAATCAAAGGAAGTTTTCCCGCTTTTTCCTTGCTTGGTAGTTATCAGAATTACCCCGTTATTACCCCTGGTACCATATATTGCCGCAGCCGCACCATCTTTTAGCACATCGAATGATTCTATATCATTTTGTTGCAACAAATCCAGATTCCCTCCGGGTATTCCGTCAATAACTATTAACGGAGAAGTATCTCCGTTAATGGAACCTGCACCACGAATCTGGACTGAAGTTCCTCCATTTGGATCATTACCTCCGGCCCGGGTAATCTGCAAACCTGCTACTTTTCCCTGCACAAGATCCAGAGCATTAGTCGCAACTCCCTGGTTAAAATCAGCAGACTGCACCTTGGCAACAGAGGTTGTTACAGACCTTCTTTTCTGTGTTCCGTACCCTACAAGAACAACTTCTTCAAGAGCCTCCGCACCTTCTTCCAATACGACATTAATTGTAGTTTTTCCAGCCACTGTTACTTCACGGTCTGTATAGCCTATGTAACTAAAAACCAATACAGCGTCTTCATCCACACCATTTAAGGTATAATTCCCATCAAAATCTGTCTGGGTACCATTGGTAGTGCCTTTTACCAGTATGTTCGCACCCGGTAATGGTCCGGTGGCATCCGAAACAGTCCCGGAGACCGTAACCTGGGCCTGTGCTATCACTATGCCACTAAAAAGCACTAAAAAGAGCATAAGCTTCTTTCCATAATTTGTTTTCATAAATGTATAGTTTAGAATTTGATTTACAACATTTTTCACAATCTGATTGATTAAATGCTAAAACGTTTTAGCATGTAGTTTAATAAAAACACATACACAAGCCGATAGCAATACATGTATTAAAAGCTATTTTGTAAAGACATACTTCGGATAAAAATGGTAATAAACCGGCTGCCAACTAGTAGCACTTTATTCTCAAAAAAAGTTTTATAGGCAATTGATGTCATTGCCCACCTCTCTTGAACTTGTATAGAATCGCATTAATAATCTCAGGCAAGTACGGCAGGTGCAATCCCGGGTATGCAAGGAACTATCTCCAACTCCATTATATTTGTCAATTACAACGCACACAAAAAGGTTGGCTAAGCTAATTGTATGTTTACAACAAAAACATCTTCACCCCCTCTTAGGGTTAAAAAAGTTTAAACGAGTCCTATCGTAAAAGCGGCCGAAAATTTGATTACGACAGACTTTCAACAAATCATCTAAAAAACATGTCTAAATTTCGAAATCTACAGGAAAAGGACGCTATACTTCGTAATTCTCCAATCCATTATTTCCCCCTGTCTTCGGGCTTAATACTCTGTTGCAGCATTTTCTCATCGTATGCCATTCCGTGTTTATCCAATACATCCTGCGGAACCCCATCCAAACATTGGGAGTATTCCGACATACCCCAGGTCTTTAATACCGAGCTGACTGGTATAAAAGCCGGTAGCTACAAGATTCCGGATCCTTGAAAAGAACACTGCCCCTGCTTGAGTTCAGGGGAGACTTCTTCGGGATAGGCGATATCTTTTACGATAGCTTCCCGCTCTCCGTCCGAACAGGAAATAAATTTCTTATCGTACCGCAAGGCACTTTCCCGGTCGAGCCACATCAGTCCTCCACGAAGCGGAATCTGATGCTGTGGAATATCCTTTACTATAAACTCTATAAAATCGGGAACCCCGGCTTCTGTGGCAGAACCGGAAGTATCGTCTTCAGGAATGATAATATCGGCGCAAGAACAGCTATGGTAGCCATCTCGTGTTCGGTAAAAAATGTTTTACTTTTCAGCTCCGTATCATGCGCAGCTTCTTCGGGCGTACGTCCGTACCCTCACCGTCATGTTTAGGCTCAGCACCTACAACTTCTTTTTTATCCTCAGCAGGGACACAGCCATGTAACATCAACCGGATGCCACACCACCTATAACAAGGGTTTTTATCGTCTCTCTTCTGTCCATTTCTTCGTTATATTATAAAGGAGCAGATATGTTTACCAAAGGATTATTGCACTGCAAAATCCGATACTTATCTTCTCCTGGTCAGCTTTTTAAATATTCATTTTCTTCATCTCTTCTTTGAGGTAATCCGATGCCCTCCAGGCCAGAGCCAGGATGGTCCAGGTCGGATTTTTATCGGCCTGAGATACAAAAGGTCCGCCATCTACCACAAACAGGTTAGGAACATCATGCGCCTGATTAAACCTGTTCACTACGGAAGTTTTCGGATCATCACCCATACGTGTCGTCCCCACCTCATGGATAATCCTGCCAGGATTTTCCAGGCCGTAATCGGTGTCCGCCCCGGTCGTTGTCCCAGTGCTATTCCTCCCATGGAATGGATGACCTCCTCGAAAGTATCGTGCATGTGTTGCGCCTGCTTACGTTCTTCATCGGACCATTTGTAATTGAATTTTAGTACCGGGATCCCGTATTTATCGACAACATTCGGATCTATTTCGCAGAAATTCTCTTTTCGCGGGATACTTTCACCTCTACCGGCCATACCGAATGTAGCTCCGTAAAATCGCCGGATATCATTTTAAAATCCAGCCCGTAACCCCGGCCTTTTTTTTTTTCTCCGTCTTCCGGGAAGCTGCCCGTTGATATTCTCCATGTTAAAACCAAACCCATAGGCCGGCATGCCCATACCTCCCCAGTACTCGATATGATACCCCGCGAGAACCCGAGATTTTTACTATCGTTGAGCCACCACGGGGTGTACAGGTGCATTCCACCTACTCCGTCTTCGTTATAACGCTTTCTGTCCAGCAGATCCGGGATCAATCCCATCCGGGATGCCCCGGTAGAGTCATGGAGGTATTTCCCGACGACATCGCTTGAGTTGGCCAGTCCGTTCGGATGAGCTTCCGATTTGGAATTGAGCAGTATCCGGGCAGAACTACAGGCACTGGCAGCCATAATTACAACCCTGGCTTTAACTGTATACTCCTGAAGATCTTCCTTGTTTACGTACGACACTCCGGTCGCCTTTCCCTCCTCATCAGTAAGCACCTTACGCACCATGGCATTGACATAGAGGTCTACATTGCCAGTTTCCATGGCCGGGTTTACCAATACGGAAGACGATGAAAAATCACCATATACACTACAGGAACGGGAACATTGGCTACAGAAAAAACAAGCTCCTCTTTTGTTATTTACCCTTTTGGTAAGAATGGACAGCCGGGACGGAATCATAGGTACACCTATTTTTTCCGCTCCCTTTTTGATGTACAATTCATGCAACCTGGGCTTCGGAGGCGGAAGAAAATAACCATCGGGTTCATTAGGAATATTTTCTTTGGTGCCAAATACCCCGATCATTTTATCGACCTTGTCATAGTACGGTTGTACATCTTCGTACCCTATCGGCCAGTTATCTCCCTTTCCGTCAAAATCTTTTCTTTTGAAATCGAGTGGCCCGAAACGCAGGGATATACGTCCCCAGTGATTGGTACGCCCCCCAAGCATTCTGGAAACGGAACCAATCGAACTCCGTCCCATCTTCCTTGGTATAAGGCTCTCCATCGATCTCCCAACCTCCGTAGGCCATATCAAAATCACCAAAAGGCCGGGAAGTTCCTGCCCCACGCCTTGGCGATTCCCACGGCCAGCGAAGTTGTGTACGCTGTTCGGGATTGGCCGGATCGAAATGCGGTCCGGCTTCCATAAGCGCTATTTTAAATCCGGCTTCGAAAGGACATGTGCTGCCATACCCCCTCCGGCACCGGAGCCTACAATACAAATATCATAGGTCTTGGTTTGTTCTTTGATCTGAAACGACATTCTTTATTTTTACGGGTCTTCAATTAAATCAATTTATAAAGTTTCCTGAAGGTCAAGTGGTCAACGTAACGGATCGCTTTTTACACCTTCATCGGTAATTTTACGGGACGGATAAGACCACCCTCATCAAAATACATTTCTTCGATACAGGTTTCCCTCGAGTTCCGGTCCGTCTCCCCCAAAGGTCTGCGGTGATACACAATATACCAGCGGTCTTTTCCGGAACTTTAATTACGGAGTGGTGTCCGGCACCCGTAGCAATATCCATATCCTGCTGAAGAATTTTACCGATACGCTTAAAAGGCCCCATAGGAGAGTCGGCTATAGCATAGGCCACACTGTAATCCGGACCGGTCCAGCCACCTTCGGACCACATAAAATAATATTTACCGTCGCGTATAAACATAAAAGGACCTTCTACATAATTCTCGGGGGTGACCTCTCGGAACGTCTCTCCGTTATCAAAGGGAATAAAACCGGTAAAATCTTCGTTCAGCTTTGCAATATTGCAGTGTTTCCATCCCCCGTAAATAAGGTAGTGCGTACCGTCGGCATCCCGGAAAACAAACTGGTCTATAGGTTGCGCGCCATTGTAGAACTTATCGATAAGCGGCTTGCCAAGGTGATCCCGGAAAGGTCCCTCCGGCCGATCGGCAACGGCAACACCTATACCGCCGTACTCCTCATTACTCTGAATATCATTGGCTCCGAAAAAAAGGAAGTATTTTCCGCCATTCTCTATGATGGAAGGGGCCCAAACTGCTCTTTTAGCCCATTTCACATTTGCAGTATCCAATACTTTTTCGTGCTTGGTCCAGTGCACCAGGTCAGGTGAAGAAAAGGCATCAAAAAAGACCTGCTTTTCATAAGGAGCGGAGTATGTAGGATAAATCCAGTATTGATCCCCGAAAATAATCCCCTCCGGATCGGCATACCACCCTTCAAAAACAGGATTGTTATTTTTATCTGATTGTTGTGCGTACCCAGAAACTAAGGTCGCAAGAAGAATTCCCGAAAGTAAGATATGTTTCAAAACTGGTTCTGTATTTGGTTTACACTTCTATACCCGATAAAACGCTGTAATCTGCCAGTCTGAAATTCTCACAGATGTCGACCTCCTGATATCAAAAATGCTAAAACGTTTTAGCATGATTACGAAAAACCCAGTAAATCCGGGGGTTTTCCATGTTTTTTATCAGTGCTTTTCCGCAGATCATAACAGAAAACTGAGTATTTATCGCGCTATTTTACGAAAAAAAATCTATACTGCAAAGTAGCTCTATTTTTTTTACATAAAAACCAATAAAACACAACAGGAAATGAAAATATATAAAAACGGCATTTTCACGAAAATCGCAACCACTGATCGGGTATGAAGAACACGCTTACCCTACGCTACTATTTCTGCTTTCCGGCAGATGATCCGCGGACCACGAGACGTGCGGACAATTCGATTTCCTTTCCCCGGATTTCTCGGGGCCGTCCTTCTGAACCAACTGCTCCAGTATACTATCTACAAGACAGGTCGATATTTCTTCCATGGGCTGTGTTACCGTGGTAATTGCAGGAGTATACATCCGGAAGACCTCACTATCGTCGAACGCAACAACCCCAATATCACCGGGAATAGACAGTCCTTTTTGCCTTATGCTTTCAGGCCGCTGACCCCAAGATAATTCGAAGAAAAAAAACAGGCTGTCAATATCCTCATTCTCCGAGAGAAAACCAACAATCGCATGTTCTATCTGCTGTTCGGAACACCCGTAGGGTATCCGTAAAACATATTCGGGCAGGTCGTGCACCTCCATAGCGCGCGCATACCCACTGTATCTCCCCGACATCTGGGTTTGCCGGGAATCGAGCGTCACAAAACCAATACGCTGATACCCTTGCCCAACAAGGTGTTGTATAGCATTATATGTACTGTCTTCATTATCTATAACCACATATCCCGTAGAAAGTCCGGTAAAATAGCGGTCGAAAAGCATCACGGGAATTCCGTTATTCACAAGCCCTTCCACCTCCTTTTCTATCCCTTCGGTTGGCGTGATAATATAAGCATCTACTCTGCGGTCTCTGAACGTCCGGATCAACTCCCTGGTCTTTTCCGCATTGTTCTCCGTACTGCAATACACGATCTTGTACCCGCTGTTGTTGGCTCCGTCTTCTATAAGGCGTGCTATACCGGAAAAGAAGGGATTTGAAATATCCTCTGCCATAAAAGCTATGATCTTGGATTTTCCATTTCTCAAACTTCTCGCAAAATGATTAGGCCGGTAGTCCACTTCCTTGACAAACTTCAGGACGCGGTCAATAACCTCCTGACTTATTCTGTTTTCCCGCGCTTTACCATTGAGTACCAGCGAAACCGTGGTTATCGACAATTGAAGTTTATCGGCTATATCGCGGATGGTTTGTTTGTTTTTCATTACTTTTATTTATCAGCTGCTGAAAAGAGTAGACACTTTCTTACCGGCATATTTTTTTAACAAGAGTGCCACAAATATATTAAAAACAACAAACAGACCTTGGTTCCGGTACAGAAAGGAGACTACATATTCAGGTAGAAGTCGCGGGTAAGCTCTATATAACGATCGGTATACCGGTGTCTTTCTTTTTCGATAACCAGCTCATCAGATTTCAGGTCCTGCGCTCCAAAGGCGAATGAAAGGAGCGACCTCTTCATGTCGTTCTTTTTCTCTTCGGTTCCTGCAACCCTTGTCATCCTGTAGGGATACAGCCTGCGGGCTGCAGCCATCTCCCTAAACTCCAATTCTTCTTTGAATGGCAATATTACATGGAAACTACCTGTTTCCGAAAGCAGAACAGCGACAGCATCCAGCAAATCCGTAAAAGACAGTGCCTGAGTTGCTCTTGCCAGGTCGCGTTGCTTATTGCCCGAAGAAACATTTTCGGTATAAAAAGGCGGATTGGAAACGATGAGATCATACGAATCCTCGATTTCCTCGGCAAATTCCTGCAAGGAAGCATGGTAACAGAACAAACGGTCGTTCCACGGGGAGTTTTCGAAATTTTCCACACATTGCCCATGAGCCGGTCCATCGATCTCCAGCGCATCGATCAGTTCGGCGTTACTGCGCTGCGCGAGCATCAGGGCAATCAGTCCGGTCCCTGCACCGATATCGAGCACGGAAAACGGATTCCCCGAAATATCGGCCCATGCACCAAGAAGCACACCATCCGTCCCCACTTTCATAGCACATTGATCCTGAGCTATGGTAAATTCTTTAAAACGAAATGGCTTGTCGGACATATTTAATTATTCTGAATATCAAATCGCCCGGGATCACCGGGTCTCGGAAAAAATACCGGGTACGGGTATTTACAAATACAGATCGATAAGTCCCGCAGGAGTTCGTACCAGAATCGTTTTCGTATCACGGTCTACTTTTTCGATAAACTCATCATTCATGGGGATAAGAACTTCTTTTCCTTCCCGGTCTATCTGAAAAAGAGCCTGCGCCGTAGTATCGTTGACACCTTTTACCACGCCTACTACTCCGAAATCGACATCCTTAACGGTGAACCCACTATTTCGTGAAAGTAAAATTTATTCCCCGAGAGCCTGGGCAATGCCGTAAGCGGCAGGTATAATTCGGCCTTCATCAGTGCATCGGCTTCTTCTTCCGTAGACACATCTTCAAGACGCAGCCTGAGAAGGTCTGATTTATGCAGGGACGATTCTTCAATAAAAAAAGGAACCAGGTCATGGCCTATGGCTATGAACACTGATTCCAGATTTTCGTACAAATCGGGTTCATCGGTATCAAGTTTCACCAATACCTCCCCCTTAAAGCTGTATTTTTTAACAATTTTTCCGAGATAGAAGCAATCTTCTTTCTTCATCCCTTATAAATTAACTACTCTGCAGCTTCTTTGTTTTCTTCAGCAGACTCTTCTCCAGCTTCCGCTGCAGCTTCAACTTCTGCTTCGGGAGCAGCCTCTTCAGCTACTTCCTCTTCGGCAGTCTCTGTTTGAGCAGCTTCTGCCTTACGCTTTTCGCTGATTTCTTTTTCTGCCTCTAAAGCTTTTGCTTTAGCTTCTTCTTTGGCTTTTGCAAGACCTTCGCTTTTCTCAGAAACCTTACGGTTTTCTCTTCCAGCCAGGCTTCGAACTTAGCCTCTGCCTGCTCTTGTGTCAAAGCTCCTTTAGTAACTCCTCCGAGTAAGTGCTTCTTAAGCAACACCCCTTTATAAGAAAGTATTCTCTTTGCAGTTTCTGAAGGCTGAGCTCCGTTTTGTAACCATTTTACAGAACCGTCCACATCGAGTTCTATCTGAGCAGGGTTAGTATTGGGATTGTAAGTTCCGAGTTTTTCCAGGAATTTACCATCTCTTTTTGCGCGGGAGTCCGCAGCTACGATCCAATAAAAAGGCTTGCCTTTTCTACCGTGTCTTTGCAATCTGATTCTTACAGGCATAATACATTAATTATATGGGGTTCCCGACCCGGTTATTAATAAATAATCTCCTTCCGAAAAGGAGGGTGCAAATATAATTATTTTTTGACGTTATACATCTTTATAATTTATTTTCTTTTAGCATCTTAATCGATATTCTTCCGAAAAAATATAATTTTGAACACTCCGCTGCCGGGATCAATAAAAACGAGACACTTGAAAACAATAAAAATACTACACTTAGACAGTAATCACCCCATTCTTTGGGAGCAACTGCAAGCATCAGGTTTTGAAAACCATGAAGATTACACATCTTCCAGGACACAGATCGAAGAAAAAATAGACGAATACCAGGGAATTGTTATCCGAAGCCGTTTTAAAATAGACCGGGACTTTCTCGACAAGGCCCATCAGCTGCAATTTATAGCCCGTGTAGGGGCAGGACTGGAGAATATCGACTGCGATTACGCACAGCGCAAAGGCATTCACCTGATAGCTGCTCCCGAAGGTAACCGGAATGCAGTAGGCGAACATGCACTGGGCATGCTGCTGTCTCTCTTTAACAATCTCAATAAAGCCGATCGCGAGATCAGGGAGGGCCAATGGCTTAGAGAGGCTAACAGGGGGCATGAACTCGATGGTAAAACAGTGGGCATTATAGGGTATGGCAATATGGGAAAGGCTTTTGCCCGAAAACTTCGCGGGTTCGACTGCAGAGTTCTCTGTTACGACATAGCCCCGGGTGTAGGCGACGAAAATGCAGCACAGGTATCTATCGACGAATTCCGGCGCGAAGCCGATGTCGTAAGCCTGCATACACCTTTCACCGAACTTACGGAAAATATGATAAACCTCGATTTTATCAACAGTTTTACAAAACCTTTCTGGTTTATCAATACGGCAAGAGGAAAGAGTGTCGTCACCAAAGACCTGGTAAAGGCCTTACAGGATAAAAAAATAACCGGGGCGCACTGGATGTTCTGGAGTATGAGAAAACTTCTTTCGAATCGCTCTTTTCCGAGGACCGTATTCCGAGGCTTTCCGGTACCTTCTGGAATCGGACAACGTGCTGTTATCACCCCATGTTGCAGGCTGGACTTTTGAAAGTCATTTAAAACTCGCACAAACCATAGCAGACAAGATCAGATCCTATTACAGCCTCTGACCCGGTAAGCAAAATTGCGCGGGATAAAAAAATGGTCATTACCGATTTTTTTTATATTTTAACTTATTCAAAACCGAAATAATTTCAATCATGAACGAAGAAAACAAACACGAAAGAGCTTTTCGGACAAAGCCAGGGAAATGGGCGAAGAAGCTAAAAAAGCGGCCAGGGACTTAGGTGAAGAAGCCAGAGAAAGTGCCGATGCATTCAACGACGGTATCAACCAGACTGTTCACAGCCAGGAAAACAAAAAAGTTCTCGCAGGTGTATTAGCTATCGTTGTCGGATCTTTTGGTGTTCACAAGTTCATCCTCGGGTACAACAAAGAAGGGATTATTCAGATCCTGTTGTCCTTCCTTTGTGGCATCGGTGGTATTATAGGCCTGATCGAAGGAATTATCTACCTGACCAAGTCCGACGAAGAGTTCTACAACACTTACCAGGTAGGCAAGAAACCCTGGTTCTGAAATCTTCCCGGTATCCCGATCCCGATTGGGATACCCGACATCCCCGGACATGCTCTCGTTTTTGAACAAAACTCAAAAGGGCGAAAACCCTGTAAACCATATTTCAGGAGCAGCCGGATTCTCCGGCTGCTTCTTTTTTTTATTACACTTCTTTAAGGCGCTTAAAAAACGATTCCCGTTTTCCGGTTTACACAAAGCCATTATCTTTGTCCGAAACCCTCGTATCTGTTAAAAAATGCTTGACGTTAAAAATATTTCATTCCGGTTCACAGAAAAACCGGTACTGGACACTCTGAGTTTCAGCGCCGAACCCGGACAAATCGTGTCGGTCATCGGGGAAAGCGGCTCCGGAAAAAGCACCCTACTCAAAGCTATTTACGGGCTTTACGACATGGATCAGGGAGAAATCTACTGGAAAGACAAGCAGATACTCGGCCCCGCGTATAACCTTGTCCCGGGAGAATCCTACATGAAATACCTGGCCCAGGATTTCGATCTTATGCCTTATGTCTCTGTCCGGGATAATATCGGCAAGTTCCTGTCCAACTTCTACAAAAAAGAAAAGTCGGAGCGAATAGACGAACTTCTCGACATGGTAGAATTACAGGACTATGCCGACGAAAAGCCCGGCAACCTGAGCGGAGGACAGCAACAACGTGTGGCCCTGGCCAGGGCTATGGCCCAAAAACCGGAAATACTGCTATTAGACGAACCTTTCAGTCATATCGACAGTTTCCGGACCAATAAACTCCGCAGAGACCTTTTTGCTTTTCTTCGCAAAAAGCAGATTACCTGTATCATTGCCACGCACGACAGTGTGGATGCTTTATCGCATGCCGACAAGACACTGGTGATGAAAGCGGGAAAAATTATCCGGGAAGATCAGCCCGAAAGGCTCTACAACAATCCGGAAAGCAGATACACCGCATCGCTTTTCGGAGAAGTTAACGAAATTCCGATCCGGGCACTCGTACCGGAGGCGGGTTATCCCGAAAATCAAAGAGTACTGGTGTACACGCATGAGTTACACCTCACGAAAAAATCCGGCTTCCGCGCGCGTATCAAGGAATGTTATTTTGAGGGAAATCATTACCTTATAAGAGCCCTTTACCGCGGAGAGCCCTTTTCTTCGAACACCATTCCCCCGTTCCCGAGGAGACAACCGTATCGCTTGCCATCGATGAAAAGGTCGTTAAAGAAAGAATAAAAAACCGGAAGTAAAACCTTCAATACATTCATTAACTTATATTTGCGGCAAAAAACAACTACAGCTAAGCCGTATTGGCTAATTTTGTGTTATGAAAAAAATTCTGTCCTATCCGCTTTCGGCATTATACTATGTATGTTTCGGGCTATGCCTTGTGATATTTCATGGGATTCAGTGGATATGCCTTAACCTTTTCGGTTATAGTGCTCATAAGAAAAGTGTTTCCATTCTCAACTTTTTTCTCGTTCGTTGCACCAATATTCTGGGCACAACATACGAGTTCGAGAACCGTCATCTCATACCAGAGGGTGTTCCGCTTATCATTGTGGCCAACACCAAAGTATGTACGACATTCCCGCCATTATATGGTATCTTCGTAAGTTCCATCCTAAATTCATCAGTAAAAAGGAATTGGGCAGAGGTATTCCGAGTGTATCTTTCAACCTGCGTCATGGAGGTTCTGTTCTTATCGACCGGAAAGATCCCAAACAGGCTTTACCGGCCATAAAGCAGATGGCGGAATACATCGAAGAACACAACCGTTCCGCTGTTATTTTCCCGGAAGGCACCAGGAGCAAGGACGGGAATCCGAAGCGTTTTGCAGAGAACGGATTGAAAATTCTCTGTAAGTATGCAACATCTGCCTATATTGTACCCTTAAGTATAAATAATTCGTGGAAAATTGTTAAAAATGGTAATTTTCCATTAACTTTGTGTAACCGGGTAACCTTCACAGTACAACAACCTTTTGCCATCCGAAATGTTCCTTTTAACGAAATAATAGAGAGAACGGAAAACGCAGTAAAACAAGGAATAATCATATAAATTTATTTATGTCTATAAAAAACGTGCGGCTGGAAGTTATGCAGCTTCTGGAAAAAGATATCGATACTTTTGTGGATAAATATTTAATCCCTGTGGACACCATTTGGCAACCCAGTGACTTTTTGCCGGATTCGGAAATGAAAATTTTCTCGAAGACGTCAGGGAACTGAGAGAACTGGCCAAGGAAATGCCCTATGATTTCTGGGTAGTACTTGTCGGAGACACGATTACAGAAGAAGCACTCCCCACCTATGAGTCATGGCTCATGGATGTGGAAGGCATAGACCAGGTGGAAAGAAACGGATGGTCCAAGTGGGTACGACACTGGACCGGAGAAGAAAACCGCCATGGTGACGTTCTCAACAAATACCTGTACCTTTCCGGACGGGTAAACATGAAAGAAGTAGAGCGTACCACACACCACCTTATCAATGACGGATTTGACATCGGTACGGATACCGACCCGTATAAGAATTTTGTATACACCAGTTTCCAGGAGCTGGCTACCTATGTCTCTCACAACCGTGTTGCCAAACTGGCAAAAAAATACGGTAACATGAGACTCTCCAAAATGTGTAAGATCATTTCCGGGGATGAAATGCGACATCACCAGGCCTACAGCGAATTTGTAAAACGTATATTTGAAGTAGATCCCAGCCAGATGATGCTGGCCTTTCAGTATATGATGAAACAGAAAATCACTATGCCCGCACACTTCCTCAGGGAATCGGGGCAAAAACTCGGTGAGGCATGGGAACAGTTCTCGGATTCGGCACAACGAATCGGAGTATACACTTCTCACGACTATGTAGAGATCATTCAGAAACTTATTGCCAAGTGGCAGATCGACAAGATATCCGATCTTTCGGACGAAGCCGAAAAAGCCAGGGACTACCTGATGAAACTACCCGAAAGAATGCTCCGCATTTCCGAACGTATAAAAATACCGCAGGAGTCGCACATCTTTAAATGGGTAGAACCCGCAACGTCGAGATAAATCAAAAAAAACATATACAAAAATCCTTTCTTCAACACGAAAGGATTTTTTTTACCACTTTATTTTTTATGAAAAACCCGGAAATTATACCTGCTACTATCGCTTTTGTAAAAAGCGAACTGGCTAATGCAGAAGGAGGCCACGACTGGTTTCATATTGAACGTGTATACAACAATGCCTTGCTCATCGCACAACATGAAGACACCGATCTTCTCGTAGTACAGCTCGGCGCCCTTCTACACGATATTGCAGACAGTAAATTTCACAATGGCGATGACACCATAGGCCCCAGGGTTGCCCGGTCTTTCCTGGAAAAACAGGAAATACCCGAAAAAATCATCGATCACGTAGTGAAGATCATAGAGAACATCTCTTTTAAAAGCAGTTACGGTCATTCCGGGTTCAGCTCTCCCGAACTCGATGTAGTACAGGATGCGGACAGGCTCGATGCCATAGGTGCCATAGGCATAGCAAGAACCTTTAATTACGGCGGTTTTAAAAACAGGGCATTGTATCATCCGGATATTCCTCCGCGGACCTATGAGAGCAAGGAAGAATACAAAAAAAGTACGGCACCTACCATCAATCATTTCCACGAGAAGTTATTGCTGCTCAAAGACAAAATGAATACCGGAACCGGAAGAAAGATCGCGCAGCAAAGACATGAGTTTATGGAAATATTCCTCGAACAGTTTTATGCCGAATGGAACGGGAAAAAGTAATTTTCACTATCTTTATATAGCACAGGTATAACGAAATCGAAAAATTCATGAAAAATATAATGTTACCCGTACTTGCAGCCTGCCTTTTGTTTTTATCGTGTAAGGATGAAAAAAAGGCAGATAAGCAAGACAAAAGTCTTCAGGAAGAAATACAAACTTCGAATCCTCCGGAAAGCATGGACCTGTGCTTTCTATCCACAGGAAAAGCTATCCAACTGGAAGACCGGGTTCTACGGGACTCTACCATCCTCACCCTGCATATAGACCAGAAAAAGGTAAGAGGAATATTCAACTGGCTTCCTGCCGAAAAAGACAGGAGGAGCGGCACCCTTGACGGTACCATAAAAAATAATGTGATATCCGGCAAATACACGTTCAGCCAGGAAGGAATGACCGAAACCCAGGATATACGGATTGAAATTACGGACAAGGAGGCAAAAATCATGACCAATCCCGGAAAAGAAGGCTCATTCGTACTCACTGCCGAAAAAACCGATTGCCCGCTCTAAAAAAGCTTCAACTGACCATCTTTAAAACTTTCGTGCAATGAAGTATTGAGGTGGGGATATGACGTATCTGCAAAGTACTTTCTTCCGGCCACCTGAAAAAGACTGTGAATTTGCTGCGCAATCTTACCTTCTCCTGTCATGCGCAGGCCATAACGACTGTCATTGAGATTCCCTCCGTGACAATCCTCTATTTGACGGAGTACTTTTTCTGCCCGGTCGGGCATTGCTTTCCGTATCCATTCGGAAAATATTTCTCCTATAGCTCCATTCAGCCTTACTATGGTATGAGCTATGGAAACAGCTCCATTTTCTGCTGCGGCCCTGGCCAGAGGCAGGATCTCGTGACTGTTGATAGCCGGTATTATCGGCGCGATCATTACGTTTACCGGAATGCCATGCTCCGACAGTATACGCACGGTTTCGAGCCGCTTCTTAATACTTGCCGTACGGGGCTCCAAAACCCTTCTGGTTTCTTCCGATAAGGACGTGACCGACACATTGACCACGACCAGATTATCTTCGGCCAAAGCCTTGAGCACATCCAAATCACGGATAACCATGGCATTTTTGGTTATAATCCCTACAGGGTGCCTGTATTTCAGAAAAACTTTGAGACACTTACGAGTGATCTGAAAGTGCTTCTCCGCAGGCTGATAACAATCCGTATTTCCTGACAAAACTATGGGGTGCGCTTTCCATCTTTTACTCCTGATCTTGTCTTCCAGCAACTGCGGTGCATTCTCTTTTACCAGTATCTGTCGTTCAAAATCGAGCCCTGCACTATACCCCCAGTATTCATGACTATTTCGTGCATAACAATAAATACACCCGTGTTCACATCCCTGATAAGGGTTCATGGAATATCCCATCCCTACATCGGGGCTCTCCACTTTATTGACTATGGTTTTAGGAAAGACTTTGAGATACTGCGTTTTGTCCGGATCGGCCTCTTCGCCTTCAAGACGGCAATATTCGAGGAAGTCATCGCGCATTTCATGCGACATCTCATGGAACCTGTTCTTCACATTGGCCTGCGCTCCCCTTCCTTTGATATAGGATTCCTTTTCCATAATTTAAAGGTACAAAACAGGAATTTCCGAAATTGTTAAAGGAAAAAATGGTTATCAACAACCGGCTCCGGGTACACCGGAAAAAGAAAGCAGAGCCCCTGTAAAACCCGAAAATATGAGAAAAAATAAGATAAAAAAATATTGTAGAACGTACTGTCCCGGCCTGTAATAAGCCAGGACATTGTACATTCTACAATATATAACAGAGGGACTATATACAGATAACTGCAAACAGGGCCCTTTATTGTGTTCAGACTGTTTTTTCCGCTTCGTCCATCCGCATCAGCCACGTACGTATATCGGTTTCGCGTGCGATAATACCGCGAAGCTCCGAGATAGAAACACGCTGCTGTTCCATGGTATCACGATGACGGATAGTTACCGTATCGTCTTCGAGTGTCTGGTGATCAACAGTGATACAGAAAGGCGTTCCCGCGGCATCCTGTCGTCTGTAACGACGCCCCACGGCATCTTTATCATCGTACTGTATCATGAAATCCCACTTGAGATCATCGACGATCTTACGCGCCACTTCGGGCAGCCCGTCTTTTTGAGTAAGGGCAACACTGCAGCCTTGGTCGGTGCCAGTACGGCAGGGATCTTCAATACGGTCCTGGTGCTTCCGTTTTCGAGTTCTTCATCCCGGAGTGCATTAGAGAATACGGCGAGGAACATACGATCAAGCCCTATAGAGGTCTCTACGACATACGGCACGTAACTCTCATTGAGTTCCGGATCGAAATACTGTAATTTTTTACCGGAAAATTTCTCGTGATTACCCAGGTCGAAATCTGTCCGCGAATGAATACCTTCCAGCTCTTTGAACCCGAACGGGAACCTGAATTCTATATCAGTGGCCGCATCTGCATAATGCGCCAGCTTTTCATGATCGTGAAAACGATAATTATCCTGTCCCATTCCGAGGGAAAGATGCCATTTCAGGCGATTCTCCTTCCAGGTTTCGTACCACTTCTTCTGCTCGCCGGGACGAACAAAAAACTGCATTTCCATCTGTTCGAATTCCCGCTGACGGAATATAAACTGCCGTGCCACGATCTCATTACGGAAAGCTTTACCGGTCTGGGCAATTCCGAAAGGGATCTTCATCCTTCCCGTCTTCTGTACATTAAGAAAGTTCACAAATATTCCCTGTGCGGTTTCCGGACGCAGGTATAAATCCATAGCACTGTCGGCAGAAGCCCCGAGCTTGGTTCCGAACATCAGGTTGAACTGCTTGACATCGGTCCAGTTTTTCGATCCTGTCTCCGGATCGGCAATCTCCAGCTCATCGATAAGTGCACGTACATCGGCCAGATCCTCATTTTCCAGGGACTTCCCCAATCTTTTCAGGATGGCATCCGCTCTTTCCTGGTATTCTATAACCCTACCGTTTGTAGCCAGGAACTGTTCTTTATCAAACGAATCGCCGAAACGCTTTTGTGCCTTGGCTACTTCCTTTTCTATTTTAGCCTCGATCTTCGCTACGTAATCCTCGACAAGGACATCGGCACGATATCTTTTCTTGGAATCCTTATTATCGATCAGCGGGTCATTGAATGCATCGACGTGGCCCGAAGCCTTCCAGGTTGTAGGGTGCATAAATATGGCAGCATCGATACCCACGATATTTTCGTGCATCTGTACCATGGCTTTCCACCAGTACTCCCTGATATTTTTTTTGAGTTCGGCTCCGTTCTGCGCATAGTCATATACCGCACTGAGTCCGTCGTATATTTCACTCGAAGGGAATATATAGCCGTATTCCTTTGCGTGAGCAATTACTTTCTTGAAATGTTCATCTTGATTTGCCATAGCGCAAAAATAGAATTTTTAACGGCAATTCGTAAGACATTCTCATCGAAAAAAGAGCGTTTTACCATTATTTTTTGTTACGAAGACCACGGTTACGGACTTCGCCGAAAACCGCTCCGGCTCTTTTCTCTGTTCTGTTTGCGAAGTAATACTTAAATTTGAAAGAATCAAATCTTTAGCAGTGCTACGACCGGCCCGTATTCTGAATGACATTTACGACCTTTTCTTCCCGGTAATGTGTCCGGGATGTGCTACCCGATTGTCGCCGAACGAGCAGGTTATCTGCACGGAATGCAGGCATCGCCTCCCGGAAACCGGGTACCACAGGACCAGGGAGAATCCGGTAGAGAAAATGTTTTACGGCAGAGTAAAGATAGAATCGGGGACGGCTTTTTTACTATTTCATAAAAAAGGAATTACCCAACAGCTGATCCATCACCTCAAATACAAAAAACATGAAAATATAGGTACACTCCTCGGCATGTGGTACGGGCACCTTCTGTCCGAAAGTGGTTTCGGAAACACTATTGATATGGTGATCCCGGTTCCGCTTCACCCCAAAAAACAGCGAAAAAGAGGGTACAACCAGGTATCGGGATTCGCCAGATGCCTTGCCGGGGCGCTACGAGCTGCATATCGCGAGGATATCCTGGTAAAAACCGATGATACCGGCGGACAGACATTCAAAAACAAAATGTCGAGGTGGAAGGAAAGTGAAAGTATCTTTGGCATCAACCCCGACATACAACTCCCGGCTTGTCACATCCTGCTGGTAGATGATGTTATCACTACAGGCGCTACACTGGAACGCTGTACACGTACATTGCAAAAACACAAGAATGTTAAAGTAAGTGTTGCCACGATGGCTATTACCGTATAATTTTTAAAATAATCGTTACTTTGTCAGGCGATAAATACGTTCGTTTACATGAAACAAAAGGTATTCAATACAGGATTGTTCCTATTTATTTTCTTGACACTGCTCAATTGTGCCAAAAGGGGTTCTCCCACCGGAGGAGAGAAAGACACCACCCCCCGAAAATGGTATTAGCTGAGCCGGACACTTCGAGCATTCACTTCAAAGCCAAAAAGATACGTATCTATTTTGACGAATATATCAAACTGAAAGACTTACAGAAGCAGCTCATCGTATCGCCCCCGATGAAAACAACACCCCAGATTACCCCTCAGGGTAGTGCCAGCAAATATATAGATATCAAAATCAGCGATACCCTCCGGGAAAATACCACCTATGTTTTTAACTTCGGGCAGAGTATTGTAGACAATAATGAAGAGAACCCCTACTCTTTTTTCAAATACGTGTTTTCAACCGGAGATTATGTAGACTCCCTGACCGTAGACGGATATATCACGGATGCCATCCAGAAAAAGCCGGATAATTTCGTTTCCGTTATGCTTTATGAAATAGATTCTACCTATACGGACTCTATCGTGTACAAACAGGTTCCTACCTATATTACCAATACACTCGATAGCGCCAATACTTTCCAGATCACCAATATCAAGGCCGGGAAATATATGCTCATCGGGCTGAAAGACAATTCCAGTACCAATACCTATGTACCCAAAACCGATAAAATAGCCTTTTTAAAAGATTTCATAGAAGTCCCTACAGATTCTGTTTACCGATTAAATCTTTTTAAGGATAACTCTTTTTACCGCGCGGCAAGACCTTCACTCGCCGCTAAAAACCGTATTATTTTCGGATATGAAGGTACGGCAGACAGCCTGGATATTACACTGCTGCACCCCTCGCCCCCTGCAGATTTCAGATACAGGATCCTCAAAGACAAGGAAAAGGACACCATGCATTACTGGTTTACCCCCATAGAAGCGGATTCTCTGATCTTTAAAGTCACCAATCCTGTAGCCGTAGTCCGCGATACGTTTACCGTAAAAATAAAAGACCTCTATAAGGATTCACTCTCCTTATCAGCGGAACAGAAGGGAAGCCTATCCTTCAAAAAGCCTTTTTCCATAGGAGCCAACATCCCGCTGAGTGCCATACACAAGGAAAAAATCTCTCTGCTCAATAAAGATTCCTTAGCGGTAAATTTCACTCAGGAAATCGATAAAAAGAAAAACATGGTCCGGCTGGACTGGGAAAAACTGCCCAATGAGAAGTATAGGTTAGTACTGATGCCCGGTGCTATAGAAGACTTTTTCGGTGAGGTCAACGATACCCTGAGTTATAACCTGAGTACGAAAAGCTTTGCCGACTACGGTAACCTCAGAATGATCCTTCACCATGTAGACTCCTTCCCGATAATCATTCAGTTAACCACGGAAAAAGGAGAGGTGAAAGACGAAGTGTTTGCGAAAGAAGCGCAGCCTCATTACGACTTCAATTATCTCGATCCGGGCAAATACCTGCTTCGGGTTATCTACGACCAAAACGGCAACGGCAAATGGGATACAGGCGATTACCTGGAGAAAAGACAACCGGAAAGGGTCAGCCATTACCCGGAAATCCTCGACATCAAGGCCAACTGGGAAATTGAACAGGATTTTACCCTGAAAGATCCCTCTGCTCCCATACCCAAAAAAGCTCCGGCACAAGACAGTATTCCCGGGGCCCCGGAAGAGGAATAATTACCGGAACAAGGTTTGATGGGTTAGATGGACTCCGGAAAGTATAGTAAGCATCAACAAAACAGCCCTTGATTCGTTTATCCAAACCGGATCACAACCTTTTCGGAAGCTATCACGAAACAGATATAATGTCCTAAAGAAGCTCAAAATCATCCCGGTCATCCAGGAAACGCAGTTTCTTTCTATAATGTGTAATTTTCTGTTTATCAAGGGTCACATACACCGTCTCTTCTTTTTCCGAAAAAGCCAATTGCTCCCCAATACCCCGTAAACCGCAGAATGTCCGGGGTACTGATGTCCGTTATGGTCTTCACCTACCCTGTTTACCCCTATACAGTAGCAAAGGTTTTCGACTGCCCTGGCCTGCAAAAGGATATCCCAGGAACTGATACGGGGTAACGGCCAATTGGCTACATACAACAGCATATCGTAATCTTCGGTATTTCTCGACCAGACCGGAAAGCGCAGATCATAACATATCAACGGACATATTTTCCAGCCTTTATACGCAACAATAAGTCTGTCATTTCCAGTATCGTAAACCTCATCTTCCCCGGCGAGGGAAAAGGCGTGCTTTTTATCGTATTGTTCCACAGTTCCTTTGGGATGAACAAAGAGCAGACGGTTATAGAACCTGTCCTGTTCCGTGATGACCACACTACCGGTGATTGCGATATCAAACTCCCGGGCAGTTTCCTTTATCCATCGGAGGGTCTCTCCGTTCATCTCCTCGCTAACTGCTTCCGGAGTCATAGTAAAGCCCGATGTAAACATCTCCGGAAGAATAACCAGGTCCGTATCCGGATCGAGCTGCTTTATTTTCTGCCGCAGCATGTTCCTGTTGGCCTCTCTGTCTTCCCAGAATAGCGAAGTTTGTATCAATGCTGTTTTTAGCATATCCTGCATACCATCGTATTTTTCAGATTCTCTACGAAGTTAGGGATTTTCCATAAGTTTTCCGGAAACTGCCGATTACCGTATTCCAAGCCCTTCTACTTCATCCACTGGATATGTTTCCCACTCATCTTCCCGGAATACGTTAACGGGAACCGATACCTCCGGTTTTCTTCGCAGTGTTTTGTCCATCCCCCAGTTTTCTCCTCCAGGAAGCCCTATTTCATCTATAACCATTCCGTTTTTCATCAACACAACCCGGTCATCTCCGTTAAAGCCCAGTACTCCGCCGTGGGTTTCCGCTATATTTCCCATGAATATCTCAGCTCTCGGATGGGCATACACTAATAAGCCTCCGGGTTCCAGGGTACCGGACAATTCCAATGTGTACCGGGTATAGTCTCCGTCTCCGTTATAATCACGGGCCAGTTGATATCTCCCGAGATCAAGCATTACATCCGTGGCGTTATAGATCTCCAGGTATTTATTATATCCCGAACCTTCCACATATTCGATAATCATCAGATCGGTCCCCCCGAGACAATCCCGGTAAGGCCGGTTGAACTTCACATCATCGGGACTTCGCAAAACCAGGCAATAAGCATCCTCATATCGGGAAACGATACCGAAAATACTTCCGCTCCCGTCATGTACCTGCGTCTCCGCAAAAGAAGCGCTTTCGGGGGTATATACATGCAGAGCATCCGAACAATCGGTTATGATACGCACACCGGAATAAACACCCCCGGGGGTCGCGAAACTGACACTGTCCAACCGGACCAGTCTGCTCTCATAATTTCGGAGATCACCAGAAAGATCAGGGTACGCCGGCTCCGGTTCCTGCTGCGATTCCAGGAATCTGATGTGATCCGGCTGAAGATTTTTGACATGCAACAACCCTTCTTCCTCTTCCAGTACGGCACTGCGTAACAGAATTTCTACCCGGTCTCCCGAATTTAAGGAATGTTCCGCTGTAAAGGCACAAACAATCCCTGCCGTGCTATCCTGAAGCACTAAAAGATGCTCTTCTATATGACCGGATTCCCTGTCCGAAATAACAACGCCTGTTATTTTGATATTCTCCGGGATCTCCGTTTTCCTTCCGTTAAACTTACTTCTCACATAAGCGATGGAAGCGTCGGCCTCTCCGGTATCGCACGAAAAAACAATCCCACCACATCGTTCTCCGCTAAGATCGACATCCGTGGTATCACGAATAATAAGCTGATAGCTGCTGTAATACTTGCTCAGCACCCCGGTAACCCTACCATAACCGACAGGTAGTTCTACCTCATGAAAATCGGCATATCCACTGTTCTTTAACATCACCAGGTCTCCCTCACAACTTTGCAGCCCCCTGTCGGTGCGGCTCTCTCCCGCAATAGCATAGGGCTTGCAGACCTCTTCAGGAACCACTTCCATTCCCTCCAGGGTGACCAGCGTATTGAGCATGTCATCGTTCAGCGCATCTGCACGTACCGAAACAGGAAGCATATCAACCGTATCATCACAAGTAGCAAAAATATGTTCCCAAGCTTTAGTCGCAGGTAGTCTCCCCACGGATCGATTTCCGCCCACGCTGGTGAATATACCCCCGATCTTAAACACTTCATGCGTTTTTCCGAGGAACAATCCTTTCAACCGGACCCTGATCTTTTTTCCTACCGGGTATAACAAATGATAATCGCGTATATCCACATCGATCTGCAATCCTCCCGAAGGATTTTCGGGGGTATCCTGTATATGCAGCGTACCGTAAAAATTTCCGGTACGGTCACTGGAAATCACATAGCCCTCTATAACCATGTCGTCATATATTTCCATTACTTCCCCCTCATACAACGCCTTCAGTTCTGAAAATGTCATGTTGGGTTCCATCCCGTCCTGTCCGCAATTCGCTGCCGGAGCATCATACGTATGGTTTACACAGGCCCATAGCAAAACCATTGCAACAAGGCTAAAAAACCGATATCTTCCCATGTCAGAAACTTATAGCGATATTTATGAAATATGTCCTCCCGAACCCGTACCAGTACCTGGGTCCAAATGAAGGCATCCCTCTGGCCGTATCGGATTGTAACTGGCCGAAATTACCGTTACGGCTCTGTTCGTAACCTCCTGTGCGATACAATACATCAAATACATTATTCACGCTCAGAAAGAGACCTATGTATTTCCCGTTGACTAACCAGGATTTACCTGCAGTAAGGTTCAAAAGATAAAAATCGTCGAGTTTTCCTGTCGCCTCAGCGCTGAGACCGCTTCTTCCGTCGAACCTGCAAAGCGGTCTCCCGTATCGGGGTTTATATAAAAACTATCGGTCCGGATAATCTTGGAAACATCCACATAATTATCCGTCAGGTAATTTGCGGTCATCCCTACCCACCAATAGTCCGGGTCCCGATACTCTATTCCGGCGGAATAAGCCTGCTGAGGGCCTGTCGCCAACCGGTATCCTTTAATCGACGTCTCTCCGAGATCAAGAAAACCATCAGGGTTGATCAAATCCTCCTCTCTTCCGGCCGTATCGAAGTTAATGGCCACATTCGCATTATCGGTATAGGTAAATTTACCGTATGCCCCCACCGCAGAGAGCTTTACTTCCGGAGATACCTGGTAAGTAACTCCCAGCTCTCCACCGGCATGGAGCTTTTGTATGCCGCTTACACTTTCCTGAACAAAATCACTCCCCACACCGGCATCTACATAAAAGAAACTGATATCGGTCGCGTCTTCGAACCGGGTATAATATCCGTTTAACCTCGCGGTGACCCCGGCCAGACGAAGGGTATATCTATATCCGCACTGGTCACGGTCTCAGCGACCAGGTTTTTAACGATCTCCTTATTTTCTCTGGGATTGACAAAAGTGTTTTGCAACAGGGGAGCCCTTTGGATGTATCCTGCGTTGATATGTATGGCATGACGACCGGTAATATGATAGGTGCCGCCCGCTTTCATCCCGTAATCCGTAAAGCTAACCGGGTCACTCTTTCCCAGTGAATTGTCGGGAAAGCGTTCGTTAAGGTAGTGTCCTTCCCGCTGATACCTGGTATATCCGGCATGAACAGCCAGGAAGGCTTCCCATTTTTTACGCACTGTGCGCAGCTGTACAAACCCCTGGCCTTGTCCGGCAAACATCGTATAATCGTAACCAAACCTGTCGCCCTCGGATTTTCGCACCTCACCAGACAGATCGTTACGGGTATCGGTAAACGGATCTATATCTTCGTGAAAACTTCCACCGAGGAGATCGGTAATACCGGCGTAATTGCGGGTTATTGAATTTTTGTAAAACACCCCGGCATTTACGGTTATCTGGTTTCCGAAACGGAAAAGCGCGGAAGTGTGGAATGTCGTTGCGGTCTCCTCCGCCTGATCGTCATAAAGTATATAAAAGCTTTTTCCGGACTGCACGGGCTGGTATTTATCCGGTACAAGGTACTCCAGTTGAGCTGCGGGGCATTCAGAAAACCTTCCCTGGCCAATGCCGCATTTCAAAATTTGCCCCCGACGGGCTGTTGATATAAAAGCTGGGGAGATAGCGATAATAAACCGGATCCGGATTCGGGGCATTATAATATCCCAAACGGCTGCGACTGTATGTTCCCCATTGTTGCAAGACCCCTGCACTAAGCCTAAAATTGTCCCTTTCGTGAAAATAGGATAACAGTGCCATGGGTTCTCTTATTTTCCGTTCGCGGGCATTCCTGATGTTCCCATCCTGTATCCCCCAGTACGGATTATACTTTCTCCCGTGAGTTCGAATACTTCCCGGGTAATGGCAGCCGAACTTCCCCGGCGATTCGGTGCGAATATCCCGATAGCCTGAATACTGTTTTTTTCATTAAACCGGTATTCGACAGCCCCGAAAAGCGACCACGCGTCATATAATGTCCCGTCTGTATAGGCCTCTTGTGCCCACCTTCGCGAAGATGAAAGTGTAAATGCCCATCCGTTCTCCTGCATTCCGGAACTGTAGGTGGCCATAAACCTCCCTTTGTAAAAACGATCGGACGCGGAGGACGATATCCGAAAGCCCGGGCGATATTCCGAAGCTCTCATCATGATATTGGTACTCCCCAGCACCCCCCGAAGTGGAAAGGCGAAGGGGACCAGCCAAAAAGAGTTCCTGGCTACGGGTAACATCATTTAATCCGCCCCAGTTATTCCATTGCGGCCGTCCGTTGAAAACCCGGTTTACCGGTATTCCGTTGAGCATGACCAACCCTTCCCTGGAGTCGTACCCTCTCACCTTGTAGAAAGCCTGACTAAAATCGAAAGCCGCCCTTTGCAAATAGATATCCCTCCCGGCCTGAAGTATTCCGGAAGCTACATCGGCCCGCTTTCATCATCAGCGAGATCACTGTCTGTAATCATAGCAACGGCCTCCGGTATATCATCCTGAATATCCGGTTCGAGAAACAGGTCGCCTGTGTGGACATTTTCACTACCCACCACTATGGGGAAAGCCGCCGGAAGGTATCCCTTCTGTTCGATCTGTAATTTGTAATTTCCCGGGGATATCCCGCTGAAAACAAATGTTCCGTCTTCTCCGCTACGCTGCCATTGTACGGTATGTTGAATGCGGACCTGAATGTCTTTCAGCGGGGCCCGGGTCCGGTAATCCAGAACTTTCCCGGTAATGCGGAAAAATTCCTGACCGAAACTGCAATGCACGTAAGGAAATAAAAGCAATAATAGTAGTTTTCGTTTCATCTTGTTAATCGATTTGATCTGAGGCTGACAGGTTGGCAATAGGTATTTCACCTGACCTGTTATTAATTTCTACACCACAGCATTATAAGAGTCCCAAGTTTTTATGATAGATTTTTTCTATAGTCCCGAAACCCCTTTAAAACACTGTACTTCAGACACCTTTATAAGAAACATCTTTTTAAACTACCATATTCTTTTGTTATCTTTCACCGGAAAGACCCATCTTATCATGTTCAAGATTATACTATTTTTTGTAGTCTTTGTGCTTTTCCCAGTACGAAAAATACAGGCCCAAACCAGGTATACGGTAAAAACCGTAGCGTTCTACAACACGGAAAATCTATTCGACACTATCCCTGATTCCGAATGGGATGCGGAACGAAGTCCGGAAGGTTCCTATCGATGGACATCGGAACGTTACAGGGACAAATTATCCAGAGTGGCACATGTAATTTCAGGTATCGGCGCTGACATTACGGGTACGGCTCCAGATATTGTAGGGCTTGCCGAGGTTGAAAACGGTAATGTTTTGCACGACCTGGTCAGCACCGACAACCTGGCTCCGTATCACTACGGAATTGTCCATTTCGATTCTCCGGATCGCCGGGTATTGATGTTGCACTACTCTATAAAAAAGACTGTTTTACTCCTTTGAGTTCCAGAAATGTTCCCCTTGAGATATACGATGAAGAAGGTTCCCGGATCTACACCCGGGACCAATTGCTCGTCAGTGGTATACTCGATGACGAACCCGTATATTTTATAGTGAACCACTGGCCTTCCCGCTACGGAGGGGAACGCAAAAGCAGGCCTAACCGGATGGCCGCTGCAGCTCTCAATAAAAAAATTATAGATTCTGTCATTGCACTGACTCTCGATGCCAAAATTATAAGCATGGGAGACCTCAACGACGACCCCACTGACCCCAGTCTGAAAAAAGTACTTAAAACGAGAAAAGAGCGCAGAGGACGGGACGAAAGTACATTGTATAATCCTATGGAAGAAATGGCGGAAAAAGGATTGGGAACACTGGCGCATCGGGATCAATGGCATCTATTCGACCAGATTTTCTTCACCTCATCATTACTCAAAAAAGACAAGTCTTCCTACCGTTACTGGAAAGCCGGAATCTACAATAAGCACTTCCTTATAACCCCTTCCGGACCCTACCGGGGTTACCCTCTGCGAAGCTACACCAATGGAAACTACTCCGGCGGATACAGCGACCATTTCCCCGTATATATTTATCTGGTGAAACAAATTCCATAAAAGTATCGCTCTAACATGTGGTAGATATCAACTCACATTAAAGAAGTATATTTCTGACTTGCAACGATGAAAAACAACACTTTATTAACATCTGATATTGCATAATACGTTCGTATTTAATATATTGCATGCTCTATATAGTTCAATATTTGATTTGGTATTTTTTATTAGTTAACCTTAATTCCTTAAATTTTAAGTAGTATGTCATTTAAAGCAACATTATCAGTTGGCGGTAAAAAGTCAATATTCTCAACGCCAATTATGACCTCGCACAGGAAGTAGATGCCACAGGGCGTCCTTCATCCGTAACCCGCGGCGGACGTATTAATCTGACCGTGGAATCAACGGGAGAATCTTTCTTCTTCGAATGGATGACCAATAACTTCGAACGTAAAAACGGTGTAATCACCTATGTCAAACGAGACACCGATGCCAAACTTCGGGAAGTACATTTTACCGAAGGCTATCTCGTCAAATACAGGGAGACCTTTGAACATAGCGGGGATACCCCCTGACCGAGAACTTTACCATATCATGCCGTGTGATTTCCAGCGGAGGCGGAGAACACATCAATGAATGGGTATAACATTATTTTTTTTGATCGTAATATAACAAACCAATCAGATATTACTATCAAAGGGAGTCTGTAACGGCTCCCTTTTATACGCTTTTAATCTCAACCTTACGACTAAAAATTCTTCATATGTCCTTTTTAGCAAAATTTGAAATAGACGATACGTCATACAATATCCTCGAATACGATATCCGGGTAGAAAAAGGCACTGATCATAACGGTAAGCCTTCCACCAACGCCAAAGGAGGTGAGATACGCCTTGTTCTGGAAACGGATATGAAAGATAACTTCTCGGACTGGGCCATCAGCAGCACACAAACCAAAGACGGTAGCCTGACATTCTATAAACGGGATGGTATGAGCCGCATGCGTACCACCTCTTTTAAAAAAGGGTATTGTATTAAATACCACGAAAAATTCCGTGCTATCGGGGATGAGCCCATGACTACGGAAATTGTCATATCTGCCAAAGAGATCAATATAGGTAATACTGCTTATCATAAAAAATGGCCGATACAGACCTGATCGTTCCCATTCATAAAATAAACCGGGGGAACGCCATGCCCCCCGATCTTACAGTATTTAAACAGGAAAAACGCTTAATGCGAATGCGTTGCTTCCCCTTTTTTCATCTCGGACAGAAGATAATAGGCTCCCTCTGTAACGATCTCTGCGTTCTCCGGCAGGGAGGTTAACGGCTTTACCTCTATCCATTCTCTGGTATTGCTCCCCGTCTGCACTTCTGTTTTTGTAAACATCCACTTTTCCGCGCTCTTTTCGGAGGTTTTATATGCCTGGTGATTATCCTGTTGCTGCTTCACAAAAATGTATGTCTTTCCCTCGTCTTCTACCACAGCTACGCCGGGAAGCACATTTGTTTCCAGATCCTGAACCGCGATCAGTCCTTCCACAAACATGCCGGGCACAAAAGTTTCTTTTTTTCCTTCCAGGCTGGCATGCATACGCACGGCCCGGATAGTGTTCTCATAGTTTTTTCCGATCTCGGTGATCTTACCTTTCACCGGCTTTTCACGATTATTAGCTATATACAGGGTGACCTGCTGACCTTCCCTTATTTTGTCGAGATCCTTCTCATAGACCAGCAGATCGGCATGGATATTCTCTTTATTCATAATACGAAAAAGCGGGGTTCCTGTGGTCACCCGCTCCCCTAAAGTCACCCCTATTTCACGTACATAACCCGTTATAGGAGATACGACCGGAAAAGCCTCCGAAGTACGACCTTGTAAAACAGACGCGGGATGGACATGGAGCAGTCTCAATTTGGTTTTTACACTTTCCAGCCGTGCCGCAACGGATTTATAATCGGAAGTAACACGCTGATAATTTTTACCTGAAGCAACGTTATTTTCATATAAGATTTTCTGCCGTTCGTACTCCTGATACAGGTAATCATATTCGCTTTGCAACTCCCTGAGGTCTGCCTGCAAGTCGATAAAAGCAGGGTCCCGGACATAGGCCAGTACCTGGCCTTCCCGGACTTTTTCTCCGGGCTTCACCAATATACGACTTATATTCCCTTCCATAAAAACCCCTACGGTAGCTTCGTCTTCAGGGTATAATTCGAGCTCCCCGGTTACCCGTATGGCCCCATCGATATTAATTGTCGTGAAATTTCCGAGCCGGAGATTAATAACTTCCCTTTGCCTTCGGGTAAGGGCTACCACATTCTCATCGTCATGCCCGGTTTCATTCACAAGTTCTGTATCTGACAGGCCATCATCGCTTTTATCCGTTCCTCTCCCGGATTCTGCAGGCCTTCCGCAAGCCAGCAGTATCAGGCCAGCCAACAAGCAGTACATAGTTCTTAATGTTCTCATTTTTTTATTTTTATGGGACAACGTCCCTATTTACAGGTTATCAATTAGAGTTTCTGGAGCAGTGAGATACCTGAGACGGATTACTGTTGCATTGTATTCACGCAGACGGTCCAGGTACTCACGCTGTACTTCCTTTGCATTGTTCAGGTTCTGTATAAAAGAGACATAATCTATTTCTCCTTCCCGGTAACTCAGATTGGCAGCCGCAATCTGTTCCATGGCAAGAGGAAGTAGCTGGTTGCGATAGAGTTTTACCGTAGCGCTTAACCTGTCATAATCGTTCTGTGTGGCACGCATCTCTGTTTTAAGGTCGTTCTCCTGCTGTAGCGACCGTTCTTTTGCCATGGCTACACCAATTTTTGCCGCTTTGGTTTTCGCTCCCTGGTTCCAGAAGAACAACGGCACCGACAGGCCCAGGTTCCAGGAATAGAATCCGCTTTGCCCGGCTACTTCCTGCCATCCGTACGAGGCATTCAGTTTGGGTAAAAAGGCTGCTTTCTCCGTTCGCCACAGCGACTCAGAAGTCCGGGTTTCCAACCGTGCAAGCCGCATCAAAGGATGGTCTTCCGGCTGTCGTTTCCATGCACCTTCTCCGGCAAATAATCCCGAAACCGGTTCTACATCAAAAGGAAATTCTTCAAGTATCCATCGATTCAGGACATTCAGTGCTTTCCTGTAATTGTTCTCCGCTTCTATTTTCTGTGCAACAACAGCTCCGTATTGCCCTTCGGCCGCAAGAAGCTCCAGCCTGGTCGTCGCTTCGGTCTCATATCTCAACTTTGCAGCGCGTAGAAAATCTCCGTATATACTGTCCATTTGCAGGGCCAGTTTCCGTTGTTCCCGGGCATTGACCGCGTCGTAATACGCCTGGTACACTGCTAATGCAGTTTGAAGCTTTGTGACCTCAAGCCGCTCCTTTTCGGCAGCAATACGCGATGTATTCAGAGATGATTTTGCAATAGTCCCGAAAATGTCGATGTTGTTCTGACTGAGGGTCAGGGTATTCCTGATCCTGCCCGGCCCGCCATATTCTTCTCCCCCCGTACCGATACTGGTTTGCCCGGCATCGAAGGCCGTTCCCCGAAGCATTTCCTTCTCCGTAACAGACAATGCCGCGCGCTTTACCTCCGGGTATTTTTCGAGAGCTACGGACACCGCTTCCCGTAGCGAAACAACCCGGGAGCTTGCTGAGCAGTACTCCTCCCGGGAATGAACAATACGGCCAGCAAGACCAATACCGGAAGCACTGTTCTGGCAGGTATGCGATTTCCCTGTTTCCCGGATCTCCTGTTTTCCACCATGGCATACATAACGGGAATGACGATAAGTGTAAGCAGTGTAGCTGTTGCCAGACCACCGATAACTACGGTAGCCAGCGGTCGCTGTACTTCAGCTCCGGCAGAAGCAGACAGGGCCATCGGAAAAAAGCCGAGAACATCAGTAAGTGCCGTCAGGATAATGGGGCGCAACCGCTCTTTTGTCCCGGTGATAATACGTGTTCTTACACTCGTCACCCCCTCTTCCTCGAGACTGTTAAACCTGCTTATCAATACCAGGCCGTTGAGCACCGCCACCCCGAAGAGTACGATAAACCCCACCCCGGCAGATATACTGAATGGCATATCTCTTATCCACAAGGCAAAGATCCCGCCTATAGCCGACAAAGGCACGGCCATATAGATCATTACCGTTTGTGAAAATGATTTCAGCGCAAAGTACAGTAGAACAAATATCAGTGCCAGGGCTATCGGAACAACAATACCAAGCCTCTCCTTGGCTCTTTGCAGGTTTTCGAAAGCCCCACCGTATTGCATATAATATCCGGGGGAAGCTTGAGGTCTGTTTCCAACCGGTCACGGATCTCCCCGACCAGCGACTGTATATCTCTTCCCCTTACGTTAACCCCTACGGATACCCTTCGTGACGTGTTGTCCCGGCTTATCTGCATAGGCCCTGCCTTAAAATCAATGTCAGCCACTTCCGATATCGGTATCTGTCCACCGTTCGGAAGATCAACATAGAGGTTGCGAAGGTTTCCGATATCCTGCCGGAACCCTTCATCAAAGCGGAGTACCAGATCAAAACGTTTTTCCCCCTCAAACACCACACCGGCGGTACGCCCGGCAAATGCAGTGCTGATATAGGTATTCAGTTTTTCGATCGTAAGACCGTATTTGGACATTTTATGCCGGTCATAAGCAACAGTCATCTGGGGAAGTCCGGAAGTCGCTTCCGGGCGTACATCACCCACCCCGTCAATCTTACGGATAATCGCGGCCATCTGCTCTGCCTTCTCCGCGAGTATATCCAGGTCTTCTCCGTAAAGCTTAATAGCTATATCCTCTCTAACTCCGGTGAGAAGCTCATTAAAGCGCAATTCCACAGGCTGGGTAAACACCGTATTTATACCGGGAATTACCTCGGTAGCTTCTTTGATTTTAGCGATAAGCTCCTCCTTGGTTGCGGCTGTTTTCCATCCGGATTTATCTTTTTCCAGTGTTATGATACAGTCCGCTATGTCCATCGGCATCGGATCGGTAGGAATATCCGCAACCCCGATTCGGGAAACCATGGTCTTTACTTCCGGAAAGGATGTCACGATCTTCTCTACTTTGGTCGTCGTTGCTATGCTTTCGGAGAGAGAGCTTCCTGGGCGGAGCAATACCTGCATGGCAAGATCCCCCTCATCGAGCTTGGGCAGGAACTCGCCCCCCATCTTACTGAAAATATACAGGGACACCCCAAGGAGTCCTATGGAGAAAACAATGACCACTCTACCCGATTTCAGGGCTTTTATCAGTACCGGCTTGTATATATTCTGACAAAAGTTTATCACGGTATCGCCAATATGCCGCAGCTTACTTTCGAACCTGGAAAATCCGGAATCTTTTCCCGATGGTCTCAGGCACAGGGCAGACATGGCAGGAACATAGGTCAGGCATAATACAATAGCCCCGATCATAGCAAAACCGAAAGTATAAGCCATGGGCTGGAACATCTTGCCTTCGACCCCGGTGAGGAAAAGTATGGGAGCAAATACAATGAGTATGATCAACTGCCCGAAAAAGGCCGAATTCATCATCTGGCTCCCGGAATCATAGGCTATTTCATCCATTTCTTTCCCGGAAACCGATGCTGCAGAACGCTTCATGCGTCTATCTATAAAATGTACAGCACCTTCCACAATAATAACAGCCCCGTCTACGATGATCCCGAAGTCTATAGCTCCCAGAGACATCAGGTTGGCCCATACCCCGAAGATCTTCATGAGGATCAGAGCTACGAAAAGCGATAACGGAATAACGGAAGCCACGATCAATCCGCCCCGGAAACTCCCCAGCAGTAAAACCAGGACAAAAATGACAATAAGCGCTCCTTCGACAAGGTTTCGGGTTACGGTATCCGTAGTACGTTTTATGAGTTCGCTACGGTCCGTAAAGGGCTCGATATGCAGCCCCTCAGGAAGTGATTTTTCTATTTCCTTTACCCGATCCTTTATCCGTTTTATAACCTTGTTAGAGTTTTCTCCTTTGAGCAGCAATACCATTCCCCCCACAGCTTCTCCTTCGCCATCCCTGGTTACGGCACCGTACCGGATCTGATTTCCGAAACGGACTTCTTCAGCTACGGCACTAATAAGCAAGGGTTGTCCCTCTACCGTTTTTATCACAATATTCCGAATATCATCGAGCGAGGTGATGAGCCCTTCACCGCGGATAAAGTTGGCCATATGACTTTTTTCTATGTAAGCTCCGCCGGTATTGGCATTGTTCTGCTGCAGGGCTTCATAGACTTCATGTATGGACACTCCCGCACTATTCAGACGGGCAGGATTAAGGGCTACTTCATATTGTTTGATATGTCCTCCGAAAGAATTTACTTCAACCACACCGGGCAACAAGGCCATCTGCCTTTTTACAATCCAGTCCTGTACCGAGCGGAGGTCTGCCGGAGAATATTGCTCTTCATATCCTGCTTCGGGTAGAATCGTATATTGGTATATCTCTCCGAGACCTGTGGTAATCGGTCCCATAACCGGTTCTCCGAACCCACGGGGTATTTCTTCACGAATACCCGAGAGTTTTTCACTGACCAGCTGCCTGGGCAGGTAAGTTCCCATACGGTCTTCAAACACAACGGTAACTACCGAAAGCCCAAAGCGAGATACCGAACGTATCTCTTCTACACCGGGTAGGTTAGACACGGCAAGTTCTACCGTGTATGTTACAAATTGTTCTATATCTTCAGTGCCCAGGTTGGGAGATACCGTAATAATCTGAACCTGGTTGTTGGTAATATCGGGGACGGAATCCAGGTTGATGGTTTTCACAGCATACCACCCGCCACCAATAATGGCTGTAACCATCAGGAACACGACAATCTTGTTCTTAACGGAAAAGCCGATGATCTTATCAATCATACGGATACAATTAAGTTTAACATTAATAATTTACAGGCCCTTTTCGGAGGGCCACGGTTTACATAAAAATGTTAAACGAACTGCGGTGGTTGTAAAACAGTATGGTTATACCCCCGTAAAAAGGAATGGGGTAAAGGAAAGTTATCCAGATAGTATTCTGAGATTTCAGGAGTAAAATAAACCGGGAGGTCTTCGATGGAGACAATGATTCCGCAACAGGCACAGGTACATAACGGCGTGCATCCGGTATGATGCCCGTCTCCGCTTTCCATATCGTAATGTACTTCCGAGAGGGTGAGATCATGCGGATCGGGAACTAAGGTATCCCCACATGGTGTCACAGCCAGAGCCAGCACATACAGACTTAATAATATGGTCCATGCCTTTCGCAAAGAAATCCTGTTTTTGTTCTTCGCAAAGTTATGCTTTTTAAGTATTCGGAACCATAAAGACCTCTTAAAGTTTATGCCCCTGAACTCTTTTTCACTATTCATTACGGATTGCACGGTTCTAAAACAATTAAAAGAAAAACCTGACAAAGCCATATCAACACCACAACAGAATAACTATTATTTAAAAAGAAGCATCAAGTAATGAATATATTATAATTTTAAACTCCATAAATATTTTCCGATATTTGTAAAACGATGAAACCTATTTGGCAAGGATTATTATCATATCTTCAATACCTCATCAAACGTAGTCCGGAATGAGGCAGGCTGGTTTTTGTATTCTTTAAAAAAAGTAAAACCAAAAAAAGCATACCATGCCATTCTATCATAAACTGGGGAAAATCCCCCATAAAAGACATACCATCTTCCGTAAACCGGATGGTAGCCTGTATTACGAACAATTGTTCGGGACCATTGGTTTTGACGGGATGTCTTCGAATATGTATCACGAACACCGCCCTACACAGGTCAGGGAGATCAGGAAGACTACCGATGTATCACCGAAAATTGCCGTTGGCAACAACATAAAATCATACCGCTTTCACGGCTTCAAAATAAAGCCGGAGGACGATTATCTCCAAAGCAGGAAGACCGTACTCACCAACAGTGATTGCAGTATCATCCTGGCAGCTCCGAAAAATTCTACTGAAGAATACTTCTATAAGAATGCCGATGCGGATGAACTGATCTTTATCCACCGGGGCACCGGAAAGCTGCGAACCCATCTTGGAAATCTCGATTTCAAGTACGGAGATTATCTCATGGTTCCGAGAGGCACTATTTATAAAATGGATTTTGACTCCAAAGACAATCGTCTCTTTATCGTAGAATCGCACCGTCCGATCTACACCCCGAAAAAATACCGGAACTGGTTCGGGCAGCTCCTGGAGCACTCTCCTTACTGTGAGAGAGATATTCGCCAACCCCGGGAACTGGAGACCCATAACGAGAAAGGAGATTTTCTGATCCGTATCAAGAAAAAGAACGAACTTTTTGATGTGGTATATGCCACTCACCCCTTTGATGTAGTGGGCTATGACGGCTTCAATTACCCCTATGCGCTCTCCATACACGATTTCGAGCCTATTACAGGGCGTATTCATCAACCGCCTCCCGTGCATGAAACTTTTGAAACCGATGCATTCGTGGTATGCAGTTTCGTACCAAGGCTCTATGATTATCATCCGGAAAGCATTCCTGCCCCGTACAACCATAGTAATATAGACAGCGATGAAGTATTGTACTATGTGGACGGAGATTTTATGAGCAGGAATGATATTGCAGCCGGACACATCTCGCTGCATCCAGCCGGCATACCGCATGGCCCGCATCCAGGGGCAGTGGAACGAAGTATCGGCAAGGAAAAAACAGACGAACTTGCCGTTATGGTAGACACTTTTAAACCCTTAATGCTTACGGAAGAAGCCATGGATATTGCGGATGATTCCTACCATAAATCATGGCTGGAATAATGTGATAATACGCCAATCAGGCAATAAGCTCATTATCACATTGACCAATTAACAAATTATCAAATTGAAAAAAATGAAAACTGACAATACATCCTTAAATCTTGAAAAAACAGTTCCCCAGGCCGAAGACTTTCTGCCGATACTCGGAACGGATTATGTAGAACTTTACGTGGGCAATGCCAAGCAGGCAGCCCATTATTACCAAGCTGCCTGGGGGTTCCGCCCTGTAGCCTATGCCGGGCTCGAAACAGGAATGAAAGACAGGGTCTCGTATGTACTTCAACAGGACAAAATACGGCTTGTACTGACTTCTCCTCTACAATCGGGCGGAGACATCAACAGACATATAAACGAGCACGGAGACGGCGTAAAAGTGGTTGCGCTCTGGGTAGACGATGCCACCAAAAGCTACAAAGAAACTACCGGTCGCGGAGCTGAAAGCTACTTAAAACCCAAAACCATCGAGGACGATTACGGGAAAGTCGTGCTTTCAGGCATACATACCTACGGCGAAACAGTGCATATTTTTGTGGAGCGTAAAGATTATACCGGTGCTTTCATGCCCGGGTTCAAAGCGTGGAATCCGCCGTATCAGCCGGGCAGTACAGGACTGAAATATATAGACCACATGGTAGGTAATGTAGGGTGGAACGAGATGAACAAATGGTGTGAATTTTATGCCAAGGTCATGGGATTTGCCCAGATGATCTCCTTTGACGACAAAGATATTTCCACCGAATATACGGCGCTGATGAGTAAAGTAATGAGCAACGGAAACGGCAGAATAAAATTCCCGATCAACGAACCTGCAGAGGGAAGAAAAAAATCACAGATCGAAGAATATATCGACTTTTACAATGGTGCCGGCGTTCAGCATATTGCCGTGGCTACCGATAATATCATAGAAACCGTAACTCAATTACGCGATCGTGGTGTGGAATTTCTGAACGTTCCGGAGACCTACTATGAGACCGTACTGGACAGAGTAGGAGAGATTGACGAAGACCTGGCACCACTCAAAGACCTCAACATCCTGATTGACCGGGACGATGAGGGTTATCTTTTACAGATTTTCACCAAACCCATTCTCGACAGGCCTACGATGTTTTTCGAGATCATTCAGAGAAAAGGGGCCCAATCTTTCGGTAAAGGAAACTTCAAAGCCCTGTTCGAAGCCATAGAACGTGAGCAGGAGCTCCGGGGAACCCTCTGAAACATTCGTCTTTTATATTCCGGGAAGCTTTTATAAGGCTTCCCAAATCCAAAAAACAAAAAAGCCATTCAGGGAATCCCGAATGGCTTTTTATCCTTTTACAGGTTGCAATTAATCCGCCAGGATAATTACCCTGTTATTTTTCATCTCAATAGTACCGGAGTTGATCGGTAATAACGTTTCATTCTTTTCTCCTTTGGAAAATCTGTCCTGAAACTCTTCTTTGATCTTTACGTCGCCATAGATCTTTACGTTCCCCTTCCCGAGAAGAGACACTATAGGCGCGTGATCTTTCAACATCTGGAACTCCCCGTCTACTCCGGGAACAGCAACCGAAGTTACTTCACCGCTAAACAAGGTCGCTTCAGGGATACTATCTCTAAATACATATCTCTTTTTCTTTACGATTTTATGTTTTACGGTTACCTGTATAGAAACCGCAAGCAAAAAATTCTAAGCTTCGGCAAGCATTCTTTCTCCGGCTTCGATAGCTTCTTCGATAGTCCCTTTAAGGTTGAAGGCAGCTTCCGGAAGGTGATCGAGCTCACCATCCATAATCATGTTGAAACCTTTGATGGTATCCTTGATATCCACAAGTACCCCGGGAATACTGGTAAACTGCTCTGCAACGTGGAAAGGCTGGGAAAGGAATCGCTGTACCCTTCTGGCACGTGCCACGGCAAGTTTGTCCTCTTCGGAAAGCTCTTCCATACCGAGAATCGCAATGATATCCTGAAGTTCTTTATATCGTTGTAACAATTCTTTTACACGTTGTGCACAAGCGTAATGCTCTTTTCCGAGAATGTCCGGAGTAAGGATCCTTGAAGTGGAATCTAACGGATCTACTGCAGGATAAATCCCCAACTCGGCAATTTTACGGGAAAGTACGGTCGTTGCATCCAGGTGGGCAAAGGTCGTAGCCGGTGCCGGGTCGGTAAGGTCATCCGCAGGTACGTAAACCGCCTGTACAGAAGTAATAGACCCTTTTTTAGTGGATGTAATACGTTCCTGCATCGCTCCCATCTCGGTAGCCAGTGTGGGCTGATATCCTACTGCAGAAGGCATACGCCCGAGTAGCGCGGACACCTCCGAACCTGCCTGTGTAAAACGGAAAATATTATCTACGAAGAACAGTACGTCTTTTCCTTGCGCATCTCCCGCCCCGTCACGGAAATATTCCGCAATGGTAAGACCGGAAAGAGCAACTCTTGCACGTGCCCCGGGAGGTTCGTTCATTTGCCCGAATACGAAAGTTGCTTTGGATTCTTTCATGGAAGTCTTATCTACCTTGCTCAGATCCCATCCACCTGCTTCCATAGAATGCAGAAAATCATCTCCGTATTTTATAATTCCGGATTCCAGCATTTCACGAAGAAGGTCGTTCCCTTCACGGGTACGCTCTCCTACTCCTGCAAATACAGATAATCCTCCGTGCCCTTTGGCGATATTGTTGATAAGCTCCTGGATCAATACGGTTTTACCTACACCTGCACCTCCGAAAAGACCGATTTTACCTCCTTTGGCATAAGGTTCGATAAGATCGATAACCTTAATTCCGGTAAAGAGTACTTCGGTAGATGTAGAAAGATCCTCGAATTTAGGAGCCTCACGGTGAATAGGCAATCCCTGATCTCCGGCTTTAGGCAAGTTCCCCAAACCATCGATAGCATCACCGATTACATTAAAGAGACGACCGTAAACCGCATCTCCTATCGGCATTTGTATAGGGTTCCCTGTTGCAACCACTTCCGTTCCCCTGCTCAGACCGTCTGTAGAATCCATAGAGATGGTCCTTACGGTATCTTCACCTATGTGCGACTGAACCTCCAGAACGAGTTTGGAGCCGTCTTCCCTTGTAATTTCCAGGGAATCGTAAATTTTCGGGAGTTCGGAATCCGAAGTAAACGCAACGTCTACAACCGGACCAATGATTTGTGCAACTTTACCTGTAACTTTCGACATTACTTAAATCTTTAATGTATAGCTTGTTATATACTAAAACAATCTTGCTTCATTTGACATCAACCGGAAAGCTATTTCCGTTTTCCACAAGATATTTTTTTCGCGGTGCAAAGATATATTTTTTGTACAGATATAGAAACGGTTTACACATGTTTTTTTGTGAAATATTTAACTCCCGCAAAATTTTACCTTCCGCATTTACACCGTATTACATCTTATTGTACTCCGTAGTAGTCACTTCACGGTACAACGAGCCTCCCTGAGAACTCACTTCATCCGTAACCGTTGTCAATATCCGTTTGGAGATCGTATACTGCGCTCTTACCAACTCCTGATCGCTTCCTCCGCTGTTGTACAACAGTATGATCTCATCTCCGTCTATAGTGTATGTCCCGGTGTAAGAACCTTCATCCTCGCCTCCGTTCTCCCTGTAATAGTGCACAAAAGAACCATCTTCCCGGAAACGCATTTCCAGCACATTATTTTCGTCAAACGTACTTTTCGACTCACTTACTTTTTCTCCGTCCCTGTAACGGACAAAATGATAACTCCCGGCACTCCAGATCCCTTCTATTGCCTTTTCCGGAGACACGGAATCATCATCATTACTGCAAGACACGCAAATAACACTACTTACAGCCAAAACCAACAACAATATTTTTTCATAACACAACTTTAATAATTTACAAAAATAGTTAAAAATCCGAATATCGTTTTGCCTGCGTCCTGTAGTATCAAATACCCGGGAACAGGCTATTCTCCGGGGATCAGACCTTTAGGACAATCCCCAAAACAGTACCAGAACGGACAGAATGGCAAAAAATTACTTTTTGCCGATTAAATCGTACTTTTGATGTCTTCAAACCGAAAAAAGCAAAGATTATGACAAATCATGTGACTACGAAATGGCTCGGCGACATGGCTTTCGAATCCACCAATCCGGCCGGAACCCTGAAAATAGACGCAAGCCCAGAAGATGGTGGAAAAGGAGAAGGACTTCGTCCAAAGGCATTGATGCTCTCGGCCGTTGCAGGATGTTCCGGACTTGATGTGGCTTCGCTGATCAAGAAAATGAAACTGGATGTCGATGATTTTGTTATTGAGATCGATGCCGAACTCACCGAAGAGCATCCCAAGTACTACCATGAAGTTACCGTAGAATATCACTTTCACGGCGCAGATCTGGATGAAAAAAAATTACAACGGGCCGTAGACCTGTCCGTAGAGAAATACTGTGGTGTCATGGAAATGTTCCGCCAGTTTGCCAAAATGAACATTAAAACCTTTTTCCACCACTCCTAAGGATTACAAACCCTGATGAAAAAGTTCCTTTTCCTCGTCCTGCTTTGTTCCGGACCCGGCAGTACATTAGTTGCCCAGAACATCCATCATGTTATATCGCATCGCGGAGAAACCGTAGTTACCGATCCTTCCACCGGAACGAATAACTACCCGCAATGGACCGTTTTTCCCGGGAAAGAAACAGACATACGCAACGTAATGCTCCACCTCACTTTCGAGTGTCCGGACGGCATGCGTTGTGCAGACTGGGACTACCTGGACCATGTGGTCGTACGGCAGGTCGGAGGAACCCAGGGAGATACGCTCCATTACGAAATTGCCAGGATGCTTACCCCTTATGGGGGGCGTTTTCACAACCAATGGAAATTTGACTGGAAAGTAGATGTTACCGACTTCAGCAGTATCCTCCGGGACAGCGTTCTTATCGATTATGTCCATACCGGTTATGAAGATAACAAGACCAGAGGCTGGAAAGTTACCGTTGATTTTGAGATCACCGAAGGTCCCCCGGTAGCCGAACCCTTAGGTATTCACAAAATATACGATGGTATTTATGAGTACGGCGATGCCCGAAATCCTATTGAAGAACAATTGAAACCCGTTACTCTCGAGGCGCCCCCAGAAGCATCATATGCCTTGTTGAAGCTTCACCATACCGGGCATGGTATGGACCGGAACGGTTGCGGAGAATTTTGCGAGAAATACCGGGATATCATCTGGAACGGAGCCCTGCTGGACCGAAAAGACATCTGGATGAAATGCGGCGAAAATCCATTGTTCCCCCAGGCCGGAACCTGGATTTTTGACCGTGCCAACTGGTGCCCCGGCTACCTGTTGCAACCCGACGAATACCGGGTTCCGCTGCAACCCGAAGAGCCTTATACCATCGATGTGGATATGGAACCTTATGAAACAGAAGAGCCCGGCGCACAGGAACACATTACAGCCTATGTCATTGCCTACGGAAATATCCGGGCCGATCACGATGTAACGCTAACCGATATCCTCTCGCCTTCCAAAGAAACAACATACGGCAGACAAAACCCTAATGGCGGACTCCCTGTGATCCGGGTGAAAAATAACGGTAAAGAACCGCTGCGATCCATGAATGTCGACTATGCTGTGACCGGCGAAGAAACGAAAAAATTCAAATGGAAGGGAAATATTCCCTTCGGAGAAACCGCAGTTATTACCCTGCCGGAAGAAATTTTCAGCGCAAAAGACACTGCAGGTTTTACCGTAGAATTACACCGCCCCAACGGAAAAAAAGATGCTTTTAGTGCCGACAACAGAAAGCGCTCTACCTACATCAGGCCGGACATTCTGCCGGAACAGACCGTCCTCTATTTCAAAACTAACAAGGCTCCCGGACAAAACAGCTATCGCGTTAAAGACAGCTTCGGGAACATACGTTTTAAGAGGGACAGCACCGACCTGCAACCGGAAACCCTGTACCGGGACACCATAGCATTATCGGAAGGCAACTATATTTTCGAAGTAGATGACAGTAAGGGCAATGGCCTTGAGTTCTGGTACCACACCAAAGAAGGGCGGGGTGCCGTAAAAATCCTGGACACTTCCGGACAGGCTATCCGCCAGTTCGATCCCGACTTCGGAAGCAGCATACGCTATCATTTTGCCGTAAAAAACAACCTTCCTCACCGGGTAGACCCCAATCCGTCTGTTTCCGTTTTTCCGGCACGTACCGACGGCCCCGTGACACTCGATTATTTTGCCAACACTCCGGAAGACGTTAAGGTACTGATCACCGAACAGGAAGACGAGCAAAATATACTCGAAGAACATCACTATACCCAACTGGACAGGGGAAGTTTCACCTACGACCTTTCCTATCTGCCGAAAATGCGATGCTACATCAGGGTCATCGTAAAAGGTAAAGAAATTTTTAAAAACAGGATCCGATTAAAGGAATAACAACTATGCGCTGGACCATAAAACCGAAACCACAAGCGGAAAAAGTCAACAAGCTGGCCACAGCCCTGGGTACAGATCCTGTTATTGCATCCCTACTTATACAACGCAATATGGAAACTTTCGAGGACGTCCGGAATTTTTTCCGCCCTTCCCTCGATCACCTGCACGATCCTTTCCTGATGCGCGATATGGACAAAGCCGTGACGCGTATAGAGCAGGCCCTGGAGCAAGGTGAAAATATCCTCGTTTACGGGATTACGATGTAGACGGTACTACCTCCGTTGCCCTGATGTCGTCTTATCTCATAAGCCGCTATCCGAATGTAGCCACATACATTCCGGATCGTTACGAAGAAGGTTATGGTGTATCGTTCCAGGGTATAGATTATGCGCATGACAATAACATGACGCTGATCATTGCTCTCGATTGTGGTATTAAAGCTATGGACAAGATCGATTATGCCCGGCAAAAAGGTATTGACTTTATTGTCTGTGACCACCACCGCCCCGGAGCAGCACTCCCGAAAGCTGTTGCCGTACTGGACCCTAAAAGAGAGGATTGTGAATATCCCTACAAAGAACTATGCGGCTGTGGAGTAGGCTTTAAACTGATACAGGCCCTGGCCTCCCGCAAAGGCCAGGACGTGAGAAGCCTCGCCCCCTATCTGGACCTGGTAGCTACGGCTATTGCCGCAGATATTGTGCCGATCACGGGAGAGAACAGGGTACTGGCGTACTACGGACTGAAACGGATCAACACCGCACCACGGCCAGGAATAAAAGCGCTGACCCAAAATATTCAGAAACAAAAGCTGAATATTACCGATGTCGTCTTTGTTATTGCCCCAGGATCAATGCGGCCGGCCGGATGAAACACGGACTGCATGCCGTAAACCTGCTGACCGAAGCCGATATTGATGCTGCCACAGCTTTTGCCGGGGAAATCGAAGCATTTAACACCGACAGGAAGCTCCTGGACCAGCAAATCACGGAAGAGGCACTGGCCCAGATCGAAGAACGGTCCGAACAGGAGGCATATACCACCGTTGTATATGATGAACACTGGCATAAAGGGGTAATAGGTATCGTAGCTTCCCGGCTTACGGAAACATATTACCGGCCGACACTGGTCTTTACGAAAACGGGTAATAAACTGGCTGCATCGGCCCGGTCTGTCAAAGGCTTTGATGTCTATAACGCTCTCGAACGCTGTTCTGCATACATCGAGCAGTTCGGAGGGCATAAATATGCTGCAGGTCTCACATTGCTCCCCGAGCAGTATGACAACTTCAAAAAACAATTCGAATTGGTAGTAGCCGAAACCATCGACAAAAAACTACTGGTTCCCGAAATAGCAATAGACGCCGAACTGGACCTGAATACCATCACTCCCAAATTCTATCGTATACTCAAACAATTCGCTCCTTTCGGACCGGGCAACATGACCCCGGTTTTCATGTCTTCTTCTCTCAGGGACAACGGCTTCGGAAAAGGTGTGGGGGAACAGGAAAAACACCTGAAAGTCTGCGTTACCCAAAATAACTCCCCGGCTTTCGGAGGCATCGGTTTTAATTTGGGACATAAAATACATCTCATCCTTGAGCGCAAGCCTTTCCAAGCCGTCTACTGTATCGAAGAGAATAACTGGAATGGCAATGTAAGCCTGCAATTAAGGCTCCAGGACATCAAAGAATGACCCCTATATACAGGTATTAAGGCTTCATAAAATTATCACTGTATTCTCACGTTTTGTGTTTTTATTTAGAATGAATAAAAATAATTGTATATTTGTTTCATTAAGGAATTAAAAGCCCGCCCTTATGAACGAAATATATTGCATTTACAGAAATGATATAGGTATCGCCTTCCAATGGAAAAAGGATATTGCAAAAAACAACTACGGAAAGCTACAGATTGTCTTTCGGGATATGGGTTTTTATCTTACTCCCGAGGAAGTAAACCACTTTTATAAATGTATACGGAGCGCCCGCGAATTCGAACGTTGCGCGGAATGCAGACAGCATAAAGACTACCGCTCCATACTACTCCGGACACCCGCGGAAAGGTGGATCTCGCAGTAAATGTCCGGGAATTACAACAGATAGAAGATCTCATCGAAGGAACACTTTTTCAGATTAAACTCGACAATTATCTCAACCAGATCTGTGATAATTAGAGCGAAGAAAAAAGCACGGTCACTTTTTTATTCGTACTTGTGAAGCCGGAGCGTATCTCCGTCAAAAACCGCATACGTATAATACGTGATCCAGTCGCCCAGGTTGGTATAATACGCCTGCTCCCCAAGCGGAATCTCCAGGGGGAGGTGACGGTGTCCGAAAACGAAGTGGTCATAATGTTTCTGTTCCAGTTTTCGTTTGCAGTACTGTACGAGCCACTCGTTATCTTCACCCAAAAACTTCACATCCTCATCACCGGATATTACTTTGTTTTTCACGGAGAGATATTGTGCCAGTCTCATACCTATATCCGGGTGCAACCAGCGAAAAAACCATTTTGCCACCGGGTTGGTGAACACTTTTTTCATGCGCTTGTACCCCTTGTCCCCGGGCCCGAGACCATCACCGTGTCCTATAAGGAAAAGCTTGTTATGAAGTACAAACTGCTGCGGCTTATGAAAGACGGGGATATTCAGTTCTTTTTCGAAATAACCGTTCATCCAGAGGTCGTGGTTCCCTACAAAATAATACACCGGGATACCGCTGTCGGTAATTTCGGCCAGCTTCCCCAACGTACGTGTAAAACCTTTGGGCACCACCGTATCGTATTCGAACCAGAAGTCGAAAAGATCCCCGAGCAAAAAAATCGCAGCGGCGTCTTTCTTTACCGTATCGAGCCACGCTACAAATTTCCGCTCTCTCGGAAAGCTTTTCTCCGCCGTGGGTGCTCCGAGGTGATTGTCAGATGCAAAGTATATTTTTTTTCCGTCAGGGATATGGATATTCGTCGTCTCCAAATTCAAGATTCTATATTACTTTTCCGTAAACAACTTCAGGAAACAGGATTGTCTTCTGCATACCACTCGGCATACGATGTTTCCGTTTCGTGGAGTTTCAGGGAGTGCAGCACCACATTTTCGGGAAGCCTGGGTTTTATCTTTGCTGCAAAATCGATAACCATGTTTTCGCTCGTAGGCTGATAATCGACCAGCAGGACATTATGCCCGTGCCGTTTCAAATCTCCGGCCAGTTCGGCATGAGGCGTATTTTTATTGAAAACGGTAGCGTGATCAAATTTATCTACGATTTCCTCCGGACGATCTTCTTGAGGTCGCCGAAATCTATAACCATACCATACTTTACATTCGACCGGTCTGTTATCGGCTTGCCTATCACCGTAACCGCGAGCTTATAACTATGCCCGTGTACATTCTTACATTTTCCGTCATATCCGTAAAGCGCATGCCCGGTCTCAAAACCAAACATCTTGGTGAGGCGAATATTACTCATAAGTACTCCGTATGTTTGTTGCTTTTATGTGGCAAAGATAACCAATTCGGGAATGGTGGTCTCTTCGCACGGAATAATTGTTAATTGTCCCCGTGAAAACGAAGTTTTTAGAACGATGTAATCCAAAATTACGTACATTTGCCCGCTTTTATTTTATTGGTTAATGGCAGTAAATGAACTGTTTGAGCAGCTGGATTTCGTAGAGAATCCGCTGTATGAAAAAATTATCGCCGACCTGATGGAACGGCAATACAGCATCGTGGAGAACTTCTTTCCCGATACGGAAGTAACCGCCTTACGGAATTCTCTGCTGGAAAAATACGAAGACGACCACTTTAAAAAGGCTGCCATCGAAACCGTGTCAGCGAGGTCGTCGAAAAGACCGTTCGTGGCGATTTTATCTTCTGGCTCAACGAATCGGCAAATGACAAGGGAGAAGAACAGTTCTTCAGAAAGATCAATGACTTTGTCACCTACCTTAACCGAACCTGTTTTATGGGCATCCTGCACAAGGAATTTCACTATGCCCTGTATCCCGAAGGCACTTTTTATAAACGTCACCTGGATACTTTTCAGAACGACGACCGGCGCAAGCTATCTATCGTATATTATCTCAATGAAGAAAACTGGTTGCCCGAGTATGGGGAGAGCTCGTCATTTATCCGAATGAAAAAGGGGCTGAACCCATAACTATATACCCGTTTCCAGGTAAAATGGTCATTTTCGAAAGCCAGATCCTCGAACATGAGGTAAAGCCTGTACAGCGCGAACGTCTCAGTATCACGGGGTGGTTAAAAACCAGGTGATTTTTAAAGGAAAGCCGTGTTGTTCAGGTCTATTTCCGAAAGATAGTTGAGATACTTTTCAAAATAGCCGGCAGGAGCTGCTTCTCCCGAAATGTAATAACGGACCGGGATAGCCGGGTTTAGGTTCTCTGTATCTATTTTGGTTATGAGATTATTGACAGTACCTGCATTACCGTCAAGAATACGGATATGCGGAGGTATTAGGCTGCGTATCTGCTCCCTGAAAAAAATAAAATGCGTGCACCCTAATACGATCGAACTGTAACGGGACCAATCGGGCTCCGCCATTTTTTCCCGGAGATACCTGATCACTTCGGGGTCGTCGAACCTGAAATTTTCAGCAAACATTACCAGTTCCTGTAGGGAAAGATAATCTACTTTATTATCGGCTTTGAGATTGTGCACCAGGTCGTTCAGCTTTTTTTCTTTGAGCGTAAGGTCGGTCGCACAGACCAGTACCTTATATTTTTCACTTTTCTCTACAGCGGGTTTCACCGCAGGCTCCATCCCTATGATAGGAAAGTCATAGGTGCTGCGAAGGTCTTTGACCGCAACACTTGTTGCCGTATTGCAAGCCAGCACAAGTGCTTTTAAATTCCGCTCCGCAAGGAAATTCACAGCATTAAAAACAAGCGTTTTAATCGCTTCACTGCTTTTTGTTCCGTAAGGTGCATGCCTGGAATCACCGAAATAAACAAACCGCTCTCCGGGCATTTTCTTCATGGCTTCATGTAACACGGTAAGTCCGCCTACGCCGGAATCAAAAAAAGCTATATGCATATTTCTTGTCTTTTTAAAGAAGGCTTTCAAAGCAGTTTTTGCCTTGTTGCAAAGGTAACAAATGTTCTTCTTAGCCGTAAGATATGGTAATGGATTTTAAAAAACGGAAAATACATAAGAATTTTCTGTAACCGAACACTTAAAAGTACTAAACTGTTTTTTAAATTTAATATATTCGCCACAAATACTTAACCCAAGTCCCTGCTATGAACGATTACCCTCCAAAAGTAATTGACGCATTGGCCAAAGAATTTAAAACTACGCCGCAAAGTGTCATATACTGCCTGAAAAACCAGAATATATTCCCTTATTTCGCGAGAGAATTAAAACTGGAATACGATTACCTGAAACGCAAGTGGAATATATAGTTCAGAAGCCGAGTATGAGTTTGGCTATAAGAAAGTAGATCAATATCCCGAGAACATCATTACTCGTAGTTATAAAAGGGCCCGTAGCTACTGCAGGGTCCACGCCACGTTTATCCAGAAAAATAGGAATAAATGTTCCTATAACAGCAGCATTTACGATCACAGTCACCAATCCGAGGCAGATGGTAGCCGAAACTTTATATTCGGTTCCGAAGGCAAAATGGCTGATAAACAATACTATGGCCGCAATAGCTATACCATTGATCAGTCCCAGCGAGAATTCCTTTACCAGCCGTCCGAAGACTTCTCCTCTGATCGTATCGTTTGCCAGTCCCTGAACCACTATCGCCGAAGATTGTACTCCTACGTTACCAGCAGTTGCCTGGATAAGCGGCACGAAACTCAACAGTATGGGAAATTGTCTCAGGGCTTCCTGAAACCCGTTGATAATACTGGCTGCTCCCAGACCACCGAACATCCCGATCAGGAGCCAGGGCAAACGGGCTTTGGTCAGTTTCCAGATATTGTCATCGGCCTCCACGTCTTGTGTAATACCGGCAGCCAGCTGATAATCCTTCTCCGCCTCTTCGCGGATGACATCCACAATATCGTCAATGGTAATACGCCCTACAAGCCTGCCGGATTCATCGACAACCGGGATGGCTTCAAGGTCATACTTGGACATCACCCGCGCTACATCTTCTGCCCTTTCGGTTACCGTAACACTGTCTACCTTCGGGATATACACATCGCGGATATGGGTTTTCGTAGAGGTGGTCAGCAGGTCTTTGAGAGATAACCGCCCTTTCAGCTTATCATCATCATCCACGACATATATAGAGTGTACACGGGTCACGTGTTCTGCCTGTTGCCGCATCTCCTTGACACAGGTGAGTACGTTCCAGTTCTCATTAACTTTTACAAGTTCCTTGGCCATAAGCCCCCGGCCGAGTTTTCATCATAACGAAGCAGCTCCACAATATCCTTGGCATGCTCCTTATCTTCGATATGAGATATAACCTCTTTCTTCCGCTCTTCGGAAAGTTCGGCTATAATATCGGCAGCGTCATCGGTATCCAGTTCCAGGAGCTCATCTGCGATCTCCTGAGGCGAAAGGTTTCCGAGTATCCGCTCCCGTACATCATTATCGAGTTCGGTAAGGATATCGGAAGTCTTTTCACTGTCCAGCAGCTTGATGAGGTAGGTGGCGTCCTCCAGGTTCAGCTCATTGATAATCTCAGCGATATCCGCATAGTGAAGTTCATTGAGAAGAAGCAACAACGTACTGTTGTTCTTTTCCTCAATGAGCTGCTCGATCTGCTCTATAAATTCGTCACTGAGTTTAAACGATATCATTTTCGATCTTTTGCGTTAACCGGACAAAGTCCTGAACACTCAATTGTTCCGGACGCTGGCCAAATATAGTGTCTTCTTTCAAATTATCGGATAATCCGAATGTTTTTAAACTATTACGAAGTGTTTTCCTTCGTTGTCCGAATGCTGTTTTAACGACATTAAAAAAAAGCTTTTCACTGCAAGGCAAATGAAAATCAACTTTTCTGCGCAATCGCAAAACTCCCGATTTTACTTTGGGAGGCGGGGTAAACACATGCTCCGACACCGTAAAGAGATATTCGGCATCGTAAAAAGCCTGAACCAGCACCGACATGATCCCGTAAGCCTTGCTCCCCTCTTTTTCACAGATCCGCTCCGCTACTTCCTTCTGGAACATCCCTGAAAATTCCGGGATTTGTTCGCGCATTTCCAGCATTTTAAAGACAATCTGGGACGATATATTATAAGGAAAGTTACCGATAATAGCAAAAGGTTCTTCCCCGAGAATCGTACGGATATCATATTTCAGAAAATCTTCGCTGATAATACGCGGAGTGAGGTCTGGATAGTGTGCTCCGAGGTATGTTACCGATTCCGTATCGATCTCCACGACATATACGGTAATATCCTTGCGAAGCAGGTATTTGGTAAGCACACCCATTCCGGGGCCGATTTCCAGCACATTCCGGTATCCTTCCACAGTCAGGGTATCTGCGATGTTTGAGGCGATATTCTCATCATGGAGAAAATGCTGCCCCAGATGTTTTTTTGCCCGTACTTTTTCCTCCCCGGCAAAGAAAGGATCTTCTTTTCTACTATTCCTTTGTTTCGTCATACGCTTTCTTTATCTCCCGGAAATCCCGTGTCTAATGTTCGCTGATGATTTCAAGCTCGGTACGAAAAGTAACAAATTTGTCGGCAAACCGTTTTGCAGGGCTGCTCCTATACGTTCCGCATCTTCTGCGTAGTACTTTTCCAGAATGTCCCTGCTGTCGGCCATCAGCTGCACGGAGTAGGTCACACCGCCCATATCCTCATCAACAAGCACTTTGAGCATCCGCGCATTACTGAACTTTCCTGTGGCCAGTATATCGGGAATATGTATTTCTTTCATCCATACCAGCCATTCTTCATGGACGGACTCTTCTATATTTATGGTAATATTATATATATACATTGCTGTGTTTTTATAAATTTTTTCCGGGAGCATGCTATCAGGCCCTGTCTCCTCTCAGTTTCCGGTATGCCTTCCGCGACGCCACGAAATAGATGCTGTCTTCGTGCTCGAAAATAATTTTCTCATAATAAGATATCGCCTTCTCCGGTTGATCCAGATGGCGCTCATACAATTGTGCAAGGCCGTATAACGCATCATCTACCCAGATATCATAAGGATAAAACTCAAGTATCTTCAAATAATTGTATGCTGCTCTGTCATACTTGCCTGACTTTTCAAGAAGCTGTGCCTGCCGGAACAAAGCTTCATCTTCGATACGTTCACCTTTATGTCCGGTGAGGATGGAATCGAGCAGTACGATGGCATCTTCATTTTTATTGCGATAGGCATACAGATCGGCTTTGGCGTACAACTTTAAGGCCGTGTGAAGGGAATCTCCCACTATGTTATCCGAGATCAGCAGACTGAGTTGCATGGCGTCGTTGGCGATGAGCTGCGATGCCGATTCCCGGAGCACTTTCAGTTGTGTTAACGCCCAGTCGAAATCGCCCTTGTAAAAACTGGTCTGGGCTACTTTAAACCTCGCTTCCTGCGCCATAGCATCGTTCTTTATCATTTTTTGCACCTGCGAATAGAAAATAAGTGCCTTGTTGAATTTGCCGGAATACACCAGTACATCCGCATAAGCCATTTTCAATCTTGCTTCTTCCAGTATATTCAGTGGGACACTATCCGTTATTCTCCTGAAAAGTGCTTCGGATCTTGCCGTATCTTCCATCTGGAAGGCCAGGAACCTGGCATAGGCCATCTGTAATTGTAAGGTACTGTTATTGTTGCCGTATTCTTCCAGCAAATCACGAAATTCGCCACCGATCTTTTCATAATCCCTGGCTCCCACTTCTTCGATCTTCATTTGCAGAATGTACAGATGTGCCTGCAACTGCATGGAAACCGCCCCGGAATTGGCGATAATAAAATCGAATACGGACTTCGCCGTATCCTTATCACTGTCGTTCATAGCCATGACCCCAAGCTCGATAAGCGGCTGGATGCTCACCTCTTCAGCTCTTTTGAAAATGGCTTTTTCCTGCGTAAATGCCGACGCGTATTGTTTCTGACGGACAAATAACCAGCTTAGCAATTCGTTCCAGAGGATATCGGGGGTAGCCTGAGCCCTCTTCAGGATCAGTTTCCGGAGTAACTGGTTGTTCGGATGTGAAGCATCGTCGGTAATGAACTGGGAAATGATACGCTGTACATTCGACAGGTTCATGTTTCTTCGTGTAGCGATCAGATTGAGAAGACTGCTGTACATCTTCTCCATATCGCCTTTTTCTCCGTAAAGTTGTGCTACCTGGTAGTCTACATTAAGATCGGGATTGAGCTCACTTCCTATTTCATAAACCGCTATAGCCCGGTCCAGCAGATTCTTTTCCTGAAAACTACGGCCTACGGTAAATGTATAGGCCGGACGTTCTTCTACCGCTTTAAAAGCGTTGTCATAATACTCACCTGCCTTTTCCTTATTCCCTGCAAGCGCCTCATTATAGCCGAGCTCCACAAAAAAAATCGGGGACGTATTATTCACTTCTGCCATGTTCAGCAAAACCGCCTCGGCGTCATGATACCGTTCCAACTGCTGATAACATGCCACCAGAGGCTGCCATTGGGCAGAACGGGGGTTATTGCGGTACAGTTTTTCATAGAGCACTACGGCTTTCTCAAACTCTCCCCTGTCGAAATACTGCCTGGCAAGTATCTCTTCCTGGGAAAAGAGCTGGAATGCAAACAACAGGCAAATAAAAAAACTGATTGCTTTCATAGGTTCCGGTTTGTAAGGCGGAAAGATCCCTCCACACCTTCTTATTCCTTCCCAAAGCGAAACGAATCTACTTCCGGAACAAAGGCTACGGGAGTTTTCCGGAGCTTTCCCTTACCAATTTACGAAATTCTGTCAAACCCGGTATAAGGCACCAGTACTTCCGGGATCCTAATACCGTCTCTATCCTGATAATTTTCCAGGATACCTGCAAGTACCCTCGGGATGGCAAGGGAACTTCCGTTAAGGGCATGACACAGGGTCATTTTACCTTCTTTATTTCGGTAACGCAGTTTAAGGCGATTACTCTGATAGTCTTCACAGTTGGAGACCGAACTAATTTCCAGCCAGCGATCCTGCGCAGTAGAGAAAACCTCGAAATCGAAAGTTATAGCTGCCGTAAAGCCGAGATCTCCGCCACAAAGCTGAAGAATACGATAAGGAAGTTTCAGCTCGTTGAGAATGACCTTTACGTGTTCGACCATCTCGTCCAGTGCTTTATAGGAATTCTCCGGACGTGTAATTTGTATGATCTCTACTTTTTCAAACTGATGCAGGCGGTTCAGCCCCCTTACATGGGCGCCGTAAGAACCTGCTTCCCTGCGAAAACACGGAGTATGCGTTGTTGCCTTTACCGGAAGCTCGTCTTCCTGGACGATCATGTCCCGATAACAATTCATCATAGGGACTTCCCCGGTAGGGATAACATAAAGGTCATCTTTTTCGATGTGATACATCTGCCCCTCTTTGTCCGGAAGCTGACCCGTTCCATAACCGGAAGCCTCATTGACAAAGTAAGGAAGAAAATACTCGAAATATCCCGCTTCCCGGTTTTTATCCAGAAAATAATTTATCAGGGCCCGTTGCAACCGCGCTCCTTTACCTTTGTACACGGGGAAACCGGCTCCTGTAATCTTGCTTCCGAGGTCGAAATCGATGAGGTCGTATTTTTTGGCCAGTTCCCAGTGTGGCAGGGAACCCTCGTCGAGCTCAGGAATTTCTCCCAGCCGAAAAACCTCAACGTTGTCCTCGTCGGAATTCCCGGGAGGTACGGTCTCGTGAGGTATGTTAGGGATGCGGTATAAAACCGTATTCAGGGCCTGTGTGGTATCGTTGAGTTTTTCATTAAGTTCTTTGGACTCTGTTTTAAGCGTAGCTGTCTTTTCTTTGAGTGCATTCGCTTCCTGATGTGCTCCGCTTTTAAAGAGATTGCCAATCTCTTTCGACAATTTATTAGATTCTGCCAGGGTACTGTCCAGCGTAGCCTGAATTCCCCTTCGTTCTTCATCCAGCCTCAGCGCCTCATTGACGAGATCTGCGGCTTCCTCCCCGAGGTTTCGCTTTCCAGTCCGCGAATCACCCGTTCTTTGTTCTCTCTGATAAATTGTAATTGCAGCATTGTTAAATAGGTAATTTTATATTAAAAATCCTAACCGATCATTTTTGACCGAGCGACAAATTTAAGAAGATTTAGTTCAATTCCGGGGCTTATTTTCGGCTGAATTCACTGCTTTTTTATCGGGATCGGACGATTTCTCTTCACTTCCGGGTTCTGGTAATATCCAGGAACTGTGCCGGAAAGGATCCCATTTTTCAGCAGCAAGGTCGGTTTTCGGATCTATAAAGGTCGCGGCAGGTCTCAGGTTTACACTCACTTTCCCCAGAGCATATACGGCAACATCCTGCCCACGGGCTGCATATTCCTTTTTCAACCGTTGTGCAAATTGCCATATCACATCGGGCTTCGTAGCCACAATCCGCCTTTGTTTAGGAGAAAGCCGGTCTTTGGGGTAGATCATTTCAGTTTTCCCGGTAGCCTTGTCCACGACTTTAAAGTGAATATATCCGCCTTTGCCACGTAACATCATCCGCCAGCTCATCCGGTGTGCTTCTTCTGTCCATAAGACATCCCCGGGTATAAACCAATGCCGTACCGGAAGAGCGAGTTGTATCAGGAAATAAGCAACTCCTATCCCGATACATACATTTTTATGCCCGGGCACACTGATCTCCCCGGCAGTGTACAACGGTTTCCGTTTCAGGAAGATATTGCGGATCAGTTGCGGGTCAAAGAAAAATAGCGTGAACCCGAGTGACATATATGGAAATATCCCGATATGAAAAACAAAAGAATTAAAAAGGTGAAACACCACAGAGGCAAAAAAAGCCAGCTTCCTGGTAGGTTTCCACAGCAGTAAAGGCACTACAAGCCCATCAAAAAGGATACCTGCCCAGGTAACAAACACATGTATCCAGTGTTTTTGCAGCAACGCACCGACTACCGGAAAATGCTTTCTGCCAAGCATGAGATTTTCCACTACCGTATAATCAAGCCAGTCCGGGTACAGTTTTGCTACGGAAGCATAAGTGTACACAATCCATACCTGGGCAATAATAATAACCGAGCACCATCGCGGCATGGAGATCTGCCGTATGGAACTGTTGCGCCAGGCATCTACGGAAAGATAACGATGAGCAGGCTGTACCAGCATCAGCAGGCAAATGAGAATGAGCAGGTAATAGTGGTTGTTATACGAAGCCTTTTGCATCATATATGTCGCGGTCCACATCAGCGTAAAGGCCGCAAGACTCCACCTGTACTTAAAACCAATCATAACAAAGACCCCGAAAAGTCCCATGAGGGCATAGTAAAAGTACATCCCGTTGCCGGGCAAAGGCTGCAACCAGTCGAACCCGATAAAGTTGAAAGTAAACTCGGGTTGTATAAAAGCTCTCCGTACCCATCCGGTGAATATGGCTCCTATCGATTCGAGAAAGATCAGCAACCCGAAAAGTACCCGGAAAACGATAAGCGGAGCATTATCTATTCGCTTGAACAGGAAAGCATTCATAGGTAAAATTTTAAGTTCACAAACCGGGGCGCTTCCGGGGTACTACACCCGAAAAGTGCTATCCTACAAAAAGTCCGCTATGTATTTCAGGGCATTCTCCCTGTCTTTTTCCAACTGTACAGACAATGCTTCCACTGATTCGAAGCGAACCTCATCGCGTAGCCTTTTGAGCATGTCCACCTGTATTTTTCTGCCGTAGATATCGCGATCAAAATCAAAAAGTGGATCTCTATGGATTGGTTCTTTCCGTCAACAGTTGGATTGAATCCGATATTCATCATTCCATAAACATTCTTTCCGTCGATATGGCTCTTTACCACATATACTCCGTTTCCCGGAATGAGCTTGTATTTTTCGGCAATATGGAGGTTGGCCGTAGGAAAACGGATCTGTCTTCCCAGTCCCTTGCCCTTAACCACCTCTCCCGTAAGCATAAAATCGTAACCGAGATAGGTATTCGCCGTTTCCATATCCCCTTCCTGCAATGCCTTTCGTATTTTCGTAGAACTTACGGATACAGCATTTACCTCTTCCACGCCGATCTCTTCCACCTCAAAATCATAGGTTTCTCCAAACTGTTTCAGATCCTTGATCGTCGCCGTACGGTTCCTCCCGAAACGGTGATCATAACCGATTATCACCTTTTTGGCATGTAGTTTATTTACTATGATATCCCTGACAAATTCTATAGCGGTAAGCCTGGAAAATTCGCGGGTAAAGGGATACAGGATAAGCTGATCGAGACCACTTTTTTCAAGTATTGATATTTTTTCGTCTAAGGTGTTTATGAGTTTGATGTCCGCATCCTGCTGCAGGACCATTCTCGGATGGGGGAAAAATGTAAAAATAGTAGACTTCAGATTGTTTGCACGTGCGGTTGAGATCAATCGATCGAGTATCTTTTTGTGTCCCACATGCACTCCGTCAAAAGTACCTATGGTTACTACAGAAAATCCGGCATCACTATCCTCCGAAAGTGTTTTTTTAATAATCACGAACAAAGATTTTTATCCAACACTACAAAGTAACAAATTTTAATCGTCTAAATCTCATTATAGCGCTTAGAAAAGGTTCCGAATACCAATTACCGGTCTTCCTACATAACGACAACCGGGAAAAATATGCTCCGAAAGCTTTCTACAGAAACTTACAGATCCCGTATTCCGAAGGTTAATTACAAATTATTCTATACATTTACAGGTATATAACCAGTCTATGAAAAAACACCTACTCCCGCTTATTTTTATTCTTTTTTCGTACGTTACGGTTTCCGGGCAGCATAGGCCGTGGACCAGGATTTCCCATCATGAAAAAAATATATCCGGAATCAGGCCCGGCGCTTCCACTGAAGGCTACCGACTGGAAATCAACACCCTGAAATCGGATCTTTCCGGAGTTTCCGCCGGGCGTAAGCATATTCGGGGAAGAAACCGGACCACTGTTTCTTTTCCGGTAAAAGGCGGGGGTATCGAAGACTTTATCATCACCGAAGTTCCCTTTCTTCCCGAACGGTTAGCCGAGAAGTATCCGGGTATCCGGTCGTACTCCGGAACATCGGTTTCCAACCCGCAGACCCGGATCAGATTCAGTCTTGACCATTATGGATTTCACGGTGTTATCTACGACAAAAACGGAACGTACTACCTCAATCCCGACAAAGAAGAGAAAGACATTTATGTACTGGCCGGCAAGGCTTCATACACTCCGTTAGACAAAGATTTCAAATGTAAAATCATCGATGAAACCTATGGCCCGGCATTAAAAAATACCGGAAGGCTGAAAAGAGCTGATGACGGACAGATGCGTATTTTCCGTCTGGCACTGGCCTGTACCGGGGAGTTTGCCCGGTATCATATCAGTGCAGCAGGGCTCAATAACGGTACGGTTTCTCAACAAAAAGAGGCGGTACTCGCTGCGATGAATACGATTATGACACGGGTCAACGGGATTTACGAAAATGACCTCTCCATACGCATGCAACTGATCGAAAACAATGACGACCTTATATTTCTCGATCCGGAAACCGACGGAATGACCAATAACAACGGTAAAACATTAATCGACGAGATACAAGCTATCATTGATGGTATTGCCGGCAGTGAAAATTATGACATCGGACATGTTTTCAGTACGGGAGCCGGCGGAATCGCACAACTGAATTCTCCCTGTACCGCTTCGAAGGCGAAGGGTGTAACGGGAACTACAGCCCCGGTCGGCGATCCTTTTGCCGTGGATTATGTAGCTCATGAAATGGGACATCAGTTTGGCGCTACGCACACCTTTAACAATTATTGTGGGGACGAGAGAAGCGCCGGAACTGCCGTAGAACCCGGAAGCGGTTCTACGATCATGGCCTATGCCGGGATATGCCCTCCCAATATACAAAACTATAGCGATCCTTATTTCCATACCGTCAGTATCGCTCAGATCCGGGACAATATCACTATAGGAAACAGCACCTGTGCTACCCTGCAAAACACAGGGAACCTGCCTCCGGTTGCCGATGCAGGAGCAGATTACACAATTCCCGCCGGAACTGCCTTTGTCCTTACGGGCTCCGGATCGGACCCCGACGGGGATGCCCTTACCTATACGTGGGAACAAACAGATAACCAAATCAACGAAGGCTATCCCGATGCAACGGCTTCGGGAGGGCCCGTATTCCGTTCTTATTCACCCGTAACAGTGCCTTATCGGTATTTCCCGAGACTTGACGACATCCTTTCGGGCGCACTGGCTAACACCTGGGAAGTCCTTCCCGAAACAGACAGGGAACTAAACTTTTCTTTCACAGTCAGGGACAATAATCCCTCCGGCGGACAAACCGTAAGGGACGATGTTCGTATCACGGTAGACGGACATGCAGGTCCTTTCCGGATGACTTCACATCAGGAAGAAAAAACATTGACCGGGGAACTACGGAAACGATCACCTGGGATGTTGCAGAAACGCAGACCGGAACAATCTCGGCAGCTTTTGTAGACATCTTACTATCGGAAGACGGAAGTTTTGGCAATCCGCATACTATCGCTTCCGAACTTCCCAATAACGGATCGGCCACGGTACTCATTCCCGGCGGGATCGAAACCAACAAGGCCAGGATTATGGTAAAACCCAGAGGAAATATCTTTTTCTCGGTCAATACTGCAGATCTTACCATCACCTCTTCTGATTTCACCCTGGAATTCGAAGAACTGACCCAAAAGCACTGTATCTCCCAACAAGTGGCATACACCTTTTTGTACCGGACACACAACGGGTTTATGCGGAGACCACCTTTTCCGCCGGAATGCCACAGGGATTACAGGCCACTTTTTCACCGGCTTCGGCAACTTCTGACAGTACGAAAGTCATTATGGAAATTTCCGGAATCGAAGCAAAGGGCCCGTATGATATACACATAGCAGGGACATCGGGGCAGCAAGTCCGCAATGTACCACTCTCCCTTGAAGTTTATGACGACATTTTCCCTGTAGCAAACCTCTCTTCTCCTGCCGACGGAACCCGGGAATTGCGTCCCGCCTTCGGAATTACGCTGGAATGGGATACCATAGACAACGCGGAACAATACGATATTCAGATCGCTGCAACACCGGACTTCTCGGACCTGCTCGAAACGGCTTCGATAAACTTCCCGTTTTACGAACCTCAACTCCTGGAAAACGACAAGTCTTATTACTGGAGGGTCAAACCAAAAAACCGCTGTGGTGAGGGTGAATACAGCCCCCTTTTTCTTTCAGTACCCTGGAAACCCAATGCAAAACCTATACAAGTACGGACCCTGTCATTATTCCTGAAAACCGTGCCAGTACCGTAACGTCTTTATTGCATATTACGGATGAAGATCTTATCGCCGGAGGATTGTCCTTATCTCTCGATATTACACACACCTGGGTATCCGACCTTACCATCAGCCTTACATCGCCCTCAGGAACTACAGTACAGATCATCTCCGGGATATGCGATGAAGTTCAGGATATCCGCGCTATATTCAGCGATACGGGAGACCACATTAACTGTAATAACAACCCGGCCATAGGCGGCACTGTAAAACCCTCGGGATCACTGACAGATTTCCGCGGAGAATCCTTAAAGGGAACCTGGACCCTGACTGTGAGAGACGCTCACGCAGAAGACGGGGGAAGCATTAATAGTTTTAGCATTACCAGATGTCCTGCTCCGGCTCCTGATAACTTCCATATCAAAGTTACCGACGAATCGTGTAAAGACACCAGGGACGGCCATATTTCCGTAAACACTCAGGTAAATCTGAACTACCAGGTAGATTTTCGCGGAGAGAATACCGCTGTAACCGCCGATTTCTCCGAAAACTGGGAGATCGGAAATCTGGCTCCCGGAACATACGCATTGTGTTTCACCATTGCGGACAACCCCGTCTTTATACAGTGTTTCGATGTTACCGTAGCACCGTCCGGAGATTTATCGGTCTATACGCGTGTAAATGCCTCGGATAACAACCTCCACCTGTCACTCGAAGGAGGGCGGCATTATATCATAGAACTCAACGGAACATCGATAACCACCGGGGACAAGAATATCAGCCTCCCCCTGCGATCAGGAAAAATACGGTTGTCATCAGAACAGACAAATCCTGCCAGGGCATATACGAAGAGGATATCTATATCTCCCCTGACGATGTGGTCATATATCCGAATCCGTTTACAGATACTGCCAGTGCTTATATCGGCAGTGATATTTCCGGAATCCTCCGTCTATCGGTATTCTCCCTGTCTGGAAAACTTATGATGTCGCAGAAGATCAATACTACAGATGGTCATTCGGATCTCGGACTCCATATTTTGCCTCCCGGAGTATATCTCGTCAAAATCAGTGGAGCAGACATTCATAAAACCGTAAAAATCCTAAAAAGATAACAGACTCATACTTTTTTTAAGAAAATCACACTTCGTGAACCTTTAAGATATATTTTACCACTCATAGCGATATTTTATGTTAAATAATTCTTATATTGTTGTCCCAAATCTTATTTTATTAACATTAACCTACGCCTATGAGAATTTTTTACGCTCTTATTTTATTTGTCGGTATCCTTACATGGAGTTCCTGTGGCAACGATGACGATGCCGGTACGGACGATCTCTCCATCACCGTAACTGCCGACACTACTGTGGTGAAAACGGGAGAGACCCTTACATTTTCCGTCATCACAAATACGGGAGAAGATGTGACTTCTTCTTCTACAATAACAGTAAACAATACTGTTCTGCAAGCAAATACCTTTACTCCTGCAAAAACGGGAACTTACAGTGTAAAGGCCACGTATGGCAATATGATTACCACTTCTCATTACGAAGTTGTAGCTATTGACCAGGATGCTTCTTCCATAACCATTTCTTCGGAACAGACCACACTGCAACTCGGGGAAGTTTTCTCATTTACGTAATTACGGATGCCGGAAAAGATGTGACCTATGAAGCTGTGATTACCGCAGACGGGGAGCCCCTGGAAAGAGAGAGGTTTAAACCGGAAGCACCTGGAATATTTACAGTTATAGCTTCCTATTCCGGTCTGGAGAGCGAACCCATAACCGTTGAGGCTCTGCCAAACTCCATTACTGTTGAAGCGGACAAAAACGAAGGTATTGTCGGAGACCCCATAACGTTTACCGTGTTTGCAGACAACGATATCGATATTACCGAAAATGCTACTATTCTGGTGAACGATGAGGAGATCGAAGGGAATGTATTCATTCCGGAAGAAGGAGGAACTTATACCATTATCGCCACTTACGGAGACCTCACTACCGAAAGTATAGAAATTACATCTCCGAAAATTTCTTTACACTGGATGGAAATTCGTATGAGACCC
>JACADM010000047.1_pt1 | contig 104030 bp, 117 predicted proteins | sample 7512371 | NCBI WGS metagenome assembly JACADM01 (sample SAMN14389041, study PRJNA612141) | algae metagenome | isolation source: non-axenic algae culture | place: India: Navi Mumbai | collected 2017-01
GATCACAAACGTCGCGTACCGCCAATGCGCGGCAGCCACAGTGCTGCCTACGCTCAGTTTAACGCCGGCAAGCGCAGCATCATCATCGATCTTAAGACCAAATCGGGACTCGCTACGGCGCTTGAACTTGCCGCGACGGCTGATGTCGTAGTGGAGAACTGGCGTCCCGGAATCGCAGAGAAGCTGGGGGTTGGCTACGCGCAAATCTGCGAATTCCGGCCAGACATCGTCTATTGTTCAATCTCTGGCTACGGGCAGGAAGGCCCAAAGGCGAAAGCGCCTGCCTACGCTCCGATCCTGCATGCTTATAGCGGTTTTGAGATGGCCGGCGCCCGATTTGCGGCGCAGCCTGGCGAACCCGGTAGTACCGGTGTCTTCATTGGAGATATTTTCGCGGGCATGTCGGCGGTTGCTGCCATCAATGCGGCGCTGGTGTGCCGGGCGCGCACCGGGGTGGGTCAGCACATCGATGTTTCAATGTATGAGGGCATGCTCAATCTGCTGGTTTATGAGTTGCTGGAGAGCCAGTTCGGAGAGGTAGGAAGGCGCATATATCCCGCGCTCCGCACCAGCGATGGTCGCATAGTGATTGCTCCGACCAGCGAAAGAAATTTCATCGCGCTCGACGCCGCGCTGCCAGAGTTGAAAATGCTGGACGATGCACGCTTTTCCGACTCGCTGGCCCGCATCGACCACTGGGCAGAACTGATGGACCTTGTGGAAGGCTGGACTCGGGAGCGCAGTTCGGCTCAATGCGAGGCACATCTCTCGGCCTTCGACGTGCCGTGCTCGCGTCATCGGGAGCCTGGAGAAGCGTTCACCGACCCCCAAGCGCAATTTCGCGGCAGCTTTGCTCCCGTCAGTGATGGGGAGGAGAATTCATCATTCCCGTCGCGCCTTTTTCGATGTCACGCTCAGTACTTCGCCCCCTACCGGATGTATCCGATTGGGTGCTGACGGACCGGCAATTCGCGCCGAGCTCGATGCCAGTCAATTTCAAACCAGGAAGCAATGATGTACGGTTGGCGCGCCCGAGTGGGCCTAATTATCGCTCATTCGAATACAACGATGGAGCCCGAATTTCAAAGTCTCGCACCGGAAGGCGTTTCGGTTCACACATCGCGAGTGGCTATCGGCGAACGCAGCAAGGAGGGTCTACGCGTCGGCGGTGATCGCTTGGGTTCAGCGGCGCAGCTTCTGGCCGAAGTCAATGCGAAGGCCATCGGATATGCCTGTACTGCGGTCAACATACTTGCCGGGCCCGAAGAGGATCTTGTCCAGGCCAGTCGAGTGTCCGAAATCTGCGGCTGTCCTGCCATCCCCGCGTCGATCGCAATCGCCGAAGCGTTGCGTGCGCTCGATGTTCGACGCATAGCCATCGCGACAGTCTGTCCCGATGACGTCAACATTGCTATCGCGGAATATTGGACCGGACTGGGGTTCGAGGTCCTCAACATCGGAGGGTTGGATCTGGGCGGTGGCCGCAAGCCGGTCGAGCCGATCAGCGACAAGCCCATCTCGCAACAGGGCCTGCAGACGGATGCCGTCGTATACAACATGGCTCGTGCTGTTCATTCGAAAGGTGCCGAGGCTGTTGTCGTCAGCGGGGCGAACCTGCGCTCGGCCTCCATTGCGTCGGCATTTGAGAGCGACTTCGGCGTTCCACTTGTTAGCTCGGGACTTGCGACAATATGGGCGTGCCTGCAGGCCTCGGGTATCCGCGCGCCGATCGCGGGAGCCGGGTATTTGCTAGATCGACAGCCGGATCTGCGCTGGTGGCGACTACCCACACCGCACGGACAAAAACACCCGAAGTAAAGAGGATCGCCACGATGGCCAAACCGAAAGCACTATTGATGGGGGTGGGCGATGTCGGCCCGCTCCACCCTCCGACCGACCGGTATGCCGGGCTAGTCGCGCCCGTCTTGGCTGAGGCGGATGTGCGTGTCGCCAATCTCGAGCGGCTTTATAGCACCCGGGGCGTCCTGCACCCTGACGCTGGTGGTGGCTACAGCCGGATGAAGCCCGAGCATGCCACATTTATTAAGGCATGCGGCTTCGATGTGCTGTCGTTGGCGACCACCACGGCATGGATTGGGGGTGGATGCGCTATTGGATACCGCAGACGTCGTCCGTGGCTTCGGCGGCGTGCCGCTCGGGGCCGGGCAGACCCTCGAGGAAGCGCAGGCGCCGGCGATTGTTGAGCGCGGTGGTGTGACCATCGGCTTTCTCAACTACTGTTCGGTCTTTCGCGACGGTTATGCCGCGACGGCGAAACAGGGCGGCATTTCGCCACTTAGAGTATCGACCCGCTATGAATCGTTTGATTACCAACCCGGGGTGCCGCCCAAAGTGGTGACAGAGCCGGACCAAGCCGACCTTAGCCGCCTGCTGGACCAAGTTAACACGTTGAAAAAACGGGTTGATTGCGTCGTCTTGTCGCTGCATTGGGGTGTTCATTTTGTCCCGCGGCTCATCGCCGATTATCAGCATATCGTTGCACATGCTGCATTCGATGCCGGCGCAGACCTGATATTGGGCCATCATGCTCACGTTGCTAAGGGCATCGAGGTCTACAAGGGCAAGGTCTGCTTCCACAGCCTGGGCAACTTCATGATCACTTTGGATCGCACGCCCGAGGGCCTCGCGACATTCGCGCGCAAATATCGTCCCCTTGGTGTCGACCTGGAGACCGATCCGGCCTATGCCCGGCTCCCATATGGCAGACACGCAAAATACAGCCTGATTGCGCAGGCTCACCTCACCTCTGACGGGGTGGAAAAGGTGTCTTTCCGACCTGTTATCATCAATAGGGACTTGGTGCCCGAGCCGCTCTGCAACGGCGATGAGAGATTTACCGAGGTCGTAGATTTCATGTCTTGGGCTTCGGAAGGCTTCAATGCCCGACTGTCCGTTCAGGGCAATGACGTATTGATTGCCGATGAGTCCGCCACAACCGAGCTTGAGCGCTCCTAATCGGACCAATCATATGTTCTGCGTATAGAAAACCGGCCTTGCCAGTATTTGATTATATGGTCGTGCTGAGCTTTTTCATTCGGGACGAGCGATCAGTCTTAGAGGAGCTGGAACGGATGAACGAACATTTCCCGGTATTGATAGTGGGCGCGGGACCAGTAGGGCTGGCTCTGGCCGGCGACCTGGGCTGGCGAGGTGTGGCCTCATTAACTGTCGAACAGACCGATGGTACCATCTTCCAGCCGAAGATGGACATGGTCAGCGTCCGAACGATGGAAATCTGTAGGCGCTGGGGCATTGCAGAATGGGTGGAGAAGTCACGGTATCCGCTCGATTATCCACAAGACAATGTCTACCTGACCACGCTTAACGGCTTCGAGCTGGGGCGGCAGACGTTTCCGCCGCGTGGTTTGGAAATGCGTCCCGAGCAGAGCCCCCAAAAACGTGAGCGCTGCCCACAGGACATATTCGATCCGATCTTGCAGAGGTTCGTCAATCAGTATCCACATGCCAACTTGCGACTGCGGACTGAGTTTATCGACTACACGGAGACCCCCGAAACTGTCCGCGTGCGCCTCAAATCGCTGGATACCGGCGAGACCTATGTAGTGACGACTGACTATCTTGTCGGGTGTGATGGGGGGAGCAGCAAGGTACGTGCGCAAGCCGGTATCACGATGGTCGGTGAACCCCTGCTCACCTATACAACCAACGTTCTATTCCGCAGTGAGTCACTGCCGGCCGTCCATGACAAAGGCCTGGCCTATCGCTTCATTTTCATCGGACCGGAAGGAACATGGGCTACATTGGTTGCCATCAACGGCGGCGACCTATGGCGCTTCTCCCATGTTGGTACGTCCGAAAAGCGAACCTACACAACTGATGAATTGCGCGCCTTCATAATTCGGGCGGTTGGAAAGGAGTTCGACTTCGAAATCATATCGGTTTTGCCTTGGGTCCGCCGCGAACTGGTGGCCAGCTCTTATGGATCCGGTCGCGTTTATATTGCCGGCGATGCAGCACATCTGACCTCCCCAACCGGCGGCTTCGGTATGAACACCGGGATTGGTGACGCCGTCGACCTGGGCTGGAAACTGCAGGCCATGCTTGAGCATTGGGGCGGGCCGGATTGCTGCTCGCCTCCTACGGCGAGGAGCGCAGGCCAATTGCGGAGCGCAATGTTCGTGAGGCGAGTGGCAATCTGAAGCGTATGCTGTCGCCACGTGAGAACAAGCCGCCACGCGGATTGTTTGAACCAGGCTCAGAGAATGACGAGCTTCGCGAGACATACGGAGCCTGGTATTGCGAACAGATGAATCGGGAATGGTTCACTTTGGGCATTCATCTGGGCTATCGCTACGACAATTCTCCCGTCATCTGGGCCGATGGAAGTCCTCAACCGCCGATGCCTGTTACCAGCTACGAGCAGATCGGGCGCCCCGGCGCCCGAGCCCCCCATGCCTGGTTGGACGACGGCCGCTCGACGCTAGACCTGTTCGGTTCCGGTTTCACGTTGCTGCGCCTCGGACGCGACGCTTCCGATACTCCGCGTCTCATAAATGCGGCAGAGGCAGTAGGCATGCCGCTTCGGGTCGAGACACTGACGGAGCAGGGGGTTCGAGATCTCTATGGAGCACCGCTAGTCCTCGTTCGCCCCGACGGCCATGTTGCATGGAGGGGACAAGCAGATCCGGTCGAAGCGGAAAACATCATTGACTTGGTCCGCGGCGCGACGCGCCGGTCGGTCAGTCATTCAATTGGACGCGTCGCCAGCGGCGTGGCGTGAGGAAACATGAGCAAAGCACAAACTACAGACATTTCGACAGCTCAATACACTGCCCAAGTGGCTGATTGGGCTGCCGGCCTTAGTTTCGACGACTTGCCGGCCGGCGTGGTGAGAGATGCCAAGCGTCTTCTGCTCGATGGGGTGGGGTGCGCACTGTTCGGCTCGACCCTCCAATGGCCAAAGGTTCTCACTAAATTCGTGGAGGAGGTTGAAGGTGCAGGACCGGTGACCATCTGGGGAACAACGGCACGGGCCTCTATCATCGATGCCGCCATGGTCAATGGCACCGCAGTCCATAGTTTTGAGCTGGACGATGCTCATCCACGCGGTGGCAAGCAGCATGTTGGCTCTGTCGTCATTCCCGCCATCATAGGCTACGCCGAGCAATTCGGCGGCGTTTCCGGTCGTGATGCGCTAGCTGCGATGGTGGCTGGTGTAGAAGTGGGCAGTCGTGCTGGCATTATGATGGGCCACGATTTTACGGTGCTCGGTTGGCACTCACCAGCCCTTGGTGGGGTATTCCCGGCCGCTGTCGCGGCAGCGAAATGCGCTGGGGTCGATCCGAAATGGATGGAACATGCACTTGGGCTGGCAGCCACCCAGGCAGCTGGTCTGCATGCTGGTCATCGAACGGGCGCCATGTCCAAACGCTGGCATGCCGGCAAGGCGGCTCAGTCGGGACTTTATGCAGGCTTGCTCTCTGCGCGCGGGTTTACAGGCCCGACGGGGGTGTTCGAGCAGGAGGTGGGCGGATACTGCTCTACCTTCTCGCAGGGGCGCTCCGAGGTCGATGTTAGCCGTATCACGCGCGGTCTGGGTGACGAATGGGAGACATCTGCGTTCCAGTTCAAGATCTATTCATGCCGGGCCAACATCCACACCGCGCTCGATGCGGTGCGCATGATCAGGCAGGAGAACCCGTTGAAACCCGAGTCGATCAAAGAAATTCGCATTTGGTGCGGCAAGCTCGTCAAGTCCACCGACTTCGAGTATGAACAAGGTGTGGTGACTGCGGCCCAAATGAACATGGGGTATTCTCTTTCCGCGATGATTCTTCAGGGGGACTGTTTTATCGATCAGTTTTCCGAAGCCTCACTGAACGACCCGGCCATCGTCGAAATGTCGCGCAAGATTAAGGTGATTCATGATCCAAAAATCGATGAGCTCGGATCCGAATTGCACTACCATATCCGGTTTGAAGTCGAGCTTATCGACGGATCAAAATTCGAGCGCATCCTAGATCATCCCTCCGGGTCACCGCACAATCCGGTGTCGCAAGCCGACCTGGAGGGCAAGTTTCGAAAGCTTGGATCGCGAGCGGTCGGTGAAGATCAGCTCGACCGTATTCTCGAGATTGTCAGCGATTTCGAGAACCTGGACGATATATCGGTGCTCGGGAGAGCCTTAGCACTCCCTTAGTAGCAAACGCCAACGTACGGCCACCCGGCGATATCCGGGTGGCATTTTTGCGCCCGACGTATTGTCGGTGCCGCTTAGTCGTCTTTGGGAACGGTATGTACATTTTTCCCGAAGATTGAAAACAGGGCTGGTGCGCCCGCCTGCACAAGCAGAACACGGGAGAGATGTGCAAGGCCCACAAAGGCGGTGTCAGCGCCTAGCACAAAGCTGATCGTGATCATCTCCATCGTGCCGCCCGGCACAATGGCAATCAGCAACGACACGAACGACACGCCTAGGATATTTGCGAAGAACCAGGCCGCGCCAATAGCGCTGATAATCATAAAAATTGACCAACCAATTGCAATTGCGATCAGGCGTCCAAAGGCGCGGAACGAGATGTTGGCGAAGCGACCGCCGGCAATGGAGCCGACAAGCACCTGCGCGGCGATGATCAGGTACTCCGGTGGCTTAGCTGCGGTAAGGCCCGTGGCGTGGACAATTGCACTTGCCAACATGGAGATTATGAGCACGCTGCCCGCAAACCGCAGGACAGATCCCAGAAACATACCAAGGCCGCCACACAGAACCAGCAACACCCAATCGACAGTGCTTGTCGACGAGAGGTTGGAGGTCACGCGGCCCGCTCCAACCTCGTATCCCAAGCCGAACTGCAACAGCAAAGGGATGCTGCATACAACCATTATCACCCGGATGGTGTGAATAGTCACCAGTGCGCGCATGTCCCCACCCAGCGAGCTGCCGATAAGTGAAAGTTCACTCAGGCCGCCGGGCGTGGAAGAAAAATAGGCAGTGACCGGATCGAGCTTGAATATCCGTACGAACGCGACAAAGCCCACTGCGCTGATCGCAAAGGAATAGAGGATGACCAAAAGGACCGAAGCCCACCATGTCGGAAGCAGGGCAACGACGTCGGGAGAGAAAGCTGAACCCGCCAAGACGCCGATCACGGGGCGGGCGATCTTGAGCAACGAGCGCGGCATGGGCCAGGGATTGCCTAAGCCGGAGAACACTGCGGTCGCTGCGAGAGACCCCAGCATCCACGGTAGTGGAACCGAAAACCACCAAAAAACGTAGCCCCCCATCACGCCTATGGCCATGGCAAAGATTGCGTTCTTGACAGTGTGCAGCATGTTGCCGGGCCGTTGTGTGGTTGACTATTGTTGAGCAGGTTTGGATCTCTTGGACCACTTGCTCGCAAAGAGGTCCAATACGTCCGGCTGCGGCAACCCATATCAAGACGCTATCGCGATACAAAGATATGTCATGTGTATGGGGAGCTGGGCGAAGTAATATTTTCCAGGTGTGCCTGCGCTTGCTATCGTTTCAGAGATCAGAGCGTATGCGGAGGAGCACCATGCAGGACTTGGTATTCGAGGTAACAGGCGGAATTGCCACTATTAGGCTGAACCGCCCAGACAAGAAGAATGCCTTTACCCTGGCAATGCTTGATGACTGGCATGCTGCGCTGATCGAATGCGCACAGAACGATGCAATCCAGACGGTGGTGCTGACGGGAACCGGAGACGCCTTCTGCGCAGGTGGCGACGTCAAACGCATGCAGGAGAGAACTCTTGACGCTGGCCCAATCGAGCAAAAGGATCATCTTTGGACCAGAATCGCTCGTATTCCGCTATTGCTGGAAGGATTTGACAAGCCTTACCTCGTTGCAGTGAACGGAGTCGCCGCCGGCGCGGGCATGGACATGGCTCTGATGGGAGACTTAGTCTACGCCTCGTCCAGCGCTAAGTTTGTCGAAAGCTATATGCGAATGGGTCTAATCGCCGGTGATGGCGGTGCCTGGTATCTTTCGCGACTGGTTGGCTCGCGCCGGGCCCTCGAATTGCTTTGGCTCGGCGATGCAATTTCGGCAGAACGCGCTGAAGCGATCGGCATGATCAATGCCGTGCTGGAACCAGAAGCTCTGCTCGATCACGTATTGGCGGTCGCTGAACGCCTTGCAAACGGTCCCAAGCTTGCCATTCGCATGATGAAACGCACCGTCTATCAGGCGCCCCAGTCGACACTGCGCGCTCATCTCGATCAAGTTAGCTCGCATATGGCCATACTGAAAGCGAGCGCACATCACAAAGAAGCGTTGGCAGCCTTCACCGAACGACGTCCACCGCGTTTCTCCGAGGTAAAATAGCCGTCTGGCTGCATCCACGTTGCCATATTCGATTGGACTTGATACCCTTTCAATTCATATGCAAAAGGTATGGGAGGGTTTCGTGTGCAAAAGCATCAACTGGACGAAATTGCTAAAAGTCGGGAGGACAAACGGCGTATCGAGCTACGCCACATGCGCTATTTTGTGGCGCTGGCCGAGGAGTTGAATTTCGGGCGCGCCGCCCAACGTCTCAATATGGCCCAGCCGCCCCTTAGCCAGCAGATCAAGCAACTCGAGACCTGGCTCAAGGCTCGCCTGTGTGATCGGACGTCGCGCGGCGTGGTGTTGACCCCGGCGGGACACGCATTCCTGGGCCATGCCCGCAGGGTGCTCCGGGAAATCGAATTCGGGGTTCAGATGACCCGAGAGATTGAAAGCGGGATGCGCGGGCAGCTTCGCATGGCCGCTGTCTATTCAGCCATGTACTCGGTGATGCCTGGTCTCGTCCGAATGCTCCACAGGCGTTTGCCAAATGTGGTCCTCAGCCTGCGCGAGATGACTGTCAACGATCAGATGGTAGCGCTCCAGAATGGCGATATCGAGGTTGGCGTGGTGCGTATGCCCCTGCCAGACTCAAGCGTTAAGACGCGCGTGCTTGTGGAAGAGCGATTGGTGACGGCCATGCCCTTTGACCATCCGCTCGCCAGCAAAGATCAGGTAAGGCTGGAGGAATTGCTGGGGCAGCCGCTACTTCTGGCTGGCGTGGGACTGCACCGCAACTATCAGTTCATGGTCCTCAAGATATTTACCGATCGTGGACTGGTGCCGGACATTGCACAGGAAACGCCGGATATGCACTCCATGATTGGCCTGATCAGCGCTGGGCTGGGTATCGGTATCATTCCGGAGTCACTTCAGCAGGTGAAGCTCGAGAATGTGGTCTATCGCCAGATTGCAGACGATCTGCCGCGCACGTCCTTGGCCTTGGCCTGGTCACCTGAATACGAGACCGGTCTGTTCGAACGTTTCCTCGAAGTCGTGGACGAGTATCTTGCCGACAATCGCAATGAAGGGGATGGGCAGGATTGAGCCACGCCACATCAGGCTGTCATATCCGCTACATATTAAGCCTGGCCACCGCAAGTATTAGAAAGATATGAGATTCCACCCTACGGATTAGTCAACGAACTCTGGAAGAGGGCGAGCATGAACGGTGAAGTAAGAGACATTGTCGGGGGGCTACTGCTTCTGGCCATTGGTGTTTTTCGGCGCTCTGCAAGCGCTGAACTTTGGCTTCGGCACGCCGCGGAACATGGGCCCGGGCTTTTTTCCAATGATTATTTCCAGTTCCCTGATTCTGTTCGGTTCAATCATCACATTGGTGGGGTTGAAGGCCAAGCGCAGCGAGCTGCCAAAGGTCCACATTCGTTCCCTCGTCACGATCGTCGGCAGTGTGATCCTGTTCGGATTGCTGCTGCGCCCTTCGGGCTGATTGTCGCATTGTTCGGGGTAGTGGTGATGTCGTCGTTCGCTGATCCCCAGTCTCACCCACTGCAAACAGCGCTGCTTGCTGCCGCCGCTGCCGTTGGGGGCTGGCTGCTGTTCGTTGTGATCATGGGGCTCAATTTCCCTGTTTTGAATTGGCCGTTCTGACGTCTGCACACCGACTTCGCGGCGTATGCCGGCAATTGCCAGGAATTTACATGTATTTTGACGATGCAGAGAGTGCCTTTCTCGATAGCGTGAAGCGACTGGTTGCCGATCATGTTGCACCGATTGCTGATGAGATTGAGCAGAACAGACGCTTTCCGGAAGAGCTTGTTTCGCTCTATGGCGACATGGGGCTGCTGCAACTGTGGGTTCCGGAAGAGTATGGTGGACCCGGCGCCAATCTTACCCAGATCGCAATGATCCGAGAGGAAGTGGCCAGGACCAGTCTGAGTTGTGCGCTACTGGCGGCCAACAACAGCATTGGGATGGTGCTGCCACTGTTGCATTGTGGTTCGGAGGAGCAGCGTCAGAGATTTTTGCCCATGATTGCCAAAGGCCGGACGTTGTCATGCGTTGGCATGACCGAACCGCACGCCGGCTCAGATGTCGCAGCGCTCAAGACCAAAGCCACACGCAAGGGCGACCGCTACATAATCCAGGGCCAAAAGAGCTACATTACTATGGGCAGCGTGGCCGACTGGATCCTGGTGTTTGCCAAATCCGATGCGGCAGCTGATCGAGGCGTAAAGAATATTAGCGCTTTCCTTGTCGACGCCCGTTCCGATGGTGTGCGTGTCGGTCGGTCAGAACGAATGATCGGCATGCGCGCGATTCCCAACGTCGAGCTCTTCTTTGATAATGTCGAGGTGCCCGAGGAAAACCGGCTCGGCTCGGAGGGTGACGGGTTCATCGCCTCGATGAAGATCCTCGATCTCAACCGACCAACTGTTGCGGCAATGGCAGTGGGCCTTGCACAAGGAGCGCTAGACATTGCGGTCGAATACGCACGAGAGCGAGTGGCTTTCGGTTCGCCAATTGCCAAGCATCAGGCGGTACAGATGATGCTCGCAGACATGGCGATGCAAGTATCAGCTGCGCGCGCCGTACTCTACCAACAACCAGGGCGGTAGATCGTGGCGACGACGGTGCGCTCACCTACCTCTCTTCCGTCGCCAAGTGTTTCGCTACGGATACTGCGATGAAGGTGACCACCGATGCCATCCAGGTGCTCGGGGCTGCAGGCTGTACCGAAGATTATCAGGTAGAGCGGTATTTTCGCGACGCCAAAACGCTCCAGATAAACGAGGGCACCAACCAGATCCAGCGCATCGTCATCGCGCGTGAGCTGATCAATGGCCACGCCGCCTGAGTCGTAGGGAGGACTTTTACGTGACACAAACACAGGCTGCTGGGCAGGCAGTTAGCAGCGGCCCGCTTTCGGGCATTCGCATACTTGATCTCACCAGCGTCCTTTCCGGGCCATATGCCACTCGTCTGCTTGCGGACATGGGCGCCGAAGTGATTAAGATCGAAGCACCCGAGGGTGACCACAAACGTGGTGTGCAACCACTACGGGATGGATTCAGTGCGCCTTTCGCGCAGGTCGGCTGTGGCAAGAAGAGCGTGGTGCTCGATCTCAAGTCGGAAGCCGGACAGAAGGCAGCGTTCGACCTTTGTGTCCATTCGGATGTTGTGGTCGAAAACTGGCGCCCAGGCGTGGCCAAGCGCCTGGGGCTCGATTACGAAACGCTTCGCAGTTCCAAGCACGATATCGTCTATTGTGCGATCACCGGTTACGGACAGGAAGGCCCGAAGGCGGGACGTCCATCTTTCGCGCCCATCCTGCACGCAGATAGCGGCTATGATCTCGCTCTCGCACGATACCAGAGCGATGGTGAGCGACCGGCACCTACTGGAATTCTGATCGGTGATGTATCGGCGGGACTTGCGGCATTCGGTGCGATCTGCGCCGCGCTTTTCCGAAGGCAGGCCAGTGGAGAGGGCGAGTTCATCGACGTGGCCATGTTCGACGTCATGCTCAATCTTATGGTTTACGAGTATCATGAGGCCGCTGTCGGTCCGGCCCCGCGGCGCATTTTCCCGCCGCTAGAGACATCTGACGGCTTTGTCGTTGTGGCTCCGGTGACCGCACGCAACTTTGTCAATCTGGCCCATGCCATCGGACGTGAGGACTGGATCGAGGGGCACGCCTTCTCAACCCCAAGGGGCGGCTAGAAAACTGGGCGAACTTGATGTCCGAAATAGAGGAGTGGACGCTGCAGCGCACAGCCGAGGAGTGCGAGACGCATCTCCAGGGGCTCGACGTACCATGCTCACGATACCGCACACTAGCCGAGAATTTGGACCAGCCCTACCTTCTCGAACGCGGCACCTTGCGGGTAGTGGAGGATGGTGCCGGCCCTCTGACCATTCCCGCAGCGCCGTTCCAGATGAAGAACGCGGTGGTCCGGCCACAAAGTCGCGTGCCGAGGCTGGGTGAGGACACGGCGGACGTCCTCCACACGGTGCTGGGTTATGGGGAGGCCCAAATAGATCGCTGCGTTCCAATGGACGCAAAGTCGAGACACTAGCCGCCCAACGGAGGAGACCAAAATGGACCTATTGGCCAATGTGGCGCTAGGACTTCAGACAGCGTTTCACCCCACAAACTTAATATACTGCTTCCTGGGAGTGTTTATAGGCACCTTTATCGGTGTTCTACCCGGCATTGGATCGCTGACGGCGATTGCCATGCTGCTGCCGATGACCTTTCATCTCGAGCCGACGACCGCCCTGGTCATGCTGGCCGGGGTCTACTATGGCTCGGACTATGGTGGGTCAATCGCATCGATCATGCTCCGGCTTGCCGGCACAGCCTCGTCAGCAGTAACGTGCATCGATGGATATCCGATGGCCCAACAGGGAAGGGCGGGCGTAGCACTGTTCATGACCACCATCGCGTCCTTTGTCGGTGGGTCTATCGGCATTCTTATCATGATGCTTTTCGCCCCAGCCCTCGCCGCGGTGGCACTGTCATTTGGCTCACCAGAATATGTGATGCTCATGCTACTTGGCCTTGTGGTCTGCGCAGCATCACCCAGGGCAGCGCGCTGAAGGGTATCGCCATGGTGCTGCTCGGCCTGTTGCTGGCAACGGTGGGAGCCGACCTCAACAGTGGGGTTTCACGCTACACGTTCGGTCAGCTCGAACTGTTCGATGGCCTCCACGTGGTGCTGGTGGCGATGGGGATTTTCGGACTCTCGGAGATCATCGGCTCCGTCCGCGAACAGTCGCGGGATGTACTGTCCCAGAAAATCACGCTGCGTAGCATGCTGCCGACCCGTGACGATTTTCGCCGGTCATGGATGCCAATCATTCGCGGCAGCGGCATAGGCAGCATCATCGGGATTCTTCCTGGCGCTGGCGGTTCGATGGCCGCGTTCATGAGCTACGGCGTAGAAAAGCGCGCATCTAAAGAGCCATATCGGTTTGGTAAGGGGGCGATTGAAGGTGTCGCCGGTCCCGAAGCCTCGAATAATTCAGCGGCGCAAACTGCGTTTGTGCCAACCTTGACCATGGGCATTCCGGGCAGCGCCTCGATGGCTCTGATGCTGGGCGCACTGATGATCAATGGCATCGCTCCGGGACCGGCTCTCATCCGCGATCACCCCGACATGTTCTGGGGGCTGGTAATGAGCTTCTGGGTCGGCAACATATTGCTTGTCGTCCTCAACATACCGCTGATTGGTGTTTGGATCAGGCTGTTGATGGTGCCCTACCGCCTCCTGTTTCCGGTGATTGTCGGACTGATATGCGTCGGCGTCTTCAGCGTGAGCGGAAACGTCTTTGATGTTTTTCTGATCGCTGGGATCGGATTTGTCGGATACTTCCTGCGCTTGCTACAGTTTGAGCCGGCACCGCTGCTCATTGGGTTCGTCCTTGGGCCGATGCTAGAAGAGAACTTTCGGCGCAGCATGGTGCTAGGGCGCGGTGACTTGAGCTTCTTCCTGACCCGCCCACTTTCGCTAGCGATGTTGCTGATTGCAATCGCAATGGTTCTCTGGGCGGTCGTATCGGCTTTGAGGACCCGATGGTCAACGAACGTGAACCCCATCGAGGAAAACTAGGTATGGACACGGCAGAGGTGACGCGCCTTTCAACCGCGAGCCTCGGACGTGATGCTATGGGTCTGGCGTTCGACAAACTAAGTCTTGAGGACATTCACTGGGCAAAGATATCGATTGTCGACACGTTCGGGGTCATGCTGGCCGGGGCGGTCGAACCGACAGTCGGACTTCTTGCAAGGGCCCTTGATCAGACCTATGGAAGGAGTCGCATCTACTCTACGGGCGAGATGGCAAACGCTCCCGATGCTGCACTGATCAATGGCATGGCAGCGCACGTACTTGACTTCGACGCCTCAAGCGACACCTTCGCCGGTCATCCTTCCGTCCATCTACTTCCTGCGTTGATTGCCCTTGCGGATGGCTCGGACCTCGACGGCCAAGCCTTCATCTCGGCCTATGTGGCGGGCTTCGAGACCCAATCGCGAATTGCCGGAGCGATAGCAGCACAACACTTCGAGAAGGGATGGTTTCCAACGTCCACTATTGGTGTGTTCGGAGCGGCTGCTGGCGCGGCCCACCTTATGGGCCTCGATGCCGGACGGGCCGGTCAGGCGCTAAGTATTGCCTCGATGTCTGCGGCCGGCACTGTTGCTCATGCGGGTAGTATGACAAAGCCAATGGCGGCGGGACATTCTGCCCGTAGCGGCTTGCTGGCAGCGCTTTTGGCGCAGCGCGGGCTAACTGCGGCACAGGAGGGACTTGTCAGCGAGCGCGGATTTTTCGAACTCTTCGTTGGGGACAACCTCATAGAAAATGCATCCTATGACCCTTGGCGTCCGCCGTTAGCGATCCAGGATACAGCCCGGGGTCTCAAGCAGTATCCTTGCTGTGGGATTTTTCACGCGGCACTCGACGTCGTTGGTGACCTGAAATCCGAATACCAGCTGTCGGAGGGTGACGTGGAGCATATATCGGCTCAGTTGTTCACCTCTCGTATGGGACACATCGACCGGCCCCATCCATCGAATATGGAAGACGCCAAGTTCAGCGTGCAGTTCTGCCTGGCGATGATGGCTATGAAGGGCGGAATCGGTATCGACGACTTCGACGATGCCGTGGTCAATCTCGCCTCGGTGCGGGCCTTGATGGCGCGCATCGCGGTTGGAGCCCACCCGGAAACGGACTTTGGTGCCGGTAAGATAGGTCAGGGAGGCGCCTTCGTCAGGGTAACCACACGCGACGGAAAAAAAATTGGAAGGCTTTGCGCCCAAGCCACACGGTCGCGTCAGGGGCAAACCACTTTCCCTCAGTCAGGTTCGATCCAAGTTCATTACCTGCGCATCACGAAACCGACTGGTGCGTGATGCGGATGAGCTGTTCGAGCGATTGATGTCGCTCGAAAGCCAGCCGTCGGCCGCCAAGTGTTTTGCACCTGCCAGGTAGTTTGAAGGGGCCCACCTTGTCAGGAACTTGTTGCGCCCTGCTCGATCATACACGGGGAATACGATGCCATCGAAGCTGAGGCTGTTGTGAGAGAAGTCGCCCAAATCCCTTAATTGGTTCTCTGATGCCTGCCGCCTGGAGGCTCGCCCACATTGTGGCGAGACTGGATGAAATCAGAGGCAAACCGAAATCCTGCTCGAACTGCTCAGCGATCTCAATTGTGCGCAGCCCCGCACCACTGATAACGACGGCGTCGACGCCTTTTGTATAGGCCTTGCGCGCCAGATTGTAGACCACCTCCGGCGGCTGCAGTCCGACATGGGAGACAGGTGAGGACGAGAGCGGCTCATGAGGTCGCCGAGATCCGCCCAGATCGACGCCACTGATGCCCATCACCTCTATTCCCGTGTGTTGCCAGAATGCGTGCGTGCTGTGGTTCAGGTCTGGCGGATATGGCGTGGCGATTGCGATACGTTTAGCATCAAGGGCGACGAGCGCCTCGAGCAGCGCCGACGATGCAGGTACGGTCGGCTTGCCTGTCCAACCACTAATCATCTTGGCCTGTTCGATGTCGGCATCCGGTCCAGCTGCCATATTGGCGGCCGTGCACGGGAATGCGAAGACACGCGCGTTGAGATCGGAGAGCAGATCGACGGCGGCGTGCAGACGCTCATTCTCGATAAGATTACCCTCGACCGAGATCGTGCCGATCTTGAATCGTGTTGCATGCACTGAGACACCCTGTGGAGCAACTGCATTGAACTCTGGTTCCATGATCGTGTTGCTGTGCGCAATTAGCAGCGCAATTCGCGCCCTCCATCCATGCATGCTGTTTGCCCTTTCTATGACTGGCCAAGTTTCTTAGCGTTGCGCGTGTCGAGCATCTGGCGAAAGAGCATCCGGTGCTCCTCTGTGTGGCGGAGCACAGCCAGATGCGAGGAGACTAGGTCGAGGTGGGACTCTAGATCCTGGCCAAGTCCCTGGTAAACCGCGCGCTTGAAGTACCGGACAGCTTCGGCAGGCTGACCAGCAATGGTTGCGGCAAGTTTTTCAGCAACACTGGCAAGATCGTCGTTCGGTGCAATGCGATGAACAATGCCGAGATCAAGCGCTTCCTGCGCATCAATTCGCCGACCTGTCCAGAAGAGTTCCAAGGCGCGGGCGGCGCCGATTAGGCGGGGCAGGTGGTAGGTGCCCCCAGCCCCGGCGATCAGCCCAGTATTCACATATGTCTCGGCAAAGATGGCATTCTCGGCGGCCAAGCGAAGGTCGCACATCAATGCCATGTCAAGGCCGCCGGACAGCGCATAGCCCTGAATCGCAGCGATGGTAGCCTTGTCAGTGCCAAACATTAGGCGCGCAATGCGATGAACGTGCTCATCAAAGTAGGCCTTTATTTCTGCCGGGCTTTCCATGCTTCGTTCCAGCACGCCATCTGCATGACCGCCCGAGCAAAAGGCACGCCCCGCGCCCTTGAGCAGGATAACGCGGACTTCGGCGGAAGCGATGGCCGTCTCCAAATGGTCACCCCACAGGTCGATCATTTCCTGGTCATAAGCATTGAGCCGCTCAGGGCGATTGAGCGTGATCGATGCCACGCCACCGGCGATCTCGAGCAACACTGAAGGTTGGATGCGGTGCTCGTCGGTCATCGTCGGGCCCATTTGATATTGCTGGTTTCTACACGATGATGAAGTGGAACAAGGTTGTCCAATATGCTGTCTTCCCGACCCATATATGCTTGGCGTATCGCATCTCACACTTAACTCGTATGGCACCATCTGTCCCGTGGTATTGGAATCGTTGCCATTGCTGCTGCACGCTGGGCTAGCCAAATCATACGGAGTCCAACATGGTCAATTTAAGCGAGGCTCTCGCGAGCAAGGCGCTGGAAGTGCAGTATGACGACCTCCCGGAGGACGTGCGGCACTGGGCCAAGGTTTCAATTCTCGACACCTTTGGAGTGATGCTGGCAGGCGGCGCCCAGCCAGCTGTGCATATGCTGGAACGCGTAATTGGCGGGTCGCCGGGAGCGTGCATCTGCGTGCTTTCGGGCCGCAACCTTATGCCCCTTGATGCCGCGCTGTTAAATGGGATGGCAGCCCATATCCTCGATTTTGATGCCTCGAATGCGACGTTCTCGGGTCATCCTGTGCCGCAACTTCTCCCTGCAGTTTATGCCGCCGCGGAAATTGTGGGCGCCGATGGAAAGAGTTTGCTTGCAGCCTATGTCGCCGGATTTGAGGTTCAGTCTCGAATTGCGCGCGGCATCGACACTGCTCATTTTGAGCGGGGCTGGTTCAATACGTCTGCCATCGGCGTGTTTGGCGCTGCGGCAGGTGCATGCCACTTGCTCGGGCTGGACCTTGTGCAAACCAGACACGCAATCGGCATGGCGGCAATGATGGCATCGGGGAGTGTTGCTCACGCCGGCTCGATGGCCAAACCGCTGGGCGCTGGCCATGCGGCACGAAGTGGGCTCATGGCAGCTTTGGCGGCTCGCGAAGGGCTCACTGCGGCCGAAGATGGCATCGGCGATCGTCGCGGGTATCTCAGCCTCGTAGTGGGCAGCGGTAGCTATGACAAGGCCCGTATTCTCAAAGACTGGGGGTCGCCCTACGATATTGTGGAGACGGCGACGGGAATTAAACAGCATCCGTGTTGCGGACAGTTCCATACTGCCATCGACACATTGCGTTCCATGATGGAGAGCGATTTTATTCGCTCTGAAGATGTGCGCGAAGTTGATCTACGTATTCGTACGACCCGTTTGGCCCATACCAACCGGCCAGACCCCCGCACTGGAACCGACGCAAAATTCAGCATTCAGTATTGTATTGCCCGAACACTGATCGACGGGGCTCCCTTGCTACATCATTTCGAAGAAGCCGCAATTCATGAACCTCAAGTTCGGGCGCTGATGCAGCAGATAAAGCCCTCAATTCATCCCGATACCCCACCCGATGCACCACTTCGCGCTCAGGGCGCAGTTGATATCACTGTCACGTTGAAGGATGGAAGACAGATCGTGGGTACTGGCCACCACCCCTTCGGACGTATTCCGGGGCACCCATTGCCGCAACGCATGTTGCATGCCAAGTTCTTAACTTGTCTGGATAATTCCATGTTCCCTTCTGCGGGTCGGCCATTACTCGACGCTATTGTGAAGCTCGAACAGCAGAACGATGTGCGCGCCATCTCGTCGCTACTGCGGTAGCGGTCGATGTAAGACCTTGGGCCTCTTGCTCGACTGGCTCGCGGATATTGGACAACTTGTGGCGCCGGGGCCATCGTTGCGAGGCACGCCGCTCATTTCCAAAGCGGTGATGCACCTAAGAGGAGGGAGCAAATGAAATTAACCCACTATGGACTTGCCATCGGTTTAGGCATAGCGACGATCGCATCGTCCACAAGCTTTAGTAGCGCCCAGGACTTTCCCAACGACACTGTTCGGATCATCGTCGGCTCGAGCCCCGGCGGCGGCACCGATCTAATTGCCCGCACGGTCGCTGCCGAATTGAGCACAAAGTGGGGGGTGCCGGTTATCGTTGAAAACGCGCCGGGAGCGGCCAATACCATTGCCGGACAGGCCGTGGCGAGCGCGCCCCCGGACGGACACACGTTGTGGGTGTCAGTGTCTCAGTTCACGATTACCCCCCACACCATGGAACTGCCTTACCAGTTTCCCACAGCTTTTGAACCCGTGGCTGCTCTCGCGCTAAATACGCAGATTCTGGTGGTCAATCCTGATTTCCTGCCCGTCACCAGTGTCGAGGAACTCGTCACCTACGCGCAGGAAAACCCCGGTCAATTAAACTTTGGTTCGGCCGGTCCTGGATCTCCTCCCTTTATCGGGATGCAAGTTCTAATGTCAGAACGAGATTTTGAGATGACCAACGTTACCTACCAAGGCGGGGCACCTGCAATTGCGGCGCTGCTCTCGGGAGAAACCGAGCTTCAAATGGCCACGGTGGGCGGCACGCTATCGCATGTCCAGGACGGGAAACTCGTCGCTCTTGCTGTAAGCACCAATGTGCGTAGCGAGATGTTGCCCGACGTTCCAACGATGGAAGAAGCCGCCGGGTTGGATGACTTTGATATTCGATCCTGGTACGCGATGTTTGCCCCTGCTGGCACACCTCCCGATGTCATCGAAAAGATCAACGAGGACGTCAGGGACGCGCTCAACTCCGAGGCGGTAGCCACAACATACGCTACGATGGGGCTTGAGCTGTTTCCCCATTTGACGCCCAGCGAGCTGGATGCTTACCTCGAGGAGGATTTGGCCAAATGGGGTGGTCTGCTTGCCACCTACGCGCCAGAGGTACTGTTGGCGCAGCCGCAGTAGGGCAGCAAATCCTTGCACGGTTCACGCAGAACGAAAGGGGGCAGGTTCAACGCTGCTCCCTTTTTCCCATCAAGGCGATATATCGAAGTTTAAGAGATTCGAGATGAGCCGTAATCTCGCTGGTTGCACCTTCGACATTGCGGGCCCGCAGCAATGTCATCAACCGCCGGCGCGACTGGATGGAGCGGTCATTGTCTTCGGGGCCCATTTTCAGGGCAAATCCCAGCATGAGCTCGCCAATCGACTCGACGATTAGAATAAGCACTGGATTTCTTGTTGTTGCCGCCAAGACGTTGTGAAATTCGATCTGGAGGACGAGTTTGCGCTCTAGATCTCCTCGAAGATATGCAGCCTCGGCCTCATCAATATTGCGGTCGAGCATGTCGAACTCGCTTTCTGTCGCTCTTTCGCAAGCAACGCGGGTTACAATTTGCCCCAGCCACACCCGTGCTTCGGTGATCTGCTCGATGGTAGCGCCCTTCAAGTACAGCAGGTCCTGAAAACCTGTTGTGAGAAATCCAGCATCGCCCTTGGACACGAACGCGCCGCCCTTGGCGCCTTTATGCAGTGAAATTACCCCATTGCTTTCTAGCATACGCAGGGCTTCGCGCACGGCGTTCCTGCTGACATTGAACTGAACGGCCAAATCTCGCTCGGGAGGTAGCTTGTCACCGGGCTGCAGCTCCCCACTTGCAAGCCGCTTTCGCACTGCATCTCCGATTTCGTCAGACAGTCGACGGCTCTTCAAGGGGGAAAACTCAGCCATGCCATGTCCTATCGGTTTCGTCCAATCCCCATGAATACGGGGTAAGTATGTCGGTTTTCAAGTGAGTCAGTCCCTCGACATTTGTGGCGCAATATCATATTGTCATTGGTACTACCATTGATTTCAAGGAGACCTTGCAATGCATGAACTATCGCTTCCCGAACGCTTCCAAAGAGTCGCCGATCTCGATGATCTTTATGGAGTTCTAAAAGAAGCTGGCATGGGGCCGGGCTGGAACAAAGCGGAACCCTCGCTCTATCCCATGCCCAAAAGAACCTTTGTTCCGTCCCATTGGAACTATGAGGAGGCGCGAGCCGCGCTATCGGCTGCTGGTGATCTTGTCAGTACGGAACTTGCAGAGCGGCGAAACCTGATTCTGGCCAACCCGGTTCCGGGCAATACTTACGCAACGGCCCGGACGATGGTGGCGGCATACCAGATGGTCAAAGGACGAGAGACTGCGCGTAGCCATCGGCACACGCCGAATGCGTTGCGCCTGGTGCTCGAAACTGATCCAAATACCTACACCATCGTTCAGGGGGAAAAGGTACCGATGGAGCCGGGCGACGTGCTGCTGACGCCCAATTGGCTATGGCATGGCCACAGCAACGAAAGCGACCTCGACGCCTACTGGATCGATTTCCTGGATGCGCCGTTGGTGCAACTGCTTGAACCAATGTTTTTCGAACATTTCGCCGATGGTATCGAAAAGCCTTCTGCTCTTACCTTTGATTCTCCCATGCGTTTTGCTTGGTCAGAGAGCGTGCGCCGGCTGGCAGAGGCTTCGCTGGAGGGCGGCGCCAAGTCGATCCAGTTGGGTGACCCCGCTCTCGATACCATCGCGCTTTACATGCATCAGATTGAACCCGGTACCGTAACCGACAGGATTCAGCAGACGACCAACAGCATTTTCGCGGTTGTAGAGGGAGAAGGGCAGTCCGTTATCGATGGCGAGGTCTTTGACTGGGGACGAGGGGACGTGTTCGTCGCTCCGTCGTGGCGACCCTACACGCATACAGCAACGTCCGGACAGGCAACCCTCCTGCAGGTCACCGACGAACCTGTCATGCAGAAGTTAAACTGGTTGCGCACGGCCTTGTGATGCGACGGGTCGCGGGGCCGCTCTCGGGCTGCCGCGACCTATTTGAGGTGCCTCCTATACGCGCCACGAATGGCCGCTGGGCCAAGTGGATATTTGAAATGTATGTGTCTGGCTCATATCAGCATTGCTAGTGGGCCGCTTCCGCGCCCTTTGCCAAAGCCACAGGAGGAGAGAATGAGAATCCTCGTTCCGGTGAAACGAGTATTGGATCACAAAGCTGGAATCCGGCTGTTGCCAGATGGGCGCGGCGTCGACCGGGCCAGGCAGAAGATGGCCATTAATCCGTTCGATGAGATTGCGCTGGAACAGGCGCTTCAGCTTCGCGAAACTGGAATCGCCGAAGAGGTAATGGTCGTATCGGCGGGTCCAGTAGCGGTCGAAGAAACGCTGAGAACGGCGCTCGCAATGGGCGCGGACCGAGCGGAACTGATCGAGACTGAGGACGGTCTAGAGCCACTGGACGTCGCAAAGATCCTGTCGTGCCTAGCCATTGAGCATAATTCGACGCTGGTGTTGATGGGAAAGCAAGCCGTAGACAGTGATGCCGGACAGACCGGCTCAATGCTGTCAGCTCTGCTCGACTGGCCCCTGGCCACGTTTGCCTGTGATCTCAAATCGGAGGGCTCATCGGTCACCGTAACGCGGGAAGTTGACGGAGGAACACAGACGCTAGCGTTGGAACTTCCCGCAATCGTGACTGTCGATCTACGCCTTTGTACGCCGCGCTATGTTTCACTACCGGGCATCATGAAGGCGAAAAAAAAGCCCCTGGTCAGGCGTGACATCAAAGAACTCGGCGTCGAAACGCGCCGCCGACTGGAAGTGGTGAGGGTGGAAGAACCACCGGGGCGCAACGGCGGCCGAATCGTCAATTCGGTAGAGGCGCTGGTAGAGGCATTGCGCGAACAGGTCCTCCAAATCAAGGCTGGGGGGCGAGCATGACCTGCCTGTTGATTGCTGAACATAACAACGCTGGCCTGTCCAGCCATACCGCGCGCGCGCTGAATGCGGCGCTCAAGGTTGATCCGGAAGTACATATTCTCGTTGCAGGTCACCAGGTTGGTCAGGTTGCCGAAGCGGCGTCCAGATTGAGCGGCGTGACTAAGATCATCCATGTGGACGACAAACGGTTGCAGCATTTCGGAGCCGAGGCGGTAGCGGATCTGGTGGCCGGGCTGATGCAGCACTTCGGCTGTGCCATTGCCCCAGCCACAGCACGCGGCAGGTCATTTCTTCCACGCGTCGCTGCCAAGCTCGACGTGATGCAGGTTTCTGACGTTGTCGATGTGCTTTCGCCCAACACATTCCGCCGCCCGATCTATGCGGGCAACGCCATCGAAGTGGTTTGCAGCCTCGAGTCTCACATCGTTATGACTGTGCGCAGTTCGGCTTTTGCCGCGGTTTCACAGGGCAACGCAGTGCCGATCGAGCAGTTGACCTTCACTCCAGGAAGCAGCCGTGCCGCTACCTTCGTTGCTGAAGACATTATACCCAAGGAGCGGCCCGAGCTGGCAACCGCGGACATTGTGGTCGCCGGCGGGCGCGGGCTAGGGTCCCAAGAAAAATTCGAAGAGTTAATTACCGGGCTGGCGGATCAGCTAGGTGCCGCTGTGGGCGCAACAAGAGCTGCGGTGGATGCTGGATATGCACCGAATGACTGGCAGGTGGGGCAGACGGGTAAGGCAGTCGCACCCAGCTTTATGTAGCATGCGGAATATCTGGAGCCATTCAGCACACGGCCGGCATGAAGAGCGCCAGAACAATTATCGCGATAAACAGCGACGCAGATGCACCGATCCTACAGATTGCAGATATTGGCTTCGTCGGTGACTTGTTCGAGGTGCTGCCGGCAATTCGTAATGCGCTGGAGTAGGTCGCGGTGACTGAGAGTGTTCAAGAGGTCGACGGCGAAGAACTGTCCTACGACGTCGTGATTGTAGGGGCTGGTCCTGCGGGCCTAGCAGCGGCCATCAAGATCAAGCAGGAAAACGTCGAACTAACCGTCGTGGTCATCGAGAAGGGTGCGACAGTTGGTGCGCACATATTGTCCGGTGCGGCTATAGATCCGACGCCTCTCGACGAGTTGCTACCCTCATGGCGCACCGATCCCGACTGCCCGCTGAAGACCGCCGTAACTGCGGACCGGTTTCTCTTTCTCACTAAGCGTTCAGGAATTAGAATCCCACACGCCTTTTGCCCAAGATGCTCTCGAACCGCCACAGCTTCGTCGGCTCGCTTGGAGACCTCTGCATCTGGATGGCCGGTCGGGCCGAAGCCTTGGGTGTAGAAATCTACGCGGGATTTTCCGCCGCAGGACTGCTGCTGGACGAACAGGGGACAACGAGGGGCATCCTTACGCGTGCGCTAGGAATGGACCGGGACGGGCGGCCAGGGCCGCAGTACCAGCCTCCAATCGCTATCCACGGGAAATATGTACTGCTCGCCGAAGGAGCACGTGGATCGCTGACGCAAGACGCATTGTTGCGCTACCAGCTGGGTGCAGACAGCGACCCGCAAAAGTTCGGGCTTGGCCTCAAGGAAATATGGCGTATCCCCGTGGAGCGCCATCAAAGTGGTCTGGTGCAGCATGGGCTGGGATGGCCCCTCGGCAACGCTGTGGGTGGTGGGTCGTTCATCTACCACTACGGCGCGGACAAGCTAGCTGTCGGACTGGTGGTTCACCTCGACTACGCCAATCCCCACCTGTCACCTTATCAGGAGTTCCAACGACTCAAGACCCACCCTTGGATCAGATCCATGCTTGAGGGCGGAGAACGCCTAAGCTACGGCGCGCGGGTGATTTCGGGGGCGGATGGCAGTCTGTACCGCAGCTGGTCTTCCCGGGCGGTGCACTGATCGGATGTGCGGCCGGCTTTGTCAACGTGCCGCGCATCAAGGGCGTCCACAACGCCTTTGCTTCCGGCATGCTTGTTGCCTCAAGCGTGGTCAAGGCAATCGGAGAAGGCCGAAGCAACGATGTCCTGGAATGCTATCAACAGCGCTGGCGGGAAAGCTCCCTTGGCAAGGACCTCTTCCCGGCCCGTAACATTAAGCCGTTGTGGTCCAGATTCGGGACGCTTGCGGGCACGGCGATTGGAGGGTTGGAGCTGTGGATCGGGGCGTTCACTAAAGGATGGTCGGCGTTCGGAACGCTACATCACCAATCAGCAGACTGGCGGAAACTGGCGCCTGCCAAGGCGTACAAAAAGATCCACTATTCGCGCCCTGACGGGATAATTACTACGGACCGAATGACCTCGGTGTCCTTCGCAAACGTATCGCAGGTTGAGGATCAACCTTGTCATTTGAACGTTCGCGATGTGGAACTGCAGCGCAACTCGGAATTGGACCTGTTCGGTGGCCCGTCCGCGCTGTACTGCCCGGCTGGAGTCTATGAGTGGCAAGAGACCGCGAAGGGCCCCCGCTACCAGATCAACTCGCAAAACTGCATCCACTGCAAAGCATGCGACATCAAAGATCCAAACCAGAATATTCAATGGTCTCCGCCGCAGGGTGGCGATGGACCCTGTTATTCCGGAATGTGAGTAGACGAGCTTGAAGGAGGTGCGGCGTGAAACTTGCGCAATTTAATCAGGGCAGGATCGGGATCGTTCAGGGCGAGATGATCTTCGACGTAACCGACGAAGCAGGGGTCAACCCAGCGCTCTGGCCGCCGACGGGCATGGTCCAGACTATCGCGCAGTTCGATCAAATACGCCCAAAGCTGGAGGCTTGCGTCGCTACAAGGCCAGGGCAGACGCTACATTCGGTTCGCCTTGATGCGCCCATTGCCTGGCCCAACAAGGTGATCGCATTTCCGGCCAATTATCATGCTCATATCGAAGAGATGGAGAAAGGGCCGGGATTGATCTCGACGAACAAGACCGGCGGCCAAGGTTTTTTTCTCAAAGCCAATTCCAGCCTTAGCGGGCCCTCCGACGCCATCGTCATCCCCAATGTTCCAGGCCGCGAAGTACACCATGAATGTGAGCTGGCAATAATCATCGGTCGCCGCGGGCGAAACATTCAACGGCATGATGCATTGGAATACATTTTCGGTTTCTGTTGCCTCGTGGATGTCGTGATACGAGGCAAGGAGGAGCGGGTAATGCGCAAATCATTTGACACTTTCTGTCCCATCGGACCCTATATCGTGACGCGTGAAGAGATTGCTGATCCTAACAATATTGACATGGAGCTACGAGTTGATGGAGATCTGCGCCAAAGCGCTAACACGCGAGATCTGATCGTTGGGATCGAGGAGATGATTACCATGTCCGCATCAGTCATGACGCTGGAGCCGGGGGATATTATAGCATCTGGGACACCGGCGGGCGTTGGCCCGATCAAACCTGGTGAAATGCTGACGATCGACATTACCGGCGTTGGGCGGATGTCCCTCCCGGTAATAGCAGACCGTTCACCGAGCCACGGCGTTTGGAACGTACAAAGCAACAGATAGGGGCGGACAAGATGGCCGGTCGCCCGGTGTGAGTTTTCTGGAGTTTGTCCGATTGGACCCTGACCGAGGAGATTGGAGTTACCACGCTTCAGCACTCACCGGAGGGTCCGATCGGACATCTACAAGAATGTCCGTCTGACGCCGCTGCGGCGAGAGGAGATGGCGCTGTGGGTCATTGAAGGGCGCCTTTCCAAGGCCGGGCGGCGCGGGTCTACCGCGTATCAGCCAGGATCGTTGCCCGGTGTATCCAGCGTTTCAAGGCCGAAGGGCGTGCGGGCATGACCGATCGCTCTACATCGAGCCACCAGGTTCATCACTCAAATGGCATGCCGATTTCCGCCCCGGCGCAATCTCCTTCAACGCCGGAGGCTCGATCCGGCACCTGTCCATCGCAAATGGACAGCGTGGGTGGAAGTGGCATCCTGAGGGTGGGGAAAGCGGCGAAGGTATTTCGCCTGAGACAGGATTAAAGCTCGCATGGCGATTGTCCAGTCGCGGCACCTCGCGCAACAGCGCCTGCGTGTAAGGGTGATTGGGATCGGCAAAAAGCGCCTCGGTGGGCCCCTGTTCGACAATCCGTCCCAAATACATCACTGCAACCCGATCAGAGATATGCCGAACCACACCAATGTCGTGGCTGACAAACAGGTAGGCCAGCCGAGGCGCTCACGCAAATCCATGAACAAATTGATGATTTGGGCCTGGATCGAGACATCGAGCGAGGCGACAGCTTCATCACACACCACGAGCTCGGGATTGACTGCCAGAGCGCGAGCAATGCCAATGCGTTGGCGCTGTCCGCCGGAAAATTGATGCGCGAAACGGGACTTGGTGCGCGGGTCCAGTCCCGCCTGAGCAAGAACATTGTCGATATGGGCATCGAGCTCGGAATTTGGCACCACCTTATGAAAGTGGGCGGCTTCGCGCACGGTTTGGCCCATCCGGAAGCGCGGATTCAGCGAATCCAGCGTGTCCTGGAAGATCATCTGCACCTTGAGCGCTATATGCCGCGCCCGCTGGCCACTGGCTTTGGCGACATCTTCGCCGCGGTAGAGAATGCGTCCACTGGTGGGGTTGTCTATGCCCGCGACGATCCTCCCCAGGGTGGATTTTCCACAGCCGGATTCGCCCACCAGACCGACCACTTCACCCTCGCCGATCTCGAGCGAAACTGAATCCACGGCGTGAACGACCTGCGGCTCGAAGTGGGCGCCGAGCCGATTGGCCAGTTTGGCTGCAAGATCGGGCGTCTTGGCAAACTGCCGGGTCACGGAATCGATGGTGATAAGCGGCTGTGTCATGAGCGCTTCTCCAAAAGTGGATGTATGCACCGGGCGTGCCGTGCGTCACCGAACGGTTCGAGTGCGATCTCGCCCAGGCACGCCTCGGTACGACGCGGGCAACGCGGATGAAAGCGGCATCCCTGCGGCATGCGGTCGAGTGCCGGTGTCATTCCCTGGATCTGATGCAGGCGCTGGCCGGGTGTATTGTGCGATGGAATCGAACGGATCAGCCCGTCGGTATAAGGGTGGATCGGAGCGTCGAGCATTGGATCGACTGGCCCTTCCTCAACCACGCTACCAGCATACATGACATAGACCCGATCAGTCAGGCCCGCGACCACCGTGAGGTCATGGGTGATCCAGATCAGCGCCGTACCCGTTTCGCGACACAGCTTCTGCATCTCGGCCAGGATCTGCGCCTGGATAGTAACGTCCAGTGCCGTAGTCGGCTCGTCGGCTATGATGATGTCGGGCCTGTTGAGCATGGCGATGGCGATGGCAACGCGCTGGCGCATGCCGCCTGAGAATTGATGTGGATACGCGGCCAGCCGTTCGTCCGGCGCAGGGATTCCTACTTGTGCAAGCGCATCGCGACAGCGTGCACGGGCATCCGACCTCGATATTTTCGGATCATGGGCACGGATGGCCTCGATCATTTGCGTATCAATGCGCAGAACAGGGTTCAGCGTCATCATAGGGTCCTGGAAGATCATGGCGATCCGATCACCGCGCAACTGGCGCAGGCGCTTGGGCGTCGCCTTGAAAAGATCTTCGCCGTTGAGAAGAGCCCGCCCCGCGAAGATTTCGCCGGGAGCGTCGATCAGACCCATGATCGAGAGTCCGGTGACCGATTTGCCCGATCCGGACTCGCCAACCAGGCCGACAATCTCTCCCTTGCCGACCTGCAGACTAACATCTCTTACCGCAGCCACTGGACCCGTTGAAGTGAGGAAGCGGGTTTCCAAGCCCTCGACCACGAGGGTTTTGCTCGAAGGGGACTTGGTCATTTCTGCATCCTGGGATTGAGAACGTCGCGCAGAGTGTCGCCAACCAGATTGATGCCAACGATCAAAAGCAAAAGCGCCAACCCAGGAAAGACCGAGATCCAATAGTCGCCTGAAAGCATGTAGGCAAATCCGTTCGAAATCAGCAGGCCTAACGAGGGTTCGGTCACCGGCAGCCCAATACCTAGGAAGGACAGAGTGGCCTCCAGGCTGATTGCGTAAGCCACGCGCATGGTGGCAACAACGATCAGTGGCGGGAGGCAATTGGGCAAGATGTGGTTGAACATGACGCGATGGGTGGGCAGAGCCAGGCACCGCGCTGCATCGACATAAGAGCGCCGCCGTTCGACCAAGGCCGAGCCGCGGATGGTTCGTGCGTAGTACGCCCATTGGGTGACCACAAGCGCAATAACGATCTTGTCGACACCCTGGCCGAGTATGGCCAGAAGGATCAGAGCAATAAGGATGGGCGGAAAGCTGAGCTGGATATCGACAATGCGCATCAAAAGCGCATCGGTGCGGCCGCCGAAAAAGGCGCTGAAAATTCCGACGCTTGCGCCGATGACCAGAGCGATGGCCGCACTGGATATCCCCACAAACAGGCTCGTGCGCAGCCCGTAAAGGATGGCGCTGAACAGATCGCGTCCCTGGTCGTCCGTGCCCAACAGGTACGTCATGCCTGAAAAGGACACTTCCCCCGGCGGCATGCGATTGTCCATAATGTCGAGCTGGGCCAGATCATAAGGGTTTTGGGGAGCGATCCACGGCGCAAAAATTGCCGCAAGGACCATGATCGTGCAGATGACGACGCCAACCAGGCCAAGCTTGTCCGATAAGACGCCCACCACAACACGTTTGAATGGCGAGGTCGGTTTGGGCTGCACGCCCGCTCCGCCTTCAAGGTTCGCGTCAGGGTCGATGAGGCTCATTCTGATCCTCCCACGACCCGCACGCGCGGGTCGACCATTGTATAAAGAATGTCAACGACAAGATTGATCACCATGAACATGAGGACGGTGATGAGCAGATACGCCAGGATCACCGGGCGATCGAGAACGCCGATGGCGTCGATGATGAGTTTGCCCATGCCTGGCCAGGCGAAAATCGTTTCGGTGACCACCGCGAAAGCGATGAGCGAGCCCAATTCGAGCCCAATCACCGTGATGAGCGGAATCAACGTGTTCTTGAGCACGTGAACAACGACGATACGGGCTTCCGAAAGCCCCTTGGCACGGGCAAATCGCACGTAGTCCATCTGCAGCGCTTCGATTACGCCGGCACGTGTGAGGCGAATGACCAGTGAGATCTTGAAAAGGGCGAGATGAGCGCCGGCAGCGCGATGTGGCTTAGTCCGTCGAGCGTGAAGATGCTGAGCTGCACCCCCAGGACATTGACCGTATCGCCGCGTCCGGAAGCGGGTAGCCATCCAAGATAGACGCTGAACAGCATGATCATCATCAACCCGATCCAAAATGTCGGCAGGCTGAAGCCGAGAATGGAAAAGGCCATGATCCCGCGCGAGGATTTGTTGCGCGGCTTAAGGCCGGCCCAGACACCTAGCGGTATGCCCACCACCAGAGCGATGAACAGGGCGGAAAACGCCAGTTCGAGTGTCGCGGGAATCCGCGCAAAGATCAGCTGGAGGGCAGGCTGATTGTAGAGGAAGGAATTTCCCAGATTGCCCGAAAGCGCATTGAGCAGGAAATTCCAATATTGCGTCCAGACGGGTTGATCCAGGCCCAATGAGGTGATGATTTGCTGACGCTCGGCTGGTGTGGCTGTTGCGCTGATCATAACGTCTACGGGGTTGCCGACCATGTAGACGCCCACAAAGACAAGCACCGACATTGCCAGCAGCGTGATAATGGTCTGCCCGATACGCCTGATGAGGTAAGCGGTCATTGGATGATCCTCTCGCTTGAATGCCTTGAGGTCGTCTCGATGTCAGCAAGCCGGGAACACAGCAGGTCTAGCACACCTGCTTCATCGACAGTTTGCGCAATTTGCGCCTTTGCGCCCGGCTCGGCCGTCGAGAAATCTGCGAAAGTATGGCCCATTTGCGGCCCCTCGCTCACAATCCCCAATTGGGCCGTCGTGAACGCGAACAGCTCTGGTGCGAGCAGGTAGGCGATTGGAAGGGCGTCGTGGACCGGGCCGCCGGAGCGCCCGTAGCGCACTGGGTCTTCACGGTCCGCGCCGGCAAAGACGTCGGCGAAAGCAGATGCAATCGCGCCTCCGTTCGCGCGCAAGGCGCCGAGATGCTCCTCAGTCACGAGCACCTCCAATGTAACATCCAGCGGGAACAGGGTGATGGGCACCCCGCTCGCGAACACCATGGCGGCGGCGTGAGGATCGGCAAGCATATTGAACTCTGCCCAAGGAACGCGATTGCCCAGGGCCCTGAAGGCTCCGCCCATGATTGTGATTTCATCAATGCCGCTACGGACGTCCTCGCCGAGTGCGAGCGCTAGGGCGACCGCACTGAGGGGGCCTGAGGCGCAAAGGGTTATAGCTTCGCCCCGGGCGGACGCCGAGCGCGCCGCCTGAGCAATAAAGGCAGCGGCGGCGCCCAAGGGCTTCGGCGCGCCAGCCGGCGGCACCAGATTGTCTGGGAAAACACCATGGGCGCAGTGGCGCCCGAAAACCTGGTCGCGCAGCAGCGGCTTTTCACATCCGGCGAGCAAGGGGATACCCACTTTGGCCATCGCAAGAATGCGCTGGGCGTTTTCCAGCGCCACCTGCCGGGGAACATTACCCGCGCCTGCGCAAACTCCCACGATCTCGAGTTCTGGGCTGGCTAGCGCAAGGAATATGGCAGCCATGTCGTCCACGCCAGGATCAACATCGAGGATCACTTTGCGCCGGTTCATGCGTCAACCCTGCTCAGCTGCCGCAAGCCGGATTCGAACAAGCCAAAAAATCCCCCCACGTCGACTTTGGTGACAATGTCAACATTGGCAGGCTCGCCGGACTTGCCATACCAGTCTGCAACGGTCTGACCGCGACACAAGGTGCTATCGGTCTCCACCATAACGCGCGCCGCCTGGGTTGTGAAAAGGTGCGGCGCCAGAACAAAGGCGGTAACGAGCGGGTCGTGCATCGGCCCGCCTGCCGATCCATAGCGGTCCGGATCGTTCCGGTCCCAGGCCTGTAGCATCGGCCCAAGCACATCCATTAGCGGCCCACCGATCGAGCGCAGGCGTGCGACTCGCTCGGGTGTGGCGATGGCCTGATGGGTGGCATCGAGCGGTAGAAGCGTAATGGGAATATTCGACGAGAATACGATCTGAGCCGCATGGGGGTCGGCCAATATATTGAACTCGGAAGTGAAGGTGCGATTTCCCGGCGTACGGAAAGCGCCCCCCATTGCTACGATCCGCTCTATGCTGGAGGAAATGTCGGGGCGGATACGTAGGGCCAGCGCGATATTGGTCATCGGGGCAAGCGCACACAGCGTCACGCGTTCGCCGCGCTGGCGGGCAGTATCGAGCCGCTCTATGAGATATTCGACCGCATGTTGCCCGCGCTGCCTGGCGCGGGGTTCAGGCAAGGGTGCTCCCCCGAGCCCATCCCGCCCATGATGAAGGCCATAAAGTGCGGTTCCAAGCAAGGGGCGGTCGGCGCCTGCATGAACGGCAATATCATCGCGGCCGACCAAGGCAAGGATGCGCAAGGCGTTGCGCGTTGCCACATCAAGCGAGACATTGCCGCACACTGTCAGGATCGCATCGACCTTTAGCTCTGGCGAGGCCAGGGCCAATAGAATAGCGAAGGTATCGTCAACCCCGGGATCGGTATCGAAAAGAATGGTTGTCACGGTTGTCCTGAAATCAGTTGGTGTTCAGAGCGCGCCCAAGGCGCGAAGGGCCTGGGCAATGTCGTCTCGCGCTGACTCGTCGAGGGGTTTTTGGGGCGGAACTGGATCACCCACGGCAAAGCCTTGAAGACAAAGCGCAGCCTTGATGCAGGCGGCCAGGGAATGGCGGGCGAACAACTCGTTGAGCCGCCATAACGGGCGCTGCAATTCCATTGCCCGGGACCAATCGCCTGAAACCGCGGCTTGATATAGGGCAAGACTTTGGGACGGTGCGCAGCAAGCCGGACCAGCCATCCATCCGACGCCGCCGATCAGCATGACACAGGCTGGAATATGGGAAGAGGCAGCGAAAACCGAGAGGCGCCCCTCGGTTCGCTCGAGGATGGAAAGCAGCCGTCCCGTGTTCGAGGAGGCGTCTTTAATCGACACAATGTTGTCGACGTGACTAAGGCGTTCGATGACCGCAAGTCCGAGATCAGAGCGCTGAAAATTGGGGTTGGTATAGAGCACGACGGGTCGACCGTCTGCTGCATCGGCGATCGCTCGGAAATAAGTCTCCACGCCCTCATCGTCGATGGGGAAATAGGCCTCGAGAATTGCTAGGATTCCGTCAGCACCCAATTCGATCATCTGCCGGGTTTGCGCTGTCGCGTCGGAGATGGTGGTGGCCGCAACGCCGGCGATAACGGGAACGCGACCGCGATTGGCGCCAACGACCGTCTCAACCACTTCATAGCGCTGCACGTTTGAAAGATATGCAAATTCACCCGTGCTTCCGAGCGGGGTCAGCCCATGAACACCGGCATCGACGAGATGATCAACGAGGTCGGAGAGTACCTTACCCATGACCGTGCCGTCGGACGCAATTGGGGACACAAGATAGGGAAAGACACCGCGCAGGGCTGACATGCTGGCTCTCCAGGTGAGGGTTAGACCGGCGGTCCGCCCGCGCCGGAATCAGGCGCGGGCGGGGGAGCGCGCTATTGGGCGCCTTTCACATCATAGGCGAGGGTGTAACCGTCAGATCGGCCCTCAAAGCTCAGCCCATCTTCTATCGCCCAGGTGTTGGCGAGGAAGAACACGGGAATAACGCCGAGGTCGTCCATGGCAATGCGCATCGCCTCCTCAAGCAGGGCTTTTCGCTCGGCATCATCAATTGTCATACGGGCCGTCTGCAGCGCCTGGTCGAACGCCTCGGAGGAATAGCGGCCACGATTGCCTTGGCCCGATGTTTCCCCATAGGTTTCCAGTAGCGGACCGAGAACCCCCGATGCTTCGCCCGTCTCCACTGCTGCTCCACCCATGATGAAGCTGAATTCGAGCGCGGAGGCGCGGGAGAAGTATACGCTGGCCGGAAGGGTGACGATCTCTGTGTCGATGCCAACACGGGTAAGCATTTGCCCGATGGCCTGGGCGATCAGGGAATCGTTGGGATAGCGGTCATTGGAGGCATGGAAGGTGAGATCGAAGCCGTCGGGATATCCGGCCTCGGCCAACAGTTCTTGGGCGCGCTCGGGATCATAGGCGTCGAGTTCGATTTCGGGCACATGGCCAAAATAGCCTTCAGGCACGAGCTGGCCGGCAGGTACGCCTTGGCCGTCCATGATCCGCTCGACCAATGCCTCGCGATTGATCGAGAGCGAGATGGCGCGTCGCACCTGGACATCACGCAGCGGATTCTCCCCGTCGGGGCCCGCAGCAAACGGCGAATTGGCGCGATCCTGGTCCAGATGAAGATACATCACCCGATTGCTCGACTGTGTGACCACCTCAACGCCGTCCTGATTGCGCAGGGTTGAAACGTCCGCAGTGGGGATAGATTCAATCATATCAACGTCGCCCGAGAGCATGGCTGCAACGCGGCGCTGGAATTGGTGAAGACCCGGTAGGTGACATTTTCCCATTCCGCCGGACCATCCCAATAGTCCTCGTTGCGTGACAATCGAACTACGCTGTCGGGCAGCCAGGAAACGAATTCGAATGGGCCCGTGCCGATGACTTTGTCGCCGCCGTTGAGCGTTGACGACGGAACATCTTCCAGTTCGGATGGCATAATCGCGATGCGAGAAAGATTGTTGAGCAGCAACGGAGTTGGCGTCTCGGTGGTAATCCGGACTGTATGCTCATCGACCGCCTCGACGTTCGCGATGCCTTCGACGTAGGGCACAAATGAACTTGGACTATTGGTTGCGGCCAGCGGAACCCGATTGATGCTCGCAACGACGTCTTCGGCGCCGAAGCTCGAACCGTCGTGGAAATTAACGCCTTCGCGGAGCTTGAATTCCCAGGTCGTCTCGTCAACCGTTTCCCACGAGGTTGCCAGCGCAGGCTGGATCTGTTGCAGGTCGTCTTGGTTGACGAGGCCGTCGAAGATGTTGCGAGCCATCGCGCTATTGGGACCGACAACGTAAAATTGCGGATCCATGGATGTCGGCGATGCGGCGATGCCAATTGTGAGATCCTGGGCGGTGGCGAATGGCGCGAAAGCCGCGCACGCACTGGCCAGCAGCGCCAGCTTAAGGGTTTTTCATAGTATCTCCTCCCGATTGAACGGCATTTTGAAGGTGACGTGTCACACCGGCGAGAAAGCTAATTCTAAGTTTTATAGAATACAAATCGCAATTAGTGCGGCGCATATAACAACATGTTATACGCTTGCCGCGAAATGGAGGAGCGAACCTTGAAAGTGCACGCACGACAGGTGGAGGCATTTCGGGCGATCATGGTGACGGGGAGTGTGAGCGCGGCGGCTGCTCACATGCACATCACACAGCCTGCGGTCAGCCGTTTGTTGCGCGACATGGAGACCGAGATTGGATTTACGCTGTTTGTGCGCGATGGCAATCGTCTTGTCCCGCGAGATGAAGCGCTTATTCTATTTCGAGAAGTAGAACGTGTGTTTGTGGGGCTCGATCACATCGGCCGCGTCGCACAGGATATCCGCGCTGTAAAAGGTGGTGTGATTAGGGTTGGTACGGTTACCTCCCTCAACAGGCTGTGCATGCGCGAGGCGTTGATCCCGTTTTTGGAACGATACCCCTCAGTGACGGTAATTTTTGACACTGAGAACACTGAGCGCGTTCTAGACCTTACAGCGATCCAACATTACGACCTTGGCCTTGTGTACCATCAGGAGGACCGCGCCGGGTTACCCGGAGAAGTGATTGGACGCAGCCAGGCCGTCGCTGTTGTACCCCACGAGCATCCGCTTTCGAGAAAGGACGAAATTGCGCTCTCCGATCTGAGCGCGTATCGGGTAATATTGCCCGGCCGTCGCGCGCCGCTCCGGCTTGCCCTCAACAGCGCACTGTCCGCACAAGGCATTGATCTTCGGACGCCGATTGAGGCTTCGCTGGCCAATTGTTGCGCAATGACCGCGAATGGCATAGGCATCTCGGTCGTCGATCCTCTCATTGCGGCTGACTACAGTGATCAACTTGTGGTCAAACCGTTACAAGCCAGGATCGGCCTCTCCTATCAGATCGTTCGCCCGCCACAGGCCGCTCAAGGCCAACTGACAGATGCATTCTCTCATCTTATAAAGCGTGCAGTGCAGGATCGATTGCGCGCGCGACCAGCACAGTAAAACATGTCAGTCCATGTAAGCGGCAATTTCCTCCAATCGGCCTTCTTTGCGAAAGTACCCAGTTTTCTTGGACATTGACTATGCTAAGCATCAAGCTCTAATGGCGCTCCACTAATCAGCGATTGCCGGCTACTTGTCATTGATCCACCTCAGGAAGTCGTTGAATGCAGCCTCCGGGTCAAACTGCGCGGTTGGGCCGAATTCATCTGCGTAGCGCGAGCCCGAGAGAAGACCGCCATCATCCACGCCGTACAATTCGATATTCCCCTCTGCCGCAAAATCATAGGAAAAGGCGGGGTACTTTTCCTTGAGCAGTGCACACCAGGTACTCAACGGCCAGCCCGTTGCGGTCCCAAATTGTAGTCTTGATAATTAGGGCTGTTACGTGTCAGCGTGATTAGGGCGCTGGCGGCATCCCTCGAGTAGTGCCAATTGCTTTGCTTGTCGCGCTCAAGGAGAGCAGTTTTACCCGAAATTGCCTTTCCGGTTAGTTGGTAGATCGGGCTCAAAGTGTCGCGATACCCCGTATCGTGCTCCCACGGCCCGAAAGCGGTTGCGACCCTTCCAATGACATAGGGTAGGTCGTTGAGTGAACATATGCGAGCGACGATCGTTTCTGCGGCCGATTTTCCCACACTATAGAGGGTGTCGACTTGATGCGGCTGACTCTCCACCACGAGCTGGCCATCCGGCAGGTTATGAGTCGCGAATACGCCGGCCGAACTCACTAAGGTTAACTTCTCGACGTTGCAACTTGCGGCAGCCGTCGCGACAACTGCAGCGCCCTTGAGATTGACGTCGACGATCTGCGGGCCGGCGATCCTTTCGCGTTCAGCGTTGGAAGTGATAGCGGCAGCATGAATGATGCGGCGAATTTGATGCTGCCTGATCACGGCTTCAAGTAGCTCTTGATCACGCACATCTCCCAGGGCAAACCGAACATTGCTGCGATTGGCTAGCTCTTCTTGCCGCTGGGTTGGAGCGACATTGCTCAACGCTAGAACTTGTTCACCCTCGCCGCCAAGCTGCTCTACGATATTGGTGCCAATGAACCCTGTAGCGCCCGTAACCAAATAGCTCAAAGCTCATCTCCTTCGACCGGCGGATGCACCGTTTGCCAATGCTTGGCGATGTCTATGCGGCGGGCGACCATACGTCTTCGGAAGCCGCTACATGATCGAGAAACCTTTCGAGATCCGCCGCGCGTCCGGGGCGCCCCACAATGCGGGTATGCAGACCTACACTCATCATTTTGGGGCTTTCTTCTCCTTCGCGTCGCAGGAATTCGAAGGCGTCGATCAGATAGTCCGAAAAGCTTCTGGAGTTGTAGCCATACGGACTGACATAGCGGCCATCGTTGTTGTCAAGTGTATAGGGGACCACTAGGTGGTTCTGGCCAGAGACCCTGGTCCAGTAGGCAGGTCATCTCCAAAAGAATCTGAATCATAGGTGACCCGCCGGCTTCCACGAGTAGCCGTCGGGTGTTTTGGCTCATTCGCCCTGTATACCAACCCGTTGGTCGTGATCCGGTAACCTCCTCATGGATGCGCATAGCTTCGGCAATATGTCGCCGTTCCTCTTCCTCGGGCATTTCGGCATAGTGAATCCAGCGCAGTCCGTGGGAGGCGATCTCGAAGCCAGCTTCCTTCATGGATGCGACGGCTTCAGGGTTCTTCTCGAGCGACTTAGCGATTCCGAATACGGTGATCGGAAGGTGGCGCTTCGTAAACATCTTGTAGAGCCGCCACCAGCCGGCGCGTGGGCCGTATTCGTATTGGGACTCAGCACTCATGTTACGAATGTTGTCCAACGGCTGAGATGGCTCCTCAGTAAGCCAGGCCTCACTGTGACGGTCGCCATGGATCACAGAATGCTCACCGCCTTCCTCGTAGTTGATTACGAACTGAAGGGCCAATTTTGCATTGCCGGGCCATTGAGCGTGCGGAGGCGTCCGGCCATGCCCGTTGAAGTCGCGTGGATACATGGTAGTCTCTCCTTAGTAGGCAAGTGTTAGTAGGCCAGTGCGTGCAGCCCCCCAGTGAGCACCTTGACGCCTTCGACGATATCTTCGATAGATGAATATTCGTCGGGGTATGGCTCCGGCCATCCTTGGAGCGGACAAAGATCATAGCGGTCTTGGCAATTGAAGCCATCTGCTGAGAGTCGTGCCCAGCGCCGCTGGCCATGTTCAAAGTCTTCACGCCCTGCTCCTGTGCGACACGCTCAAGCGTCCTCAAGATTCCAGGATCTGAAGGTGCTGGATCATGGTCAATTCTGACATCCCATTCAATGTCCAGTCCGCGTCGCTCGGCTACTTCGCGCATCAGTCGTTCATGTGCGGTGTAAAGCTCTTGCCGCTTTTGGGCATCGGGTGGCGGGCATCGATAGAGAATTCGACACTGTCGGGGATGATGGCCGGGAATTCGGTCTTACGACCGCCCGGCCCACTGTTGTGACAGCGGGGCGTCCCATACGATGAGCGGTATTTACCACCCCGCTGGCGATCTCAGCGAAACCGGCCATAGGGTCACGCCGAATGTCCATAGGGAAGCCGCCGGCATGGTTTTGCGTACCGCGTAACATCACATTGTAATGCCGGATGCCGGTGATCGCGGTAACGATGGCCACGGGGCAGGTCTTCTTGTTCGAGTATTGGACCCTGTTCGATGTGCAGCTCAATGAAACTGTCTATGTCGTTGCGGCGGGCCTGAGGGATGCTTTTAGGATCGAGGCCAATAGCCTGCATGGCTTCAGCCATGGTTTCGCCAGTAAAAGCAATAGTCTCGTCGGCTACGTGGGTGCCGATGCGTCCGGTGATGGCGCGCGAACCCCAGTAGTTGGCACTCGGAAAGCGACTGGATTCTTCCTCGCAAAGAGCCACTGCCTCCAGCGTCCGTTTAGGCTGCCCGAACTGGGCTTTGAGCACCTTGAGCGCGATCATGGCCGACAGTGCACCGAGAGCGCCATCATACCGGCCCCCGGGCGCTTGGGAATCGATGTGCGATCCGGAGACTATGGATTTCCCTTTCTCCGTACCTTTTAGCACTCCCCAAACGTTGCCAACGGCATCGCGGTGCACCTCCAATCCACCTTCTTGGCACCAGGCTGCGTATTTATCGGTCGCCGCAACCCATTCGGGCGAATACACCAGTCGGGTAACGCCGCTCTCCCCCACCTTTCCGAATTCAGCGAGGTCATAAACATGCTGCCGAACCATCTCAGCATCGATCTCAATACGGGTGCTCAATTTAACCTTCCTACGCCAGTCCTCTGGCTTTCTTGTCCTTGTTACGGCCCACCCTGAAACGGCGAGCAAACTGATCGTAGGACTTCGTTATTGAACGTAAAAAACGATATTATTCTGGCTTGGGACTTCACGAAAATTGAACTAAGCTTCAATGTCGGCCGACCTACTATGGTGCAGTCTGAGGAGCGCGCATGAATCTTCGACACTTGGAGACATTCTATTGGGCCGCCCGACTGGGAAGCTTCGCAAAGTCCGCCCAAAAAAATGAATGCCACACAATCGGCGGTTTCCATGCGGATTCAGGAGGTGGAGTCGAGATTGAACACAGTGTTGTTCGACAGATCTCAGCGCATCGCACGGTTGACGCCCGAAGGCATTCGACTTCTGCCATACGCAGAAGAAATAGTGACGGCCTATCAGCGTCTCACGGATGCCGCACTAGGCGATAGCCAGAGCACAGCTGGATATGTACGGCTTGGAGTTACAGAGAACGTCGCCATAAGCTGGCTTGGGCCTATGATGAAGAGGCTCAAGCGCGATTTTCCGCACGTTCAAGTCGAACTAGAGGTGGGCGTATCCTATGCGATGGAAGAAAAGCTGTTGGCGCGAGAGCTTGACATGGTCCTGGCGGCCTGTGAGTTGCCAGCATCGAAATTCTCTTCTACTCCACTTCAAAGCATCGACCTTAGGTGGATGTGTAGCCCCAGCCTGGAGGGCATTCCGGAGGTCGTTACGCCCCCTATGCTTTCGGACTTGCCAGTCATCTCCGTTACGCGTGAATGGCAGGCGCGGGGATCTCATTTGCGGTGGTTCAGTGAGAATAACGTCCATTATCGCAACGTAACGATCTGCAACACTTTTCGAACAGCTGCATCCATGGTGATCGAGGGCTTGGGCATTGCCCAGCTTCCTGTACGGCTTTTTCAGGAAGATGTCCGGAAGGGTACGCTCCGCATAGTGCCATGCGAACCCGAAATACCGGCGCTGCAGATCTCGGCCGTAAGACCGATTGCAGAGGACACGCCGGCATTGAAGGCGGTGGAAAGCGCCGCGCGGGAAGCCGCGTCGGCGCATTAATGTCCGGCTATATCACAGCAAAGGCCTGTATTTCGACTTTGAGGCTGGGGTCAGCTAGACGGGCTTCTACACAGGCGCGGGCGGGCGCCTGACCGGGCATAACCCAGTCGTCATAGATCGCGTTCATTGCATCGAAATCGCCGATGCTGGGCAACCAGATGTAGATATGAGTCAAGTGCGACTTGTCCGCCCCGGCCTCGTTCAACAGCCGCTCGACCTTGTCCAGAATCTGACGGGTTTGACCGGTGACATCGGCTGAACTGTCGTCGGCGACAAGGCCTGACAGCACTATGGCCGTCCCCTGCTGCGGGTAGCTCACCATCTGACTCATACGTTGATTGGCGTGGTAGCGGTTGATCATCATTCATACTCCTTTTTCATTGTTCAACGTTGGGTAGCGTCCTCAGTCGTCGCGCACCATCGCGAAGTTATGAAGAATCGTCGTCACGAAATCTGGAGGACGGAAGGCATAAAGTTCATCAAAAATTTGAATGAACAACTGAAGGGAATTCAGCTTGTCGAATTTATGACATCGCTAGAAACTCACTTACGCATGCCGGAAGGCAGCGCTTGCGGGTGGGGACCTCAAGCTGCACAATACAAAGGAAGGAACCTCAATGGATGAGATCAAAACAGTAGCCAACTGCCACAAAAGGACGACATCGGTGCTGTCGGTCGCTGCCCTATGCTTGGCAGCATCGGCCGTCGCTGCAATTGCGCAGGATACCCATACATACGAGCCGCTCGCGCCGGAGGCAGGCACCGACATTCCGCAGGTCGAAGTCCGCATGGGCGTCTTGCCCTATGCCGATGGATCGTTTCCTCTCATCGGCGATGAGATGGGCTTTTTCGAGGATGTCGGGATCGACATCGCCCGAACAACCGTGACCGAGCAGCAGGCTCACACGTTGCTTATGCGGGGCGACCTCGACGTCACCCATGGTTACGCGCCCAATTTCCTGCCGACCTACCAGAATTCGCGCGCCGTCAAAGCGGTCATGTTCCACGACGTCATTACAGCGGGATGCATGCTTGCGGCGCCCCATCTGAATCTCACGGGCATTAAGGATTATATGGGCAGGGGCATGGCCTTTGATCAGGCCATCGCCGAGGCCATGGCTCCGGTGCAGGGCAATCAGCTCGCTTCAACTCCGGTTCCCAATGAGCGGCTTTTCGAGCAAACGATATCTGATTTGTCGGGGGTGACCTGGGTGCCTCAGATTATGGAGGATTCCAACATCCTGGTCGCGGCGAGAGCGGGCCAGATTGAATTTGCCCATCCGTCGGGTGCTCCTGTTGTCTATTCGCTGTTGCAAGAGGGCTGGACTCGGCTCGTTTGCCTCGACGATTTGATCGAACACGGCCCGAGCGGGCCCGACTCTCCTGTACTGCGCTCGATTTCACTGGTTGGAGCAGAGTCGAACGCGGACTGGATCGGTGAAAACCAGCATACACTGTTGCGATATCTTTCCGCTGTGTGGCGGACTGTTGACGCCGTCACCCAGGATCCCTCGCTCTACGATATCCAGGCCCCGATCCTCAACAGCATCACCGGGACAGATTTGACGGGTGAGGATTTGGCCAACACCGTCGAGTTGTTCCATCCTTATATTCCCTACGAAGAGAATGGTCAGTTTCTATAACGATCAGGACTCGCTGCTATATTACAAGCCGCTGTATGAGCAAATCATTGGTGGGTTTGTGGAGAATGGCGTCGTTCCTGACGACGTCAGCGCGGACGAGTTTGTGTGGGGCCACGACATCTGGATGCAGCTCGAGGAGTATCGTATGCAAACTGATGAATTGCTTGCCGCGCTTGATGGGACGGATCTTTCCGCCGAACAGGGTTCATTGGTAGATGAGGCCAAAAAGCATTACGGCTGGCACAATTATCTCGATGCTTATCGATTTGCGCGCGCGGCGTCGGAATAGGCGCAGTTCTGGTGTCCTCCATGACAGATAAAGCTCAGAGCCCGGTTCTGCCGGGCTCTGCCAAACAAAATCTATTGAGCAGAAAGCTTGGAGAAGCCCTGCGCCGGGCAGATCCTCTCGGGGTGGTGGGGCTTCTTCTGCTCCTGGGAATTTGGTTTGCACTGGTTCCGGTAACGCCAAGGTCCGCCCTGCCCACACCATGGGGTGTGGTCAACGCGGCCGTCGAAAAGTTTTGGTTTCACAACACCTTTGCCTTTTACGGCTTGGCCGATACCGGGTTTTACACCGCATTGGGGTATACTGCGCAGAATGTGCTGATTGCGGTCTGCATCGGCGGAGCCATGGGCACCCTCGTGGGTCTGTTGACGGCACGTTCGCGGCTCTTGAGAGCCGCATTCGATCCCGTTGTGCTTACGTTGGGAACGGTGCCCATTCTGATCGCGTCGCCATTCCTTCTGCTTTGGCTCGGCGGTGATCGCGCCAGCGCGGTGGCTACCGTCGCCTTCTACGTAGCGGTGATCCTATACACCTACGCTCAACGCGCCGCCGATAATATCAATCCCGTCTATGAGGCAGCGGCCCGCACCTTTGGCGCGACAAGAAACGAGATTGTCCGCAATGTTCTTATCCCAGGCGCACTGCCAGAGATCCTGGGCGGCATCCGTATTGCGCTCGCGGGGGCGTGGGGGTTGGAGGCAATAGTTGAACTCCTGGCTTCCCAAAGAGGGCTCGGCAAGCTGATCAAAAGCATTACCGCAGCCTCGGACATTGAAAGTCTGTTTGCCGCCTTGCTCCTTCTGGCACTGACGGCCGCCATATTTGATGCGGTCGTTTCGGTTCTGTTTTCCTGGATCACACGCTGGCGTGCGCGTACTGCACAGTCGGCAGGAGGTCGTCAATGAACACCCAAAGTACTGTTCCTGCACTGCAGGCACGTTCGGTTTCACGTTCATTCAAGCGTCGAGATGGAAGCGCCATCGAGGCTCTCAAAAACGTGGATGTTACCATTAGGCAAGGAGAGTTCGTTTGCATTGTTGGTCCGTCGGGTTGCGGCAAGAGCACCTTGCTTCAGCTATGCGCCGGCCTCGATGCGCCCTCGGAGGGGGTTTTTGAGGCTCACGGAAAGCCTATCGCGGGCCCCGGTCCAGAGCGGGGCGTGGTCTTTCAGAAGGATAGCGTATTCCCGTGGATGACCGTTCAGCACAACGTCGAATACGGTTTGCGCTGCCGCGGTGTGCCGCCCGAAGAGCGGCGGACGGCCGCCAGCCAATATCTGGCGCAGGTTGGCCTGGCCGACGTTGCCCATGCGTGGCCACGTGAGCTTTCGGGAGGCATGCTCAAACGGGTAGCGATTGCAACCGTCTTTGCCAACGGTTCGGATATCCTCCTTCTCGACGAACCCTTCGGCGCCCTCGACTACGTCACGCGCCACCGGATCCACGATGTGCTCCTCGATCTCTGGGACGAAAAGGACCGGGCCAAGCGTACTGTCCTTTTCGTCACCCATGACGTCGACGAAGCGTTAACACTGGCCGACAGGATTTGGTCATGCGCGGAGGAAAATTGGTCGATGACGTGTCGATCGAGGGCAAGCAACCGCGTGATGAGGGGGATCTCGCAAGTTCCGGAGTTCTGGCCATCAAACGCAGACTGCTCGGCCATTTAGGGATCGGTCACGAGCATGGGCAGCCGGAGACTGTTTGATGGAACGATATCTCACCTTCTACTCTGATCGGATCGTAGCCTTATTGGTGTTAGGCCTGCTAGCGGTTGGCTGGCAGGCTTTGTCAGTCGCTTTCCCCCAAGAAATCGTCCCGGGCGTTCCTATGGTACCGGGTTGGCAGGTCGTCTTCACAACGACCCTTAAATCCCTTTCACTGTATTGGCCAGGAGGATGGGGATTCGGTTCGGTAGCGACGGGCGAGGAACGGAGCTATCTTTATGCGTTTCTCGCAATTGTCTATCATTCCGCAGCGACCTTTCAGCGTTTGGTCGTTGGTTTTCTCGGTGGAGCCATCATCGGTTCGGCATTGGGTCTGATCATCTCTTGGTCATCTTGGGGTAGGCGGATCGTGAACCTGCCCATCCAGTTCCTCCGTGTCATGCCGCTTTTGGCCATGGTGCCATTATTTCAGCTTTGGTTCGGTCTGTCGTTCCTTGGGGAGGTTGCCTTCGTCGCCTACGGGGTAGGAGTGATTTTCTTTGCTGCAATAGTCAATGCCATTGGCAATGTGCCCGAGGTCTATATCGACAACGCTCGCACCCTGGGGGCGACGAAATGGCATCGGTATCGCACTGTGATCCTCCCCGCTATCCTGCCGGAAATGGAATCGGCGGTACTTCTGGCGATCGGTGCAGCTTGGGCAACGGTGATTGGTTCTGAATTCTTAGGCTCACAATCCGGCCTAGGATATATCATCGTTTATTCTCAGTCTTACGGGTATCTAGACCGCATGTTCCTGATTGCGTTGCTGGTGGTCATCTATGGTACCCTCACCTACGCAATGTTCACGCGCTTATTCTATAGTATGACCCGTTGGAGCAAATACTGAAACGTCAAAGACGCGTTGCCGGAGGAAGTTGAGAAAGATTATAGTTCCATGCAAGCTCATCTACTAAGCCTCTAGGCTGTGAACTCGACAATCCAGACCATGGCGATCAACAATTTGGCGGGACACTGGTGTTTGAAATTGGCAAAGGTCGTTCGCAACTTGAGCTGATGTGGCGTATCTCGTCGGAAGCGACGGAGTTTGAGATGGCCGTCAGAACCTCTAGAACGTGGAATGCCATCATGCCGGATGCTCGGTGCGGTTGGCCGCTGGCGATTGCTTGCGCGAAATCGGCCAGTCCAAGCCCGCGATAGTTGGCCAGGGATGGCTGCTGCTCGGGCCAATTGATCCGCCCCCATGGCAGCGTCTCTGTGGTAACAAGAGCCGCTCCGTCTTCGCGGGTGATTTTCACGCTGCCGCCAAAAAAGTCCGGATCAGGTAGGACGGCACGACCGAGCGTGCCATGGAGATCGATGTGGGGCAGTGCGCTCGGTTGGCTGTCCCAACTCAACAACATTGATATCTGGGGTCCGGTGTGAAAGCGCAGCAAGGCCTGGACCGTTGTGGGGACCTCTACATGGATGGCTGCCCCTAGGTGAGGCGAGCCGGATGTCGAGACCGTACGGATAGGGCGACCAATGGTACCAACTGCGCTGACTGAGGCGACAGGGCCGAGTAGGGAGACGAGGGCCGTTACATAGTAGGGGCCGATGTCGAAAACGGGCCGCCGCCGGGCTTAAAGAAAAATTCGGGATTGGGGTGCCGGTGCTCCATGCCGCCGGATATGAAATTGGCCTGGCCGAAGACCACGTCGCCGATCGACTTGTTATCAATTATCTCTCTGGCGCATTGGAGTGCTGCGCCCAGGAATGTGTCAGGGGCGGCGCCTAGGCGAAGCCCCTTTTCTGGGAGTAGGTGAGCAGCTTTCGGCCTTCCTCAAGAGTCGTCGCAAGGGGCTTTTCCGTATAAGCATGCAGGCCATTCTCCAACGCGGCCATGCTGATCGCGTAGTGGCTGCTGGGTGGAGTGAGGTTGAGGATGGCCTCGATTCCATGTTTCCCGGCGAGCGCATCGTTGACGTCCAAAGCCAGTAATTGATGCTGCACCGCGAATGCGCGGCCCGCTCCGGGGTGCGGATGCACAGGCGATAATCTCGAAGCTCGGGAAGTGACGCGATAGGGTAACGTAAGCGTGCGCTATGTCACCGCAGCCGATAACGGCGACCCGGAGGGCCATCTATTTGCCCGCCCGCCCAGAAGCCGCGCACAAAGGCTTTCTGGAACATAAGATGGGCTGCCATGACGGGCAGGATCGAGACGAGAGTGGCGGCCATCAGCGGACCGTATTCGACCTGAAGGCTGGACGCAAAGCCCGAAATTTGCACCGTCACCGGGCGAGCGCTGTCGCTCGAGGTCAGCGTTATGGCAAACAGCAAATCGTTCCAAATAGCGCGGCTCTGGATGATGGCGAGAGCGGCAAGTCCAGAGGTCGAAGCGGGAAGAAGCAACTTCCAAAAGTAGCGTGTTGGCCCGCAGCCGTCGATCAGTGCTGCCTCGTACATTGAACGAGGTACGGATGCAAAGAAGTTGCGCATGAAGAATGTGCAAAATGGCACAGCGTAGGCGGTGTGGACCAGCCACATGCCGGCTATGCTGTCGTAAAGCCCCATGCGCTGAATAAGGAAGAACAGCGGAATCTGAACGATTTGAAAGGGGACCAGCATACCAGTGAGAAGCAGGAAATAGACCAGCCTACCACTCGCGCCACGCATGTAGGCCAAAGGATAACCGGCGATTGCGCCGATAAGGATGGAAAGGGCAACAGCGGGAACGGTGATGGCTATGGAGTTGAAAAACTCCGCCCCATGCGTTCGAAGGCGACCAAGTAATTCTGCCAGTAAAACTCGCTTGGCAGGGTAAGCACTCGGTGAGTTCGGAGGGAGATTTTACTGAGGTGACCGCCGCCACGATGAGCGGAGCGGCAAAGACAATGGCAAAGACAAAGAGGATCGTACGGGTAAGGACTGTCTGACGTTGCTGAAGAGCGCTGCTCATTATTCGGCCTCGCTCTCGGTCACGCGGTTCGACATGTAGTAGATGTAGGGCATGATGACCACAGCGGCGATGATAAGCAAATAGACGGCGACGGCGCTTGCCTGCCCATCGAGAAACGGCCGAAGGCGAGGTCATACATCTGTGTAGCGAGCACTTCTGAGGAATAGGCTGGCCCGCCTTTGGTCATTGCCCAAACGACATCGAAGAGACGCATCGCATCGATCGCCGACATCCCCAAAACGATAATTGTCGATGGCCAGAGCAGGGGAAACTCACTTTCCAGAAGGTCTGCCAGGGCGTAGCACCTTCAATACGCGCCGCTTCGATACACTCGGTGGGAATGTTGCGAAGGCCAGCGAAAAACACCAGAAACGCGAAACCGGTGGTCCACCAGGCAACCGCGCCCATAAGCGAAAAATTGACGACATTGGGATCCCCAGCCAGTTCTGGGACAGTCCGCCGAGTCCGATTAGATTGAGCACGGTAGTCAAAAGCCCGTTGGAAGGCTCGTACATCCAGCGCCAGATCGCTGCGACGGCGACGGCAGGGATGGTGAAAGGGAGAAAAAAGATGATGCGGAAGATACTCTCCCCGCGCATCCCCCGATCGAGAAGTGAGGCGAGCAAAAGGCCAATGCCGGTTGGCACGACCAGCATAAACACCACCCACGTGATGTTGTTGAATACCGCGTTGATGAAGCGCGGTTGGCTGAGCAGCGTCGCATAATTCTGCAGCCCCACCCAGCGCATTGCAGGAGAAAACCCGTCCCAGCTATGGAGTGAGAGGTGTATGCTTGAGATAATGGGATAGATGTAGAACGTTACAAAGAGCACGACCGGCAAGGCGAGAAACGCCAAGTGCGTCCTGGTGGTGCGGTTCGGCATCAACGAGCGCAGTGCCATTGCCAACCTCGTGTGAAACGAAAGAGGAGCGGCCGGGCTCGGCCGCTCCGGAATAATCTTACCAGCTGATGTAAGCGTCTTCGGCCAGCGCCTGTTGGCGAAGGCTTTCCAGCGTGGCAATCAGTTCGGCTTTGACCGTATCGGAAGGATCTATAGCGAACCGCTCGATCTGTACGCCCAGTTCGGTCCCGACCGCGGTGGGCAACAAGAAGAATAGGTTCGGGAGCACGGCATTTGCAGCCGAGGCTTCGGCAAATTGCTCGGCAAAGCGTGCGCCGGCATAACCATAGACCGAAGGATCGACATTGACGTTGGGCGCTAGCGACCCTTTCGGGACGGCAAAGGCAGCCTGCCCTTCGGGCGATGCTGCGGCGACGATGAAGTCCTCGGCGGCAGCGATGCCGCTTCAGGCCCTTCGGGCACTGCAAGCACGTCCATCTGGAAGATAGATTTGCCGACGGTGCCAGGAGCCTGGAAGACGTCAAAGTCCTCGCCGGCCAGGAAGTCGGCCTGCTCGAAATAGGCACCGACCCAGATACCCATCATGAACATACCCGTATCGCCGTTGATCACGTCATCGGCGGTTTGGGTCCAGGTCTTGCCGCTCCAATTGTCGGCGTAGCAGGAGACCATCATATCGCGATAGAGGTCGAGTGCTTCAGAGAATTCCGGGGTGTCGAAGCCCAGTTCACCGCTTGCGAGTTGTAATAACCGTCCTCGCCAAGGACCGAGACGAGCGGGGCATAAAAGTTATAGAGGCTCCAGAACGTGCCGCCAGCATTGCCCAGCGGCTGGTATCCGGCATCAGCTAGTGCCATGCAAGTTTGGGTGAAGCTGTCCCAATCGGTCGGAGTCTCCAAGCCGAGCTCTTCGAAAATTGCTGTGTTGTAAAAGACGTTATTGATGAGCGAGAGATCGAACGGGACGCCATAGGGGATGCCATCGATTTTGACGACGCGTTGCACGCCTTCGGGGAAGATTTCATCGCCGCCGATTTCCGCCCAGACGTCGGTTAGAGGGTGCAGGCGCCCGCCGTCCACGAATGCCTTGAGTTCGAAGGCCATCGAACTTTGATAGGCGGCCGGAGGCTGACCGCCCAGGAACGCAGTCTGAAGCTGCCGGCGCAGTTCGACGACATTGCCGGGAATGATGACGCCGCTGAACTGGGCGTTCTCGACCGAGGCGTTGCCATTGGCGATCATCGCCTCCATGCCAGCCAGTTCTGACCCTGCGGCGTAATAGTGCCAGATTTCATATGTTTCCTGCGCATGCACGCCGGACGTAGCCATTGCCGCACAGGCGATGACGCCAAGCAATCCTGTCTTTTTCATTGTTCCAACCTTTTGCAGCCTGAAGTTTCCCTCAGCAGACCTCTTTAAATAATCTGCTAACAAGAAAAATTCTGCGCCAATCTCATGCTTTCTGTCAATCCCTTGCGCAATCAAGATTTCTGACGCGAAATTAGGCAAATGTTTAAAATCACTTTTATATATATAAAACAATATGTTACGTGGAGAATTTCCGCAGAAGCGATCGCAGGATGGCGCGTCGTGCACTTGAAGGCACTTGACGTTTGTGTCCGGAGTGAGTATTTTTTCTGCAAGAAAGATAAATTGGGAACGCCAGTGAACCGCTCGTATTTGCGCGCCGCTTCCATGCCAGTGCCATATTCCACCGGATCAGGCTTGAGCCCTCGATCTCGCAGCGCGAGATTATCGAGCGTTCCGGCTTCGATAAATCCACCGTATCGTCGATCGTGTCGCGATTTTCCGAGATGGGGCTCATAGAACGACAGCCCAAACCGGAAGCAAATCGGCGGGGACGGCCGTCGGAGGGGCTGCAGATTTCCCGCAATTCGGGGCTTCTGGTTGGCGTGCAGATCGAAGCTGAGGCTGTCGGCTTTGTCGTCTGCGGCTTAGATGGCACAGTGATGGCGTCTAGGATCGAGCCGTTCAGTGGGGCTCTTGAAGGCATTAACGCCTATGTGAAAACGGGCATTGAGACGATTGTCTCTGCGTCGGGCTCTCGTGCGCCAATCATGGGTGTCGGCGTTTCCCTTCCGGGCCTTGTAAAAAGGGACGGGGCGCTGGTCCACGTTCCTGTGCTGGGCTGGAGAGATGTCGATATGCTTGAGCGGCTCAAGGCATTGCTGCGGCACGGTGTTCGTCGGCAATGACGGCAAGGCAGCTGCGATGGCGGAACGTATGTTCGGCGCCTGCACAGAAATTGAGGATTTCGTCTACTTGTTCTCGGGTTCGGGCGTCGGTGGCGCTCTATTTCTCGATGGTGAGGTTTATGGCGGGGCGGATGGGCTGGCAGGCGAGCTTGGCCACATCAAGGTCGTGCCTCAGGGGCGGTTCTGTTCGTGCGGAGCGTCAGGTTGTCTTTCCGCCTATCTTTCCGAACCGGCGCTAGCTCAGGAGATCGAGAGGCTTGGAGGAAGCGTACCGAACGGCTTTGCGTCGATCCTGGAGGGGGCAGCGGCCGGAGACGAAGTGGTCCTTAATGTCCTCGACCATACAGGCGAAGTTCTTGGATCCGCGGTTTCAAGTCTCATCAACATCTTCAATCCACCTATGGTTCTTCTGGGCGGCAACATTGCACTGGCGCAATCGTATCTCTCGGTTGCTATGGATCGTGCCCTGATGCGGCTCGCCCATCCAGCGATGTACTCGCGCAGTACCGTGAAGTTTTCGGAAATTTCCGAGGGGATGCCGCTCCTGGGCGGTGTTGCCATAGCCCTAGATGGGGTCACGAGCCTTGATGGTTCCCACGTTCTGCAGTGAAGAATTCAAACTTAGGTATACCAATGCGCATTGCCATCGTCGGCCTGTCCATCGAAATCATGCTCGCTTCGCCCATTCCCACGGGTATTGAGGCACTTCAGGAATATTCGGCCGACCAAATGCGTGACAGCGACCTATGGATGGTGCGTGGCATGCTAGCCCGGCTGGGCGAGGAGGCCGGATGGGAGGCGGTGCCGCTCTATTGGGCAACCGCGCTTCCTGGTGGGCCGATGACGGCTGAAGCCTATACGCTTGTCAAAAACAAGACCCTGTCGCTCCTTGAAAGCGAGGGGCCGTTCGATGGCGTGCTCGTGGTCAACCACGGGGCCCTCGAGGTCCAGGGGTTGGGCGCTGATGCAGACGCTGATTTTGTCTGCGCCATTCGGGAAGTCGTTGGACCTGCGGTGCCTATCGGCGTGGCCCTTGACCTGCACGGCGACATGACGCCACCGCTTTTGGAGGCTGGGACGGTTTTCTCGGTCCTGCGCACCGCTCCTCACCGCGATGACAAGGAGACTGGCTATCGAGCTGCCGACCAGCTGATCACGGTCATCAACAAACAGCTCAAGCCCAAAAGGCTGCAGTCACAATTCCAATCCTCGTGCCTGGGGAAACGGCGGTCACAACCCAAGAACCCGGGCGCACTCTTTATGGAAGTCTTCCCGAATTCGATGCCGTTCCTGGCATGATGGAAGCCAATATTTTGGTGGGCTTTGCTTGGAATGATCGGCCGTGGACGGCAGTAACGGCCTTTGCAGTCGCCGAGGACGACGCGGCACTGGCCAAGGAGCAAGCCACCAGGCTAGCAGAAAAAATATGGGCCGAGCACGAAAACTTCGTGCTCAGCATGGAAACCGCCGAAGTGGCTGAGGGATTGGAGCGGGCCCTGAGCGCGCCCCAACGTCCGGTTTATATCACTGATTCAGGGGACAACACCACGGCCGGGGCTGGCGGCGAACTTACCACGGTCCTGCAGGCGGCGCTCGATCTCCCCGGTGCATCCGACATCGTGGTCGCCGGCATTACTGCGCCTCATACTGTCCGCCATCTTCTGGACGCCGGGATTGGGGCCGAAGTTGAGATCGAGCTTGGAGCCGAGCATCTGTCGCGGCCCAAGACGGCACGCAAGGTAAAGGCTGTCGTCGAAGGTGGGGGCGAGTGGCTCGAACTCGGCGGCTTCCAGCCCTATCGTTCCAAGGAAGCGGCATGGGCCAAGGTTCGCATCGGCGACATTGTTGCGACGTTCCATGCCCGGCCGATCGGGATTACGACGCCGCAACATCTCGGGGCCATGGCCATCGATCCGCTCTCTCACAAGGCTTATGTGGTCAAGCTCGGCTATCTCCATCCCCAGCTTGAAGACATTGCGGGGCGCCACATCCTGCTGCTCAGCGACGGCACGTCGCAGCTGGACATGACGCGACTTGAATGGAGCCACCTGCCGCGGCCGACCTGGCCGCTCGACAAGGATTTTCAATGGTCCGCAGCCGCGTCGCTCTATGGCGATGCAGACTAAACTGCGCGACCACTTGAGATTGAAAGGAGCCCAGCATGGCTAGCGTAACGCTCAAAAAGGTGGAGAAGGCCTATGACGGTCTTAAAACCGTGCACGGCCTGGATCTCCAAGTCGCCGATGGCGAATTCATCGTTCTCGTCGGTCCGTCCGGATGCGGAAAATCCACGACCTTGCGGATGATTGCGGGGCTTGAAACGGTCACCGGCGGTGAGATCGCCATCAATGGTAAGCGGGTCAACGAGCTGCAACCGGGGGAACGCGACATCGCGATGGTGTTCCAGAACTATGCGCTCTATCCGCATCTCAGCGTTGCTGAAAACATCATTTTCGGCCTTAAGCTCCGCAAAACACCCAAGGCAGAAGTTGCCCAGAGGTTGAAAAGAACCGCCGAGATTCTTGGACTTGAGAAGCTCCTCGAACGCAAGCCGCGCCAGCTTTCGGGGGGGCAAAGGCAGCGCGTCGCGATGGGGCGGGCGTTGATTCGCAATCCTTCCGTTTTTCTGTTCGACGAGCCTCTCTCCAATCTTGACGCCAAGCTTCGCGTGCAGATGCGAACCGAGATCAAGGAGCTTCACGCCCGCATTCCGACAACAACGGTCTACGTCACTCATGATCAGATTGAAGCGATGACTTTGGCCGATCGGGTCGTCGTCATGAACGCGGGGCGTATCGAGCAGATTGCTTCACCCGAAGAACTCTATCAGTTTCCCGCGACGCGTTTCGTTGCCGGATTCATCGGCTCGCCAGGAATGAACTTCTTTACGGTCGACGTCGAAGCGAATGGAACGGATCTGGCGATCAAGCTTGGCGATGGCCAGACGGTATCGGTTCCTCAAAGCCGCAAAGCATTGTTTGGGCCCCATGTCGGGACACAAATGGTAGTCGGCATACGCCCTGAACATTTCGTTGCTTCCGAACGGAGCGACGCTGAGGCCATCGATATTGTGACGAGCTTGGTCGAACCCTTGGGGATGGACACTCTTGTTCACTTCCGTCTGGATGGAGCTGATGCGGTATCGCGCCTGCTTCCCATGCCTGGCCTCAGGGCCGGCGCTCCTCTTAAACTGGCGATCAATATGGACAAGGTCCATCTGCTCGATCCGAAGACGGATTCGGTTCTGGGTTAGGCATGAAGGTCAGCCGGGAGGATTTGATCCGCGTTCTCGCGGCCATCGCACCTGATCCTGTGCTGGGGGCCGTCCCCATGAACGCGGTGGATTATGTGCAAGCAAGGCTTGTCGGAGAAGGCGCGCGCTGGCGTCCCGCAATAGAAGACGGAATCTGTCAGCTCGCTGGGGCGGCTCGGGATTTGAGTGATGAAGGCGTTAACTCACTCATTGCGTCAATAGCAGATGAAGATTGGTTCGTAACGCTTGCGCGCTGGGTGGCAGAATCGATCTACGCCAATCCCGCAAATGGTGGAAATCCCGAGACCACAGCCTGGAAAGAAATCGGTTATCGCCACGGATTGCCTGAGGGGCCGGACGGCCCATCCCCGAAATCCCTGATGAACGAACCCTTTCGTGATCTGGCCGATCACTATGACGCTATTGTGGTCGGGGCAGGGGCGGGGGTGGTATTGTTGCCGCGCAAATGGCCCGGGCTGGCCGTAAGGTGCTGTTGGTCGAGCGGGGACGGCGGCTCGATTATAGCAACAGCGGTCATCGTGACCACCTGCGCAATCACCGACACCCGGTTTACGGTCACAACACCGGCCCCGACCGCGACGACGGGTTGCGAGTGCTCGTCCGACCTAATGGGACAGCGGTGACGGTAGAGCCCCATACCGTGGAATTCGGCAACAATGCCGCCTGCATCGGCAGCGGGACGTTGATTTATGGTGGCCTTGCATGGCGTTTCCACCCTGACGATTTTCACATGGCCAGTAAGTATGGTGTGCCGGAAGGTTCGTCATTGGTCGATTGGCCCATCGGCTACGGCGACCTCGAGCCCTGGTATGAACTAGCCGAGCAGGAAATCGGCGTATGCGGCCCCAGGGGTCCGCTGCCGCATGAACCCTGGCGCAGGCTTGACCTGCCGATGCCATCCCTCCCCCGTTATGAAAGCGCGCGCGTTTTGGAACGTGGGGCGCGCGCTCTAGGGTTTGAAACTTTTTCGCCGCCTGTCCTGGTCAATTCCGCACCGCGTGATGGCCGAGGCGCCTGCATTGAATGTGGGACGTGCGTGGGCTTCCCGTGCCCATCCGATGCCAAGAACGGCACGCATAACACTGTTCTGCGTCGCGCGCTTGCGACTGACAATCTTTCGATCGTCGCGGAAACGACGGTCGAACGTGTTGTTACTGACGCCAAGGGCCAGGTCAAAGGCGTGTTACTGGGTTGGAACGAGGATGGCGCGACCAAAAGGCAATATATTGGCGCTGACATTGTGGTGCTATCCGCCGGAGCCGTTGAGACGGCGCGACTTTTGTTGCTCTCGGCCAACGAGAGAAACCCCCATGGGCTTGGCAATACCTCCGGCCACGTTGGCCGTCATCTGCAGGGCCACACCTATCCCACGGCGTTCGGTCTCTTCGACGAAGAGGTTTATGCCCAGCGCGGACCGGGGTAACGATTGCAACTACTGCCTTTGCTCACGACAATCCCGATATAGTTGGTGGCGCTATGCTGGCGGATGATTTTGTTATTCCGCCGGTGATTTTTTGGGACCAGGCACTTCCTCCCGAACTGCCACGTTGGGGGCAGGCGCCGCATGATTTCATGCGAGAAAACTATCGCCGCGTGACCCAGATCAAGGGCCCGTCCACGAAATACCGACGCGCGATTGCATGGTGTCGCTCGACCCTATGCTTAAGGATAAATGGGGACGCCCTGTGGCGCGCCTCTCAGGGGTGGTTCACTCCGAAACTCAGCGGACGGCGCAGTTTCTGCTCGAGCGGGCCAAGGAATGGCTGGTCGCGTCCGGCGCGACCCGGGTCTGGGGTCACGTTCCGCCGCCGAGACTTTCGGCTTACCAGCATCAGGCCGGGACATGTCGGATGGGTGATGACCCTCGCCAGTCGGTAACAGATCCTTACGGGCGTGTCTGGGGGCACGACAACCTCTTTGTCGCCGACGCCTCGCTCCACCCCACCAACGGGGGCTTCAATCCAGTTCTCACCGTGATGGCGCTCGCATTCCGCAGCGCCGATCACATTCTTTCCCTGTAACTCAAGGCGAGTGTATCATGAGCGAGCTTAAGACAGTTGCTCTTCCAGACTTCGGCGTACCCCTGGAACGTCCGCAAATCCCCGCCCAAACGTTGGCCGCCCGTTGCGACGCGGCCTATGCGCAAGCCGGAAAAACCTGGCTGTTTGTCTATGCAGATCGCGAGCACAACGCCAATATTCTATATTTCACCGGCTTTGACCCGCGGTTCGAAGAAGCGATCCTGCTGCTTGGTCCCAATGGTCGACGCGTGGTGATCACAGGCAATGAATCGGAGAGCTTTACAGCGATTTCTCTGTTGCCCGGACTCGAAACCCTGCTGGCCCAGACGCTAAGCCTTATGGGCCAAGACCGCAGCCGCAAGCCTAGCCTTGGGGCAGTACTCCAAGAGGCCGGATTGAAAGCAGGAGACAGTGTCGGCATCGTCGGTTGGAAATACCTCGAAGCCCCCGAATGGAAAGAGGATGCCCCTGGGTTCATCGTTCCTCATTACATGGTGTCGATCCTCGCGCGCATAATCGGTGGGACCGAAGGGCTTTCCGATGAAACCGCCATCGTAATGAATCCACGCGACGGCTTGCGTTCGATTGTTGATGCGGATCAAATCGCTGCCTTCGAGTGGGCTTCGACCCGCGCGTCGGTTTCAGTCTGGTCGGTTCTTAAGGGCGCTCGTCCGGGTCTTCGCGAGATCGAAGCTGCCGCCAACTTCACCTATTCTGGTGAGCCGCTGAGCGCCCATTCAATGTTTGCCTCCGGGGATCGTTCGCACCAGATCCACGGTCTCAATAGCGCCGGTTCGCGTACTCTGGAAAAGGGTGATGGCGTCACGACGGCCGTTGGATATTGGGGCGGACTTTCCTCTCGCGCAGGTGTGCTCGATGATAACAACGACGAACTCGTTGCGGTTGCCAAGCGCTATTTCGACGGACTGGTGACCTGGTATGATACCGCCGATATTGGGGCGACGGGCGGTGACTTGCATAACGCGGTAGTCGACAAACTGGCGCAGGGCAACCTGAAGCCAATGCTCAATCCGGGGCACCTTGTCAGCTACGACGAATGGAGCCACTCGCCAGTCCGCCCTGGCTCAGCCGACCAGATCCGGTCGGGGATGGTATTTCAGGTGGACATCATTCCCGCGCCTACGCCCCCGGGAACTGCGCTCAACTGCGAAGATGCAGTGGCCTTTGCCGATGCGAAGCTTAGAGATGAGCTAGCCGCCAAACACCCTGAAACCTGGGCTCGTATTGTTAAGCGCCGTGAATTTATGCGTGACGAGATCGGTGTGTCGCTTAAGGAGAGCATCCTTCCCCTTTCCAACATCCCGCTCTATTTGCCTCCGCTCTGGTTGGCGGCAGACAAAGTATTGGTCAATAGGTGAGATAGAAGCTGGCGGCGTCATTGTCGCCAGCAATTTTCTGAGCTGGTTTGACTGTGCCTGACGTTCAGCTATTTTCAGGTGCTATCTGCCGCTGATTGGCTCTCGCACAGAGGCGGTGGTGTCGGACAGTGGCATCAAGCAACGCCCTCGCGAGCGACTAGTTTGCGCGGCGGTGCCAACCATAGCGACAGAATTCTCATGCTCGCTATTTCCTTGACCAAAAGCAGGGCAGTAACCGCGCTGAGGAAATTTCGATGAACATGCGGATTTTCTGCTGCTTTTCGACTGACGCGCGGGCGGCGAGAGAACGAGTTCGAGAAGTTGACTGACGCTGAAGTGGCGGCGATAGAGGCACTCATCAGGGAAGAATTTGAGGAATACTTGAAGACGCTACACAGAAGACGACCGACGAACGAGTTTAGGGGATATCTGGACGACTTCCAGAAAGAGACGTCTCCCTCCGGTTCAGAGGTGCTGCCTAAGGAACGCTATAAACTTCAGGCATTATGGATGCGGTATCTGCCCCCCAAAAGCAGTGGTCGCCTCCAGCGATTTCCGTAAATTGAACGGTGACCCCATGATTTTCAAGAGCTTGCGCAAGAGATCGCGCTTGGCCAATCGGCACCAACCTGTCTTGGTCGCCATGCTGGATGAGAAAAGGTGGGCATCCGGGGCTACATGAAAGAGTGGTGATGCCCGACGCGCAGACTCTGGGTTTTCTTGAACTGGTCCGCCGATCAATCGCGCTTCTGGAGAATAGGGGTTGTCGTGTCGAACTATTGCATTGGCGGGACTTTGCCGATCCATCGTGAGCAGATCGGTTGGGCCATACCAATTGATGACTGCCTGCACTGCACTCGACGGCCCAGCCAGGCCGACGCTGCCCTCCAACGTGTCGTCCTGGCCCGTCAAAACCGAGCATGCATGCGAGATGTCCTCCCGCACTTTCGCCCATCGCAGCAAACCGCCTGGAATCAATGCCTAGCGTGTCTGCATGGGCACGAAGATAGCGGATGGCGGACTTGCAGTCGTGCAGTTGTGCAGGAAATATGGCCTCACCGGAAAGCCTATAGGCAGGCCGAGCCACGGCATAGCCTGCTCTGATCAGGGTTGCTGAGATTTCCATGCCTTCGAGCACTGGATTCGTGATTTTGGGATGCCCTGTGAACCACCCGCCGCCATGTATCAAGATACCAAAGGATTGCGGCCGTCTCCGCCTGGAACGGTAAGGTCGAGCCCCAGCGGCCGACAACCGGATTCGTGCGCGTAGATCAGTTCTGGCCAATATCGACCCCCTATGATGCTGGGCTCGAAGCGAGCGAGACCCGCATCGTAGTCAACGGCGAGGTCAGTGATCATTGAGTCTTTTGTCATGATGGGCGAGCGTTTAGGCCAACTCAGCTTCTAGAGCGCCACCGGTTACCATCCCTCTCTCGATGGTAAGGGTTTCATCGGCGACTGATGACAACAGATCGGGACTGGATTCGGTGATCATATAGGCAATGTCGCGTTTTTCTGCCTTGAGCCGCTTGAGCGCCCTTGCATAGTCAAGCGCCAGTGCTGGTGCGAGTCCCTGAAACGGCTCGTCGAGCAACAGCACGCGATCAGCGACCATGAGGGCCCGTCCAAGAGCGACCATCTTGCCCTGACCTCCTGAGACGCTGCCCCCCGGCCGAGCGTCGAGCGTTTCTAGCTGGGGTATGAGCGCGTAGGTCTCGTCGAGACGACGTTTGCGTTCCGCGGGTGCCATATTGAGCGCCAGTGCAGGAAGGAGAATGTTTTCACGCACGGAAAACTCTGCGATCAAGCGCCGATCTTCAGGAGCATAGCCAATTCCCAGAGGAGCTCTAGCGAAAGCCGGTTTGTCCAGCAGAGCATCGCCCGCCAGCGACACAGTACCCGAGACGACAGGTAGAAGACCCATAATGGCGCGAAGAGTGGTTGTTTTGCCGGCCCCATTTCTGCCGATCAGGACCGTTGTCTTGCCAGATTCGAGGGTGAAGCTGATGCCGCGCAGTACCTGCACCCCTTCGATTTCGACTTTGAGATTATCAACCTTGAGCATCATGCTACTCCCACAACGGTTTCCACGACGCGGGGATCCTGAAGAACCTCCGCCGGCTTGCCTTGCGCAAGAATGGACCCGCTGTTCCACACCAACACTCGGTCGGCGTAGCGCTCCACGATTTCCATGTCGTGTTCGACAAAGAGCGCGGTCAAACCCTTGGTGCGCATTGCGTTCATGAGCGTTTCCATGATGGAGAACCGCTCCAACGCGCTTACACCGCTTGTTGGCTCGTCGAGAAGCAACAGGCGTGGCTTGAGTGCGAGCGCCAAAGTGATGTCGGCCAGCTTTCTCAGCCCCTCGGGCAGGGTGCCGGCGATCGCATCGGCATGAGCCGACAGCCCCAGTAGTTCGAGCAGCTCGTCGGCCTCTTCTTGATATCTGCGACGCGCCAATGGCTTTAGGCCATCCCAAACACCTTGGCGAGAGGCGATGGCCAGCAGCAGGTTGCTCCGTACTGTCTGGTCCGTGAAAAGCTGGGGAATCTGAAACGCGCGTGCAATTCCCTGCCGTGCGATTCTGCGGGGCGCCCAGCCGGTGATCGGCTCACCTTCCAGGTACACCTCGCCCGAGACGGGGCGAATGTAGCCGGTGCACAGATTGAGGAAAGTTGTTTTCCCCGAACCATTGGGTCCGATGATGGCAAGAAACTCGCCTTTTTCGATTTCCAGGCTGACATTATCCGCCGCTTTGATGCCAGCGAATGCAATGGTCAAGCTTTCTGCCTTCAGCAGGGGCTGGCTCATGACTTGTTCTCCCCGAGCTTGGCGCTAGACGTTTTATCCGCTGACTTGGTGACCAGGCCGTATAGGCCCTGTGGCAGGAAGAAAATGACCAGCAGCAGCGTTGCGCCCATGATTAGGTTCCAGGCGTTATGGGCAACGCCAACTGCGACGGTGTGAACGATCTCGAGAAAGATCGACCCGATAAACGGTCCAGCAACGCCGCCGATCCCGCCCAGAACAGCGGTCAAGACCAAGTGGCCAGATTCGGTCCAATAGGCGTATTCAGGTAGGACATGGCCGATCGAGACAGCGGCAATGGCGCCTCCAAGGCCGGCCAGCGCTGCTGAAATCGTGTAGGCGATCAAGAGTACAGACCAAGCCGACACACCCAGATATTCGAGACGCACTTCGTTGGTATGAATAGCGCCGACTGCGTGTCCGAGAGGGCTTTTCAGGAACTGAACGCCCAGGCCAGCGATAATGGCCATGAGCACCAGCGCGACGTAGAACAAAACGATATCGAAACCGGCCTTGGTAAGGGTCATGCCCAACACCGTTGGGACGGGCACGCGCAAGCCATCGGTGCCGCCCGTTATGCCATAGAGTTTGGAAAGCAGGGCGAAGAACACCATCGAGACAGCGAGATTGAGCATCGCGAAAAAGATCGCGCGATAGCGAACCAAATAGGCCCCGACAAGGGCGCCAACAACGGCCGTGACCAAGGTGGATGCGATAAGGAGCACGAACAGGTCCGATATTCCCGACCGCAGGACGATAAAGGCTGCGGTGTACGCACCGGCCGCATAAAACATGGCGTGTCCAATCGAGATCAGACCAGCACGCAGAAGCAGGGCCACGCCGACTGCCGCAAATCCCTTTGCAATGGCGATGGTGAGCACGAATTGAAGCCAGGGGGCAGCGAAGGGGACGATGGCCAGGGCGGCAAAAGCCGCGGCGAAAAGTACATAGAGGATTTTCATCAGATCTTCCTCGTCGTGGCGGTGCCAAATAGCCCGTTAGGGCGAACCAGCAATACGGCGAGCATCACCAGGAAGGGGGCAACGGTGTCGAATGCGGGGGCGTAATAAACCGCGAGGACTTTCGCGCCAGCGACAATGATCGACGCCACTGCAGCCCCTTCGATTTGTCCCAATCCGCCGATGGCGGCGACTGCAAATGCCAGCACCATGGTTTCGGCACCAAGGCCGGGGCAACGCCAGTCGTTGGCGTGGCAAGGGCCCCACCCAGCGCTGCGAGAAACACCCCAAGCGTAAAGGCAAGCACGAAGGCGCGGTCGGTATTGATGCCCATAGCGAGGGAGACTTCACGGTCGGCGACAACGGCGACAAGCAAACGGCCCAGGCGGGTGTGCTTGATGAGAAACCGCATGCCGAACAGAACAGCCAACGCGAGCACGATGAGGAGTAGCTGATAATTGAGATAGAAGATTCCGCCAATCTCAGTTACCCCCAGAAGCGCCATGGGAGTGTCCTGATAGATCGAGCGCACACCAAAAACGAGGCGCTGAAGGTCTTCCAGGATCAGGAATAGACCGAACGTCACCAGGATCTGGATCGCTTCATGCCTGCCATATGTCCAACGTATCAGCGTGCGTTCGACAAGCGGACCAAGGACCATGGCAACGAGCGCCGCGCTCAGCAGCAGCGCAGGGAAAGAAAGCCAAGGGTTTAGGCCTGCGCTGATGAGCCAAAGGCCCATGCTGGCGGCAATATAGGCTCCAATTGAGTAGAAGCTGCCATGGGCAACATTGAGGATGCGCTGAACGCTGAAGACCAGAGTCAGGCCGACGGCCACGAAAAATATGAGCGCGGCGTTGGCAAGTGCGTCCATGATCAGCGGCAAGGCCATATCAAGCATATCTTGTCCATCCGTGAGGTCTGCACCGCTTGGGTGCCGGTGGCGCGGAGCCGGTCCCCTCAAAAGGACAAGGCTCCGCGCACACGCCGTTAGTTATAGGAGCCAGGCTCGGGAAGCGTCTCGAGGAACTCTGGTGTGAGGGTCTCGATCCATGCAATCGGATCTTCTCCCAAAGGTGCCATCAGGGCTTCGCCGTCGTACCGCACCATATTGGTGATGACTGAGAAGTCGTAGGTGTCCGAAGGTCCAGTGACGCCAATCACCTGATCAACGTATCCGTCGTTGTCCTCGCGCAGACGCGCAGTGCCTGTAAACGTCGCAGTCTCGATGCCCTCCAGGGCTGTGGCGATCTCATCGCGTGAAGGCCATTCGCCATTATTGGCCTCGATCGCGGCTTCATAGGCCGCTTTCATAACCATGAAGCTATTGGCCATTTTCATGGTGGGAAATACCGGATACTCGCCAAAGCGGTCGCATATTCCTCAGCAAAGGCCACGGTATCCTCATTGGCCTGGGCGTCGGGTGTGAGCCAATATCCGTCACCGAGCATGCAACGATCACACCGTCTGGCAGATCTATACGCTGGAGGATGGTCTCGCCGAGCGCCAGGACAGTCTGGCTTTGCGTGAGGAGGCCGCGCGGCTGGGCCTGACGGACGAAGTTTTCGAGATCTGCACCCCAGAGGTTGGAAAAGATGGCGTCCGGGCGAGCGGCCGATAGGCGAGATACTTCGGTCTGGTAGCTCGAAGCGCCAAGGCTCGGGAAGAGCTCAGCGACAATTTCGACATCGGGCTTAAAGGCGCGGAAGGCCGCCTTAACGATCTCGGCGGCGTCATGGCCAAATGCATAGTCAGGATTGATGATTGCGACTCGTTCGATGTCGGGATTGACCTGAAGCAGGTAAGCGACATAGGCCACAAATTCGGGAATGGTGTTCCCATTGGGCCGGAACGTGTAGTCGAGCTGTTGGTCCAAAAAGAGCTGGTGGGTATCGCAGTTCCAGCTGATCGTTGGCATTTGCATTTGCTCGGCAACGGGCGCCAAGGCAAGACAGTTGCTCGAAGAAAGTGCTGCGATCATCACCTGATAATTGGTTTCACCAGCAAGACGGCGATATTCGGCAATGACCCCTTCGGCCCCTTGGGCTTCGTCAACGATCGTCGCTCTGAGAGGCACCCCATCAATGCCGCCGGCGGCGTTGATCAGGTCGACCATCAGCTCGGCTCCTGGGCGCCGGGCTGGCCATAGGCTGCTGGAGCACCAGAAGTGAACGTAAAGACCCCCACGTCGATCTGCTCGGGTTTATCCTGAGCCATGGCCTGGGTTGCGAGGACGAGAGACGCCATCAGCGTCCCAGCAGTGCGTACGATATGTTTCATTCCCTGTCCTTCCTTTGCAAGCGGTCGACCTTTCCCTACGGTCAAATAAAACGCTTGTGAAATATCACAAGATCATTACCATGCATTGCTGTCAAGCATCTTTGGTGATGCGGACCATTCGCTACAACCAAAGGAGGAGCCGAAATGGTGGCACTCAATATGACTGTGGACAGCCAAACGGGCGAGCGCGCAGTACGGTTTGATATCGACGCTCTTGTCATAGCTGGCTGGGCCGGTCGCAATCGCGAGGCAATGGAACATCATATTGCCGAGCTGGAGGCGCTCGGCATCGCGCGGCCCAAAGCAACACCAACGTTCTACAGGGTTTCGCCCTCCCGATTGAACAGTGACCCTATCGTCCAGGCGACCGGTGAGAACTCGAGCGGCGAGGCCGAGCTGGTCTTGATTGCTGCTGATGGAGACCTCTTCGTCGGTCTTGGTTCCGATCATACCGATCGCAAAGTCGAAGCCTATGGAGTGACGGTCTCGAAACAGATGTGCGACAAGCCAGTGGCGGACCGTGTATGGCCGTTTAGCGAAGTCGCTGACCACTGGGACTCGTTGATATTGCGCAGCTATGTGATTGAGGATGGCGAACGCGTGCTCTATCAGGAGGGGAGTGTGGACGGGCTTCTTGATCCGCGCGATCTGATCAAACGATATACAGGCACCGACACGCTCGCTGATGGCACAGCAATGTTTTGCGGCACGCTGCCGGCAATTGGAGGCGTAAGGAGCTTTACAACCTTTGAGGCTGAGGTCGAGGATCCGAAACTGAGCCGGACGATCTCGTTCCGCTACGATACCGCGATCCTCGAAGATGTAGGGTAGGCCGTATAGATGGGCGCGGAGGAAATTTGATGAAAACTGTTGGCAAAAGGGTTTCGCTCCGCGACACCGCTTACGATGAGATACGCAAGCTCATAGTGACGTGTGAACTCCGCCCCGGGCAGCCTTTGACGGTCACGGACCTGGCTGAGGCTCTCAACATTGGGAGAACGCCGGTGATTCAGGCGATCGACCGGTTGGCTGTCGATGGACTCGTCGACGTCATGCCCCGCAAGGGGATCGTGGTCAGTCCCGTCAGTCTCGATGATTTCATGGAGGTTATCGAGATGCGTATGGTCAATGAGACGGCCGCCGTCCGTTGGGCGGCCGAAAGGGCAAGTCGCGCCGAGATTGCCATGATGGAGGCCAATCTTGCTGCCATCTGGCGGGCGGCCAAGGACCGCAATATCGAAGAGTTCATTTCGCTCGACCGCGATTTCCATCGCTTGATCACGCAATCGGCCAGCAACCGTATCCTAGGAGATGTGCTCTCCAGTCTCCATGACAAGGCGTTGCGGTTCTGGTTCATCTCGCTCAAGGCACCCGATCACAATATTCGGGTTTGCGAGCAACATGCGGCAGTCATTGAAGGCATAAAGTCGGGCAATCTCGACGTTGCGGAAAAAGCGATGCGCGAACACATCGCTTCTTTCCAGATGAACGCAACGAGCCAGATCATGCGCGCCTGATCGAGCTTAACCCCTCAATATCGCTTCGGCAGAGTGCGCGACGCCCAGCAACGATCTGTCCCCACCGTGAGACCCCATTAAATTCATGCCAACCGGCATGCCGCCACCGACCGGAATCGGGATCGAGACAGCGCAGCGATCGAGAAAATTGGCCACTGTCGGATTGCGAAGAGCCAAGAGGTTCGCGCGTCCATAGGCTTGTTCATCCTCCAGTTCTGCAAGCGTCGGAGCGACGAAAGGCGTCGTGGGGAATATTACGGCGTCATAGGGCGCGGTCGCACAATTTGCCGCTTTGATCATCTCTTGGCGAATGTCCAAAAGGCGCTCATATTCGCCCGGTTCCTGTTGCAAGGCTTTCTCGATACGCACGCTGACCCGCGGGTCGTATAGCTCGGCCGACGAGGCGAGCAGCTCCTGGTGGACCATCAGAGCCTCGTGAGCAACGATACCGCCGCGCGCGTTGAGTTCGGGCAGTCGGTCAAGGTCCTCGAGCCTGATTTCTTCAATCGTCACCCCGGCGTCTGCCAAGCGGTCTATTGCAGCCGAGAATGCGTGCGACACTGCCGCTTCAACGTCATCGGTTACGTAATTGACCAGAACTGCCAATTTCAGCTTTGACGGCTTGACCTGATCGGGGGCAGCTGGGCGATCGCCGGCCATGATCGCGTCAAGCAGCGCGCAGCATTCCACGCTGGCACCAATCGGACCAATGCTGTCGAGGGATTTCGAGAGGGGATAGGCCCCATCCAGGGGGACGCGTGACGCCGTTGGTTTAAAACCAGTCAGGCCACACAAGGCGGCGGGTATGCGGCAAGAGCCGCCCGTGTCGGTGCCGATCGCTGCGGCGGCCATATTTCGGGCGACCGAGACGGCTGCGCCCGATGACGAACCGCCGGGGATGCGTGGTGTCGTGGGATCGGCCGGGTTGGCGGGCGTCCCATAATGGGGATTGATGCCAAGACCGGAATAGGCGAACTCGGTCATGTTGGTGTGCCCGAGGATGATCAGCCCGGCCGTCCGCAGCCGCTTGACGATTTCTGCGTCTTGTCGGGCCGGTGCGGCACTTTTTAGAACGGTCGAACCGGCCGTCGTCACCAATCCTTCGACGTCAAACAATGCCTTTATTGAAATTGGGATGCCGGCGAGAGGTGAAGGGGACTTCCCTTCGGCGCGAACATCATCGACGCGCTGGGCATCGGCCAGTGCGCGCTCTCGGTCGAGAGCGAGAAATACCGGCGCATTAGGGTCGTCGGACTTCTCGATGGTTTCCAGATACTGCGTGACCAGGGAGAGGCTCGTTGCCTCTCCCTTTTCGAGTTTGCGTGCGAGTTCCGAGAGCGTCACCATTTTGGTTAGTCTTCGTCGTAGTAATGGATTTCGAGCAGGACACACCCTTGCTCCGACTTGAAGGGGCCGTGATAGGCTCCAGGGGGGCGACACGCATAGGTGTTGGGTGAGAAGCTCTCACCACCTTTCCCGTTCTCGTCGTTCCCCACCGTGAGATCACCTGAAACCAAATAGACTTCCTCCCAGTAGTCGTGGACGAATGGTTTGGTGGTGAACACACCGGGTGCAAACCGCAAGAGGCGCGTGCGGTTGCCAGACTTTGCGTCTTCATCGAGAGCGCCTGCGAGAATTTTCTGTTCGATTCCCTCAGGATAGCCGGCTGGGACGTGCCAACCTTCTGTGCCCATGTCGACGGGGAAAAATTCAAGATGCTGCTTGTTGATAGCCATTTTGGTTCCTTACGCCGCTGATGATTTGGTTGTCTTGAGCTCGTCCTCGAGCGAATAGCTGTCGAGCATGCGATCGACCAACTGGGTGCAGCTGTCCCAGTCAAACGAGCGGAAGCTGTGCCCCTTGGTGACAAAATTGGCGCCCGCATAAAACATTTCGTACTGGCTATGACGGGAAGCAAACTCCGAGCCCACGGCGTCCCATGCAAGCTTGAAGAATTTCACGCGGCCTTCGGACGATGACGTCGGCGATTGCTGGGTTTTGCCAATGAGCTCGCGCAATTCTGGATTGGCAAAATCCTCGACGGATGAGGGCAACATGATCAGACCGCCACCCGCCAGTTCGCGCAGAGTCGTGATGACCTGCCCATAGAGCTCTTGGGTGAGAACCAGAGCTGAGTAGAGCGTGTGCGTGTCGGGGATGAAATAACCGTTCCGCGATTGTCCCTTGATCTCCATTGCATGAACGAGAGAATCCACGAGATTGTTCTGGGCGCCCAGCTTTCCCAGCGTCTCCTTGACTGGAGGAAAATTGATGATGCCGTTGGTATCGGCGATCTTGCGGGCGATACCGACCAAGAACCGCATTTTGACCATGAGGCGGATCTGGGCCTGGTAGTTTTGGTAGACGTGAGCCGGGGTGGCCATGAATTGTTTCATGCACATCGCCGTGTCCTGGTTTACAAAAACCCGGTCCCAGGGAACCTTGACGTCATCAAAATATAGGACAGCGTCATTCTCGTCGAACCGGCTGGCGAGCGGGTAGTCATAGACGCTGGTTGCAGCTTGTTCGTACGAGCGGCGCGAAAGGATCTTTAGACCCTTTGCATTCATGGGAATAGCAAAGGAAACGGCGTATGGCTCTTCGCCCTCACGCAAGGGCTGGATGCAGGTCACAAAGACCTCATTGGCCATGATTCCGCCCGTCGCGAGCATCTTTGCCCCACGAATGGTCAAACCTTCGGCATCCTGATCAACCACACCGGCAGTAAGGAACGGATCCTGCTGCTCATTGGCGGCCTTGGAACGATCAGCCTGGGGATTGATGATCACGTAGGTGAGGTAGAGCTCATTGTCCCGCGCGTAGCGATAATATTCGGCCAGAGCCTTGGCGCGGTTGCTGTCGTAGGACTCGAAGACGTCGATTCCCATATACATGCCCGAAATACACGATGCGACGTGGTCCGGGCTCGCCCCAGAAAGCCACCATGGATTTCGGTCCATGCAACCAGCGCTTTTCGGCGCTCGACCAGCTCCCCGTATGACCTGGGCAGCTGCCAAATCCGATTGGCTCTCAAGTCACTGTTTTCACCGACCTGATAGGTCATCAGGTCCAAATTTTCAGGGCGCGACTGGAAATCATATAGCTTGCCCGTCGACTGGACGGTTCTGCGAAAGGCGGGATGGACGCTAACATCGCCCGCATGTTCGCCGTTGATATAGACGGAACGACCGTCATTAAGTGATGCAATGTGTTGAGCGCCGGTCTTAACCATGGCGACGTCCTCCTTTGGGTCAGTAGTGAATTGCGAGCGGCCAAGGGGCCACGTCTTGGGTTTGTTCTAGCTTTGCGTAGCGTCCCTTGGAGAAAACCAGGGGCGTCGGTCGGGGGTTGAGCGCATCTCGATCACTTCCACGATGAAGAGGATGTGATCGCCGCCGTCATGGGTTGCCCACGGACGACACTCAAAGACGGCGGCGACGCCGGCCAGAACGGGGGCCTCGGCAAACCCTCTGTGAAAATGGGTGCCCTCCCATTTGTTAGAGCCGGCACGGGCAAATCGGTTGGAAATTGCCTGTTGGTTGTCGGAAAGGATGTTGATCGCAAATCCCTTGGCCTGCTCCCAATGGGGGAGGCTTAAGGCGCGTTTATCCACGCTGAACAAGACGAGCGGGGGTCGAGCGAGAGGGAATTGAACGAACTCATCGTCATCCCGCAATCTTCGCCGTCACCGCGGCAAGTTACGATACAGACGCCTGTTGGGAATTGGCCCAGCGCCTGACGCATTTCGCGGGGATCAATGCTTGTGGATGCCGAAGCACTCATTGATCGCTCCTTTCCGTGCCCACAAGGTAGTCCGAGAGCAGGACTGCCTTTTCCGCGCTCGCCCGCAGAGAGGCCGCCAGTTGCCGCACGAGGGCGTAGTTGGCGGCATTCACCGTTTCAAACAGCAGGTCGTTGACTTCCTGCTGTACGGGCGCCAGCTGAGACAGAAGAGCAGTGCCTTTGTCCGAGACACGCATATGAACACGGCGCTGGTCGTCGGGATTGGGAGTCTTGGTCACAAGTCCCAATTTTACGAGCTTGGTCGTTTCACTGGTTACGAATGGCGGGGAAAACGCGAGGTGATCGGCGAGAGCTCGCACGCCAACCCCGCGTTCCGACTGTAGCTGCCTGATGCTGATGAGCAGAGTGTACTGGACCCCCGAAAGGCCGACAAACGCTCCAAATCGGGAGCGGATTTGCTCGAGCCGGGCCGAAAAGGCCAGCAGGTTGTGCACCATCTCGCGGAACGCATCATCCTTGCCAGCAATCAAAAGGTCCTCCCGTCCCACCGTGGGTTCGAATTGAATGTCCTGTTCCATCTTCGCCTCCCATGGATAGTGTGGGAACATAATTAAGTTAGTTAAGTATCTTGTCAAGAATGCGTGTGAAATTTCACGCAAAAAGACGAAATGGGCGGCTCAATGGCCGCCCAAATGCAAATGCTTATCGCCTAGCGTTGGTCAGGCAACTGTGCCCCATAGGACCAATAGGGCGGGGCATTCTCGACTGCCTCTCTTAGGCTGCGCGGCTGTGGCAGGTCAGTCATGGCTTGGTCGGACAGGATATTGAGTGCGAACTTGACCATATGATCGCGCATATAGGCGGTACTCTCGGGCCCCCACTCATTTTCGCTGTGAGGCCCCCGGACCGTAACGAAGGCTTTGGGACCTTTAGCGCGACGATAGATCTCTAAAGAGCCTTCCAGGGATTCAGAGTAATCCCAAAGCCCTCGGCCAATGAAGACGCCGGGCCAACGATCGATGGTTGCCAGTGTTTCGCTGGAGAGAAACATTTGGACGTTGAGGTCGAGGCGTCGTGAGGCCTCTACGAGCGAGTCGATTGGGGCACGATATCCCAAGCCCGACGGAAATGGCGCAAACAGGATGGCGGCACGTATATTATAGCCCAGCGGGTCCGCTTGGGTCACTTCACCCCGCTCAAAATCGCATCCACCGACGAAATTTTTGTGCATTGCCCAACAGGTGATCATACAACCCTGTGAAGCGCCTGTGATGATCACGGGCACATCTTTGGCCCGGCCATGCCCCCCAAGGAGGCGACCTGCTGCGCCATCACCTTCAAGCAGATCTCCTTGAGGAGTGAGGATCTTTAGGCCGGAGCCGGTTTCGAGTGCATCGAGAGCTCGGAAGATGTCCTGGGCCTGTTCGTTGGTGTTGGAGTCGTTTTGACCGCCCGAAATCCCGTGGCCCCGCTTATCAAAGGTCAGGACGTCGAACCCGGCCTGCCAATAGGCCAGGATATGGTTGGTCCGCCAACCGGTCAGCCCCCAGCATTCGTTTTGTGCAAAGCCCACACCGGTCGGATTAATCAACCATTTTTCTCGCGAACTCTCCCAATAAATCGGTGGTTCGCTGCTTTCCTGGATGGCCGTTGTCTCCATGGTCCGGCCGGCATTGACCACCACCAGGGCTCGAACCGTCCCGCCCTTGCCGTCGGGAACGCCTCGGCCGTGCAAGTGCCATCCTCTGAGTTTGATCGACCCCGAAAGTCCCATGTGCTGGGTTTCGTGCGGCTCACGGGGCACCGTGAACTCAACGGCACTGGTTGCATGGTCCGCCTGGGCAATGGGCTCGTTGTAAGGGGCCTGGCCAAAATAACTGGGGCGTCGAACTTGGCTAAGATCGATATCGTCTTCTGGATTAATCCGGCCGTGGGGGTCAAGCGTTCCCGTCGCGCGGAACTGATGGGGAACAGCGATGTCGTCGCGCGCGCTAAAGACCTGCTCGATGGCGACGCGATCCCGCAGGCACTTCCACCGCCTCTTGATCGCTGCATCGGTGAATTCATCGACATAGAAATCGCCGAGATAGCCCTCCGGAGGGGTTTGAGCGAGCGGCGTGAACGGAACGAGTTCAGACGATCCGTCGGGGTTGGTCACGCGATAGGCAGGGAAGGGCTTGTTCTGGTCCATCCCAGATCGACCATACCGTCCGGCTCATCTTCAGTGTTTGAAACGAATGGTCCACTTTCGGGAAAATCAAACTGGCTCACGCGCATCATTCCCTCGATCCAGTCGAGCTCATTCTTTTTGTCGTTCATTTCGGTATTTCCTTTAGAGGCTTTAGCGTGGACGTCGGCGCGCAGCTTCAGACGCCCGTGTCTTCTTCAAAGGCGGCCAGCTCTGCTTGGAGGTGCTGGATCGCTTCCCCGCCCGCCATTAAATTGAGGACTTCGTCTCGTGATTTCTCGTTCCGGCCAAATCGCGCCAGAACTTCCCCATGGGCGAGCACAACAAAGCGATCGCCAACCAGTTCGGCATGACGGGCATTGTGGGTAATAAAGATGATACCAACGCCTTGCGCCTTGGCCTTCTTGACCATGATCAGGACCTTGGCGGCCTCTTTTACCCCCAACGCCGATGTCGGCTCGTCGAGAATGAGCAGTTTGGCGCCAAAATACATAGCCCGCGCGATCGCGAGAACCTGGCGCTCGCCACCCGATAAGGTACCAACCAGCTGATCACCGCTCGAGACCCGGGTGATGCCGAATTTTTGCATCTGCTCAACGGCGATCGTATTGGCCTTGCCAACGTCCAGCCAGCGCAAAGGGCCGATCGTGCGGGTCGGTTCTGCGCCGACAAAGAAATTGCGTCCGACCGACATCATGGGGATGGTTCCAACGTCCTGATGCACGGTGGCAATGCCCAATTGCCTTGCCTGGCGAGGGCTGGACAGTTTGGTGGGGATACCATTGACCAGCATCTGGCCGGAGCTTGCCGGGTGATAGCCCGACAAGATGCGGATGAGAGTGGACTTACCCGCTCCATTGTCGCCGAGTAGGCAGAGGATTTCGCTTGGATAGACGTCCAGGGAGACATCGGTGAGGGCCACGATGTTGCCGAAGCGCTTCGAGACCGATTCTAACGTTACAAGTGCTGATGTCATCGGGCTCACCGTACCGAAAGCGATAGACGCCGGAACTGGCTGTTGACCATGACGGCGCTGACAAGAAGAGCGCCGAGAAACAGCTGGATCCAGTCGGTATTCCAACCTGAATAGAAGATGCCGACGCTGATGATGCCGTAGAGCGCAGCACCAAATGCTATGCCGACCGCCGAACCATAGCCTCCAGTGAGCAGGACACCGCCAATGACGGCAACGATGGGCGCCTGAAAGACATAGCCCTGACCATTGGCGGCGTTGCCTGAGTGAAACTCAATTGTTTGCATAATACCCACCAGCGAAGCAGCCAGTGCTGTTGTCACAAAGAGAGTAACTTTGACGCGTGCAGTGGGAACGCCCGCACCACGGGCGCCATCGAGGTTCCCACCGGTCGCATAGATCCAGTTCCCGAACGCGGTTCGTCGCAACACCCAGACTGCGATCAGGGTCAAAGCGATCCACCAGGCGATCGAAATGCTGGCCTGTCCCCAGCGCGCCGCAAAAACTGCGTTGGCCAAGGGGTCCGAGACCATCGACGTTGACGTGGTGTTGGTCAGTAGCCGCGATAGTCCCAAGGCAGCACCAGAAACGCCAAAATTGGTGGCCAACGTTACGATCAGGGACGGAATTCCAGTCCTTATCACGAGAAAAGCGTTGAGAAGACCGATAGCAGCGGCGGTCGCCAGCGTGAGCCCGATCATCACCCAGACATTGATACCAAAGAGGGTGCATCCTATCGCGAGCATGATCGAGCTGGCGCCCAGGACGGACCCGATTGAAAGATCGAGCTCGCCCGCGATCATCAGAATTCCCACGGCAAGCGCAATGATGCCGAGCTGCGAGGCAATGTTAAGCCAAGCGGCCTGGCCATTAAATTCGAGAAACCGGGTGTGTGACGTGGCGATCGCAAAGAAAATGAAGATCACAATCAAGGCGATCGCCACGCCGGCCTCGGGACGAACCACGAGGCGTCGCCATAGGGAGGATGGCGCGTCCCGGCTAATTTGAGATGACGATTTAGCAATGTTGGGATTGAGCATGAGGGGGCCTTCAAACAAGAGCAAGAGCCGGCCCGGCACGAAATTGCCGGACCGGCACGGTCCGCCGCGCGGATCAGTTTATGCCGCGGATGCCAGTGTACTGGGCGTTTAAGTCGAGTATGGCCTGCGCATCGTCGGCAAACACAAAGCGCGGGCCGATGATGACCGGTTCGGCCGGCAGAAGGTCGTAGGCCACCTTGTGATAGGCGAGGAGCAAGCCGTAATAGCCACTCAAATAGGGCTGAAGGTCGATGGCAAAGGCGACACTGCCGTCACGAACGTTCTCGAGCACCTGGGTCGTAAGCCCAGAGCCTCCAATGATAATCTCACCTTTGGCGAAACCTGCCTCTTGGGCTGCTTGAGCGGCCAGCGTCGCCTGGGTGCCCCCGAGCGTCATGATGCCATCAATGGTGGGGTCCGCTTCAAGCGCTCCACGGATGGCCTGCAAATTGGCCTGGGGGTTTTGGGCATCTTGCAACGCGATGGTGAGCACCCGGCCTTTGCCGTCAGCTTCTTCTATGACGCCAAGAAACGCGGTACAGGCTGCCTCGAGCGTAGGGTTGCCTGGGACGTGATTGACACACAGAGCATTCTCAACGCCATTTTCGCGGTGAAAGGCACCGGCTTGGAGGCCAACCTCTTCTGGATTGTAGCCCACATAGCTCACTGCTCCATTCTCTTGCCAGCTGGCATACCCGCCATCTTGGATAATGACGGGTATGCCCTGTGCGGCTGCGCGTCCAATGATGGGATTTTGGGCGTCGGGAAAGAAATTGCCAACGACGAGAGCATCCGGCTCGACAGCCACGGCCTGATCCACAACGCGAGCCATGTCTGCTTGTACGTTATTAACATCCTGGACGGTTGAATATTGATAGGTAATGCCAAGGTGCGCAGCGGCGTCGTCGGCTCCCTTCTTGAGCGCGCTGAAGAAGGGATCGAACAGTGGACCCGAAACCATAATAATCTGCGGCTGAGGATTGTCTTGAGCCGGGGCCGCCGAACCGGCCGCCAGCATGACGATCAATGACGATGCAATAAAGATTGAACTTGAGCGAAACATGATCCTACCTCCCTTGAGACGCCAGCAAGCGCGGCTTCCCTTCCTTGTGATAATGATTTAGTTCTATTGCGAACTTTTAAGGCGAGTCAATCGGGTTTCGGCGGTTATTTATGTCCAAAAATGAACTAATAGAGCTTTTTTCATCGCGCGACACAGGCTCGCCGGCGCACCGCGTGGTGCGGGCCCTAGCTGAGCGGGGGGCGGCGAGTGCGATCGAGCTTTCGCGGATGACCGGGCTCGCCAAGTCTACGATGTCTGCACTCGTCGCCGAACTCAAAGAATCTGGTGTCATCATCGAGCCAGACGCTGCGGGAGAGATCCGTGCCTCCGGCAGGGGGCGTCCAGCTGTGCAGCTCTCGCTCAATCCTCAAGCGGGCTCCGGTATCGGTGTACTCCCCGGACCCGACTTCATCCGCATTGCGCTGGTCGATGCTGCGCATGGAATACGCGATGAGCGGTCCCTCGACCTTGAGCCTGGGTATTCGCTTGAGCAGGCGGTGGAGGTCGTTTTTGATCTGGTTTCAAAGGCATACGCCGATGCTGGGTTGCGCCGCGATACGCTGCTTGGGTTGGGCATTGCGATGCCAGGGCCTTTCAACCGGCGCACAGGTCTAATGTTGCGCTCGACACTGTTGCCCAAATGGGTCGGGCTAGACATACGTGCGCGGTTTTCCGAGCGGTTTGGAGTTCCGGTGCTGGCCGACAATGAATCCAATTGTGCCGCGGTTGCAGAAATGACGTGGGGTGCCGCACTTGGAAAGGCCGACTTTTTATACGCAAAGTTCGATGAGGGGGTTGGCGGCGCCATCATTTCGGGCGGACATGTTATCCGAGGTGCGCTGGGTGCAGCTGGTGAATTCGGGCATTTCATCATCGATCCCGACGGGCCGCTGTGTACGTGTGGGAGCCGGGGTTGCCTTGAGGCCCTGATGCGCTGGGACACAGTGCTGCGGCCCGCACGCGCGCTTTTTGGTGACGACATCACCTTTCCGCAGGTTGCCCACCAGGCCCTGAAGGGCGATCCCAGCTGCGCCCGACTGATATCGGACGCAGCGATGGCCGCGGGACGCGGCTTGGCGAGTATTTGTGCGGTTCTCAATCCGCCGCTTATCGTTTTGGGTGGCCGCTATCTGTTGGCGGGCGAAATCTTCTTGCGACCGGTCCAGGAGAGCTTCGACCGAAATTTTCACATTCGTGCCGAGCCTGGCGCTGCGTCCGTCACGCCTATCATTGCGGGGGCTTTCGCCAACAACCGAGATTCCACTTTGGGTGCAGTTGGGCTCGTGCTTCGAGAACGTCCCTTCGAGGATGATCATTAAATAGTTCCCATTCGCACTTAATCCCTCCCAAACCAGCATTGACCTCGCAATTAAGTTCGTAATAGAACTTAATATGATTAGCCGCACTGTTCGATGTGAGTCGAGTTGAGCGGTGCTCAATGGGAGGAATGCGATGCAAGGACGACCGTCCAATCAGTCTGGCGGGGGCCTAAACCGCCGCACTTTCAATGTAATGCTCTCCGGGGAACGCTTGCGGCAATTTTGTCCGGCGCGGCTCCACTTGGCGCACAGCAATCGGGAGGAACGCTAACGGTGGCAGTGGCCACCCCTCCGATCAGCCTTGATCCTGCGCGCAATGGGGGCGGGGTCAACGAGATATTCGTCTCGCCTGCTTATGAAGGGCTTGTCCATATCGACGTCGATGGCAATGTCACCCCGCGCCTTGCAGAGCAACTGCATTACACCGCGCTAGACAACACTGAGTTCGAAATCGAGCTGCGTGCCGGCCTAGCCTATGCCGACGGGACACCTTTTGATGCCGGTGCGCTGAAAGATTATCTTGAATACTACGTTCGCGCCGGCGGGCCATTTGCCGCGACTGCATCGGTCATTGACAGTATCGACGTTCGATCTGCTTACACGCTTCGTCTTAACCTCAATCGGCCAGCTCCAAATCTGGTTTGGCAGTTTTCCGAAGGGGGCATGTGGGGCTGCGTGCCGAACCCGCGTACGATTGCAGAGCGACCAGAGGATTTGGGCAGTACGACCGACGGCGTCGGTCCCTATCGCCTAATTGGTAACCAGACCCTCCTCGGATCAGAGTATGTTTATGACCGCAATCCGGACTACTTTGAGCCGGAGTCGCGCCATTGGGATCGCATCATCGTCAAGGTGATCGACAATCCCAATGCCAGGCTGCAGGCTCTTCTCAGTGGCCAGGCGGACATTGTTGCCGTCGACCCCGAAACGGGTGCTGCAGCGGTCAATTCCGGCCTTGAGACCGTCGTCAATCTTAATGGTTGGATTGGTCTGTTCCTGATCGACCGGGATGGCGCGCTTGTGCCGGAGTTAGGAGATGTTCGCGTCAGGCGCGCCATAAACATGGCGCTTGATCGGGACCTTATTGCTCGGGCCCTGGCGCCCAATTTCAGCGAGCCAACCGCACTTGTCACCTTGCCTGGCCACTCGGGATACAATGAGGCGCTTGAAGAGCTCTACCCCTTTGATGTGGAGGGCGCCAAAGCCTTGATGGCCGAGGCGGGCGCGCAAGATGGGTTTACCCTGACCATGCTGGTTCCGTCCTTTGATGCGCTCATGTCGAGAATTGGACAGGTGGTTTCGAGCCAGCTCGCAGAGATCGGCATTTCCGTCACTATCGAGACGGCGACCACGTTCCCCGCCTATGCCGAGCGCGTGGAGTCAGGGAATTTCCCGGTGATTGTTGCATCTTGGGGGTCGGGGACGTCTATTCAATGCTCCAGCAGATCATCGCGCCAACCGGCGTTATCAATCCGCTCAGGACCGTCCACCGGCAAATGCATGATCTCTATGAGACGATCGCCCGCACGCCGCCTGACGAGGCCGGCCCGCTCTATGACGAGATCATCGAAATCATAGCCGAGCAGGCTTGGTTCGCACCCTTGATGCGCAGCGGCGAGATCCTCGCCCATGCGCGCCATGTCTCAAACGTCAACAATTCGCAGACCTATCCGAACGCCACATTGGTACAGCCCACTGCAGGTTGACCCTGCTCGCCAGGAATTTCTACGGCGCCGGGGCAATTGCTGCTCCGGCACAGTTTAAAGGGGGGCGCCAGCACCGCAATGAAAAGCCTTATACTCTACCGCCTGGCGATGGCATTGCCATTGCTGGTGCTTGTTTCCATGCTCACTTTTATTCTGGTGTCCTTAAGCCCAGGTGACGCAGCCAGGACCATTTTGGGGGCCAATGCCACACCAGAACAATATGCTGCGCTGCGCGAAGCATTGGGGCTGAACGATCCGGTCCTCATTCGCTACTGGCATTGGCTCGGTGGTGCCTTTGGGGGAGATTTCGGCCGATCCTTGATCAACGGCCAACCGGTCCTTACGGCGGTGATCCAACGGCTTGGACCGACTGTTTCGCTCATTTCACTCACCATGGTTGTGACGATTGCACTAGGGCTGACCTTGGGCGTCGCCGGAGCTGTCTATGGCGGGCGGGTCGGACGCACCGTTGATTTGTTCTCGCTGTTTGGGATGGCGGTTCCCAATTTTGTTCTTGGTGTCTGTCTCACGGCCATATTCGCTGTGATGTTTAGGCTCTTGCCCCCTGGCGGCTATGTTGCTCCCACTGTCTCGTTGGAGGGCTGGGCCCAGGCCATGGTCTTGCCAGTGGTCTGCCTATCCTTCTTTGCTGTTGGCATTCTTGCCCAGCAGGTCAAGGCATCGTTTTCTGATGCCTTGCAGAGTGAATACACGTTCAACTTGATCGCCAATGGGTTCACGCGCCGCTCGATCATCTTCAAGCATGCCTTAAAAAACTGCGCCCTTCCGGTTCTTGCGAGTGTAGGGGTGATTTTTTCCGCCATGCTTAGCGGCACGGTTCTGGTTGAGTCCTTGTTCTACATTCGGGGCTTGGAAGCCTGGCGGTGATGGCCACGGCGGGCAGTGATCTGCCGATTGTCCAGGGCGTGGCTGTTATTTTCACGCTTGCGGTTGTCATTGTGAACGTCCTTCTCGACCTGGCCTATGGCGCGCTAGATCCGAAATTGAGGACGGGCGGGGCATGAGCGAGATTGTACTACCAAATAAGCAGGCTCGGACCAAAGCTATTGCCAAAACGGGTCTGGGTTTTCCCATACGTGGCCTGCTTGCGCTTGGGTATCTGGGGGTGCTGGTGCTTAGTGCCCTTTTTGCTGATCTAATTGGCGTGGGTGATCCCCTTCGGCAAAACCTGCTCGGCGCCAAAATGCCACCAGGCGAGCAATTTTGGCTCGGGAGCGACCAGTTGGGTCGAGATATTTTTGCGCGTCTCGTCTACGGCGCTAGGGAGGTCATTCTGGGCGCCACCGAAGCGCTCATCATTGCCTTTGGATTGGGCGCTACTGCGGGTTTGGCTGCCGGATATGTGCGTGGGCGCCTTGACACCATCCTCTCGGCCATCGCCGATTTGCTGCAATCGGTTCCGGCTATTGCCGTTTTGCTCGCCGTGTTGGCGGTGTTTGAAGGCAATATCCATGCAGCCATGATGCTATTCGGAGTATTGGCATCGGCCGCAATGTTCCGTGTGGTGCGGGCGGCAACATTGTCCATTTCGGGTGAGCGCTATGTGCTGGCGGCGCGACTTGCCGGCGTTGGGACCTGGACAATTCTGTGGCGCCACCTTGCCCGACGCCTGCGTTCAGTACTTATCGTGCAATCGGCCATCGTGGTCGCGCTGGCGATCGTGAATCAAGTTGGATTGAGCTTTCTGGGCCTAGGCAGCAAGCCGCCAGCACCGACTTGGGGCAGTGTCCTAATGGATGGTGCGGCGGTGCTGTTCACCGATACCTGGATGATCGTTCCGCCGGTGGTCGTGATTACCATCACAATCCTGGCCGTGATGGTGGCTGGAGATGCATTTCAAGATGCTTCGACAACGAGGATCGGACGGGGCAGCCCTGTACGACCGGCGGTCCGTTATGTTTCGAGCCTCGGGTCACGGATTGGTGCCGCTACAAAGTCCATTCAAGATCCGCTCATTGAGGTAAGCGGACTTTCAGTTGGGATCGGTGGGAGAGGGGCACCGCTGTGGTTGATCCAAGACGTGTCATTTGTCGTTCGACACGGGGAAATCGTGGGACTTGTCGGTGAATCGGGCGCTGGAAAATCAGTGGCGGCCCGCTCGATCCTCAACATGTTTCCCAGTGGCAGCATCGTCGAGGGTACAATTCGTTATTCGGGCCGGATGTGGGGCCGCCGAGCAACCTCTATTCACCTCCACGAATTGGCTATATTTCCCAACAACCCATGGCTGCCCTTGATCCTGCCTTCACAATCGGGAACCAGTTGTGTGAGGCGATAGCGCTCCATGATGGCGCACCGCTGGGGAAAGCGCGTGAGAAAGCGATTGAACTTCTCGATCTCGTTCAAATTCGCGAGCCATCAAAGGTGCTTGGTCTTTACCCTCACCAGATATCGGGGGGCATGGCTCAAAGGGTTGCGATCGCCATCGCGCTCTCGGGCAATCCCCAAATGCTCGTGGCCGATGAGCCGACGACGGCACTGGACGTAACTGTCCAGCTCGAGATTCTCAATCTGCTTAAATCGCTCCAAGAGCAAAGGGGACTGGCCATACTTCTGGTGACGCACGATTGGGGTGTGGTGGCGAGAATGTGTGAGAGGGTCATTACCTTTTATGCGGGAGAGGTCGTTGAGAGTGCCGGGTCAGGAACATATTTTTCGACCCACGCCATCCCTATACGCGCGCGCTGCGAGCCGCTGACCCCCATGGACAGCGGGGTGTGGAGCGACTTCCGGTGATAGCGGGGCAGGTTCCGCCGCCGGGCAAGCGACCATCGGGCTGCAACTTCCACGCGCGGTGTCAGCATGGAATTGCCCGCTGCGCTCTCGAGCCGATCGAACTTGAGGAATATGGCGATGACAGGCTCGTGCGGTGCATTCGAATTGATGAACTTAAGGTGCTTGCATGAGCGAACAGGTAGAACCCGTCCTATCGATCGAAGATCTACACGTCATCTTTGGTCGGGGTCCTCGTTCCGCGCACATACTCAAGGGCGTTTCCCTGGTACTCGAGCGGGGGAAACGCTTGGATTGGTCGGGGAATCGGGCGCTGGGAAGAGCACCGTGGGCAATGCCATTCTGGGACTTGCGCCGATCAGTTCAGGGCGCATTCTTTTTGATGGGATTTCTCTTGCTGGGCTGCATGGGCGCGATAGGCGCCGTCTTTCGCGCGACATCCAAGTGGTCTTTCAGGATCCATTGGGGTCGCTCAATCCCGCGCTGACGATCGGGGCGTCTCTGGCCGAGCCATTGCAGGCGCAAGGTCGGGCAGGGGAGCTAAAGACAAGATTGCTCAAAATCTGGAGCGCGTTGGTATGGGGGCCGATGTGCTTAGCCGCTATCCAGCCCATTTCTCTGGTGGACAATTGCAGCGCCTGTGTATCGCGCGTGCACTTATGCTCGAACCAAAGCTCATCATACTTGATGAGCCCGTTAGCGCACTCGATCTCTCGGTCCAGGGGCAGGTGCTCAATCTCCTCAAGGATCTGCAGGCCCAAACCGGCGTTAGCTATTTGTTTGTGTCGCACGACATGGCGGTTGTCGAATATTTGGCGCATGACGTTGCCGTGATCGAGGCTGGTCGCATCGTCGAGAGCGGTCCGGCCCGCAGCATCATGCACGCCCCCTCACACGCTTACACGCAGCGCCTCCTTGATGCCATTTTGCTTCCAGACCCATCTCGGTATGGCTTGGGGAGACCAGCGCCGAACCTATCCGTCTGACAGTCGGAGCGAAGGCTACGGGACGATGATCGGATCATGGGATAAGGACACTCGAGATCAGATAACGGCGAACCTCCTGCGCCTTGATCTCAAGCAGCTCCGTTATGCTCTTGAGACGGCGCATTGGTCGAGCTTTCGGCGGGCGGCTGTTGCGCTCGGGACGACGTCGTCTTGCGTAAGCCGCGGCGTTCGCGCTCTTGAGGGACGGATCGGAATCGATCTTTTTGAACGGTCGAGCCACGGTGTTCGCCTAACAGGGGAAGGGGAGAGGTTCATTGGACAGGTCATGCCGGCGCTGGCGCAAATCGACTTCTCGATCCGGAGCGTTCGCCCTCAGCCGAACTGCCACGAGCGGGCACTTCGTATAGGCACCTGCGGTTGCCTAACAAGGTCTGTTTTGAATCGGCTTCTTGACAGGCTGGTGCCGAGCGACCTCGCGGCCAAATTTGTCCTCAATGACGGCCATCGCGCCTCTCATCTTGAATCCATACGCCGGCTTGAGCTTGACTTGGCGTTGGTGCCTGGAGCTTGTGCCGCCCCTAACATGAGCCATAAGGTGCTTGACGTTGAACCACTGGTTGTTGCGCTGCCGTTAGAACATGACTTGGTGGCCTGTGAGCAAGTCCAGTGGACTGCGCTTTCCGGGCAGCTTCTGCTGTTCAGCATGTTCGATGGGGGAACCGATCTTGCGCACATATGCGCAAGCGTACTCGGTGCCCAAGAAATCGTACCTTTGGTCGAGGTGTTGCCTGTCCTGCCCGACTCACTGTTTCACCTTGTGGCGGCCGGGCGCGGAGCGAGCATTTTGCCATTGAGTGCCCATCCGAGTGCACGCCAAGATGTGGCCTTCAAGCCGATCGCTGCACCCGATCAGTCCATGTTCGTGAGTTTATTTTGGTGTCCTCACAACACCCGAGCGGACGTTGAGCACGTGGTGGATGTAGCCTGTGATCTAAGCTCATTGCCGAAAAGTCTGGGCTTTTAGCGGACGCAAGTCCCGCTTCTGCAGTTTGCAACTTCTATGATACATGATCATGTATCAAATGGAGTGAGCAATCATTATTCTATATCACACGCGATTGACCTCAGTGGCTAACGGGTATAGATACATAATAATGATCACCATGCTCTAGGCGATCTAGGATTATGTATCATGGGCTACAAAAGCGAGAGCCTGGTCACGCAAGCGCGCGAGATGCGTGAAGCCTCCGGCGTCAGTCAGCGCGCCCTTAGCGAGCGGGCCGGACTGACGCAAAGTCATATCTCTCAAATCGAGAGCGGCAAAATGGAGCCGGGGCTATCGAGCTTCATCGACATGACCCGCGCGCTCGATCTCGAGCTCATGCTTGTGCCCAAGAAGCTCGTGCCCGCCATATCAAATTTAGTGAGGGCCCAGGCGACGCCTGATATGCATGTCCATGCTGGTCAGCTCAACGACAAGCGCTTTGCTCGCGCAGAGCGCATCGTCAAGAAAATAAAGCAGCTCCATGGAAGCTCGACCGACCTCGATCGGATCGAAGAGACTCTTCGATTTCTGCGCCGGGTTAATCTCAGCGATCAGGAGATGCATCTGGTGCGCGAGCTCATCGCGCGCCTTGAGCGCTATCAGGTGAGCGCGCAGGCCGCACCCATCGTCCGCGACATTGCGCAGAACCTACAGCGACTGCGCAATGCGATCGTCCACGCTACTCCGTCCGAGCCGCGACCGACCTATTCGCTAGACGATGGAGATGCCGATGCCTGATGTCTCGGTTCTCGAGGTGAGGCTCTATGACGAGCCGATCGGCACCCTGACTCATTTGCAGGGCGATCGAACAATCTTTGCGTTCAACGAAGACTATGTCGAGAGTCCGGACCGACCGACACTGAGCCTGTCGTTCAAGGACGATTTGGGTGGCCTCATTACCAACATCCGTCCGACGCAGCGGGTTCTACCACCATTTTTCTCCAACCTATTGCCGGAGGGCAGCCTGCGCCGATACCTCGCCGAGCGGGCCGGGGTTAATCAACAGCGCGAATTTTTCCTGCTCTGGGTGCTGGGCCTGGACCTGCCCGGAGCCCTCTCGATTCATCCAGCGGCCGATGGCGCACTTCCGCCTGGTGCCGACGAGGATCTGCCCGAGAATGCCAAACCCAATGCACTACGCTTTTCGCTCGCCGGCGTGCAGCTCAAATTCTCAGCGTTCGAGAACGCAGGGAAGGGTGGGGGGCTGACAATCCCGGCCGAGGGTGTAGGCGGCTCGTGGATCGTGAAACTGCCGTCCCAGCAGTTCACGGGCGTTCCCGAGAATGAGTTCTCGATGATGACGATCGCCGGGATGATCGGCATGGACATGCCGGTCATCAACCTGATCAATCTTGATGCGATCGCCGGCATTCCTGAGGGCGTGGGCGAGCTGAAAGGACAGGCGCTTGCTGTCGGCCGCTTCGATCGATCCGCCGACGGTCCCGTCCACACGGAAGATTTCGCGCAAGTGTTCGGCGTCTTCCCGGAAGATAAGTATTTACGCGCAAGCTATGCCAACATTGCGCGCGTAATCGGTATAGAGGCAGGAGATGTTGGCGCCGCCGAGTTCATTCGTCGCCTCGTGTTCAGTGCGCTGATCGGCAATGGCGATATGCACCTCAAGAATTGGTCGCTGATCTATCCCGACCGACGCGCTGCTGCGCTATCGCCGGCCTACGACCTGGTGTCGACCATCCCCTATATTAAGGGCGAGGACACGGCCGCGCTCAGATTCTCCCGGACCAAAAAAATGGCGCAGTTTGATGCCGATGAGCTTCGGCACCTAGCAGCCAAGGCGCTTCTGCCCGAAAAGCTGGTCATCGATACCGCCGCGGAAACCGTTCAGCGATTCCAGCAGGTTTGGGAGGCCGAGAAATTCCATCTTCCTCTCGCGGCCAGCGTCGTGACGGCGATTGACTGCCACGCTCCAACCGTGCCGCTTTTCAACGAACTAGGATAGCCTTGGTCTAGAACACGCGTCACCGACTATTTACGGATCAACGCAGAGGGTCATGTCGCCTCGCGAACCAACGCTCGACTTTGCACGCCCTCGACGCAGGGGACGATCACCGAAAGAGAATTTGTTCATCCCGTAAACCAAGTGGATCAAATTCGATCGGCGTGGGCTATGGTTTTGGCGATTTCCACGTGATCCTGGCCCAGCGTGGTGCCGTTGATCAGCACGTGATGCTGGGGATCGGGGACGGGGCAGAAATAGCTGCCCGGGTGCACGACGATGCCGCGGCTCGAAAGCTGGTTCGTGACAATATATTCGTCGTGAACCGGTAGCCAAATTGTCGGTCCCGGCCCCTCTGGCAGGGAAAACCCCGATTGGCGCAGCGCCGAAACCATCTGGGTCTGCCGTTGGTTGCAGGTGGCTATGAACGCTTCAAGCTTCACCCTGGCCACTGTGTCGGACAATTGAAACGCCAGGGCGTTCTGCAAAATTCGGCTGACCCATCCCGAGGAGAATGTCAGCTTCTGCCACATGCGATCGATGTAGTACTCGCTTCCGCCCACCACGCCCACCCGCATGTCGCCACCGAGAAAGAAGTTGTAGGCGTGAATATGGACGACAAACTGAGGGAAACGGCGACCCAACGTCATCCATGGTGCGGGGCACAAGAGAGGCGTCTGAACCAGTTCGAGGATTGGCATGCGGCTGTCCGCGAGCAGCTTGCCGGCTGCCTCGAGCCAGTCCGCATCGATTGAGCGGCCGGTGGGATGACTGCCCACCGGTTGGTAAATCATGGCGGCGGGCCGCATGAGCAGGGCCTTCCTCAGCTCCTCAAGGTCCGGACCGTTCTCGCGCACCCGTACCGGTATGGCGGTGGCCCCAATGGCGTCGAGAATGTCGAGCACCCGCGAAACAGTCGGTGTTTCCACGATGACCCGATCTCCGGGGCGCACGCTGGTTTCCAGCGCCAGCTGCAGCGCGGCGATGCTGCCGTGGGTAGCCATCATCTGTTGGGGTGGGAAGGGCCAAAGTGGCTCCATGACTTCTCGAAGCTGATGCGTGAGCGGGGTCTGGGTGGTGACATGCAGATCGGGGGATGACGCTGCAAATGCCAGGGCGTCTTCCAATGGCGGGAGGATGGCGCGATCCGGCGTCAAATGCCCCAAGTTGAGTGGAATGCCTTCAGAGGCCTTCATCATGACGGAAAACCGAGCGGCACGCGGCGCCAGGGCCTGTCCCAGAACTCTGGTCCCACCACGCCTGTTGGTCTCCAGTACGCGCCAGTCGACCAGTTCGCGCCAAGCGGCGGCGACGCCGGCCGGGCTCATAGCCAGGGCCGCTGCGATCTGGCGCACGGTGGGCATGCGTGTGTCGGGGGCGAGCTCTCCGTCGGCAACCATCTCCATGATGGCGCGGCTCAGAGACCGGGGATTGCGCATGGGCACGCGCTGAACGATGCGGTCAATCAGATCCATGGGTACAGGCTTTTTGTTTATGAACATAGTTATATTGACCAAAACAAAAGCGCAGGTCTAGTCTTCGATTGTGACGCGACGGTCACAAAGGGCCCGCCGCCGCGCCAGACCGCACATGAACCCCGTGTTTTGGAAAGGAATTAGCGTGTCCATCCGTCTATCATGCTCAGTTGCAGCATTGGGCGTTGCGCTGGCCCTCGGGCCTTCAGCCTCCGCATTTTCCGCAGATATCGATCCCGTTCAGCCGGAGGCGAGCTCACCATCGGCTCGACCAATTCGCCTCCCAACTGGAACCCGGTATCCGCCGTCGGCGACATCACAACCAATCGCCAGCAGCAATGGCCGCTCTACCCCCACCCGTTCCTCACCGGGACCGACGCGGTGGTGTCAGTGAACACTCAGTTTCTCGAATCCGCCGAAGTGGTGAGCACCGATCCAATGGTCGTGGAATACGTCATCCGCGATGAGGCGGTGTGGTCAGACGGCACCCCGATTACCGTTGCCGATTTCGAATACACCCAAATGGTTCAGGATCCTGCCGCCTGTGCCGATTGCGCCGCGGCCTTTACCCAGGGCTATGACCTGGTGACCGCGATTGAAACCAATGACAGCGGCAAGCTGGTTCGCATCACCTTCTCGGAGCCCTTTGCGCCCTGGCGGACGTTGTTCCCGTTCATTCTGCCCGCCCATGTCGCTGAAACGTATGGGGATCTCGCGACCTCGTTCAACGAGGGTCTGTCCAACAACGTCCCGGAAGTTTCTGGTGGCCCCTATAAGGTTGAGAGCTATCAGGACGGCGTGGTGATGACGTTGGTCAAGAACCCACTCTGGTACGGCCGTCCGGCAAATCTGGACACAATCCGCTTCCGCTACATCTCCTCGATCGGCGAACAGATGACGGCGCTGGAGAACGGAGAGCTCGATGCGGTCTATGGCGGCGCGACGCTCGATACGATCGAACAAGTCAATCAGATGTTCGGCGTCAGCTCAGAAGTGGGGCCGACGCTCACCTATTACCACTTCAGCCTTAAGGCTAGCGGAGAGGTGATGGGAGACAAGGCGCTGCGGCAGGCAATGACCATGGCGCTCGATATTCCTGACATGACGCGCCGCACGGTGGGCCAATATGTTGAGACTGCCGAACCCATGACCAGCTCGGCATATATTCCTGGCCAGCCCGAAGTGCAGGACAACACCGGCGCGACTGGGGTCGGGACCGGCGACATCGAGGGGGCAATTGCCCTGCTCGAGGATGCTGGATACACGCTGGTCGAGGGCGCTCTGCACACCCCCGATGGCGAGCCGCTGCGTGAAATCGAGATCCTGACCTATTCAATCGATCCGATCCGCGTGCAGCTTGCCGAGCTGGCCCAGGCTCAGCTCGCCCAGATCGGGATTACGGCCTTTATCGATGCTGCCGACCGTTCGCGTTATTCGCCGGACGCTCAGGCGGGTTCGTTTGATATCTATACGACCGCCACTGCCCTGGATCTGGGTGCTCTCTCGCTCGCCCAGTGGTATCAAACCGGCGCGGCGCGCAACTATTTCGGCTACTCCTCGGAGGTTGTCGACGATCTGGTCGCGGAAATCTCCGTCACGCTGGACGACGCGCGAACGGTCGAGCTGACAAACGAGCTTGACCGAGCCCTGCTTGAAGACGGCATCGTGGTGCCGCTGTTCCCGATTACCAACATGGCGGTGTATTCGGACCGGTTTGCCAACATCTTTGTCAATCCTTCCAAGTACGGCACGACCATGAATGTGGAAGAGTGGGGCCTGCGAGCCGAATAATCCACACACACTTGGCGGGCCATTTCTTGGCCCGCCTCCTTGCTCCCCCTATCAAGTGAGTTGATCATGACGATCGATTTCGTGGTGGCAACGCCACACGATGCCGTGCATTTCAATGATGTGCACCGCAACTACACGGCCACGGCCGGATACCTGGTCTGCAACAATATCTACAACCGGATGGTGCTGACCGAGTGGTACAATTTCAATGGCTCGTATCCTGACCTTGCAACGCATTGGGAAATGCTCGATGGCGCGCGCCGCTGGCGCTTTCATCTCAACCAGGCGGCACGCTGGCAGGACGGCGTGCCACTCACGGCTCACGATGTCGTCTATACCCACCTGCACGCCAGAAGATGGGCTATACCGGTGCTATGTTCCTGACCGACGTTGTCGATATCGTCGCGGTCAACGACCACACTGTCGACTACCATCTTTCCGGACCGAACTCGGGTTTTCTGGTTCAGTTGGGCAATTTTATATTTTCGCACGTTCTGCCCCGTCACCTCTATGAGGGCACGGACTGGGACACCAATCCCTACAATCTCAATCCCGTCGGCTCGGGCCCGTTCCGGCTCGTCGAATGGGAAAAGGGCAAACACATCATCCTTGAAAAGGTCGAGAACCACTGGGGTCCCCAGCCTGAAATCGATAGGCTGATCCTCAAGATTGAGCCGGATCGGGACGAATGCGTGAACATGGTTGTTCGCGGCGAGGCCGACTTTTTTCCCCAGGATACACTGACCTATGACCGGCTGCATCTGATCGAGGGAGCTGACAATGTCGAGCTAATGCGAGGCAAGGGGCCGGGCATGGCTTTGCTCGATTTCAATCACGGAAGCCCGCTTTGGCAGGATCAACGCCGGCGCGACGCCATCGCCCATGCTGTCAATCGTGCCGATATCGCCAAGGTGGAAGATCCTGGCGCTAGCGCGGCCTGGGATCACTATCTTCTCGAGAGCGTGGATTGGGCCTTCAATCCCGATGCCAAGGCGCCCGGCTTTGACGCCCAGGCGGCCGAAAGGCTTCTTGACGAAAGCGGAGCGACCCGTGACGCCTCGGGTTCCCGCGGGACGCTTCGGCTCTATTTCATGGAGAGCTTTTATGGCCACCGGGCGCTGGCAGCGATTGTCGCGCGCAATCTCGAAGCGATCGGCTTTGCGGTGAGCTATGAGGGCTTGAGCTCGGTCGAGTGGTCAAAGCGGATCCGCAAGGACCACGATTTTGATCTGATCATTGTGGGCGGAACCATGGCGCCCGATATCGAAATCACAGCGACCAAATACGCCTCGAACGGGCTCAACAATATGGGACTGCATCACAACAAGGATGCAGACGCCGCCTACGAGGCCGCGCGCACGGCCCTGACCCGAAAGGAGCGCGGGGCGCATTATCGGCGCTTGCAGGAAATCTGGCGCCGTGACTGCGAGTTCGTGCCACTGTTCTGGTACGGCACCTATTATGCGCGCTCAAAGCGGTTCTTTGGGTGGGCCGATCAACTCGACTATTCGATCCCATGGTGGCACTGGGGTCGGATACGTCCCGTGAGCCTGGGCTGAGCTGTCGGCCTGCCAGAGAAAAGGAGGAGGTTTCCATGATAGCCCTGATCGGTCGAAGGCTCATCAATAGTATACTGATCCTGTTGGCCTCCACTGTTGTGGTGTTCTCTCTCGTCGCTCTGGCAGGCGACCCGCTTGGCGAAATGCGCGATCGCCAGCCCCCGGTGCCCGAACATGTTCTTGCCGCAGAAGAAGCGCGCCTGGGGCTCGATCAGCCAGTGCCCGTGCGTTACGTGCGCTGGCTTGGCGGTGTACTGCAGGGCGATTTCGGACCTTCGGTCAAGCCCATGCAGAACATCGGGGCGGAACTAGCGCCTCGGGTTGGGGTCACCCTGCGGCTGGTCTCGGTGGCGATCATTGTCGCTGTGATGCTTGCGCTTTTGACAGGCACCATGGCGGCACTCTACCGCAACCGGCTGGCTGACCATGTCATTTCCACATCGGCCTTCATCCTGATTGCGCTGCCCTCGTTCTGGCTGGCGGTGTTGCTCAAGCAGGGCGGCATCTTCATCAATCGGACCGCAGACCAGCGCCTGTTCTATACGGTTGGGGATGTCTCCATCCCTGCACCCGAGGGCTGGCTGCCGCTGATGGTCAACATGGCCGGCCATCTGGTGCTGCCCACCATTGTTTTGACCATGGTGCACTTTGCCAGCTGGAGCCGTTACCAGCGCACGGCGATCGTTGAATCGCTTTCAAGCGACCATGTGCGGTTTGCCGTACTGCGGGGCCTGCCGCGCGGCCGCATCGTGCGCTCTCATGTCATCCGGCCCGCGCTCATTCCCATCGTCACAGTGGTGGCCCTCGATCTTCCGGCGCTTCTCTCGGGCGTGGTGATCACGGAGACGGTGTTCCAATGGCGGGGCATGGGCGGTTTTCTGCTCGAGTCCATCGCCAATCGGGACGCCAATGCTGTCATGGCTTGGCTACTCGTGGCTGCCGTCGCGGTCGTGCTGTTCAACCTTATCGCCGACATTCTCTATGCAATCATCGATCCAAGGGTCCGTTATGGAGAAGCCTGACCTCGCCAGCACGTTCAAGCCGCAATCGCGAATTGTTACGGCCCTGGGACGTTTCCGCTCCAATATACCAGCAGTGGTCGGTCTGGCAGTGCTGCTCGCGCTGGTTCTGGTGGCCGCATGCGGTCCCATGATCTGGCCCTATGGACACACAGAACTCACCCCGGACCTCTCAGAACCACCCTCGTTTGCTCATCCCCTGGGCACCGACACACTGGGACGGGACATGTTGGCCCTTGTCATGCGCGGCATGCAGCAGTCGTTGCTGATCGCGGGATCGGTCGCGCTGATCGCAAGTGTTATTGGAACCACGCTAGGGATCATTGCGGGATATTTCGGGCGCTATGTCGATGCTTCGGTCATGCGGTTGGTGGACCTAGTGCTGACCATTCCCACCATCGCGCTGGCGGCTTTCCTAGGCAACGCTATGAGCAATTTCGGCGTGTCCTGGATAGGGCTGTCGCTGGTGCTCGGAGCCCTGTTCTGGACCTCGGTTGCCCGGCTGGTGCGTGGCGTATCCCTGAGCCTGCGAGAAATGCAGTTCATCAAGGCCGCCCAAGTCATGGGAGCGGGACCGGTCCGGATCATGGCAAGGCACATGGTGCCCAATGTTGCAGATCACATCATCGTTGCAACAGCACTGCTGATTGGGGTCGCCATTCTGTCCGAGACCGCACTGTCCTTCCTCGGATTTGGGGTGCGTCCGCCCGACACCTCGCTTGGCCTGCTCATTTCCAATGCGCAGACGGCTGTGCTGACCCGCCCCTGGCTTTTTTACGCTCCTGGCCTGCTCATCATCCTTATCGTGCTCTCGATCAACTATGTCGGCGAGGGTTTGCGGGACGCGTTCAATCCCAAGGCAACTGTGACCAATCCGCTGATCACTCGCAAGAATAGGGCGTCGACCGCCCGGCCGGCCATGTCCGACACCGATGCCTTGGTGGACATACGCGATTACAGCGTCCGGTTTCCCGGATCGGACGACCCGGTTGTCGACAGTATTTCCCTGTCGATCCGGCCCGGTGAAGTGCTTGCGCTGGTTGGCGAATCCGGTTCGGGAAAATCGCTGACCTCGCTTGCAATCGCCGGCCTGCTGCCGGTGGGGGCCGCAGCGTCGGGTCATATCAGCTTCCGGGGTCAACCGGTCGACACGCTAAGTTTCGATCAATGGCGCGCCTTCCGGGGGCGCCGCATTGCAACCATTCTCCAGGACCCTTCCACGAGCCTTAATCCGGTTCTGACCATAGGGACGCAGTTTCATGAAACCTTCGCCACGTCCGGCTCGATTTCGAAGAATGAAAGCCGCAAGCGCGCCATCGAGCTTCTTGAGCTCATGGCCATTCGCGATCCCGAAAGCCGGCTCGATCAATATCCCCATCAGATGTCCGGGGGATCCGTCAGCGGATCGTGATCGCCATGGCGATGATCCATAAGCCTGACCTTATCATTGCTGATGAACCCACCACTGCGCTTGATGTAACGGTGCAGGCGCAGGTTCTCGATGCCCTCAAGGTTGCCCGAGAACGGATCGGGGCGGCGATGCTTTTCATCACCCACGACCTAGCGCTGGTGGCAGGGGTGGCCGACAGGGTTGCCGTAATGCGGCACGGGCAGATTGTCGAAGAGCGCAATGTTGTCGAGCTGTTTACGGACCCGCAGGCCGACTACACCAAAAAGTTGCTATCTCTGGCGCCCCGGCTCGATCAGTTGGAGTTCTGCCACGAAAATGCCGAACGGGCCGACCAGCCGGTGTTGTTGCAGGTGGACGCAGTGTCGAAACACTTCCAGCGTCCCCGTGCGGGGACCCCAAAGGGGGGCGATCGGACCATTCACGCCCTGTGCGGTGTCAGCTTTGAGCTGCGGGAGGGCGAAACGCTGGGGATTGTGGGGGAATCGGGATCGGGGAAGACGACCCTGCTCAACACCATTCTGGGGCTTTACCAGCCCGACCATGGCAAGGTTGTGTTCGACGGGCACGATTTGCGTGAGCGCTCTACGCGCCGGGCTCTAGGGCGCGACATATCGGTTGTGTTTCAAGATCCCTACAGTTCGCTCGACCCGCGCATGACCGTTCAGCAATTGCTTTGCGAGCCCCTGGAGATCTACGGCTTTAAACAGGACGCCAATGACCGGGCGCGCCAAGTGCTCGACCAGGTCCGTTTGCCCGTTGCATCGCTCGACAGGTTTCCGCATGAGTTTTCAGGGGGACAAAGGCAGCGCATAGCAATTGCACGGGCCCTTATGCCCAATCCACGACTGGTCATTTTAGACGAACCAGTTTCGGCGCTCGACGTTTCGATTCAGCAGGACATTCTTAGGCTTCTCGGAGAGCTCAAGAGCGAACTCGACATTGCCTATCTGCTTGTGGCGCACGATCTTGCAGTTGTCGCCGACCTGAGCGACCGGATCGGTGTGATGTACGGTGGACAGCTGGTCGAGTTGGGCGTCACCCGCCAGATCATGACCGCACCGGCCCATCCCTATACCAAGATCCTGCTCGATGCCGTGCCGATACCCGACCCCGGCATCGAGCGCGAGCGCCGCAACCGCGCACAGGTTGCTCCCTGGCCAACCGCCGCCAATCCATTGCCGGCCTGCCCAACCCATCAAGGATAAGTCAGTGGCTCTCAAACGCATTCACACCAAAACCCGCATGAGCGGTATCGTGATCAACGGCAACAATGTTCACCTCTCAGGCATGACGGCTGCCCGGCGCGAGGGCAGAAGCGTTGGCGAGCAGACGGCCGATATTCTCAAGCGCATCGATGAGCTGCTGGCCGACGCTGGAACTGACAAGGAGCATCTCGTACAAGTCAATATCTGGCTCAGCGACATCACCACATTCGATGAGATGAACACGGTCTGGGATCAATGGATCGTTCCAGGCACCGCGCCGGCGCGCGCCACTGTAGAGTCTCGCCTTGCATTACCCGACATCAAGGTCGAAATTCAGGTTCTCGCAGTTCTACCCGACATGGACTGATGCCAACCGTTATCGTTGAATGGTGCTTCCGGACCGACCCGAGGGATCGTGGCTTTTCAAACTCTTTGGACACGGGACTCAGGGGACCGGACAACTTCACGCTGAGCCTCGTCTGCACGCTTGTGGCCAAGGCCGATACGTCTGAAGCAATAGCGTCATGATCGATATTTTGCTTCATCGCAAGGATGCGGGTTATGCTGCCGAAGGCATTGCCCTCGGGATCAAGGATTGGTGCAGCAACGGCTGAAAGGTCCGACCCAAACGTGCCGCTGGTCACCACAGTTCGCTCGGCCCTCAAAGACCGCGTATTGCGTCGGAATTCATCCCAGGATTCCCCCAGGCCCGCTTCGGCAATTTTGTCGCTGTGCTGAAGAAATAGCGCGCGGCGCTTCGGAAGCGACAAGTTGGCAAGAATAGAAAGAGAGGCCGCCCCCTTAAAGAGGGGGAATGGGATACCTCGCGCCCGCCGAATCAAGGGGGGGTGACCGTTTGACGATGGGGCGGTTTCCTGATGGAGGCACAATACCCTTTCCCCCAGAGCCCGCAGAGTATGAGCACGCTGTCGGGAAACAGTTGCACGTGCTCTTTCATCAAAGGGCGGCTGCAATTGAGTAGCGGGTCACTCAATTGGATCTTGCGTTCTAGTTCCACGATTCTGGGTCCGAGTGCATAGACGCCGCGTGAGAGCTGCATCAGAAAGCCGGTATCGCACAACTCTTTGATGTAGCGATATGTGGTCGACCGAGTGGTGCCAAGAGCGTCACCGACATCATCTGGCGTTATTGTGCTGTTCTGCTCGCCCAGCATATCGAGAATCTGAAATGCTCGACCGATGGTGGATTCACCCATGAATTTCCTGCCTTTAGCCTCTCCCTCTTTGACCCATAGATAACGCAGATCTGCGAAAAGGCGAAGAAAAAATTGACATAATCCCATTTATTCGGATATTCAAAAGTCGCAATAAATAGGAAAAACGCAATTTTGGAGGAGTTCTATGGCGTTTCCCAAGGATATGATCGCGCTCGGCGCGGGCATCGCATTCTCGTTTGCACTCGTTGCAGGATCTCAAGCACAAGAATTTCCATCCGGGCCGATCACGATCGTAGTGCCGTTTTCAGCCAGCGGTTCGGCTCCCAATGTTCTGGCACGCAATCTTGCTGATCGGTTGCAGGCCGAATGGGGTCAGCCGGTCGTCGTTGAAAACCGCCCGGCGCCGCCGGCCAGATCGCCGCGCAATATGTTGCTGGCCATGCCGCGGACGGGCACACCCTGATGATGGGTTCTGTTGCCACACACGTTCTTGGTTCAGCCATGCGCGACGAGATGCAGGTCGATACCTTGACGGCCTTCGAGCCCATCAGTCAGTTCGGCTATACTCCCATGCTCATCAGTGCAAATGCGGAACTGGGCGTGTCGAGCCTGGAAGAGCTGGTCGAGCATGCTCAAGAAAACCCGGGCACGGTGACTTACATGTCCGTCGGTGTGGGAAGCGCGGCCCACCTTGCCGCAGAACTTCTGCAAAGCGTCACGGGCATCGAAATGATCCATGTGCCCTATGAAGGTGTTTCCCAGGCGACGCTCGATCTCGTTTCGGGTGAAGTGAACGTCGGGTTCTCCAACATTATCAACATGGTCCAGTTCATCGAGGAAGGGCAGGTGGTGCCGCTTGCGGTTACCGATGTCGATCGCTCGACCGTTCTGCCCGATACGCCTGCGATTGCGGAGGCATATCCCGAGGCCACCGTTGAGTTGTGGTGGGGGCTTTTCGCGCCGGCCGGAACCCCTGCAGAGGTGGTTGAGGCTCTCAGCGCCGAAGTCAACGAGATGGTGTCCGAGCCCGAACTCGTTGAGGAGTTTGCTTCAGGTGGTGCTACGCTCAAAGGGACGACGCCCGAGGGCCTCCAGGAGCTGATGATGGCAGACTATGAGAAGTGGAGCCGCATCATCGAAGAAGCCGGAATCTAACGAGAGCAAGTAAGGGAGGTGTGGCTGTGACGAAGCTCACTCAGGAGTTGGCGCAATTCATCGCGTCTGCCGATACCGCAGAAATTGGCGACATCGGTATCGATAAAGCCAAGAAGGTCATCATAGATACATTTGCTGTGATCCTTTCGGGTGCCGGCAGTGAAGTCGCGCCTCCCACACTCGCATTCGCCCGGCAGGCCGGCTCTGGCAATGTTCCGGCTATCGGGACCAGCGATCGCTTTTCGCCGCCGACATCGGCGCTTGTGCAAGGGACCTTTGGTGCGGCACTTGACTTCGATGACGTTCTTTCGATGATGCCCGGTCACCCCCGCCGCCGTCATTATGCCCGCGCTGATGTCGCAGTGCGACACGGGCAAGGTTTCAGGCGCGGACTTTATCGACGCCTACGTCGTTGGTCTGGAGGTGGGTTCAAAACTATCCCAAGGAGTGGGGCTCCAGCATTATTTCCGGGGCTTTCACGCCACTGGGACCATTGCGATCTTCTGCGCTGTGGCAAGCCTTGCCCGCCTTCATCGGCTTTCCGAGAGAGAGACGTCGATGGCGCTCAGCATCGCTGCCTCTACGGCAAGTGGCCTTCAGGCCAATTTCGGCTCAATGACCAAACCACTGCACTCGGGGTGGGCCGCCCAGGCGGCCGTGACCGCAGTCATGTTGGTTCAATCAGGATTTACCGCGTCGGAGAACGCTCTTGAAGCGGATGGAGGCTATCTCGCTGCCTATGGCACTGACGAGAGCGACCCGGCAAAGGTCAAGCCGCTCCTCGGATCGCCCTGGACCATTGTTGAGCCGGGCATCGCGCTCAAGAAATTTCCCACCTGCTATGCAACGCACCGCGCTATTGATGCACTGCGACAGATTGAAGAGCGCGTCGGGCGCATAAGGGGCGAGTGTCGAACATTCGCTGCCGTGTCGCTCCAAAATCCCTTCGTCCCTTGCCATTTATGCGCCCTGAAACTGGGCTGCAGAGCAAGTTTTCAATGCCCACGCGCTGGCCGCAGCGGTTGTCTTTGACGAGCTCAAGATTGCCTCTTTTGCCGACGAGGCAGTTCGCAACCCTGAAATCGTGGCGCTGTATGACAAGATCGATGCGCAGGAAGACATCGCGTGCACCGAAGGTGATCCGGACTTCGAGAAAAAGAGTTCCGGCACCCGTGGCTTTGTTCTCGTGGAAGTCGCTCTTGATGACGGCACCGTCGAAAGCGCGCGCGTAGACATACCGCCCGGACATCCGAAGCGCGAACTGTCATGGGCAGACCTTGAAGCAAAATTCGCCGACTGTGCCGAAAGCTGTGGCCTTCATCAAAGGCAGGCGAGCGATGCCTTCTCCAGATTGCATGCACTCGAACGCCAGGCGGACGTCGCAACGATCTGCGAAGCGCTTGTAAGGGCGAGCGATGCCGCTATGGCTCGGGAAGGTGCGTGATGAGAGACGTGCTCGCGGGCATTCTGATCATCGGTTTTGCCCTTCTTTTTCTCGTTCCGGGTCTCGAATATGGGGTTGGAACCGTAAACCGTCCTGGCGCGGGCGGCCTGCCGGTCGTTGCGGCTGCCGTGATGATTGCGTTCGGTGTGATGGTTGGGTTGACGGGCTTTCAGCAGCGCGGCTCGGTGACCAGATCGTCTCAATCAATCTTTCCCGGGTCAGGCATATCGCCCTGGTCGCGGCGCGCGATCCTTGGATTTGCGTTTTCAATCGAGCGCGTCGGACTTATCCCGGCCACTGTCATAGTTGTCGTTCTGGCTTCGCTGGCGGACCGGAAAAGCCGTGCGGTGCCGACCATTATTGTCGCCGCCGTCATAAGCGTCGTCATCTGGCTGATCTTCAAGGTCGGGCTCAATTCCAGCGTTCCGTTGTTCGAAAGGCCGTTCTGATGGAATTTTTCACAATAGGCCTGCCGGCCGCGTTCAGCCTTGAGGCCATACTCTATTGCCTGGCCGGTGTGGCGCTGGGCACGTTCATTGGTGTTTTACCGGGTCTTGGGCCGCTTGCTGCTGTATCGCTGCTCTTGCCGATCACCGTTTATCTCGACCCGCTGCTCTCGCTGATCATGCTGGCCGGCATTTACTATGGCGCCGAGTATGGCGGCGCCATTGCCTCGATCCTGCTCAACATGCCGGGGACACCCGGCAACGCGATCACCTGCCTCGACGGCTACCCGATGTCCCAGAAAGGGAGGCAGGCAAAGCGCTCTTCACTGCTGCTGCATCCTCGTTCATCGGCGGATGCATCGGCATCCTCGCCCTGCAGTTGCTCGCGCCCTCGATCGTTACAGTAGCGCTCTCGTTTGGCGCAGCGGAGTATTTCGCGGCAATTCTGCTGGCGCTCATCGCCGCTTCCACGATTTCAGGTGGATCAGTTGCTAAGGGATTGGCCATGTTGTTTGGCGGGATTCTCATAGGCACGATCGGCACTGATACCTACACCGGGACGATCCGGTATTCCTTTGGTCAGTTCGAGTTGATGGACGGCGTAACGATCGCGCTGGTCGCCTTGGGACTGTTTGCCGTGGGTGAGGTTGTCATGGCGATCGCTGTCGATCGCGAGGGCAAGAAGTTCTCGTTTCGGATGCGCGACATGTATCCAAAGGTCGGCGAACTGAGGGCTCTGTTGATGCCATCGCTCAGGGGCAGCGCCTACGGCTCGTTTTTCGGGGCGCTCCCAGGTGTCGGCCCGGCGGTCGCGACGGTTGCGGCCTATGCAACCGAGAAAAACATTTCCGACAAACCCGAGGAATTCGGAACAGGACGAGTGGAGGGCGTCGCCGCTCCGGAGGCCGCCAACAATGCCGCCGTCCAGACAGCCTTCATTCCTGCTTTGTCACTCGGAATTCCCGGAAGCGCCACCACGGCCGTGATGCTGGGGGCGTTGATCATGAACGGGATCATTCCGGGGCCCAAGCTCATCGTCAACGAACCAGAGCTCTTCTGGGGGTTGGTTGCCAGCTTTTGGATCGGAAACATCCTTCTGCTGGTGCTCAATCTGCCCTTAATCGGTGTATGGGCCAGCGTTCTGCGCGTTCCCTACAAATACCTGTTCCCTGGCATCATCGCGGTCATGTGCGCCGGGTCTACTCGATCCACAATAGCGCTTTCGAAGTGCTTCTTGTTCTGGTTTTCGGGCTTATCGGATATGGTGGGCGTCTCCTGCATTTGCCGCTCGCGCCCTTTTTGCTCGGCTTTATCCTCGGCCCCATGCTCGAGAAAACCTGCGACGGGCGTTAATCCTTGCCGGCGGCGACTTCATGCGCATCGCAAGCCGGCCCATTGCGGGCAGCCTGCTAGCCCTGACCGTGTTGATACTCGCCGCCGTGGTTTTCGCCTCTCTGAGGCGGCGCAAAACCAGACTGGTTGAACAACCCGAAGGTTAGAGCCGATCGAGCCATTGCCGTAGGCCGCCGACCGATTTGGCCGGCGGAAGGGCAGGGTGCGTCCAAATTTTGAACACGAACGAAAAGAGAAATCCATGCTCGAAATCGAAATGATCGTCGACAGCAAGAACCGGGTCGGGGAAGTGCCCGTGTGGTCGCCCCGCGACCGAAAGGTCTGGTGGATCGACGTGCGCCAGCCGCGCATCCAGTCCTTTGATCCCGACACCGGGAACTTTGAAACGTTTCTCACGGGCGGCCAAGCGCTGGGTAGCTACGCTATTCGTGAAAAGGGTGGTTTCATGCTGGCCCAGGAAGACGGGCTTTATGCATTCGATCCGGCAACGGTGAGCGCGAACTGTTGACCGATCCAGAGTCCGACCTGCCTGACAATCGTCTTAACGATGGGCGCTGCGATCGCCGTGGTCGGTTTTGGCTCGGTTCAATGAACGATACGCAGCGGACCGATGACGGCAATTTTTACAGCGTCGGCACCGATTTCTCGATCGCCAAGTGGTTCGACGGCATCAACATCCCGAACGGCGTCTGCTTCAGCCCGGACGACAAGACAATGTATTTTGCCGATACCCCCAAGAAGATGATCTGGGCTTTCGACTTCGATATCGACGAGGGGCGGATTTCCAATCGTCGCATATTTGCGGACCTAAAGGATGCCCCGGGGCGCCCGGATGGGTCGACTGTGGATGCTGAAGGTTTCGTCTGGAACGCCGAATTCGCAGGGCATCGCATTGTTCGCTACGCCCCTGATGGCCTTGTCGACCGTGTGATCGACATGCCGGTGACAAACATCACCTGTGTAGGCTTTGGCGGCGACAACCTCGACCAGCTCTATATCACGACTGCCTGGCAGGGCCTGAGCGAAGAGCAGCGTGAGAAAGAACCGCACGCTGGTGCGCTCTTCAGGACTGAGGTCGGGGTGCGCGGGCTGCCTGAACCCATGTTCGCCGGCTAAGGAGGCACAAAGATGAAACTCTACTTTGGCGGACTTTCTCCGTTCGTTCGCAAGGTCATGATTGCGGCCCATGAACTGGGTATTCGTGACAAGATCGAGACCGAAAAAGCTATGGTCACCCCGTTCAAGACCAATAATGAGGTTGCGGCTGTAACCCGCTGGGAAAAATCCCGGCTGCGGTCCTTGAGGATGGAACTTCGCTCTATGGCTCGTCGGTCATTTGCGAATATCTGGATGCCAAATACGGGCCGGGGACGCTCTTTCCCTCTGACGATATCCGCTGGCAGACGTTGCGTCTGGCAGCTCTGGGAGATGGCATTCTTGAAGCAGGAAATCTGGCCAGGATCGAGACGCTTCGCCCCCAGGGCACCGAATGGGAAGACTGGAGGATTCAGCAAGTGGGCAAAGTCGAGCGCGCGCTCGCTACCCTTGAGAACGACAGTGATCTCCTGAACACCGACAAAGTCACGATCGCCGAGATAGCAGTTGCAAGCGCATTGGGTTGGCTCGATGTGCGGCTCCCCGACCTCGATTGGCGCCCCAGGCATGCGCGGTTGACCGCATGGTTTGATGCGATCTCCGAGCGGCCCAGCATGATTGAAACCAAGCCGGTGCTCCCCAAGTGATCGGGTCCCTGCGTTCAGGATTGCTCAGTGATGCGTTGGATGCGCTCGGACGCGCGCCCAACGCAACTGGCGGCTTCCAGATCACACACCCGCAGTCTGTGGCCGTGGGGCGTGCGTTCACGCTTCGCCAGGTCCGGCGGGAGAAAGATTCCGAAGGAGTAGCCCGCCACGGCGAGGCAGCGGAATCACTCATCGGTCCGGGCGATATTCTTGTCATCGACACACCCGATATTCTTGATGTCGCGACGTGGGGGGAAGGGCATACCCTGCGCGCACTCGCCAGCCGCGCTGCCGGTGTGGTTATCAATGGCGCGGTCCGCGATGCCGCTGCCTTGGCAGGTTACGCTCTACCGGTGCTTTATCGTTCGGTTTCGCCCCGGCGCAGCAAGGGCCGCCTGGTCACGGCAGAGCTCGGCTGTGCCGTCAACGTCTGCGGCGTTACGATCGCTCCCGGCGATCTCGTGTGCTTTGACGCCGACGGCCTGGCTGCGATCGCTCCACAGGATGAAGATGCGATCCTCAAGGAAGTCCGAGCCATCCAAGCCTGGGAAGCTGAACGCGATGAGCGGCTCCGGACAGCCCTGGAAAGTTTGGCCTGATGATTACTATTGACCGCGAGTTCTCTAACCGTCTCGGCAACGCCGCTCTTCTCAAAGCTCCAAGCGTTTGGAATGCTCATGGCCACAAGGCAACGACGACTTTTGCGGTTGAGAACCCGGCGACGTGCGAACAGATCGCCCATATGCCCGACTTTCCCGGGAGGCCGTCAAGTCCGCCATAAAAGCCGCAAAGACGGCCCAGAAAAGCTGGTCACGTCTAACGGCGAAGGACCGTGCCGATCGGCTCAAGGCGTGGTTTGGGCTCTGCACGACAACCTCGAAGACCTCGCGCTTATCTTGACGATGGAGCAGGGAAAGCCACTTGCAGAGGCGCGCGGCGAAATCCGCTACGGCGCGTCTTATGTCGAATGGTTCGCCGAAGAGGCAAGGCGGCTCTATGGCGACATTATCCCCGCTCCTATCGCCAATCAGAAGATTATGGTGACGCGTCAGCCGGGGGCGTCGTTGCGTTGCTGCGATTACACCATGGAATTTTCCCAATGCAATGATGGCCCGCAAGGTCGCGCCAGCACTCGCGGCGGGTGTGCCATCGTGGCCAAGCCGGCGGCCGAGACACCACTTTCAACGGTCGCAATCGCTAATCTGGCGGAGCAGGCCGGCATTCCCGTTGAACTCTTTTGCGTCTTGCCCATGACGGATGCGCCGGCGTTTGGCGACGAGGTGACGTCAAATCCCTATGTTGCCAAGATCACGTTCACGGGGTCGACGGAAGTTGGCCGAAGGCTGATGGAGCAGGGCGCCCGCCAGATCAAAAAGTTCGGACTTGAGCTTGGAGGGAACGCGCCGCTGATTGTCTTCGACGACGCCGACCTTGGAAAGGCCATCGAGGGCACGATCGCCGCGAAATTCCGCAATGCTGGCCAGACATGCGTTTGTGCCAATAGGATCTACGTCCAGTCCGGAATCCACGACCGGTTTGTTCAGTCGCTTTCAGACTGCGTTGGAACATTGACCGTGGGAAACGGCGCAGATTCCTGCGACTGCGATCGGACCACTTATTAATCCCGCAAGCATCAAGAAGGTCGAGCGCCTCCTGGAGGACGCCAAAACAAAAGGGGCCAAGATCATTAAGGGTGGTCAGCCTGTTGACCGGCCCGGTCACTTCTTCACGCCGACGATCATTTCTGACGTTGATTGCCACATGGCCATAGCGCGTGAGGAAATCTTCGGGCCCGTGGCTCCCATCTTCCGGTTCGAGACTGAACAGGAAGCTATCGATTTGGCGAACGACAGCGAGTTTGGTCTGGCCGCATACGTTTTCAGCAGCGACATTGGGCGCATTTTTCGCGTGTCCGGGGAACTCGAGACCGGCATGGTCGGCGTCAACACCGGAATTATTTCGACCGAAGTTGCGCCTTTCGGTGGAGTGAAGCAGTCTGGCCTTGGCAGGGAGGGGTCCAAGTATGGACTCGATGATTACACCGAACTGAAATACGTTTGCCTGTCCATATGAGAAACGCACTTAGGGAAGCCAGCTAACAGCAACTCTCGACGCAGAGCCGGACGGTGCAGTTCCGAACCTGCCAGACAGCAAGTCGCTCCCATTTCAGATGCTTGCGCAGAATTTGCCTTTCCCAATAACCGCGCAAGACCTTACGGAGCCTGCAGCGATGTCAAGCTAGCTGAGCTGGCGGGACCGCAAATTACTTGCACATTAAAAAATATTGCAAGCTATCTTGCAATAGGGTAATCACCTCTGCAAGGAGGAGCGATGTCGATACTCGAACGCGTTCAGTCGGTGGCAGAAAATCTCACGCGGGCAGAGCATTTGCTGGTGCGTGAGATCATTGCTAAGCCACGCGATGTCGCATTGGGAACGGCATCGAGCCTGGCACAGCGCACTGGCGTGCACGAGGCTACGGCATCGCGCCTGGCAAAGAACTGGGATTTGAGAGCTACGCAGGATTCCGCGATGCCATTCGTGAGGAATTCATCGTCAAGGCAGATCCGGCCACGCGCGTGCGCAACACCTTGGCAGCCTCTCGAAATGGCGACATTCTCAGCGAGCTGATCGGTCGGGAAATCGAAGCGCTGACGGCGCTTCCTAACTATTTCGATTCCTCTCGCGTTTCTGAAGCAGCAAAGCTGCTGACCGACGCTCGGCGCGTTTATATTTTCGCGCGCGGCAATGCCGTCACTCTTCCGTGATGCTCGAGCGCAGGCTGCTGCGCATGGGTGTGGACGTGGAAATCCTCTCGGGCGATGGTCGGGATTTGGCCGAGCAGATACTGGGCCTGAGCGCGGAAGATGTCATGGTGTCGTTTGTGTTTCGACGTCAGCCCCGCCTTTATGCCGCGCAGATCGAACGCGCGCACCGTGTGGGCGCCCGTACCATTGCCGTCTCGGGCTCGATTGGGCCGGCCTTGGCGCCTGCGCCCAACTTGTTGCTGTCGGCACCGAGATCAGGATCAAACGACAGCTTTCAAACGCTGACCGTGCCCATGGCCATTACCAATGCCTTGGTTCTCACGATGGCGCAGATGAACCAGGAAACCACGCTGGAGCGACTGGAAACGCTGGGCCAACTCATCAGCGATTTCGAGTCTCGATAGCAGCAAGCGGTGTTTGGGAGGACACCGACATTTCGCTCGCCAAATTTATGCAAGTTTATTTGCACGTCATCGGAATGTTGCAAATTCATGTGCACGAGGAGGGGCCGGCGCCGCCGGACCGCAACCAACTGGAGGACAGGAACATGACCCTCAAGCAAATATTTCTCTCAACGGCCGCGATCGGCATTCTGGCCACGCCGGCCTTGGCTCAAGATCTCAATTCTATGAGTGCGCAGGAGCTTTTGCCTCTGGCACAGGAGGAGGGGACCGTGACGGTTTATTCCTTCTTCACGCGCCGCATCGCGGCCGTCGAGGCCGATATCGACCGCATCCGGCATCGACCTCGTGGCTATGATGCCAGCTCAACAGAGCAAATTGCCCGCCTGCGCGCTGAATCCGCCGCCGGCATCGCCTCAGCCGACGTTGTCTATATTTCCGATGCCCCGGTTGTTCTTACAGAATTGCTCGAAACGGGCCTGATCGAAGCCTATGTGCCGCCACGCGTAGCCGACCTGGTGCCCGACGAGTTCACCTCGCCTCTGCTCGCCCAGCGGCTTTCGACCAAGGTTCTGATGTACAATGAAGAGGCCAGCCCCGATGGTGCCCCGGTCGACAATCTCTGGGACCTCACCCGCGAGGAGTGGAACGGTCGCGTCGTGATGGTCGATCCGCTTCAGCGTGGCGACTATCTCGATCTCATGGTCGAGTTCGTTTTGCGCACCGATGAAATGGCGGCGGCCTATGAAGCCGAGTTCGGCGAGCCGATCGCACTCGATTCCGGCGTCGAAAATGCAGGCATGCAGTTCATCACCGATCTCTTTGCGAACGATGTCGTGCTGGTCTCTTCAACCGATGATGTAAATGCCGCCATCGGCTCGCTCGGCTCAGTCCAACCCGCCGATCGGTTTACGTCCTATTCGGACCGTCGCGACAACGAAGATGAAGGCTGGGCGCTCCAGGTCGCCAACGAGGTCACCCCGTCCAACGGCATCATCTTCCCCGCTCTTCTGGCGCTTGCTGCCGATGCCGAGCACCCTGCGGCGGCCCGGCTCGCCATCGACTTTTTAATGGGCGATGATAGCGAGACCGGTGGAGAAGGTTTTGCCCCATTCTATGTGGCAGGCGATTATGCCACGCGCACCGACATCGTCAGTCATCCCGATGCCGTCCCGCTCGAAGACTTCGCCGCCTGGCGCATCGACCCGACCGCAACGGCCGAAATCCGCCAGGACGTGGCCGATATGGTCCTCATCCTGCAATAGTTGAAACTGTATTGGCCCCGACGGATAATCTGCCGGGCCCCCCCCAACGGAAATCGGACATGGCCACTTTCTCTTCTCTTGCTGCGCGGCGCGTTACGCCGTGTCGCAAGGCCTGCCACTCAAGCTCGGCGTTCTTCTGGTCATCGGCGTACTCATCGCCGGGCCGCTGCTGCGCGTCCTGTTCGAAACGCTGGCCCCCCAAACCATCACCGCCTGGAGCGATGTCGTAATCAGCCCGCTCTCGCGCAATCTCTTGTGGGTGCCGCTCACCAATACCTTGATTCTTGGCGTTGGCGTGGCCAGCGGATGCGTTTTGATCGGGGGGTTTCTCGCTTGGCTGGTTGTGATGACCGATGTCCCGTTCCGCGCGCACGATCGGATTGCTGGCAACGCTTCCCTTCATGATCCCAAGCTTTGCTACGGCTCTGGCCTGGGGTTCGCTGTTCCGCAACAGCCGAGTGGGTGGACAAACCGGCTTTCTCGAAGGGCTCGGGCTGTTCATACCCGACTGGCTGAGCTGGGGCATGGTCCCCACACTAATCGTTTTGACCGCGCATTATTATTCTTTGGCCTTCACCGTGATCGCCGCTGCCCTGGCCACCGTCAATTCCGATCTGGTCGAGGCCGCACAGATGACCGGGGCCAAGCGCGGGCGCATCTTTGCGGGCATAATTCTGCCCGTCGCCCTACCAGCCATCGTTTCGGGGGCTTCGCTCACGTTTGCCGGAGCCGTTTCCAATTTCGCTGCGCCCGCCTTTTTGGGCCTGCCTGTCCGCATGCAAGCCATGGCCACGCGATTGTTCGGCATGATCGAAATCGGCCAAACCGCGCGCGGCTACGTCATCGCGATCCTGCTGATCGCCGTCTCAGCCTTTTTCCTTTGGTTCGGCAACAAGATCATTTCTGGCCGGCGGTCCTACGCCACTATCACCGGCAAAGGAGGGGCGCCAAACGGTTCGAACTCGGTGCCTCCGGCTGCCCCTGCTCGTTATAGCGGCGGCGATCTGCACGCTGACAACAATTGTTCCAGTGATCGTGCTCATTGCATCTTCGCTCGCGCCAAGCTCGTCAACCCTGTTTTCGGACTGGACGCTGCATTATTGGCTGGGCGAGTCCAATCCCGCCATCGCCCAAGGCCAGGCGGGTGTCTTTCACAATCCCTTCATCGTATCGGCGACGTCGACGACCGTCAGCCTTGGTCTGGTCGTCGCAGTCACCGGGTCGATCCTGGGGCTCATGGTCGCCTTC